>Ga0318502_10000006_pt1 | contig 43528 bp, 44 predicted proteins | sample GRESIP174b1f22_FD_203291 | JGI IMG/M metagenome (GOLD analysis project Ga0318502, IMG submission 203291) | Tropical soil microbial communities from Luquillo Experimental Forest, Puerto Rico - GRE.SIPMG.174b1f22 | ecosystem: Environmental > Terrestrial > Soil > Tropical forest > Bulk soil...
CCCGAAGCGGCGCATCGTCACCTGGAACGGGTGCGGGCGCCCGGAGGCCGCGAAGGCCAGCACCTCGCCGTCCAGCACGAGCTCGCGTGCGGGCAGGGCGCGCGCGAGCTCGACCACCTCGGGCACTGCGGCGGTCACGTCGTTCGAGCTGCGCGAGAACACCCGCACCAGCTCGCCCGAACGGTGCACCTGGACGCGCGCGCCGTCCATCTTCCACTCGAATGCCGGCTCCCCGCCGAGCTGCGCCAGCGCCTCGTCCACGTCGGCCGCGGTCTGCGCCAGCATCGGCGCGATCGGCGACAAGAGCTCGAGCTGGAAACGCGCGAGCCCGGGCGCGCCTTCGCCGAGCGCGACGCGCGCGACCTCGCCCAGATTCCTCGCGTACATCGCCGCGCGCCGGACGTCGGAAGGAGACAGCTGCGCAGTGGCCGCGATGGCGTCGAGCATGGCGCCGCCCAGCGCGCCCTGGCGGAGCTCGCCCGCCAGCAGGCGCACCAGGAGGTCGCGTTCGGGCGCGGTGGCGCGGCCGAACAGCTCGGCGAGCGCCGCCGTGCGCCTTGCGGCGGAGCCGCCGCCGCGGATCGCTGCGAGCGCGCTCAGGCGCTCGTCCACGTCTGCGATCGAGAGCAGCGGGGCGGCGGCCGGAGCCGCCGCGGCGTCGGCTCCGCGCAGCGCCGCCCAGGACAGCCCGAAGCGACCCTGCGGCGTGTCGCCGGACAGGAACGTGACCGCGGTCGCGATCTCCGCGGGCTCGAGCGCGCGCAGGCAATCCGCCAGCGCACGCACCTTCCCGAGCCGCGCGGAGGTCGCCGCGACCGAAAGAGACGCCTCCACCAGCCGGGAGAATCGAGTCATGGCGCGAGCGCGCAGCCTAGCCGCGTTTCCGGGCCCGCGCTTGGAAAAAGCGCCACTCGATTGTGCAAACGCTCGCGAGCGGCGCGCGCGCTCGCCGAGTCGGGCCCCGGCACACCGCTTGCTCCATCGCTGTGGCGAACGGGCGCGGCGCGCCGCCGCCGGTTCGAGAGAAAGGAATACACCGAAATGCGTAGACAAGCTCTCTCCGTGAGCTGGCGGGCCGTGGCGTGCGCTGCGGCGGTGAGCGCAGCGCTCGGGAGCGCGCGCCCCGCGACGGCATCCGACGACTTCGATCACCCCGCGATGAGCTACGTCGGCGCAGGCATGGCCAGCCTGCTGTACTTCCCGGCCAAGGTGACGTTCGCGGTCGGCGGCGCCGTTGCCAGCGGAGTGGCCTACGCGGTCACGCTCGGCGACCCCCAGCCCTCGCACGAGATCTGGGAGGGCAGCGTGGAAGGCGACTACGTCGTGACTCCGGACATGACCGAGGGCCGGCGACCGGTGCAGTTCGTCGGCCGGTAGGAGGAAGCAATGGCACGACACAGGACGGTGTTGAAGCTCGGCTCGGCGGCGTGCGCGATCGCGGGCCTGGTGGCCTGCGCCTCGCCGAAGGAGCCGGCGCGGCGCGTGGGCCAGGCCGAGGTCGCGGTGCACGGGGCCGAGGCGGAGCACGCGAACCCGGCATCGAGCGTGGACCTGAAGCGGGCGAGCGACGAGCTGGACCGCGCGAAGACCGCGCTCCACCAGAAGGACTACGACAAGGCCGACCGCCTGGCCGAGGAGGCGTCGGTCGACGCCGAGCTCGCGCGCGTGAAGGCGGAGTCGGGCTCGGCACAGAAGGACGCGACCACGCTCGCGACCTCGATCCAGGCGCTGCGCGACGAGGCTCGCCGCGCGGCGGAGTCGCCGCAGTGACGCGGCTGGGAGGATTTGCGATGGCGACGACCCGGGCTCTGCTCGGAGTGGCGGGCGCGGCGGCGCTGCTCGCCGCGTGAGCACCCACCACCAACGTGAAGGTCTCCGAGGCCGAAGCCGCCTACAGCGTGGCGCAGGCCGATCCGGTGGTCTCCAAGGACGGCCAGGTGCAGCTCTACGAGGCCAAGCAGGACCTCGACCGAGCCCACCACGCGCTGAAGAACGGCGACGACACGGAGATCGTGGAGCACTACGCCTACCTGGCGCAGCGCCGCGTCGAGATCGCGCGCGCGAACGCCGACCGGGAAGAGGCGCGCAAGCGCAGCCAGGCGCTCGGCGCAGAGCGCGACGCCGCGGTGTTGGACGAGCGGACGCGTGAGGCCGACCGCGCGCACGAGAGCGCGGCGCTGGCGAACGAGCGCGCGGCGATCGCCGAGCTCGACGCGCAGTCGGTCCGTGCCGAGCTGTCCGACCTGCAGGCGCGCGACACGGCCCGCGGCCTGGTGATCACGCTGCCGAACGACGTGCTGTTCGACGTGGACCGCGCCGAGCTCAAGCCCGGCGCGCTCCACGAGCTGTCGCGCGTCGCCGAGCTGCTGCAGCGCGACCCGCACCGCAACGTGCGCGTCGAAGGACATGCCGACAGCACCGGCTCGCAGCTGCACAACCTCGACCTGTCCAAGCTGCGGGCCGAGTCGGTCGGGAACGCCCTGATCGAGGACGGCGTCTCGCCGTCGCGTGTGACCACCGAGGGCTACGGCGACTCGATGCCGATCGCCGGCAACGACACGGCCGCAGGCCGGCAGCAGAACCGGCGCGTGGAGATCATCGTCCAGAGCGCGCCCAGCGTGCCGCTACCTCGCTAGGTCGCTTCGATCTCGGGCACGGGTGTCTCACGCGCGGCCTCTTCCAGCGAAAGGCCGCGCGTCTCGGGCACGGCCGCCAGAAAGATCAGCGTCGCCGGCACGAACGTGACGACGGAGAGCCAGCTGATCGCAGGCACCAGGCCGCCCAGCGGCTTCACCAGCAGCGACAGGCCGAAGTTCGCGACGAAGTAGGCGGCCGCGATCATCAGCCCCGCCACGCCCGAGAACGTCGCGCGCAGCGGGGTGGGGAAGAGCTCGGTGCCGATCAGCCGGTCGACGAGCGAGAACGCCGCTGATGCCCCCTGGTTCAGCGCGGTGAGCGCGATCAACGACGCCACCGCGCCCTTGCCGACCGGCACCCAGAAGAACGCGATGCCGCTCGCGACGCAGACGAGTGAGCCCCACACCGCGGTCGGCCGGCGGCCCCAGCCGTTGGCGAGCCGGGCTCCCAACGGGTTCCCCAGCTGGCCGATGCTCCCGCCCACCACGAACACCAGGCTCGCAGTCCAGGGGGTCAGCGCGAGCGTCTTCACCATGTGGTAGTAGGGCCAGGACGAAGTCGCGATGAATGCGATCGGCCGCAGGAGCGCGATGCCGAGCAGCGCGATCGAGCGGCGGCGCCAGGGCTCGCGGAAGAGGTCGATCGCGCGCGAGGCCGCGACGCGTCCGCTCTCGCGCGCAAGCTCGAAGCGTGCAGTCTCGGCGAGCGCGCGCCGCACCGGCAGGATCGCGATCGCGGGCAGCGCCGCCAGCCACCAGAAGCCGCGCCAGCCGCCGGGGACGTGCTCGATCACTGCGCCGAGCCCGACTGCGACTCCACCGCCGAGGGCGCACGCTAGCCCGAACCAGGCCTGCCCGCGCGCGCGCCAGCCGTCGGACGAGCCCTCGACCATCGCCACCACGATGCCCGTGAACAGCGCGCCCATCAGCGCGTTCACCACCACCTGGGCGAGCGTGTAGCTCGCGATCCCCGGCGCGATGGCGGTCAAGAGCGAGAACAGCGGCAGCAGCGCGAAGCTGACCATGACTAGGCCGCGCCGGCCGTGCCGGTCGGCGAGCCGAGCCAGCGCGGCGGTCCCGAACGCCCCGAGCGAGGCGAAGCCCGTGATCGCGGTGATCTGTGCGTCGTCCAGACCGAGGTCGGCGGCGAGGAACGGCGCCGTGATTCCGCCCAGCGCCTGCAGATAGGCGGCGTAGACGGAGAGCACGAGCAGGAGCCCCATCGCACGCGAATCTAGCGCGAACTCCTCCGGGCGCGCCTTGGCGGCGCGGCCGAGCCGCAGACGAGCCTGACCGCCGCACGCGAGAAGGCGCGCAGCGCTTCGCGCGAGTCGCCGGCGCGCGCACGCAGCGCGAGCGAGTGGAGCACCGCACCGGCGAGATCTGCGAGCAGCGCGGGGTCGGCGCCGCGGCCGATCTCCGCTCGCTTGCGCGCCGTGCGCAGGCGCCGTTCGAACGCGCGGGTCAGCTCGCGCAGGCCGGAGCCGAGCCGGGTGCGCACGCCCGCATCGCGCGCGGCCTCGGTCGCTGCGGTGCCGATCAGGAAGCAGCCGAGCGGCGCCTCGGGCTCCGCGAAGTACAGCGCGAGCGCGCGGTCGTAGACACTCTGCAGGCCCTCGGCCAGCGGCCGCTCGGGTGCGAGCGCGCGCTCCATCTCGGCGCGCGACAGCGCCACGTAGCGGTCGAGCGCGGCGAGATAGAGCTCGCGCTTGTCGCCGAACGCGCCGTACAGGCTCGGCCGATTCATGCCGGTCGCCCCGGACAGGTCGTCGAGCGAGGTCGCGGCGAAGCCGGCCCGCCAGACGCTGCGTGGGGCGCTGGCCAGCGCGCGCTCGGGGTCGTAGGCGCGCGGCCGGCCGCGGGGGCGCTTCGGCTCTTTTTGTACCATTCCGAATACAACTCCTTGACCGGATCTGGATTATTGTTCAAAGTGGTACACAAATCAATACGGAGGCCCTCCCGATGCTGAACCTGTACTTCGCGCCGCTCGCCTGCTCGCTCGCAAGCCGCATCAGCCTGTACGAGGCCGGCGCGGACGCGCGCTTCAGCCAGGTCGACACCCGCAGCAAGCGCCTGGCCGACGGCGGCGACTTCTTCGCGGTGAATCCGATGGGGCAGGTGCCCGCGCTCGAGACCGACGACGGCCAGGTCCTCACCGAGAACACGGCCGTGCTGCAGTACCTGGCGGAGCATTTCCCGGCGGCGAGGCTCGCGCCCGACGGCGCGATGGCCCGCGCGCGGCTGCGCGAGTGGCTCGGCTTCATCGGCACCGAGCTGCACAAGGCGGTGTTCGTGCCGCTGCTCGACCCCAAGGCGCCGCAAGAAGTGAAGGCGTACGCACGCGAGAAGCTGGCGCTGCGCATGGCCCTGCTCGAGAGGCACCTGACGGGGCGGGAGTTCCTGCTCGATGCGTTCTCGGTCGCGGACGCGTATCTCGCCACCGTGCTGAACTGGACCCGGGCCACCGCCGTGGACCTGGCCGCCTGGCCGGCGGTCGCGGGCTACCACGCGCGCATGCTCCAGCGCCCGAGCGTGGCGAAGGCGGTGGGCGAGGAGTTTGCGCTGTTCCAGGCCGCGCAGAAGGCGAGGTAGAATCGCGCCCGGAATGGGCTGCTGGAGCGAGCGCGTCGTTCCCTGGTGCATCGAGCTGTGCTGCGGCTCGAAGGCGATCGCGACGGAGCGCGAGAAGGCCCTGGCCGGGCTCTCGGGCACCGTGCTCGAGATCGGCTTCGGGAGTGGCCTGAACGTGCCGCTCTATCCCGCCGGCGTCGCGCGCGTGCTCGCCGTCGATCCATCGGAACGCGCGCGGCGGATCGGCCGCAAGCGCATCGCCGCCGCGCGCTGTCCGATCGACACGGTGGGGCTCGACGCCGAATCGATCCGGCTCGACTCGAGCGCCGCCGACAACGCGCTCTCGACCTTCACCCTATGCACGATCCCCGACGCGGAGCGCGCCCTCGTCGAGGTGCGGCGCATCCTGCGGCCGGGCGGGCGGCTGTTCTTCCTGGAGCACGGCCGTGCGCCCGACGCGCGCGTCGCGCGCTGGCAGGACCGGCTGAACGGCCTGCAGCGCGCGATCGCCGGCGGCTGCAACATCAACCGCGAGATCCCCGCGCTGGTCGAAGCGGCGGGCTTCCGCGTCGAGTCACTCGAGGCGTACTACGCGCCCGGGCCGCCCACCCACGCCTACTTCTACCGCGGCGTCGCCGTCGCGGGCTAGAGACCCATCAGCTCGGTGACGTGCGGGTCGCGGCCGGCGGTGAAGCCGCCATCGACGGCGATCGCCTGTCCCGACACGAACGAGGCGTCGCGGCCGGCGAGGAAGCTCGCCACCGAGGCGATCTCGTCGGGCCGGCCGAAGCGGCGCAGCTTGTGCTCGTGCTCGATCTCGGCGCGCACCTTCGCCATCGCCGGGTTGTCGAGCACGCCGGCGAGCATCGGCGTCTCGATGAAGCCGGGGCAAATCGCGTTCGCGCGGATGCCGCTGCGGCCGTAGTCGATCGCGAGGTTCTTGGTGAGCAGCACCACGCCGCCCTTCGAAGCGTTGTACGCGCTCCCGCCGGCGGTGCCCTCGAGGCCCTCGATGCTCGCGATGTTGATGATCGAGCCGCGCTCCCCGGAGAGCGGCTCCTGCGCGAGCATCTGCGCCAGCGCGTGCTTGCAGACCAGGAACGTCCCCTTCAGGTTGATGTCGAGCACGCGATCCCAGGCCGCGCCTTCGAGCCGGTGTACCGGTCCGCCGCCGGCCACGCCGGCCGCGTTCACCACCAGGTCGAGCCGGCCGTGGTCGCGCGCGATCTCGGCCACCAGCTGCGCCACCGCCGCCTCGTCGCGCACGTCGAGCCGCGCGAGCCGGCTGCCGCCGAGCTCGGCCGACTGCAGGTCCGCGCCCACCACCTTCGCGCCATCCGACGCGAAGCGCTCAACGCAGGCGCGCCCGATGCCGGACGCCGCACCCGTGACCAGCGCGACCTTTCCCTCCAGTCGTGCCACGATCCCCTCCCGATGAACGCCCTGGGCACCCTACCCAGGGCTCCGGACCATCCTACGGGAGTTCTGCGATGAAGTTCGCCCTGTTCTACGAGATCCCGGTGGCGCGTCCCTGGACGCAGGAGTCGGAGCACCGCGCCTACAAGGACACGCTGGAGCAGGCGGTCGCCGCCGAGCGCTGGGGCTGGGACGCGTTCTGGACGGTCGAGCACCACTTCCTGGAGGAGTACTCGCACTGCTCGAACCCCGAGGTGCTGTACGGCGCGATCGCCGCCCGCACTTCGCGCATCCGGCTCGGCTACGGAGTGCGGCTCATGCCCAAGCCGTACAACCACCCGGTGCGCACCGCCGAGTCGGTCGCGGTGCTCGACCTGCTCTCGGACGGGCGGGTGGACTTCGGCACCGGTCGCTCCTCGACGCGTCCTGAGCTCGAGGGCTTCGATATCGACCCGCGCGACACACGCGCGATGTGGCAGGAGGCGATCGCGCACGTGGTCGGCTGCTGGACGGAGGAGCACTTCGCCTTCGAGGGCAAGCACTGGCGCATGCCGCGCCGCCGCGTGCAGCCCAAGCCGCTGCAGCGGCCGCACCCGCCGATCTGGGGCGCGACCTCTTCGGACGAGGGCCACGTGCAGATGGGCGAGCTCGGGCTCGGGCTGTGCTCGTTCGCGGTGGGCGTGCCGCCGGCCGAGGTGAAGCGGCGCATCGACCTCTATCGCGCGGCGATCGCGCGCTGCAAGGCGCCGCTCGGCAAGTGGATCCACGACCAGGCGGCGACGTTCACGATGACCCTGTGCGCCCCCACGCGCGAGGAGGCGTGGTCGGTCGCGCGCGAGTCCTTCGAGTGGTATCCGAAGGCGGGCGCGCGTCTGATCGGCTCGCTCGCGCAGTGGATGGCGGAGTCCAAGCGCGAGCTCGGCAACTACGCCTACGCTGGCGAGCTCGCGAAGGTGGACCAGAGCGGCGCGCTCGAGCTGCTCACGCTCGAGTACCTGACCAGCTCGGGCGCGTGCGCGCTCGGCACGCCGGAGGACTGCGCGCAGGCCTGCCAGCGCTACCAGGAGGCGGGGGTCGACCTGCTGCTCTGCCTGGTGAACCCGTACAAGATCCCGCACGAGAACGTGCTGCAGACGATCGAGCTGATGGGGCGCGAGGTCATTCCGAAGTTCCGCTAGCCGCGGCCGCGCACCGCGAGGCGTCCAGGCGCCACAGCCAGAGATCGCTGTCGTGCCAGCGCAGGTTCGGGGTGCTCGCGGTGAAGTTCCGCTCGGGGCGCAGCAGTGCGTGCAGCTTGCCGTCCGAGTGACCTCCGCGCAGCGCGAGCTCGGGGTTGCGGACCATCTCCTCGTAGTCGACCACCGCGCGCACGCCGCGCCGGCACATGTAGTCGAGGAGCTTCCCCGAGGTCGCCGCGGGATAGATCTCGTCGTTCACCAGCCCGTCCAGGTTCACCACCGGGCGGCCCGAGAAGTACGCGACGACTCCCGCGTTCCAGGCCGACGCGAGCCCGAGCTCGGGGTGGTCGCGCAGGTAGAGGCCTGCGTCCAGCATCGCCGCCTGGTGGGGCAGGAAAGGGCGGAGGCTGGTCGAGACGTCGAGTGCTGCGCACGCCGCCGCGACGGCGGCCGCGGGGACGAGCGCGCGCCGGGGCAGGAAGCTCGTGACTCCGCCCATCAGGAACGCGCACGCGGGCAATGCATTCGCGAGATACCAGGGCGGAACACCGGAGCTCGCCTCGCCGTAGAAGAGCACGTAGCCGAGCACGGCGAGCAGCGAGGCGAGCGCCAGCGGCCAGCGGTCGAGCCGCAGCGCGCGCGGGCCGAGCCGTGCGAACGCAGCGATCGCGCCGGCCGCGAGGACCAGCAGCGTACCCGAGCGCGCACCGAGCCAGCTCGCATCGCGCGGCGAGACCACGTCGACGAGCCAGCGCACGAGCCCGCGCGGGTCGTAGCCCAGGAGCTCGCTCCAGTGGTGCTTCATGCGCGCGCTGCTCTGGACCAGGCTGCCCGACCAGTAGAGGGTGTGCAGCGAGACGGCGAGCACGCCGAAGAGGGCGCCCAGCGTGGCCGCGGCCGCGACCCGTGCGGGCGCGCGCCGGCCGAGCGCGGCGAACACCAGCGCCGCCGCGGCGGGCACGAGGCCGAAGTCGCTCCGCGCGAGGTTGCCCAGCAGGCCGAGCACGAGCGCCGCGGCGAGCCAGCGCGGTGAGAGCTCTCGCGCGCCTGCCGCCGCCTGGAGCAGCGCCAGCAGCGCGCCACCGAAGAAGAGCACCAGGCAGGATTCGACGAGCAGCGTGGGCTGGCGCAGCGCGACCGGCGCGGCGAAGGCCAGGAACACGCCCAGCGCCGCCGCCGCGCCAAACTCCCGGGCCGCAGCGCGCGCGGTGAAGCCCGCCGCGGCCGCGAACAACAGCGTGCCCGCGCCGGCGCTGACACCGAAGAGTGTCGTCCCGGCGAGGGACGGCCAGAGCCGGAACAGCCCGGCCAGGGCGTAGCCGTACAGCAGGTGGAAGCCGGTCGAGGGCGCCACTCCGTCGAAGGTCCAGCCGGCGCCCTCGGCGAAATGGCGCGCCGGCACCAGGTAGTAGAACGCGTCGTCCGGGATCAGGCCGATCTGCGCGTCGAGCGGCGCCGCGAGGAACAGCGCGAGGCGCACGAGCCCGACCGCGAGCACCGCCGCGCCGACCAGCCAGGGGATGCGATGCGGGGTGGCGATGGCGCGATTCTAGCCGCCGCTGCGCAGCCGCGGCATCACCTCGCGCGCGAACCGCTCCAGGCTCGCGGATAGCTTCGCGGGCGGCACGCCCGGCGGTGCCGCCCAGGTGACCAGGTCGGTGAAGCCGTAGTCGTCGATGAACTTGCGCAGCTCGCGCGCGCAGTGCTCCGCGTCGCCGGTGATCCAGGTCTGCGGGATGCGCTCGGGGTCGGCGAAGTCGGGCACGCGCTCGCGCGAGGTGAGCGCCCACTCGCGGTAGAGGTCGCGCTTGTAGATCTCGCCGGCCCGGATCGCGGGCCAGTCGCGCTCGCGGTCGTCGGTGACCAGCCAGGGCCGGATGATGCCGATGCGGAGCTCGGCCGGGTCGCGGCCCCGCGCCCGCAGCGCGCGCTTCCACGGCTCGATCGCGCCTGCGCGCGTCCCCTGCGGCAGCAGGTGCGCCTCGAACTCACCCGCGCGCCGTGCGCCCGGCTCGCTCTGCGCCGCCATCCACAGCGGGATCCCGCCGGGCTGCACCGGCTTGGGGAACACGCGCACGCCGGAGAATTCGAAGCGCTTGCCCGAGAACTGTACGGGCTCGCCCGACCACGCCTGGCGGAGGATCTGCACCGCCTCTTCGGTGCGCGAAACGCGCTGCGCGCGCGGGATCCCGAACGCCGCGAACTCGTGCGCCGCGTAGCCCATGCCGACGCCGAGCTCCATCCGGCCCCCGGAGAGGTTGTCGAGCACCGCCAGGTCCTCGGCCAGCCGCAGCGGGTGGTGGAAGGGCAGCAGCGCCACGTCGGTGGAGATGCGGATCCGGCTCGTGCGCGCGGCGATCGCGCCCGCGACCGGGACGAACGCAGGCAGGTAGCCGTCGTCGACGAAGTGGTGCTCCGAGACCCAGACCAGGTCGAAGCCGAGCCGGTCGGCGAGCGCGATCTGCTCCAGGATCTCCGCGTAGAGCTCCGGATTCGAGAGGCCGCTGCGGCCCGCCGGGTTGCGGAAGTCGTAGGCGACGCCGAAGCGCAGGCGCGGCGGCATTGCGGCATGCTACTCCGGGCGGGCGCCCCCGCGCGCGCCGAGGAGGAAGCGCAGATGTCGATGCTGTCTGGGATTCGGGTGGTCGACTTCACGCAGTACCTGGCGGGTCCGACCGTGACGCGGCTGATGGCCGAGATGGGCGCCGACGTGGTGAAGGTCGAGCAGGCGCCGGGCGGCGATCCGGCGCGGCTCCTGCCGCTGCGGGTCGGCGAGCGCAGCATCTACTTCATCCAGCAGAACCGCGGCAAGAAGAGCCTGTGCGTCGACTTCGCGAAGCCCGAGAGCGCGAAGCTGATGCAGGACCTGGCGGCGGGCGCGGACGTGGTGGTCGAGAACTACGGGCCGGGGGTGCTCGACAAGCGCGGCATCCGCTACGCCGACCTCGCCAAGCGCAACCCGCGGCTGATCATGGCGTCGATCTCGGCCTTTGGGCGCACCGGGCCGCTCGCGCACAAGGTCGGGTTCGACCTGATCGCGCAGGCCTTCTCGGGCTTGATGTCGATGACCGGCGCGCCGGACGGCCCGCCGATGTGGGTGGGCGCGGGAATCGGCGACGTGCAGAGCGGCGTGCACGCCTTCGCGGCGATCGGCTACGCGCTGTTCCACCGCGAGCGCACTGGCCGCGGGCAACACATCGACGTGTCGATGATCGACGCGCTCTACCACTGTCACGAGGGCAACGTGCAGGCTTTCGCGAACAGCGGCGGCGCGGTCGAGCCCTCGCGGCACGGCGCTCAGCACGGCTGGGTCGGCCCGATGGGCGTCTACAAGGCGCGGCAGGGTTGGATCGTGCTGCTCGTGCTCGAGCGGCAGTGGGAGAGCTTCTGCCGCGCGATCGGCCGTCCCGACCTCGTCGCCGACCCGCGCTTCGCCACCGGCGCTGCGCGCGGCCAGAACAAGACAGAGCTCACCGCGATCGTCGAGGGGTGGCTCGCGCGCCAGCCGAGCGACGAGGCGGCGCTCGCGGTCTTCGAGGAGCACCGCGTCGCCGCCGCACCGGTGCTGTCGGTGCGCGACACCGTCACGCATCCGTACTTCCTGGCCCGCGAGATGGTCCGCAAGGTGCCCGACCCGCTGCTCGGCGTGGTGACGATCCCGGGCTTCCCGTTCAAGTTCGGCGAGATCCCCCAGCTGCCCGACCTGCGCGCGCCGCTCCTGGGCGAGCACAACGCGCTGGTGCTGCGCGAGCGGCTCGGGCTCGACGCGGCGCGCGTCGAGGCGCTGGCGAAGAGCGGCGTGCTGGTACAGGGCGAGAGCTGAGCTACGCGCGCTCGAGCACCACGACCGGGATCTGGCGCGACGTCTTCTGCTGGTACTCGTCGTACGCCGGCCAGATCTTCGTCATCAGCTTCCACAGCCGGGTGCGCTCCTCGCCTTTCGCCGTGGAGCCACGGGCCTCGAACTTGTCGGCGGCGACCTGGACGTCGACCGCCGGCGTGGCGACCAGGTTCTTGTACCAGCCCGGGTGGTCGGGGGCGCCGCCGCGCGAGGCGACGATCACGTAGCGCTTGCCGTCCTGACCGTAGATCAGCGGCAGCGTGCGCGCCTCGCCCGACTTGCGGCCCTTGGTGGTGAGGAGCAGCGTCGGGACGCCGTTCCAGATGTGGCCGTCGGCGCCGTTCGTCGCCTGATACTTCTTCAGGTGCTCGGCAATCCAACCGGGGAGCGCGGGAGGTGTCTGGGGCATGGAGGATCTCCTCTGGTACTTCGCGTATGGGAGCAATCTCGACGCGGGGACGTTTCTCGGCCGGCGGCGCATGCAGCCGCTCGAGACGCGAGTCGCGGCGCTCGACGACTTCGAGCTGCGCTTCGATCTGCCGGTCGGCCGCGGGGAACGCGGCGTGGCGAACGTGGGCCCCCGGCACGGCGAGGTCGTGTGGGGCGCGGCATACCGGCTCTCAGCCGCGGACGCGGACCGCCTCGACCGCACCGAGGGCGTGCACCGCGGCTTCTACCAGCGTGTGCCGGTGGAGCTGCGCGCCTTCGGGGGCGGCAGCCTCGCCGCGTTCACCTACGCTTCGATCCGGGGGGTCGCCGGTCGCAAGCCGTCGCGCCGCTATCTCGGGCTGATCCTCGCCGGGGCGCGGCTGCACGGCCTGCCGGACGACTGGGTCGCGCGGCTGCGCGCGCTGCCGCTGGCCGTCGACGAGCGCGAGACGCAGCTCGCGCTGTTCTAGAGCGGCTCGAGGGCGGCCATCGCGAAGCCCGCGCGCGCGAGGATTTCCATCGCCCTGCGCCGGGACTTCGACAGCTGCTCGGACGACATTCCCGATGGCATCGGGATCCCTCCTCCCGTAATCACCGCGAGCACAAGCCTCCACGACGAGTGCTCCGCAACGCTGACCTGGACGAGCCGATCGAGGTCGACGCGGCTCATCAGCGTCGCGACGACCAGCGCGAACTGTGCTTCGTCGTCCATGCGCGCGATCGCGCCCGCGCCGACGTAGATCGTGCCGTTCTGGATTGCGTACGCGTGCGGCAACGCTGTGCGCAATGCGACGAGCCTGTAGTGGACGTCAGTCCGCGCGGATTGGTTTTGGAGCGTCGCCATCAGCGCGTCGAGATAGCTGCCGAGCTCCGGATCGAGTAGACGAGCCCGGCCTCGATCGTCTCCGCCTGCGCGCGCAGCTGCCGCCGGACCTCGTCCGCGTCCCCCCTCGCACGCGTCGGGGCCAGGAACACGAGGAGGGTCGCCGCAATCGCAGCCGCTGCACGCCGTTGCGAAACACGCCCCATCAGAGCGAGCCGAGCGCTGCGACTGCGAGCGCGCCGACGTCGATCGCCCAGTGCGAACGCCGGGTCGCGTCGCCCGCGAACAGCGTCTCCCCGGTCGATGCGTCGATCAGCAGCACCTCGACCTCGGCCCCGTGCTCGTGCCAGCCGTACTGGTTGCGGGTGGTCACCTGGGTGGCGCGCACGAACAAGAGCGCGTCGGCATGTGCCGCCGATGCCACCGGCGCGAGATCGTCCAGGACGGAGCGGACGCCGAAGTACTCGTCGCGCTTCTCCGGCGTCTGCGTGCGGAGCACGCGCGCCATCGTGCGATCCGCGGCGAGCTGCAGCTCGGTCACGCGCAGCCGCGACGCGGGCTCGCGCTGGAAGAGCGCCTCGTCCACCGGTGCAGCCGCCACCGCGCGGCCGCGCTCGGCGAGGCGTCGCTGCACCGCCTGGAGCGCGGTCCGCGCGGCTTCCGCCGCTTCGAGCTCCAGCACGTCGACGTCACCCAGGTAGCCGACGTCGATGGCGGCCGACTCGACGGGCATGATCGCGATCGAGCGCCCGGCCGGAAGCTGCGCGGCGAGATCGGGATGGGGCCGCGCGGTGGTGCTGGTGCAGCCCCAGAGCAGGGCGCATCCGCACAGCGCGAGGAAGCGCCGGCTCACGGCGCAGCGCTCGCGTCGCCGGAGCCGCCCACACTGGCCAGCATCTTCTCGACCAGCCTGGCGTCCGGAGCGCCGGGGTTCGCGGCGAGGTACTCGCCCAGCGTCGCCCTCGCGCCCGCGAGATCGCCCTTCAAGAGCTGCACCTCGCCCAGACCGCTGCGCGCGGCTGCGAGTCCGGGGTCGCGCTGCAGCGCGAGGCGGAAGCTCTGCTCCGCCTGCGCGAGCTGGGGTGGCACGCCGGCTCGGAGACGGCGCCGCGCGTGCAGGTCGGGCAGCTCGTCGCGCCGGTCGCCGCTGTTGCGCGCCTCCATCGCCCGCACCACGTCGCGCGGCAGCGCCGCCACGCGCAACAGGCTCTCGCCCTCGTAGTAGCAGAGCAGCGCGCTGTCGCCGTAGCGCGTGCGCACGCGCTCCACGCCCGAGAGCGCGAAGTCGTAGCGCTCGCGCGCGAGCGCCAGGCGCACGCTCTCGAGCGCCACTGCCGCGGTGGCGCTGCGCATGCGGCCCGCGTCGTTTCGGCCGCTCGGGTTCGCCGCGATCTCGCCGCTCTGCACCAGGTGGTTGGCGAGCTGCTCGCGGTACTGCGCGGCCGGCGCCAGCAGGCTCCACACGTGGGACGCCGAGCTGGTGGCGAAGCCGGCCTGGGCGATCCACGCCATCCCCGTGCGATCGGCTGCGGCCGTGCGGTCCGGCGAGAACGCGACCAGCGCGCCGCGCGTGTCCAGGTCGGGGAGCGCGTAGCCGAATGCAGCGAAGAAGGCGCGGCGAGCTCCGATCTCCGGCCCCGGCGCGCCGCTCTGCTGCACGATGTGGTCGAGCTCGACGCGGCTGATGTTCTGGGCGAGGACGAGTGCCAGCTGTGCCTCGTCCTCGAGCCTCACGAACGCCCCTGCGCCGACGAAGATCGCTCCGTTCTGCAGCACGAACGCCAGATCGTTGGGATTGTTCAGCACCACGGCGTGATAACGGATCTCGGGGTGAGTGGACTGACTTGCGAGCAGACTCACCAGCCCGTCGAGATAGGGCGTGAGCTGGGGGTCGGCGTAGACGAGCCCGCGCGCGTTCACGCGCGCCTCGAACCGGTCGGCCTCGGCGCGCAAGAGCTCGCGTTCACCCGTTTCGGTTGCGCCACCGCCGCCCGCGCGCGCGGAAGCGGCGAGCCCCAGGAGCGCCGCGGCGACGGCGGCGGAAGCGCGGCGGGGAAGGCAGGCCCTCATTCAGGTACCATGATCGCAGAGCGCAGGGGGCGCTGGAAAGGCGGTCGGTGAGCGAGCTCGGACACCTGGATCCGGAGTGCAGTCGCGCGGCCGAAGCCTCGGTCGAGTTCGTGATCCGCGCGCGCCGGCGCGACCTGGGCGGCGGAGTCTCGGTGAGTCGCCTGTTGCCGGCGTCCGAGCGCCGGATGGTCGGCCCCTTCGTGTTCTTCGACCATCTCGGGCCGATCGACTTCGGGCCGGGGCAGGGCATGGACGTGCGGCCGCACCCGCACATCGGCCTGGCGACCGTCACCTGGTCCTTCGAGGGCGAGATCCTGCACCGCGACAGCCTGGGCACCGAGCAGGCGATCCGGCCCGGCGCGCTCAACTGGATGATCGCCGGCCGCGGCATCGCACACTCCGAGCGCACCCCGCCCGCGCTGCGCGCCAGCGGCTCGCGCACGCACTTCCTGCAGCTCTGGGTGGCGCTCCCGACGCGGCACGAGGAGATCGAGCCCTCGTTCCAGCACCACCCGGCGGACTCGATCCCGGCGCTCGCGCTCGGCGCCGCACGCGTGCGCGTGATCGCCGGCTCCTCCTGGGGGGTGACCTCGCCCGCGAAGGTGCTCTCGCCGCTGTTCTACGCCGAAGCGCAGCTTCCGGCCGGCTCGGCGCTCGAGCTTCCCGCCGAGCATCGCGAGCGCGGGCTCTATGTCGTGGAGGGCGCCATCCGCTGCGGCGAGCACGAGCACGCGGTCGGCACCATGCTCGTGTTCAAGAGCGGCGTCACCGCGCGCGTGGCGGCGTCGGGGCCCGCGCGCGTGGTGGTGCTCGGCGGCGAGCCGCTCGACGGCCCGCGCCACGTCTTCTGGAACTTCGTGTCGAGCTCGACCGAGCGGATCGAGCGCGCCAAACGCGATTGGCGCGAGGGCCGCTTCGCGAAGATCCCCGGGGACGACCGGGACTTCATCCCGCTGCCCGAGTGAGGCGAGCGCGAGTCACTTGTTGCGCAGGAAGGTGCCTCGGTCGAGCTCTTCGAAGGCCTGGCGCAGCTCCGCCTGGGTGTTCATCACGATCGGCCCGTACCACGCCACCGGCTCGCGCAGCGGCTTGCCCGAGACCAGCAGGAAGCGCACGCCCTCGTCGTCGGCCTGCACGCTGATCTCGTCGCCGTCGCCGAACAGCACGAGCGCGCGGTTCTCCACTTCCCTGGGCGGCGAGGCGTCGGCCCAGCCCGCGCTCTCGGTCGGGACCGAGAGCGGTCCCGCCGCGTCGCAGAACTTGCCGGCCCCGGCGATCACGTACGCAAACGCGTGTCGCCCCGAAGCTACGGCCAGCGTCTTGCGCTTGCCCGCGGGAATGCTCACGTCGAGGTAGGTCGGCTCGGCGGCCACGCCCTCCACGGGGCCTTTCGTGTCGTGGTAGAGGCCGCAGATCACCTTCACCCGGGTGCCGTCGTCCTCGGCCACCTCGGGGATCTCGCGCGCCTTCACCTCCTGGTAGCGCGGCGGCGTCAGCTTGAGCCGCGCCGGCAGGTTGGCCCAGAGCTGGAAGCCCTGCATCCGGCCCGTGGCGTCGCCGCGCGGCATCTCCTGGTGGATGATGCCGCTGCCCGCGGTCATCCACTGCACGTCTCCAGGGCCGATCACGCCGCGGTTGCCGAGGCTGTCGCCGTGCTCCACCGAGCCCGCCAGGACGTAGGTGACCGTCTCCATGCCGCGGTGCGGATGCCACGGGAATCCCGGCAGGTAGTCCTCCGGCTTGTCGTTGCGAAAGTCGTCGAGCAACAGGAATGGATCGGTGGCCGAGGTGTCGCCGAAGCCGAAGGCGCGGCGCAGGTGGACTCCCGCGCCCTCGAGCGTGGGCTTGGACTTCACCAGCCGCTGGACCGGGCGGATCGCCATCCTGCGAAGATAGCGCGCCGTCTCCCCTAGGTGCGGACGGTGAGCTCGAGCCCGCCCGGGTAGGGCAGCGTGCGCGTCGCGAAGCCGTTCTTCGGGTCGTTCACGAACGCGAAGTAGTCCGTGTAGGCCTCGGAGAACGCCGCGGTGTTGTCGGCGACGACGATCGCGCCGCGGCGCAGCGCGGGCGCGACGCGCTCGAGCGCGGGCCGCGCCATCTCGGTCCAGATGTCCATCAGCACGAAGTCGATCGGCCCCGCGACACCGCGCAGTGTCTCGCGCAGGTCGCCTTCGCGCAGCTCGATCCAGTCCGCGAGCCCTGCCTCGGCGAAGTGGGCGCGCGCCGCCTTCGCCTTGGCCGGCTCGTACTCGGTGGCGATCACCACGCCCGCACCGCCGTCCTCGCGCGCGACGTCGCGCACCGCGCTGGCCAGGTAGAGGGTCGAGACCCCGAACGAGGTGCCCACCTCGACCACGCGCCGGGCGCGCAGTGCGCGGCAGAGCAGGGTGCAGAGCTCCGCCTTCTCGCGGTCCAGCGCCACCATCTTGTCCGACATGAAGCGGTGCGCGTCGGCGTCGAGGCCCTTCCAGTCGAGGTTCCCTTCGCGCGCGCGCTTCTCGAAGTAGGCGCCGAGCGCGCCGTCCTGGGAAGAGCTCTGGGCGTGCAAGCGGTCCAACAGCGTCTCGACGCGGCGATCGTTGAGGAAACCCATGCCCGCACTCTACGCCGGCCGCGTACGCCGCGCTGTTCGCACAGCGGCGAATCGTGTCGCGCATGCGCCAGTCAGTCGATGGACTACGATCCGCCCGGTGACGGATGCGGAGCAGCTCGCCGTGGCAGAGGACGCGGGCAGTGTCCGGGTCGACGTGCAGGTCGCGGTGCGCGCCGGCCGCAGCGCCGTGCTCGGCGTCCTCGGCGGCCGGCTCAAGATCGCACTCGCTGCAGCCCCTGTGGACGGTGCCGCGAACGAGGAGCTCGTCAATTTCCTCGCCCGCGCGCTGGGACGGCCCCTGCGCGACGTCTCCGTCCTCCGCGGCGCGCGCAGCAAGCGGAAGACCGTGGCGATCGCCGGGGCGACGGCCGCCCAGGTCCGGGCACTCGTGCCGTAGCCTCAGTCGATGGCGGCGATCGGCGCCAGGAGATCCTCGAGGAAGAACGCCGAGAGGGCCGCCCGGCCCGACAGCCCCGACTTGGTGTAGAGCGCCCGCGCCTGCACCCGCACCGTGCGCTCGCTGGTCTCGCGCACCGAGGCGATCTCCTTCAACGAGAGACCCTTCAGCAGGAGGAGCGCGACCTCGCGCTCGGCCTCGGTCAGGTTCCACTGGCCGAACTGCGTCTCGATCGCCTCACCCAGGCCGTTCAGGTAGCCGCGGGCCTCGTTCCGCCACTTCTCGCCCTGGGAGCGCGCTGCCTCGAGGTCGCGCGCGAGCGAGCGCTGCTCGTCGCGTTGGCGCAGCGACAGCTGGAACAAGAGCACCACCCCCACGCTGGTGAGCACGCCCGGCACGATGTCGACGAGCTCGAAGAACAGGTCGGTCGCCGACATGTTCGGCTCCTCGCGCAGCTCGAGCGCGAGCGACAGCCCGACGCCCGCGATCACCGCGAGGATTGCGAACACGCGTGTGCGGAGACCGATCAGATCGCCCAAGCCACTCCCGGCGCATCTCTCTCAGGGAGCGGGTAGCATGGCGCACCTCGAGTCGAAGTTGCAGCCGACGAGCTGGCTGACCGTGCCGGTGTCGAGCTCGATCTCCAGGAAGTCGCCGATCCCGGGCGAGAAGTACTTGCGCTCGTCGGCGCCCGGCTCGAGCGGTGAGAAGTCGCGCGTGACCAGGCAGTTGCCCGCGCAGAGCAGCTGGGCGAGGGACTGCGGCACGTTCTTGTCGAGGTCCGCGTTCTGGCCGAACGAATAGGTGGTGGTGAGGACCTCGCCGAGGTCCTCCGCGTTCCCCAGCGAGAACTCCTGGCGGTAGGTCATGCCCACGGCGGGGGTCGCCTGCATCAGGACCCCGGTCTGGTCGCCGTTCCGCCCCACCTTGAACGAGCCGTCGATGCTCACCAGCTCGGGCGTCTGCGGGTCGTCGCCCGGGAAGGTCTCGAACTGCTTCGCCTCTTCGCCGCAGTAGAAGACCGAGCCGCTCTTCGCCTGCGCGATCCAGTCGTTGGTGTCCTCGGTCACGATCCCGTCGACTGTGACCACGTCGTGCGAGACGATGCAGGTCACGCCCTGGATCAGCTTGGTGGCGCTCGTGATCTCGACCTTGTCGATCTCGCCGCCACCCGAGAAGGTCCATTGATCGCCGATCGCCAGCGGGAAGAGCGGGTTGGGGTGCGTAAGGTGGGCGAAATCGGTGTCGAAGTCGGCGGGATCGAACGCCGGGGCGTACGGCGCCTCGCCCAGGGCGCTGCAGACGTCGGCGCGCGCCGAGCGCTGGTCCTTGCACTCGCCCATGGCGTCCTGCTGGGTGCTGCGGGCGTCCGAGAGGCAGCTCTTCTGTGACGCTTTGTCCGACAGGTTCCGGCAGATCCCGTCCGCAGTGTTCTTGTCGTCCTGGGTCGAGGCGCGGCAGGCGTCGAAGGCGTCGGACGTGGTGGCCGAGCAGGCGTGCGTGCCGGCGCTCGCCGTCCCGCCGCCGATGCAGAGCGCCAGCAAAGAGATTCCGATCCTGAGTGAACGCTGTCTCATCGCGCTTCTCCTCTCCAGAAGGTAAGTGGCCAGCCTTCCGCAAGCGTCGCAGTGACGGCCATAGGCCTTTTGCCGTACTCCCCGTGCTAGGCTGACTCGCGATGGCGCACTCGTTCGGTCCGCCGCCGAAGTCCGACTTCGAGCTGTCTCCCTCCCGCCGCGAGATCGAGCTCTTCCGCGAGAACGGCTTTCTGGTGGTCGAGCGGATCACCACGGACGAGGAGATCGCCTGGCTGCGGCAGATCTACGAATTCATCTTTTCGCCCGAGCAGGCCGCGCGGCGCGACGCGCCGCTGGATCGCAGCGGCACGCGGGACGCGGGAGAGCCCGTGCTGCTGTCACAGGCGTTCTTCCCCGAGGTGCGCTTCCCCGAGCTGCTCCAGACCACGCACTGGCGGAACGCGCGGCGCTACGCGTCGGCGCTGCTCGGCGTGGATGAGACCGAGCTCGCCAGCTGGGGCCACATGATCCGCAAGCCGCCGGGCGGCCGGCCCGTGCTCTGGCACCAGGACCACGCCTACTGGGACCCCGAGTTCGACTACCAGGCGCTGGGCGTGTGGCTGCCGCTGCACGACGTGACGGCCGAGATGGGCGCGATGAACTTCATCCCGGGCTCGCACAAGCGGGGGCTGGTCGCACACCGCCATGCCGACAAGCCCGAGGAGAACCTGCTCACGGTGGCGGAGCCGATCGACGAGGCGAGCGCAGTCTCCTGTCCGCTGCGGATGGGGGGAGCGACCTTCCACCACAACGAGACGCTCCACTACACTGCGCCGAACACCACCGCGGAGCCGCGACTCGCCTACCCGATGGAGTTCCAGACGAAGCCGCAGCGGCGCGCCGTACCCACGCCGATGCCCTGGGTCGACGAGCGCCGCGCGGTGATCGGCCAGCCGCCGTTCGTGTACGTGGCGGACGGAAAGTTCCTGCCGCTCTGAGCCGAGCGATGACGAGCCCTCTCCGCGTCGACAACCCGTTCACGCTCGGATTGGCCTGCGAGGTGCCGCTGGCCGAATGGGACGAGATCGACCGCGCGCTCGCGGCCGCGCGCGAAGGCGCAACGCTGATCGAGGCGATGCCACTTGCACAGCGCAAGGCGCTGGTGGAGCGCGCCGTCGCGCAGATGGAAGCGCAGAGCGACTCGATCGCGCTCGCGATCTCGCAGATGATGGGCAAGCCGCTCGCGCAGGCCGCGGGCGAGCTGCGCACGCTGGCGAGCCGCGCGCGCACCATGATCGAGCTCGCCGACCGCGGGCTCGCGCCGATCGACGCCGGCGGCGACGACGGCATCGCGCGGCGGATTCTGAAGGTCCCGCTGGGCGTGGTGCTCGACCTCCCGGCCTGGAACTACCCGCTGCTCACCGCGGTGAACGTGGTCATGCCGGCGGTGCTCGCGGGCAATGCGGTGGTGGTGAAGCACTCACCGCGCTCGCCGCTCTGCGGCCCGATGTTCGCCGACGCGTTCCGCGCCGGGGGCGCGGACCCGCGCATCGTGCAGTCGCTCGACTGCGCGCACGATCTGTCGGAGCGGATGGTCGGCGACCCGCGCATCGACCACGTGGTGTTCACGGGCTCGGTGCTGGGAGGAACGCGCATCAGCCAGGCGGGCGCGGGGCGCTTCCTGCAGATCGGCTACGAGCTCGGCGGGAACGACCCGGCCTACGTGGCCGAGGACGCCGAGCTCGCGCGCGCGGTCGAAGGCCTGGTCGACGGCGCGATGTACAACGCGGGCCAGAGCTGCTGCGCGGTCGAGCGCGCGTACGTGCACGCGCGCCACTACGATGGCTTCCTGACGCAGGCGCGCGAGCTCGCGCAGGCCTACGTGCTGGGCGATCCGCTCGACGCGCGTACGACGCTCGGCCCGATCGCGCAGCCGCGGCACGTCGGCGAGCTCGAGACGCTGGTCGCGGACGCCGTGCAGCGCGGCGCGCGGCTCCTGTGCGGAGGCCGCCGCACCCAGGTCGACGGCCAGGGGCGCTTCTTCGAGCCGACCGTGCTCGCCGACGTCCCCGCCGACGCCGCGCTGATGCGGGCGGAGCAGTTCGGCCCGATCCTTGCGGTCGCGAAGGTCGGCTCGGACGAAGAGGCGCTCGCGCGCATGAACGACTCGGTGTACGGCCTCACCGCGAGCGTCTGGACGCTCGACCGCCAGCGCGCGGAGCGCTTCGGCACGGCGCTGCGCTTCGGCACCGTGTTCATGAACCGCTGCGACTTCGGCGACCCGCGCCTGCCCTGGAGCGGCGTGGGCCAGTCCGGCCGCGGCCACAGCATGAGCGTGCTCGGCTTCGACACGCTGACGCGGACGCGGGGCCTACACTTCCGCGTGTGATTGCCGATCCGTCCCTCCGTGGTGTGGCAGCGGATCACCGTCGGGGCGCTCGTGCCCTACGTGGCGTGGCTGGTGTTTGGCTACCGCTGGCACTTCCTGGACGGGGTGAACCTGCTCTTCCACGAGGCGGGGCACGCGATCTTGTCGCCGTTCGGGGCCTGGCTGCACATGCTGGGCGGGACGCTGGGGCAGCTCTTCTTCCCGGCGGCGTGCGCGTTCCAGTTCTGGCGCGAGGAGCGGCGCTTCGAGGCCTGGATCTGCGGCATCTGGCTCGCGGAGAGCACGATGTACATGGCCGAGTATCTCGGCGACGCGCGCGCGATGGCGCTCCCGCTGGTGGGCGGCGACGTGCACGACTGGCACTGGATGCTGTCGCGGCTCGGGCTGCTCGACTGGTGCACGCCGATCGCCTGGGTGCTGCATGCGGCCGCTTCCGTCGCGGCCGTGTTCAGCCTCGTGCGCGCGGGCCAGCTCGCCCTGGGCGCCCCCTCGCGCTCCGCGCTGTAGCGCCGCGCGAGCGCTAGATTCGCCGCGTGGGGGAGGACTCCGGCAGCGGGCGATTCGCGCTGGGCGTGGTGGCGGTCGCGTTGCTGGCGGCCGTCTTCGCGGTGGCGTTCCGCTTCGCGCTTGGCTGGGCGATCCGACAGGCGAGCGGGCAGGGCGACGTGGTGGCCGCGATGCGCGCGGCGCCGGTCTGGGCGCGGCTCGCGTTCCCGGCGCTGGGAGGGCTGCTGGCCGGCGTGCTCGGGCGGCTGGTGGCCCGCGGCAAGGGCGGCCACGGCGTCGGCGACGTGATGGAAGCGGTGGTGCTCGGCCGCGTCGAGCTGCCGATGCGGGTCACGCTGCTGAAGTCGCTGGCGTCGTGGCTGGCGATCGCGTCCGGCGGATCGATCGGCCGCGAAGGCCCGTTGATCCAGTTCGGCGGCGCCGCCGGAAAGCTCGTCGCCGACCGGCTGGGGCTGTCGCTCGACAGCGCGCGGCTGCTGATCGGAGCGGGCACGGCGGCGGGCTTCGCCGCCGCGTACAACACTCCGTTCGCCGCGGTGCTGTTCGTGCTCGAGGTCGTGACCGGCGTGGTGGTGCTCGACGCGATCCTGCCGGCGCTGGTCGCGACCGTGATCGCCGTGGCCGTGACGCGCGCCGCGATCGGCGAGGGCCCGATCTACGGCCAGCGCGCGTTCCACCTGCAGTCGCCCTGGGAGTTCGCCGCGTTCGTGGGGCTCGGCATCGCGGCGGCGCTCGGCGCGCAGGCGCTGATGCGACTGGTCTCCGCGGGCGAGCGCTTCTTCCGCCAGCCGTGGCTCACGCTGCCGTGGCGCACCGCGCTCGGAGGGCTCCTCGCAGGCGCGGTGATCGCTATCCTGCCCGAGGTCGCGGGGAACGGCTACGAGCCGCTGAACGCGCTGATCGACGGTCGCTTCACGCTCGGCTTCGTGGCGCTGCTGCTGGTCGGGAAGTGTCTCGCGACCACGGCGTCGGTCTCGTCGGGCAGCCCCGGCGGCGTGTTCACGCCGACGCTCCTCCTGGGTGGTGGGATCGGCTTCCTGTACGCAGGCGCGCTGGCCGCACTGGGGGCGTCGATCGGCCCCGCCGGCGGCTACGCGCTGGTCGGCATGGCCGCCGCGATCGCGGCCTCCACGCACGCGCCGCTCATGGCGGCGGTGATGGCCTTCGAGCTCTCGGGCGACTACGCGATCGCGCTCCCGCTCGTGCTCGCGACCGCGATCGCAACGCTGGTATCGCGCTCGCTGCGCCGCGACTCGATCTACACGGCGGAGCTCGCGCAGCGGGGCGTGGGCTGGGAGCTGACGATGGAGGGCAGGCGCGTCGTGCGCTAGCGTAGAATCGCTGGGCCTTGGGCGATTAACTCAGCGGTAGAGTACTACCTTCACACGGTAGGAGCCCCGAGTTCGAATCTCGGATCGCCCACCACGTCCGAGCGCCGAAAGGCGCGAGGGCGGCCTCGCGCCGGCGCTCTTCGCTCGCTCGCTTGCGGTCCCTCCCGAGGATCAGCCGGCCGCGGCCAAGGACAGGCGGCGGAGCGCGATGAGCGCGAGCAAGGCGAGGCCCAGGCTCAGTGCCGCCGCTGGCTCCGGCGCGAGCTCGACGATGCCGCGTCCGGGCGGAAGGTCGGTCCCGTTGTTCCACTTGCCGGGCTGCTGCCAGTTCATCTCGACGAAGTGCTCGTAGCCGAAGTTGTTGGGCTCGCCCGGGAGCCAGTTCGTGTAGATCAGCGGATCGCCGGTCACCCACTGGTAGACCCCGGTGATCTGCAGGTCGTTGAGGCCGATCCAGAACGTCTCTGTGCCGCCGAACTCCGAGACGAGAAGATCCTGCTCGGCCTGATCGTTGATCACGACCAGGTGACCTCCGAGCGAGTTCGCATATGCCTCCGAGGCGGTCCAGGACATCACCGGAGTGAGAACGTAAGTCGAGGCGAAAGCGCTCGAAGACAGTCCCGTCATCAGGGCGATGACCAGTGCGAGACGACTCACCATGACACCTCCGAAGTGAGTCCTGAGGGTACCAGGGTCAGCGGCGAGATGGGAGCATTTTCATCGAGTCAGCGGCCAGCGGCCGCGACGAACGCGTCGATCAGGCGGCTGTAGAGGCCGGTGAGCATGCGGCGGACGGAGTCTTCGGGGGCTCCCTTGGGGGTCCAGTTGCTGCCCCACTGGATGGCGCAGCTGCCGTTCGGGGCGTCGGCGAGGGTGACGACGGCGCAGTAGTGCTCGAGCGGGAGCGAGGTCGGGCCGACGATCGAGTAGGCCATCAGGCGCCCGTCGAAGGCGGCGTCGAGGCGCTCGGCCATCTCGCCGGGGACGCCTTTCGCGTGCACGTGGCGGATCGCGCCGACGCCGCTTCCTTCGAGCACGCACGACTCGACCGAGTCGCCCATGATCTTCTTCATGTCGCCGAAGTCGTCGACGAGGAGCGAGTACATCTTGGAGCGCGAGACGGGGACCGTGCGTTCGACCAGTGCGCGGTAGGGCATCGTGACGTTGTAGCCGATCCGACTGCGGGGCTTCAACGCCGCTCGCGCCGCAGCTGGATGTTCGTCACGTGCAGCGCGGAGAGCCCGCGCCAGCGGCGGGCTTCGTGGACGAGGCCTCCGGCGGCGAAGTGGTGGGCGAGCGCGGCCGCGTGCTCGCCGAGGCGGGCGGCGTGCAGCGCGAGGATGGTGCGCGCCACTGCCTGGTGTCGGGCCTCGCGCACCTCCTGCAGCTGGCTCTGGTAGGCGACCTCCTGGGTGAGCGGGTGCTTGAAGGCGAGCTCCGCCTTCCCGTCGCGGCCGACCAGGTCGGCGCGCTCGAGCGCACGGAGCGCCTCGTCGAGGTCGAGCCGCTCGTCGCGCAGGGTGGTGCGCAGCAGGGCGTCGTCGAAGCGCGGGCCGATCACGGACGCGAGCTGGAGCGCGTGCTTGGCTTCCGGCTGCAGCGAGTCGATCCGCGCGGTGAGCAGCGCCGTCAGCGTCGGCGGGATCGCGATCTCGCGCACCTCGCGCACCAGCCGCGTGCCGCTTCGCTCGCGCGCGAGCACGCCCTGCTCGAAGAGCGACTGCGCGATCTCTTCGGCGAAGAACGGGTTGCCGGCGGCGCGCTCGCACACCAGCGCGCGCAGCTCGGCGAGCGCGGGGCCTTCGCCGACGAGCTCGCCCACCAACGACTCGGCCGCCGCGGGGTCGAGCGGACCGAGCGGGAGCGCGCGCACGTACGAGGCGCTGGCCCACGCGGGGAGCTCGGGCTCGGGCCGCGCGTTCAGCAGCAGCAGCGTGCGCGTGAAGCCGACCGCGTCGACCAGGCGCGCGAGGAAGAGCTCGCTCTCGGAATCGATCCACTGCACGTCGTCGATCAGCACGACGGTGGGCTCGCGCGCGCTCTGCGACTGCACCAGCCCGCAGGCCAGCGCGAACAGGCGGTCGCGGCGCGCGTCGGGCGCCAGCGTGGGAATCTCGTCCTCGGCGCTGGCGAGACCGAGGAAGTGGAGCACCAGCGCGTGGTCGGTCGAGGTGGCGGAGCGCAGCTCGCGCAGGGACGAGCGCACGCGCTTGCGCGCCGAGGTCGGCCGGTCGCTGGCGGCGATGCCGAAGAAGCTGCGCAGCAGCTCGCGCAGCACCGCGTACGAGAGCGTGCGGCCGTGGGCCGGACAGTGCGCCTTCGCGACCTGGATGCCGCGCGCGCGCCAGCGCTCGACCGCGTCGTGGCAAAGCCGGCTCTTGCCGACGCCCGGGGCTCCCGTCACGCCGACCACCGCGCCGTGGCCGTCCGAGGCGCGCACGAACGCCGCTTCGAGCTCGGCGACCTCGGCCGCGCGGCCCACGAAGCGCGAGAAGCCGCGGGCGCGCGAGGCGTCGATGCGCGCGCGCGCAGCCCCGGTGCCGACCAGCGCGAAGGTCTTGACCGGCTCGCGCACGCCCTTCATGCGCACGCGCCCGATCGGCTCGAGCTCGAAGAACGCGTCCACCAGCGCCGCCGTGGTCGCACTCACGTAGGCCCGGCCCGCGGCGGCGCTCTGCTGCATGCGCGCGGCCAGGCCCACCGTGTGACCCTGCGCCGTGTAGTCCATGCGCAGGTCGTCGCCGATCGCGCCGACGATCACCTCGCCGGAGTGCAGGCCCAGCCGCACGTCGAAGCGCACGCCGCGCGCGCGCCGCAGCTCTGCCGCGAAGCCGCGCACCTGCTCGCAGATCGCGAGCGCGGCATGGCAGGCGCGCTGCGCGTGGTCCTCGTGTGAGAGCGGCGCGCCGAAGAGCGCCATCACGCCGTCGCCCGTGAACTGGTTGATCGTGCCCTCGAAGCGGTGGATGGCCTCGGAGAGCAGCGCGAAGAAGCCGTCGAGGATGCCGTGCCAGGCCTCTGCGCCGACGCGCTCGGCGAGTCGCATCGAGCCCTTCACGTCGACGAAGAGCACGGTGACCTGCTTGCGTTCGCCGACCAGCGCCGCGCGCTCGCGGAGGATCCGCTCGGCGAGGTGCTTGGGCGTGTAGCTCTGGGGCTGGGCCATCGGAATCTCGGAAAATACCGCAGGGCGCTGCGATATCATTTCGCGGTGCCGCCGCCGAGCAGGCTCAGCCGACCGCCCCGGTGGCTCTGGATCGCGCTCCTGGTCCTCGCGATCGAGCTCGTCTACGCGTTCATGGTGGGCGGCGGATCGCTGTCGACCTGGCCGACCTGGACGCGCTTCTACGATCTGCAAGCCGCGGGATTCCGCTCGGGCCATCTCTATCTGGCGCGGCTGCCCGACCCGCGCGTCCTCGCAGAGAAGGATCCCTGGGACCCGAGCCTGCGCAGCCTCTGGCTCTGGGACGCGAGCCTCTACCAGGGCCACTACTACTCGTACTGGGGGCCGCTTCCCGCGCTGGTGCTCACCGCGATCGGACCCGGCTACGGAGACGAATACGCGACGTTCGCGCTGCTGTCGGTCGAGCTCGTCGCAGGCGTGCTCTTGATCGAACGCATGGCGCGCCGCGTGTTCGCGCGCGTCGGCTTCGGCTGGGTGGTCGGCGCGATCGTGCTGTTCGCGTTCGCGAGCCCGAACCCCTGGATGCTGGCACGCCCGGCGGTCTACGAGGCCGCGATCGGGGGCGGCGCCGGCTTCTTGCTGCTCGGGCTCGTCTTCGCGTTCGATGCAGTCACTTCCGAGCCGGGCTCGCGCAGCGAGCGGCGCGCGCTGCTGCTCGCGGGCGCGGTTTGGGCGCTCGGGCTCGCGTGTCGCGTCACCGTCGGCCCGCCGGCGGTGCTGCTCGCTGCGTGGACCGCGCTGCTCCTGCCGCGGACGGAGCGCTTTCGCGCGCTGGTCAGCGCGATCACGCCGCTCGCAGTGACCGTGCTGCTGCTGCTCCTCTACAACGAGCTGCGCTTCAATTCCTGGCTGGACTTCGGGGCCAGCTCCCAGCACTCGTGGATGCGCCAGCACTTCTCGTGGGCGTACGTGCTCCCGAACGCCTACAGCTACCTGCTGCGTCCGGTGTCACTCAGCTGTCACTTTCCTTTCGTCGCTGCGATGAGCAAGCCCGAGCCGAGCTGGTTTCTGGCCGGGCTCGGGCTGCCCGAGGGCTACTCGACCGCAGAGAAGGTGGCGGGGCTCCTGTTCGTGGCGCCATGGTTCCTGCTCGCGCTTCCGGCTCCGGTGCTGGCGGCGCGCCGCGCGTCCCCGGCGGGCCTCGCCTCGCTCCTGCCCGGCGCCCGCGCCTTCGTGTTCTGCGGAATCGCCTTCACGCTCGCGCTCGCGAACGGCGTTCCGATGATGGCTCAGTTCATCGCGATCATGCGCTATCTGGGGGACGTGAGCGGTGCACTCACTCTTGCCGGAATCTTCACGGTCTTTGCGCTGCTCGATCGCCTCGCAAGCCCGGTCTACGCGCGCAGACTGGGTGCGGCCATCGCCGTGGCGCTTGCGGCGATCACGATCGCCGCGGGTCTCTCGCTCGGCATGCAGGGACCGATGGACTCCTTCGCGCGGCTGTACCCGGCTTCGTTCGTACGGGTCGCGAGCACGCTCTCGTTCTGCACCGACGGAAACTGACTCCCGTCGGCGCCACCAAACTGTGTCGCGCAGCACTTAACCAGGAGGGAAGGGAACAAACCGAGGAGGGAACGATGTCGGGTGTCGCCCGCAAGCTGTCTTGCGTGCTGGTCTGCTCGTGGCCGCTGGTTGCCACCGCTGCGCCGGTGACGTTCGATCATCACAGCTACGAGTATGTCTCCGCGCCCGGGATCACCTGGCAGGACGCCGAGACGCAGGCGTCCTCGCTCTCGCTCGACGGAATGCCAGGCTACCTCGCAACCATCACGTCGGGGCCGGAGAACGCTCTCGTCACGAGCCTGCTCCCGATTCAGTTCGACGTGGGGGCGTACCTCGGCGGTCAGAGGACGAGTGTGGGCCCGGCGCTGACCGACGGCTGGACCTGGATCACGGGCGAGCCCTGGGGCTACACGAACTGGGCGCTCGGCGAGCCAAACTCGTCGTTCGAGAACTTCCTCGTGATGTGGTTGGGAAGCGGCCAGATCAATCGCGCGCGCGGGAGCTGGAACGACGGAGAAAGCCTTGGCGGACCGTTCATCGCCGGGTACGTGATCGAGTGGAACGTCCCGGAGGCCTCGGCCGCGAGCTATGCGTTCGTGTCCGCCGCGCTGTTCCTGGCGGCGGCCTCGAAGTCGCGCAGCGCGAGCCGCCGCGTCCGCCACCAGTACTGAAAAGTGAAGAACGGCCAGAGCGTGCCGTTGTAGCCGTCGGCGTCCATGTACCAGCTGTGGCAGCCGGAGCTCCACACCGCGCGCTGCATCCGCTCTTGCACGCGGGCCGTGAACTCGCGCTGCACCGGCTCGCGCACGTCGAGGAACGCGAGGTCGCGTGCGAGCAACGCCTGGATCGTCTTTTGCGCGAGGCGCGCCTGCGCCTCGATCATGAAGATCATCGAGTTGTGGCCGAGACCTGTGTTCGGTCCCATCATCAGGAACAGATTCGGGAAGCCGTGCACGGTCACACCGAGATAGTGACCCGCGCGCTCTCTCATCGCTTCTTCCAGCCGTCGGCCGCCGCGGCCGACGATCGGCAGGTGGAACAAATAGTCGGCGACCATGAAGCCGGTGCCGCAGATGATCGCGTCCGCGGGGTGCTCGACGCCGTCGCGGGTCTGGATGCCTTTCGGGGTGATCCTTTCGATCGGCGCGGTCACGAGCTCGACGTTCGGCCGCTGCAGCGCCGCGTAGTAGTCGTTCGAGAGTAGGACGCGCTTGCAGCCCAGCGTGTAGCTCGGAGTGAGCTTGCGGCGCAGCTCGCGGTCGCGCACCTCGGCCACGAGGTAGCGGCGCAGCAGCCGCTCGAGCAGCTTCAGCAGGCGCGGATCGACCACGAAGCCCAGCGCGCGCGCCTCGAGCGCCCAGTACAGCCACGCGCGATGCAGCCAGTGCGCCGGCCGCAGCCAGCCGAACAGCCGCTGCCGCCATGGCGCGATCGCATGGTCGGGCTTGGGCGCGATCCAGGGCGCGGTGCGCTGGAACACCTGGAGGTTCTCGACCTCGGGCGCGATCTCGGGCACGAACTGGATCGCGCTCGCGCCCGTCCCGATCACCGCCACTCGCTTGCCGGCGAGCGCGAAGTCGTGGTCCCACTCGGCGGAGTGGAACATCCGCCCCTCGAACGACTCGCGGCCGGGGATGTCGGGCAGCGCGGGCACGTGCAACGCACCGTTCCCGAGCACGAGCGCCCGTGCGCGCAGCGGCTCCGCGCCCTCGACGTGCACGGTCCAGCGGCCGCTCGCCTCGTCGAACTCGGCGCCGGTCACCTTCTGGTGGAAGCGCATGTGCCGCAAGAGGTCGTACTTCACCGCGCAGTGCCGCAGGTACTCCCAGATCTCCCGCTGCGGCGAGAACGAGCGCGACCAGTCGGGCTTGGGCTCGAACGAGAAGCAGTACAGGTGAGAGGGCACGTCACACGCCGCGCCCGGATAGGTGTTGTCGCGCCAGGTCCCGCCCAGGTCGCCCGCCTTCTCCAGGATCGCGAACGACTCGATCCCCGCCCGCCGGAGCGCCGCGCCCATGGCGATCCCGGAGAAGCCGCTGCCGACGATCAGGACCGAGAGCTCTTCCATCGCGCGGATGGGGTATCGGACCTTTCGTCCGTGCGCGAGCCGGCTTGCACCCGGCCGCGCTTCCCTGTATCGATCCCGCTGGCCACGACCCAGTAGCTCAGCTGGATAGAGCGTCTGCCTCCGGAGCAGAAGGTCCCGCGTTCGAATCGCGGCTGGGTCGCCAGACTAGTGCGATTCTGGCGCTCGCTCGTGGTGCCAACGCATCAGAACTCGGCCCCTCAACCGCCGGGCGCGGCGTCGAGGACCTTCACGGCCTGAGCGTCAGCTGCGGCGGCCCGTGCGCGTGCCGGTCGAGCACCATCGCCGCGGAGGCGTGTCCGAGCCGAGCACTGCCCTCATGGACCCCGCTCGCAGCGTCGCGTCACGGCGATCTGACACCACATCTTTCGACAAGTCTGGTTACAATGGCGGGAGCCATGACGATGCGCATCCAACCACGTGCCGACGAACGTCGGCTGGCCTGGGTGGTCGGGGGTCACCTGGGGGCCGATTTCCTGAACACCGTGGATGCGCGCGGCGAAGCGGGGCAGCGCGAGCATCTGCTGGGCTACCCCGGGCTGCTTCGTTGGATGGGCCGCGCGGGTGCGATGGGGCCGTCCGAGCTGCGCCTCCTGCGCGCCGCTGCGACGGCACAGCCTCGCGCAGCCGAACGCGTCCATTTCGAGGCGATCGAGCTGCGTGAGGCGGCGCACCGGATCGTCGTGGCCCGCGCGGCGGGACGCGCGGCGAACGGCGGCGACGTCGCGCTCGTCGAGCAGGCGCTCGAGCACGCGCGGGCCGCGCGTCTCCTGAAGTGGAACGGGCGAGGCTTCGCGCTGCGCTGGTGCGACTCGAATGCGCTGCGCCGCCCGCTCTTCGTCGCCGCGCTCGCGCTGGCCGACCTGCTCGAACCGGCGAACCTGGTGCGCGTCCACATCTGTGGCGGCGAGACCTGCGATTGGGTGTTCCTCGATCTCTCGCCCACGCAGCGCCGCCGCTGGTGTCACATGAGCGCTTGTGGCAACCGCGCCAAGGTGCGGCGCTTCCGCGTTCGGCGCGCGGGTCTCGAGAGGAACTGAGAGATGGAGGCGAAGCAGGCCCCGACCCACGGATTCCAGCTCCTCGCAGGGCTCACCGGCGTGGTGGGTTCGTTGATACTGGTCGGCTCGTTCGCGATGAACCCGGCGCCGCCCCCGAGCCTGGGCGCAGAGGCGCTCACTGCCTGGGCGCGCGCGCGCGAGGGCAGGATCCTGCTGGGAGGCTGGATGCAGGGAATCGGCTCCTTGCTGATCGTCGTCTTCGCGTTCTGCCTGGTGGAGCTGCGCCCTGGAGCGAGCCAGCTCGCGGAGCGGCTCACCCGTCTCGCGGGGTCCGTGATCCTCATGGTGAGCCTGACCGAGATCACCTTCTACATTGCCGCCGCCCATGCGGCCGCGACCGCCGACCAGGCCGTCGGAATGGCGAGCGTCGCGCTCATCAAAGCCGTGCAGCACGTATTCCTGATCGCGCCAGCACTCCTGCTGCCCCTCGGGATCTTCCTGCTCCGCTCGCGAGTCCTGCCGCGCGCCTTCGCTCTCTCGGGACTCGCCCTCGGTGCGACGCTGCAGATCCTGGGAGTCGTCGGCCTGCTCGCAGACCTGCAATCGGTGGTCGATGCGATCCTGATCGTTCAGTCGCTCTGGTTCGTCGTGGCAGGGGTGGCGGTGGCGATCGGCCCAGCTGCCGGCAGCCGAAGTCCTCATTCGCTGCAAGCCTCCGCATCGCTCCACCGGCCATAGGGCCAGTTGCCGAGCACTCGCCCGATGCGCTGAAATGCGGCCGTGGCCCGGAGCTTCTCGCGCGAGACGACGACGAACGAGCTGCTCGAGGGGGTGAACCTCGCGGGCCGGCGCGTCCTGATCACCGGCGGCTCGGCCGGCCTGGGCGCGGAGACGGCGCGCGCGCTCGCCGCTGCCGGCGCACACGTGATCCTCACCGCCCGGGATCCCGCCAAGGGCGAGCGTGCGGCAGAAGCGGCGCGCGCCGGGGCTGGGCGGGGCGCGAAGGTCGAGGTGCGAGCGCTCGACCTGGAGTCGCTCGCCAGCGTGCGCGCGTGCGCCGACCGGCTGCTTGCGGAGGGCGAGCCGCTGCACGTTCTGATCGCCAATGCGGGAGTCATGGCGGCCCCACAGGGCAAGACCAAGGACGGCTTCGAGACCCAGTTCGGGACGAATCACCTGGGTCACTTCGTGTTGGTGAGTCGGCTCGTCCCGCTGATCTTGCGCGGGGCACCCGGGCGCATCGTCTCGCTCTCATCCTCGGGCCATCGCTTTTCCGACGTGGACCTCGACGATCCGAGCTTCGAGCGCACGCCGTACGATCCCTGGCTCGCCTATGGTCGCTCGAAGACCGCGAACGCGCTCTTCGCCGTGGAGCTCGACCGGCGGCTCGCGGCGCGCGGGGTTCGCGCCTGCGCGGTGCACCCGGGGGGGATCCGGACCGAGCTCGGGCGTCACCTCACGCCTGCCACCATGCAGCAGCTCGTCGCCCGGATGACCCGGCCCGGTGCGCCGGCCTTCAAGTCGGTGGAGCAGGGGGCGGCAACCACAATCTGGGCCGGGTTCATCGCGGACCCTGCGGAGATCGGCGGGCGTTACTGCGAGGACTGCGGCGTCGCGACCGTGACCACCGACCCCGAAGCAATGTCGGGGGTACGCGCCTGGGCGCTCGATCCCGCGCGCGCCCAGGCGTTGTGGCGCCGGAGCGAAGAGCTGGTCGGCGAGTCGTTCGCTCCGTAGGAGTCGTGAGTCAGCGCAGCCCACCCTGGCCCCATATCTCCATGGTGGCGCCGATTCGCGCGACGTGGCTCGTGGACCCCGAGAAAAACGATCGTCGGCTCAGGCTCCCGACGCCGCTCGCGCGATGATCTCGCGCAGTGTCTCGGTCTCGACCGCCTTGGTCAGATGCTCGTCGAATCCGACCGCGCGCGTGCGCGCGCGGTCCTGCTCGCGGCCGTAGCCGGTGAGTGCGACGAGGAGCAGGTCGCGGCCGCCGGGCCCCGCGCGCACGCGGCGCGCGACTTCGAAGCCGTCGATGCCCGGGAGGCCGATGTCGACGAGCATCAGGTCCGGCGGATTGCGCTGCAGCGCCTCGAGCGCTGAGATCCCGTCGTAAGCGATCTCGACGCTCTGCCCGAGGAGCTCCAGCACCATCGCCAGTGAGTCGGCGGCGTCGACGTTGTCTTCGACCAGCAGCACGCGCACGCGGGCGATGGGGCGCATGTCGCGGCGGAAGCCAGGGGGAGCGAGCTCGGGCTCCGCGCCTCGTGCGGCGGGCAGGCGGATCGCGAACTCGGCGCCGCGGCCGGGGCCGGGGCTGCGCGCTTCGGCGCGGCCGCCGTGCAGCTCGGCGATCCGGCGCACCAGCGCGAGCCCGATGCCGAGGCCGCCCTGGGCGCGGTCCAGGCTCTTCTCGTCCTGCGCGAACAGCTCGAAGACGTGCGGGAGTGCTTCGGGATGGATGCCGATGCCGTTGTCGCGCACGCGCAGCCGGATCTCGTCGCCGCTGCGCTCGGCGTGAAGCTCGATGCGGCCGCCGGGAGGCGTGTACTTGGCCGCGTTCACCAGCACGTTGACGACCACCTGCTCGAGGCGGCCGGCGTCGGCGTCGACCTCGAGCTCCGGGTCGACCGCGAGCACCAGCGCGTGTCCGCGCTCCTCGACCAGGACCCGCGTCGCCTCCACTGCGCGCCCGACGACCACTGCGAGCCGCAGGCGCTGCTTGCGCAGGCCGATCTTGCCGTGAGTCACTCGAGTGACGTCGAGCAGGTCGTCGATCAGCTTGCGCAGCTGCGCCGCCTGTCGGCGCGCGATCTCGAGCGCGTGCGCGCGGCGCGCGTCGTCCAGGCCCGCGGCGCTGATCGCGCTCTGCACCGCGGCGAGCGGATTGCGCAGCTCGTGTCCGAGCATCGCCAGGAACTCGTCCTTGGCGGCTTCCGTCCGGCGCCGCTCGGTGACGTTGCGGGCGATCTTCGAGGCGCCGATCACGCGGCCGTCGGCGTCGCGGATCGGGGAGATGGTCACCGAGACGTGGATCAGCGTTCCGTCCTTCCGAACGCGCTCGGTCTCGAAGTGTTCGAGGCGCTCCCCGCGCCGGATCCGCTCCAGGATCGAGGACATCTCGGCGCGACGCTCGGGCGGGGCGAGCCGGGTGATCGGCTGACCGACGATCTCGGCCGCGGCGTAGCCGAACAGCCGCTGGGCTGCGTCGTTCCAGCTGGTGACGATGCCCTCGAGCGTCTTGCTGACGATGGCGTCGTCCGAGGACTCGACGATGGCGGCGAGCCGCGCCTGCGCTTCCTCCGCACTGCGCCCGCGCAGCCGGCGCTCCGCGAGCTCGGCCTCGAGCGAGGCCACCTTCTGCTGGAACACCGCGACCGCCCGCAGCTCCTCCTCGCGCGCATGGAGCTGGTCGAAGCTCTCCGCCGGCGCGACGTGAGAGTGCTCGCCGCAGATGTGCACCAGCCAGTGACCACCCGGCTCGGCCGCGAAGGCGCTCAACGGATAGGCGCAGAGCAGCGAGAAGGGGCGCTCGCGGACGCAGCGGCTCCACCGCTGCTCGAGCTCGAGCGCGAGCTCGGGACGACCCTGCAGCGCGAGCAGCGCGACCATCTCGCCGAATGCGCGCACGGCTCCGTGCTCGTCGAGCGCCCGCGCCACGGCGCCTTCCACGATCTCCTCGAAAGCGCTCGCGTCGAGCCGGTCGCCCGGGCACAGCCGCCCGAGCGTCCTCTCGGCGTCGAGCGCGACGTACCGGCCCTCGGCTGCCGCGCGCTCGAGATCGAGGCCGCGGGCGCACAGCGCGCCCTCCAGACTCTCGCGATGGCTCCGAGTCACGATCGCCAGCACCGCGTCGCCGGCGCCGAGGCCCGCACCCAGGTAGCGGCTCACGCGCTCGATCAGGTGGTCGTCGCGCTCGAAGAGCTGGAGCGCGTAGGCTGCCGGCGCTTGCTTCGATCCTGGCGCCTTCGATCCAGGTGAATCCAGGATGGACCTCTGGCGCTCCCCCCTCGCCTTGCCCCCGCGGAGCGTGGCGCGTCCGGCCGGTCAAGTCAACCCGGGAGTCACCGCGCCCGCCTGGCGCGCTATCCTGCGGACGGGAATGGGGACCCACGGGAGGAGCGAGAGTTGGTTCCCCGCGCCTGCGATCCAGGCGACGGGTGCGCTGCACCTGTGCGGGGCCGTCGCGCTCGCATTCCCGGGCGGAGACTGGCGCTGGATCGCGGGAACGCTCGTCGCGAACCACGCGGTGCTGTTCGCGGGCTGTCTGGTGCCGCGCAGCCGGCTGCTGGGCCCGAACCTGGTGCGGCTCCCTGCGGACGCCGCTGCGCGCGGCGAAGTCGCGCTCACCTTCGACGATGGCCCGGATCCCGAGGTCACGCCGCGCGTGCTCGATCTCCTGGACCGGCGGCGGGCCGCTGCGTCGTTCTTCTGCATCGGCTCGCGCGCGGCGGCGCACACGGGCGTGGTGCGTGAGATCGTGGCGCGCGGGCACGCGGTGGAGAGCCACACCCAGCACCACTCGCACGCGTTCGGCTGGTACGGTCCGAAGCGGCTGCGGCGCGAGATCGCGGCAGCGCAGGATGCGATCGCGAGCGCGGCGGGGAGCGCGCCGATCTTCTTCCGCGCGCCCGACGGCGTGCGCAATCCCATGCTCGACGGAGCGCTCGCGCGCTTCGGCCTGCGCTACGTCTCGTGGCGCCGGCGCGGACTCGACGCGGTGGACGGAAACGCGGACCGGGTCCTGCGCCGGCTCGTGCACCGCGTGCAAGCGGGCGACGTGCTGATGCTCCACGACGGCGCGGCCGTGCGCCGGCAGCCGTCCGGGCCGACGGTGCTGCGCGTGCTGCCGCGGCTGCTCGATGCGCTCGCCGAGCGCGGACTGCGCTCGGTCACGCTGCGCTCGGCGTTCGGTGTTGCCGCGGCCGGCTGAGCCGCTCGTCGCCGCGGTCGAGCGGCGCTTCGCTCGTTCCGGCTCGTTCGCGAAGTACTACGCGCGCGGGAAGCTGCGCCACGACCCGGTGTACTTCGCGCTGCTCGAGCGCGGGCTCGTTCCCGACGGCGCGCGCGTGCTCGACCTCGGCTGCGGGCAGGGACTCCTGCTCGCGCTGCTGCTGGAGGCAGGCGCGGCGGCGCGCGCGGGCCGCTGGCCCGAAGGCTGGGCGGCGGCGCCGCGGAAGCTGTGGCTGCGCGGGGTCGAGCTCGACCGCCGCGAGGTCCGCCGTGCGCGCACGGCGTTCGAGCCCGAAGGGGAGGCGGACGTCGTCCTGGGCGACCTCCGCAGCGCGGAGCTCCCCGAGAGCGACGTCGTGGTCGCGATCGACGTGATCCACTATCTCGCACGTGTGGAGCAGGAACGCCTGCTGGCGCGGATCGCACGCGCACTCACGCCTGGCGGCACGTTCCTGTTCCGCGTCTGCGACGCGGCGGCGGGAGCGCGCGCGCTGTGGACGCGCCTGGGCGACCGCCTGGGAACGCTCTCGAAGCTCGGCCGGATGGGGCACCTCGCGCTGCGCAGCGCGGCGGAGTGGCGCGGGCTGCTCGAAGCCCACGGCCTCGAGACGCGCGCGCTGCCGATGAGCGCCAGGACTCCGTTCGCGAACGTCCTGTTCGCGGCGCAGCGGCGGCCGTGAATCCGGCAGCGCGAGCGCGGCGTAGATCGAGGGTGCGTCTCCTCCTGCTCCAGGCCGCGCTGTTCGCCGCGCTCGCGTGCGCGGACCCGACTGCGCCGCAGCCCGTGCCGCCGGCGGCCGACCACCCGCCCGCGGACCTGAAGTCCGAGGCGATGGTGCGCTGCCTCGTCGACACTCCCGACGGCTGCAGCGGCTGCGACCAGGGCAGCAGCTGCGTGTACAAGGAGATGAAGGAGTACGACTGCGTGTACGTGGTCTACGGGACGAAGTGCGCGAACTGAGCGCGCGCGTCTAGGACGCGCGCCGCAGCGCTCGCGCGCCCGTCTCGCTCCGCGCCTCTGGCCGCCACAGCTGGAGGTGCTCGCGCACGAGTGCGGGATCGATCGGAGCGCGCGCGAGCTTCGCTGCGGGCGCCAGGCGCAGCGCGTGGAAGCAGATACCGGTGAGCGCGAAGCCGGCGCCGACCACCGAGAACACCGCGGTGAGGCCCGGCTGGTGCGCGAGATCGCCGACGGTCGCGAGGCAGAGCGCGATCATGACGGCGAACAGCGCCGCGCAGATCGCCATCTTGATCTGGACCCGGCTGCGCACGCGGGCCGCTTCTCCCGCTGCGGCCGCGCGCAGCTCGCCGGGCGAGAAGAAGTCGAGGAACCAGGCGGTCTCCGAGTCGACGGCGCGCGCGCTCGGCGGAGGCACCGTGCGACCCAGCAGCGGATCGACGGCGCTCTCGCCCCGCGCGTGGGCCGCGACGCCGGTGCGGATCGCGGCATGGGTCGCCTCGTCGATCGGGTAGAGACGCGCGAGGAAGAAGGCCGCGACGGCGAATGCGGCGGGCACGAGCGCGTAGATCACGCGGATGCCGAGCAGCACCTGCGGCGTCTGCTCCTGGTTGGGCACGTAGCCGATCAGCGCGAGCACGGCGATCGGCAGCGCGGCGCCGGGGATGGCCACGAACTTGGGCACCATCGCCCAGAACGCGGTGAACTGGGCCTCGCGACGCTTTCCGGTGTAGAGCTCGTCGTAGTCGATCACGTCGGCCTGCATCGACGGGACCAGCAGGAAGCCGGCGCCGAACGCGATGCCCGCCCAGACGTGCAGGAACGCCACCCAGCCCACGTCGCCCTTGCCGGCGAAGAACAGGCCGATGCCCGCACTGATGCCGATCCCGAACGACAAGAGCCACGCCTGCTTCTTGCCGAGCCGGCGCGCCAGGGCGACCCACAGCGGCACGCACAGGAAGGCCGTGAGGAAGTAGAGCCCGAGGAACATCGACAGCGTCTTCTGGGTGTTGGGCGGGTCGATCACGTAGTCGGTGTAGAAGGGCACGAGCAGCGCCGGGATCGCGCTCGGCAGGCTCGCCACCACGAACGTGACGAGCAGGATCATGAACGGCCGGTTGCGCAGCGCGACGCGCACGCCCGGAACGAGCGAGCTCGGCGCATGGCGCACGGTGGGTCCCCGCTCGCGCACGCCGACCAGGAGCAGCGCGAACAGCGCCACCAGCGCGACCGCGAAGATCGAGCCGATGCGCGAGATCGAGCCGCGCGGGCCGAGCGACGGCTCGAACACGGCGGGCAGCACCGACGCGATCATCGTGCCGAGGATCAGGAACGCGGTGCGCCAGCCGAACAGGCTCGAGCGGTCGTGGTAGTCGGGCGTGAGCTCCGCGCCCATGCCGAGATAGGGGATCTCGTACACGGCGTGGAAGAAGAAGTAGAGCGCGAAGGTCACGCCGAACCACACGCCCGCCTGCGCCGGCGCGAGCTCCGGAGACGGCGTGAACAGGAAGTAGAGCGAGACCGCGCACAGCGGCGCGCCGATCATGATGTACGGCCGCCGCCGGCCCAGCCGGCCATGGGTGTGGTCCGACAGCCAGCCGATGGCGGGGTCGATGATGGCGTCGAGCGCCCGCGCCACCGCGATCGCGAGCGCGATGTAGCCGACCGGGACCAGCACCACGTCCGAGTAGAACTTCGGCATGTGGATCAGGATCGGGATCGCGATCGCCGCGCCCGCGAAGGTGGGCGCGCTGTAGAGCAGCTTCTGGCGGAGACCGAGGCGGGCCGCAGGGGCAGTCACGGGCCGCAGTATGCGCGCCCCCGGCCGGAGTGGTAAAGGCAAGCTACCCGCCCAGCCGCTGCATTGCTTCCTTCGCGCGCGCGTGGTCGGGCTCGAGCGCGAGCACGCGCTGGAAGGCCTCCTTGGCGCGGGGCAGGTCGCCCTGCTGCTCCGCGCCGAGCGCGCTCAAGTAGAAGACCATCGCCTGGTTGCGACGGGCGCGCGCAGCGTCGGCAGAGCGGCCCGCCGCGAGATACGCAGTCTCGAGCAGCTGCCATCCCTCGGTGGCTGCGGGCTCGGCCTCGAGGTAGCGCTCGAGCCGGGGGATGGCGCCGGCGAGGTCGCCCGACTCCAGCTCTGCGCGCGCACCCAGGAACCACAGCGGGTGGGTCGCGTCCCAGTACTCGGTCTGCTCGAGCCGGGCGACGATCGCGCGGGCCTCGGCCGGGCGCTTCTCGCGCAAGAGCGAGCCCGCGCGGACGGCGAGCGCGGCGGAGTCGTCGGGGCGCACGGCGAGCGCGGCGTCGAGGTCGGCGAGCGCGCCGGGCACGTCGTCGCGACCGAGCCGCCGGCGCGCCCGCAACATGTGGAGATCGTACGAGTCCGGCTGGAGCTCCACGCCCCGTTCGATCTCGGCGTCGAAGTGCGCTTCGTCCAGCATTCCTTCGGCGCGCGCGAGCTGAGCGCGCGCGACCACCGTCTCGCCGGTTTGCGGCGCGAGCTTGCCCAGGTGGATGGTGGCGCCGACGTCGCGCCGCACGTTGAGGTACGAGAGCGTGAGCTCGCCGAGCCGCGGCGCCCGTGGCAGCCGGGCAGCTTCCAGCAGCAGCGCCGCCATACCGAACGGCGCCTCGTCGAGCCGTGCGCGCGTCATATCGGCGGGGCCTTTGCCCTCTTGCGCGAAGCGATCGGCGTACAACAGCCAGGGCGTGCGCAGCTCGACGAACAGGTTGTCGTCGCTGTTCTGCAGGGCGTTCTCACCGACGATGGCGTCGAGGTCGTCCGGGGCGAGCCGGAGCAGCGTCCACAGGTCGGCGGTGGAGTGTGTGCCCACGCGGTAGAGATCGGATTGCACGGCGGGCGGGAGGGCCTCCCAGCGCGGCAGATCGCCCGCTGCGAGCGGCTCCTCGCAGGCGAGCAGGATCAGGTCCGCCACGCCGTGGTCCAGCTCGATCGCGTAGGTGTTCGGCAGCTCGGCGCGCAGCGCCGCCACGACCGACGAGAGCGCCGGGAAGTCGACGGCGTAGAGCGGGAACCAGATCACCAGCCGGCCACCGGGGGCGAGCGCGCGGTGCGCAGCGGCGAAGAACTCGCGCGTGAACAGGTTGGCCACACCGGTGAGCCACGGGTTCGAGGGCTCGGAGACGATCAGGTCGTACTTCCGCGGGGTCGTCGCGAGCTGGTTGCGCCCGTCGTCGAGCACCACGTGAACGCGCGGATCCTCGAGCGGCCTGCCGTTCCACGGCTCGAAGAAGCGCGACGCCTCGATCGTCGCGGGCTCGAGCTCGACCGCGTCGATGCGATCGAGCGGGTGGCGCGTGAGCGAGCCGAGCGTGATCCCGGAGGCGAGACCGATCACCAGCGCCTGGTGCGGCTGCTTGCCGAAGAGCGCCCCGACCTCGCCGAGCAGCACCTGGGTGGCCATGTCGTTCCCGGTGGACGCGTCGGGTTTGCCGTTGGTGTGCAGCGAGAAGACGCCGCGCAGGCGATGCACCGACACGGTCGCTGAAAGCCCGTCGCGGTAGTAGACGACCTGCTCCGGGGGGATCCCTTCGAGCACGCTCGGGTCGGGGCCGCTCCCGAAGACGCGGGTCGGCACGAACGCGCCGTCCGCCAGCGCTTGCGTGTCGAGCGGCAGCGGCGCGATCGCGATGACGACCGCGCCGAGCGCCGGCACGGCCCCCAGCGCGACACGGATCGGTGTACGCGCGTGGCCGCGCCAGACCAGCACCGCGCCGGCCGCGGCCAGGTTGGTGGCGATCGCCAGCGCCGCGGTGCCGCGCAGGCCCAGCAGCGGGAGCAGCACGAACCCGGCGGCGAACGCTCCGAGCGCCGAGCCGAGCGTGTTGACGAAGTACACGTCGCTCACCGCGGGTGCCGCGCCGGTGCTCGCGCTCTGCGCGCGCGACAGCAGCGGGAAGAGCGCGCCCAGCACCAGCGCGGGTGGCAGCATGATCGGAACGGCCACCGCGATCTGCGCGCGCACCAGGGCGAAAGCGGAGCCGCCCGAACGCCGGACCAGCGCAATGAACAGCTCGGGCAGGTGCGGCAGGAGCGCGAACGAGAGCAGCGAGAGCACTCCCAGCGCCGCGATCCCGCCCGCGTAGACAGCGAGCGGCCGCCGCACGCGGTCGGCGAGGCGCGCGATCGCGAGCGACCCGAGCGCGATCCCCGTCAGGAATGCGGCCAGCATGCAGGCGAAGGCGTAGATCGACGAGCCCATCACCATCGACAGCGCGCGCGTCCAGGTCACCTCGTAGACGAGCGAGGTGAAGCCCACCGTCCCGTAGGCGAGCAGCGCCGGGTTCCAGCGCGCGAGCGCGTCTTCGCTCGAGGGAGCGGGCTCCGCCGCGCGCCCCGTCTCGACCGGCGCCGGTCCGGGCTCGGGCGCGCGCGCGAGCCAGAGCGCGAGCGCTCCGACCGCGAGGTCGATGCCCGCACCGGCGAAGCACGAGCCGCGCACGCCGAGCCAGGGCAGCAGCGCGAACGTCGCCGCGAACACGCCGCTCACCGCGCCGAGCGTGTTCAGGCCGTAGAGCAGCCCGACGCCGCGGCCGGCGGCGCTTCCGTCGCCGACCACGTCGCGGGTGAGGAAGGGCAGCGTCATGCCCATGCCCACCGTCGGCGCGATCAGCACCGCGAGCGAGAGCGCGAAGCGGACCAGCGCTGCCGGCCAGAACGACAGCTCCGCGAGCCACGCTCGCCCGAGCGTCGGGAAGAGCGCGAAGATCCCCGGAACGAGGAGCGCGTACGCGCCCACCGCGAGCTCGAGCCAGGCGTAGGCGCGGACTCCGGCTCCGCGGCGCAGGCGCGGCGCAAGCCGGCCGGCGAAGTACGCGCCGACCCCGAGCCCCGACATGTACGCGACCAGGATCGTGCTGATCGCCAGCGTGGTGGTGCCGAACACCAGCCGGAGCAGCCGTGACCACACCACCTCGAGCACGAGGCTGCCGGCGCCGGAGAGGAAGAAGCAGAGCGCCAGCGCCAGCGGCAGTGCGAGCGGCGGCGCGCGGCGGTCCTCCATCGCGGGAGTCTACCGCGGCGGGTCTCGGGCGAGCTCAGTCGTCTTCGCGCCGGCCCCAGCGCAGGCGGCCCGCAGCCGCGTCGGCGAGCGTCTTCTCGCGCACCAGCTCCAGGTGCTCGCTGAGAAACAGCACCAGCGCCTCGCAGTCCTCCGCGGAGCGCCGCAGCCCGTCGGCCGCGCTGAAGTCCACCGGCAGGATCGCCTTGAAGTCCTTGACGCCGGCGACCCTCACCACGGCCTTGGCCTCGCGCGGGCCGTCGTAGTGGTACTCGAACTCGAGCTGGGCCACGTCGCGCTTGCGGCGGTCCATGCGGCTCGACGAGTGGCGCACCGAGAGGTCGTAGTCCTGCTCCAGGACGTCCAGCAAGAGATCCTCGAACTCGCGCTCCATCGTCCTGCGCCTGCCGGCCTTGCCCGCCATCTCTTCACACCCCACGTCCTGTGATCGCGTGGGCACCCGACCCACGCTCACCCCTCGGCACCGTTCTTCGGCGCGGAGGCGGCGGACGTTGAGTCCCTTGTCTGCTCCTGGCTGCGTCTGACTTGCCGGCTCGTGTACGCTGAGGCCGTGTCGAGCGCGCTGGTCTTCGCGGGAAGCCCCCTCGATCGCGCCGGCTTGCGCCGCCGCGACGCTGCCTGGATCGCCGCGCAGCTCGAGCGCGAGGAGAGCCGCTTCCTGCCGTTCTGGCGCCTGAACGTGCTGGTGAGGGCGGAGAAGCCCGAGCTCGCCTGGGCCACGTCCGCGATCCGCGCCGCGCAGGAGCCGCGCACGGGCCCGGTGCTGCTCGGCGTGCGCGACGGGGTCGCGCACATCGCCGTCGATCTCTCGCCGCTCGAGGATCCGGTCGGCGAGCTGGGCCTCGCCGGCGTGGCGCAGTTCCTCGAGCTGCGCGCCGCCGCGGCGACCCTGCCGGCCGGCGACGCGGCGATCGCCGCGCAGGGCCGGCAGATGCTCGACTGGCACGCGCGCCACCGCTTCTGCGCGGTGTGCGGGCGCTCGACCCAGGCCAAGGAGGCCGGCTACATGCGCGAGTGCGACGAGTGCGACGCCCAGCACTTTCCGCGCACCGATCCCGTGGTGATCATGCTGGTCGAGTCGGGCGAGAAGTGTCTGCTCGGGCGCC
>Ga0318502_10000007_pt1 | contig 41429 bp, 33 predicted proteins | sample GRESIP174b1f22_FD_203291 | JGI IMG/M metagenome (GOLD analysis project Ga0318502, IMG submission 203291) | Tropical soil microbial communities from Luquillo Experimental Forest, Puerto Rico - GRE.SIPMG.174b1f22 | ecosystem: Environmental > Terrestrial > Soil > Tropical forest > Bulk soil...
GACGTCGCCCGGCTACACCGGGAACACCACCTACTACGAGCGGCTCACGCAGGACCTGCCGCTCCTCTGGCCGGTGCGCATGCTGCCGGCGCCCTTCGGCAACGCACTGGCCGACCTGCTGCAGCCGGATCTGCGGGTGCTCGTCGACATGGGCTACGGTTCCGGGGAGTACGCCAACCTCCCCACCCCCGCCAGCCTGTTCGAACTGCCGGACCCGTTCACCATCGTCCCGGCTTTGGCTAATGGCGCGATTCAGGGGCCGCAGGCGGCGCTGGTCGATCTCGGGCTGTTGCCCGCGTCGATGATGCCGACCGGCTACCCGTTCAATCCGGAACTCAACCCCGACCTGAACTTCCCACTGCCGCAGTCGCCGGTCACCGTGATCTCGCTGCTGACCGGGTCCGAGGGCGAGTTGATGCGCCTGCTGGGACAGATCCCGAGTTGGGACAGCTGAGGCGGCTACGCGATATAGCCGCGGGGCAGCACCGAGAAGTCAACGCACGCCGCGGCCAAGACGTCGCCCAACTGCGAAGGAACCGGCGCGCTGAGTTTGAGCAACGCACCATACGATGGCGCTTTCAGGCTGGTCACGTTGTAGTTGAGCAGCAATTGGTAGGCCTCTTCTTCGATATCGCGCCAACCGGTGTGCGCCCTCATCAGGGTCAGGACGCCGAGTTCTTGGCCGGCGGGCGACATTATCCGATGATGCCAGGCGCTGTCGGCCTTGAATCCGGTGTGCGGCTGTACCACTGCCAGGACGGTGCCGCCACCGTCCTCGAACCGTGCCGCGCCGTCGGAAGGCACGATCCTCCCGAGGGGTGTGTTCTGGTTCGTGATGGTCGTGGTTCCGGCCACCGCGATCCGGAGTTCCTCACCCGCGGCACTGGACAGCGTGTAGTCGCTCTTGCCCCCGTTCTTGAACCCGAGCAACACGGCGGCGCCGCCCTTTTGTTGGGCGTGCGCCAATTCCGTGCCATCGGGGGTCGTGAGCTGCACTCGCAATGCGTTGGACGTCGACCTCGACAATCGCCCGGCGATGACAGTTGCGTCTCCAAGAATCGGCATGCCGAAATAGTAGGGGACGTTAGATCTTCACGGTCAGGGGCCAGACGTTCCAGATCTCGTCGCAGTACTCGGTGATGGCGCGATCCGACGAGAACTTGCCGCTGCGTGCGGTGTTCAGGATGGACATCTTCGTCCACGTGTCCCTGTCCTGCCACGCCGCGCTCACCCGCTCCTGGCAGCTCACGTAGGACGCGAAGTCGGCGAGCGCCAGGAAGGGGTCGTCGTAGCGGAGGTTGTCCACCAGCGGACGGAACACCTCGGTGTCGCCGTGCGAGAACGTCCCGCTGCCAATCAGATCCAACACCGCGCGCAGCTCGTCGTTACCGTCGATGTAATCGGCGGAGCGGTATCCCTTTGCCTTGAGTTCCTCGACCTCGTGCACCGTCAGACCGAACAGGAAGAAGTTCTCCGGCCCGACCTCTTCGCGCATCTCGACGTTGGCCCCGTCGAGCGTGCCGATGGTCAGCGCACCGTTGATCATGAACTTCATGTTTCCGGTGCCCGACGCTTCCTTGCCCGCGGTGGAGATCTGCTCGGACAGATCGGCGGCCGGGTAGATCATGTGCGCGTTCTGCACGTTGAAGTTCGGGACGAAAGCCACCTTGATGAAACGGTTGACGTCCGGGTCGGCGTTGACCGTTTCCCCGACCGCGTTGATCAGCTTGATGATCCGCTTGGCCAGGAAGTAGCCGGGAGCGGCCTTGCCGCCGAAGATGAAGGCCCGCTGCGGAATCGACAGCCCCGGGTTCTGCTTGAGCCGGTGGTACAGCGCGACGATGTGCAGGACGTTGAGGTGCTGGCGCTTGTACTCGTGGATGCGCTTGACCTGGACGTCGAACATCCAGTCCGGATTGAGTTCGACGCCCGCCACCGACCGGATGTACTTAGCCAGGCGCGCTTTGTTGTTGCGTTTGATGTCGCGCCATTCCTGACGGAAGGAGGCATCGTCGACGAACGGCTCCAGTCCGCGCAGGCGCCCCAGATCGGTCAGCCAGCCGTCACCGATGGTGCGGTCGAGCAGCTCTCGCAGCCCAGGGTTGGCCAGCGCGAGGAAGCGCCGTGGCGTCACGCCGTTTGTCTTGTTGCTGAACCGCTCCGGCCAAAGCTCGTAGAAGTCCTTGAGCACACTGGCTTTCAGCAGGTCCGAGTGCAGCGCGGCGACACCGTTGATGGCGTGGCTGCCGACGGTCGCGAGGTGTGCCATCCGGACGTGCTTGCCGCCATTCTCGCCGATCAGCGACATCCGGCGGACCCTGTCCTCGTCGCCGGGGAACCGGGCGCCCACCTCGTCGAGGAACCGGCGGTTGATCTCGTAGATGATCTCGAGGTGACGGGGGAGCGACTCGGCGAACATCTCCAGCGGCCAGGTCTCCAGCGCCTCCGGCAGCAGCGTGTGGTTGGTGTAGCCGAACGTCGCGACCGTGATGTCCCAGGCCTCTTCCCACTCCAGCTCGCGCTCGTCGATCAGCAACCGCATGAGCTCGGCAACCCCGATCGACGGGTGGGTGTCGTTGAGCTGCAGGGCGAATCGCTGGGGAAGTTCCCTGACGCCCGCGTCGGCGAGGTCATCCATGATGTGCAACACGTGCTGCAGTGAGCAGGACACAAAGAAGTACTGCTGGAGTAGGCGCAGCTCTTTGCCCGCCTCCGGCTCGTCATTCGGGTAGAGGACCTTGGTGACTGTCTCCGATGCGACCTCCTCCTCGACCGCCCCGTAGTAATCGCCGACGTTGAAGGCCTCCAACGCCAACGACTTGACCGCGCGCGCGCTCCACAAGGTCAGCACGTTGCAGGTGTTGACGCCGTAGCCCTGGATGGGCGTGTCGTATGCGACGCCTTTCAGCAGCCGCCGCGGCACCCATTGGACGCGGTCGTGGCCGGCGTCGTCCGTGTGGTGCGCGACGTGGCCGCCCCACTTGACCAGATAGTTGACGTCGAGTTTGGCTATCTCCCAAGGGTTTCCGTGGTCCAGCCAGTTGTCGGTCTGCTCGACCTGCCAGCCATCGTGGATCTCCTGGTCGAAGATGCCGAATTCGTAGCGGATGCCGTAGCCGATTGCGGGCCGCTCGAGGGTGGCCAGCGAGTCCAGGTAGCACGCGGCGAGCCGGCCGAGGCCGCCGTTGCCCAGTCCCGGTTCCTCCTCGCAGGCCAGGACCTCGTCGTAACTCTGGCCCATCGCCGCCAGTGCCTCCCGTGCCACACGCTCCACGCGGAGGTTCAGCAGGTTGTTGCCCAGCTGCGGACCCATCAAGAATTCGGCCGACAGGTAGCAGGTCACCTTGCGGCTCAGGTCGAGGGAGGTCTGCGTCGAGGCCACCCGGCGATCCTGCATGCGGTCACGCACGGCCAGCGCGAGCGCCCGGTAATAGTGCTCGGGCCGCCGGGCCGCGGCCGGACGGCCGATCGAGTAGCGCAGGTGATCGTTGATCGCCCGCTGTAGCGCGGCCGCCTGCATCCCGGTGCGAGTCGGCTCGGCCAGGTCGGCCCGTTGGGGGCCGCTGGGGGCGATTCCGTCGGAGGGCGTCTGCTCGACATCGGTCATCGTGAGTCCTACTCCCTGGAGATGGGTGGCAGCACGGTGCCCGGAACCGCTTAAGTGCCCGGCGTCGCGCAGGCCGTCATTCTGGCAGTGATGTTTGCACACCAGGCGCGCAATTGACATCGGTCGCGTGAACGAAAGCCCTCGTAATAGTGACGAAACGGCGTTGCCGGTCAAGCGTCGGTCAAGCGTTGGGCGTGAACGTGTAGGTCTCGCCGTGAGCGAGGTAGACGAACTTTGTCGTTGTGGTCGAGGCCCGGGCCGCATTCTTGAAGTCGTCCAGTCCCGATAGGAATACCGAGAAGTCGTTGTAGTGGATCGGGATGGCGGTGCGCGGTTTGGTGATCTCGACGGCCCGCACTCCTTGTTCGCCGGTCATCGTGACTACCGTGACAAGGAAGGTCGTGCCACCCGTGTGAATCAAACCGAGGTCTATGTCGGGGTAGCGGCGCGGAATGTCCTCGAGGCTATCGATGAGCATGGTGTCCCCGGTTATGTAGAGCCGGTAGAGGTGATCGCCGCTCCGGCCGAAGTCGAGCATGTGCCCGTTGACCGGCATTAGCAGCTCGTTGACCGCGTCGTCTGTGGAGTGCTTGCCAGGCATGGCGGTGATGTTCACCGTTGCCTCACCTTTTCGGACCGCGAGGGATTCCCAGGTGTCGAGGGGATAGCCCCGCTTGAAGCCGAGAGCGCTGAGCTTGTCCACCGCATCGGCCGTCGAGACGATGGGCAGCTGCTTGTCGAGCTCTTGCGCGGCGACATCATCGAAATGATCGCCGTGGTAATGCGATAACACGATCAGATCTATCGGCGGCAGATCGGCGATCTGGCAAGCCGGCTCGACCTCGCGCCGGGCCCATATGCCGTGACCCAGGTGGACGTGCTCGCCTTTGTGCAGGAAGGCGGGATCGGTGAGGATCGTCAATCCGCCGAAACGGATCAACGTGGTGGCATTACCGATGAAGTAAACGTCGCCCTTATCGAAATCTGCTGTCGCACTGCCGGTTAGCTCCAAGGAAGTCATCGCCTGCGCTCCTTTGCGTCGTGATTCCTTAGCATCGTTACGCCCTCATACGATTCGGGCTATCACCCGCGAGTGTGCGGCCAGCCGCGCACTCGACGCCGAACGTGCGGCTGGCCGCACATTCGGGGTAAGTGGGCCGTGACGTCGCGGTTTCAGTCTGTGCCAGATCGTGCCGGCGGGGAAGTGATGCTCGGCAATCAAAACAATGGAGCCAAGGCGGCATCCGTTACACAATCGCAGGCGGCACACTTGTCACACCTGCAGCGGGGGTCAGTCGTGGACCAGCCCAAGGGCGGCGAATCGGTCGAGCCGCGCCAACTGCCGTTGGCGTCGGCCGGTGCGCGCTGGCTGATCGCCGCGGCCGTCTTGGGTTCGGGGATGGCGCTCCTGGACGGAACCGTCGTCAACGTCGCGCTGCCGACCATCGGGCGCGACCTCGGTGGGGGTCTGACCGGCCAGCAGTGGGTGCTCGACGGCTACCTGCTGACGCTGAGCGCGCTACTGCTTTCCGGGGGCGCCGCGGGCGACCGTTACGGCCGTCGCCGCGTCTTCCTAGCCGGGCTGGTCGTGTTCACCGCGGCCTCCCTGGGCTGCGGGCTGGCACCGACCATCGGCTGGCTCATCGGCGCCCGGCTGGTGCAGGGCGTCGGGGCGGCGGCATTGGTGCCGGGCAGCCTCGCCCTGATCGATGCCGGCATCACCGACGATGACCGGGGCCGTGCGGTGGGGATCTGGGCCGGCATGTCCGGGGTGACGACGGCGCTGGGCCCGTTCATCGGGGGTTGGCTCGTCGACGCGGCGTCATGGCGGTGGGTGTTCTTTCTGAATCTTCCGCTCGCCGTGGCGGTGGTGTGGATCGCCGCCCGGCACATACCCGAATCTCGCGATCCAAGCGCACGAGGCCGCCCGGACATCCTCGGCACCGCCGCCGTCACGGTCGGTCTCGCAGGGGTGAGCTACGCGCTCATCGAAGCCCCTTCGCGCGGTTGGACATTCGTCACCGTGACCGCCGTCGTCGTCGGCGCGGCGGCGTTGGTCGGTTTTCCGCTGATCGAACAGCGCGCGCAGTCACCGCTGTTGCCCCCCAAGCTCTTCCGGTCGAGCCAATTCACGGGCGCCAACCTCACAACCCTGGCCGTGTACGCCGCAATTGGCGGCGCGTTGTTCCTGTTGGCCGTGCAGCTGCAACAAAGCCTGCACTACTCCGCGCTCGCGACCGGGCTGGCGATGATGCCGATGACGATCATCATGCTGATCGGCTCCCCGTGGGCCGGCGCGCTCGGGCAGCGTGCCGGGCCCCGGCTGCCCATGACGGTCGGCCCGCTGATCGCGGCGGCGGGCCTGGCGTTGATGGCGCGCGTCGTGCCCGGGGCGACCTATGCGGGTGCGGTCCTGCCCGCCGTGATCGTGTTCGGCGTCGGTCTGGCGATCACCGTGGCACCGCTGACTGCGGCCGTGCTTTCCGCCGTTCCCGACACCTATGCCGGTACCGCCTCCGGTGTCAACAACGCCATTTCCCGCGTCGCGGGGCTGCTCGCCATCGCCGTGCTGCCGGTCGCGGCGGGCATCCGCGCCGGCCCCGGGCAGCCGCTCGGCCCCGGGTTCTCGCTGGCGATGGTCATCACCGCTGTCCTGTGCGTGATCGGCGGAATCGCGGCTTGGGTGACCATCCGCACCGGCGCGGACTTCGCACACCAGGTGCTGCCGGGAATCAACCACGCCTGCCAAGACCCGTCCACCAGGCTGCCCGGAAGGGCCTCGAAAGAGGCGTAGCCGTGGCGTAGCGCGGTGGCCGCAATGGAGCGCCACCCGTCTCAAAGCGTGGGGTTGGCGCACAGTGATTTTCGAATAGGTTCATCGGATGAGATCGACGACGTTGGATGTCGACGGGCGCAAGGTGTTCGCGGTGGAAGCCGGCCACGGGGAGCCGGTGCTGTTGCTGCACGGCTACCCGCAGGGCGCATCATGCTGGCGCCACCAGATTGCGGCGCTTGCCGAGAGCCATCACGTCGTGGCACCGGACTGGCCGGGTTTCGGCCGGTCGGATCCGCCGACGACCGCACCGACCTATGACAATGAGACGGATCGGATCGAGCGACTCGTTGAGCGATTGGGGTGGCAACGATTCAGCCTGTGCGCCCATGATTACGGCGGCTTCATCGGACTCGGTTACGCCATTCGCCACCCCGAACGGGTGCTGCGAGTCGCCCTGCTGAACACCCGCGCACATGGCATCTTCCGCCCCTGGTTCTACCGGTTCTCGTCGGGCCAGCACTGGGTCGCGACTCGCCCCGTACTGTCCGCGGCCGCGCAGCACCTTCCGTTGGCCACGCTGCACCACCTCGCCTTGGCCCGCTGTCGAAAGCTCGGCTGTTTTGACAGCGCACTCGAAGCCGAATATCTGGGCTGGATGAACACACCACAAGGCAGGCGCACGTTTTGGGAATTCTTCGCCCACTACTCCGTGCCCGCCGTGCCTTGGCTGGCGGAGGGACTCGCGACGATACGGTGCCCTGTCTCGGTGATCTGGGGCGACCGCGATCCTTATATCCCGTTTGACACCGCACGCCAACTGGCCGACCGCATTCCCCACGCCACACTTACCCGGTTGCGCGGCGCCGACCACTACGTCATGGAGGAACGCCCCCGGGAGGTGACCGACGCGCTGGTGAGCCTGCTCAGCATGGCTCCCGCGCCTAACCGGTAACCGTCATCTCGTCGTCGCTGCTGGCCCACGATCGGGTGAAGACGTCGAGTGGCACCTGCTCGTCTCGCCCGTCTTCGCTGCCGGGGTCGTTGAGGTGCACGATGCCGGCGGCGGTGTCGACACCGGTCACCACGACGGCGTGGTTCGCCTCGGGCTCACCGTCGGAGGTTTTGTCCTCGACGGGCTCGCGCCAGATGATTTCGGCGTTGACGGCAACGATCACCTTGCGGCCCTTGGCCAGATCCTGCTCGAGCGCCGGCATGCCCGTGGCAACACTTGTCTTTGCGGCGCTTTCCTTGTCGGTGTCCACGGCGTGGATGCCGAAGTGCGCGAGCAATGCCGGTTCATCCTTAAAAGAGGTGCCGCTGCCCGGCTTGTGCTTCTTCGGCTTTGTGTAGATCGGCCCAGGGTGAACGGTACTGGGAGTCGATTGGGCCACCTTGATAATGGCCTGCTCGGAGGGTCGGTGACCGCTGAGTTCACCCACCACGTCGGCGACCGCCATCGGCACACAGTCGTCGTCATATTGCTGGTAACGCCAGAACGGGGCGGCTGCGGCGGGGTCGCCGTACAGCGTGCTTTCACCACGTGGCGGATCGGGCGGCCCGGGAGCGGCATGCGCCGTGCCCGCGGGGCTTAAGGCCAACCCCAGCGCGGCCGCGCCGACCACCACCGCGACGCCGGCGGTCCGGGCCGCGGTTGTGATGCCGATCATGCGGAGTCCTCTTTCGGCCGGCGGTGACGAAGTGGATATCTGCGAAAAGCTTCCCTTCGTTACCTCGACGAATTCTTGGAAGATCCTTGCTGGACCGGGTGGCGACCGTAACGTTTGCGTTGTGACGACGACTCTCAATCACCGCCTCGCCCGCTTTGAGCCGGCCGTGCTGAGCCTGTTTCGGTTGGTCTACGGCTTGCTCTTCGCCGGCGAAGGCTCCTTGGCCGTCTTCGGTTGGCCCGTCCATCCCGTACATCCCGTCGCGTTCGGAGCCTGGCCGGGCTGGTACGCCGGCCTGATCGAATTCGCCGCCGGACTGCTGATCGCGGCCGGGTTGTTCACCCGCGCAGCCGCGTTCATCGCCTCGGGGGAAATGGCGGTCGCCTATTTCTGGATGCATCAACCGCGATCGCTCTGGCCGATCGGCGAACCACCGGCGGGTAACGGCGGAACTCTGGCGATACTCTTCTGCTTCGGCTTCTTTCTGCTGGTCTTCACGGGCGGGGGGAGCTATTCGATCGACGCCCTGCGACGCGGCGGGCAGTTCGGGGGAGGTCGACGATGACCGCTGACCAACGGTGTGACGGGATGGTGGCTCTGGTCACCGGGAGCAGCCGAGGGCTGGGCAAGGCGATCGCCGCACGGCTTGCCGAGCGCGGTGCCACCGTGGCGCTGACCGCCCGCACGATGGAGCCCGACCCCAAGTACCGGGGCTCGCTGAGCCAGACCCGCGACGAGATCGTGGCCGCCGGTGGCCGGGCCGTCGCGGTTCAGGCGGATCTGTCCCAATCGGAGGAACGCGCAAGGCTTTTCGATGAGGTGGTCAACACGGTCGGCGCCCCCGACATCCTGGTCAACAACGCCGCGGTCACCTTCCTGCGGCCCCTCGACGAGTTTCCCGAACGGCGAGTCCGGTTGATGATGGAGATGCACGTCCTGGGGCCATTGCAGCTGAGTCAGTTGGCGATTCCCGCGATGCGCGACCGTGGTAGGGGCTGGATCCTGAACCTGACTTCGGTGGGCGGCGACCTGCCACCCGGGCCGCCGTTCTCCGAATTCGACCGCACCGCGGGCTTCGGCATCTACGGAACGGTCAAGGCCGCGCTCAATCGGCTGACCAAAAGTCTTGCCGCCGAACTCTACGACGATGGCATTGCCGTCAACGCCGCGGCGCCGTCCAACCCGGTGGCGACCCCCGGGGCCGGCACCCTGGACCTGGCCAAGACCGACACCGAGGACATCGAACTGATCACCGAGACCGCCTTCCGGTTGTGCACGGGTGACCCGAAGACCCTGACCGGGCGCATAGCACACACCCAGCCCTTCCTGGCCGAAGTCGGCTGGTCGAAGCCGGTCGACTGAATGGTCGAGCTCGACCTGGGCGAGCTGCGGCGGCGCCTCGCCGCCGCCGGCATCACCGACGTCGCCCCGCTGGCCGGGGGAGCATCGAGTCTTACCTTTTGCGCCGAGCGCGGCGGCCGGGCGGTGGTCGTCAAGGTCGCTCCGCCCGGCGTTGAGCCGGTTGCGCACCGCGACGTGCTGCGCCAGGCCCGCATCATCAAAGCCCTTGCCGAGACTCGGGTTCCGGTTCCTGAGGTGTTGTGGGAGGACGCGGGAAGTCCGCCGTTCTTCGTGATGTCCCGTGTCGAAGGCGACTGTGTGGAGCCGCTTTTCGACGGCTGCACCCCGACCAATGATCTGGTCGAGCGCTACCGCAATGCCTGCCGGGTCATGGCCGCCCTGCACAGCCTGTCGCCGGTTGCGCTTGGCTTCGGCGGTGAACCGGTGATGGACCCGGTCGCGGAAGTGCGACGCTGGTGCGACACACTGCGGACCGTTGATCCCGCGCTGGTATCCGACTGGCAAGACGTGCGTGACGCCTTGTTGGCCTGCGTGCCGACGGCTGTGGGGCCGACTGTGGTGCACGGCGACTTCCGACTGGGCAACTTGATGGCCGTCGGGGCCCACATCAACGCGGTGGTCGATTGGGAGATTTGGTCGATCGGTGATCCACGCATCGATGCGGGTTGGTTTCTGATCAACTGCGATCCGGACACCTACCAACGCGTTCCGGCTTCGGCCGGTGTGGCACCCCCGACAGGCGAACTCGTCCAGATTTACCAGCATGAGTTGGGTCGCGAGGTGACCGACCTGGACTGGTTCACTGCGTTGGCATGCTTCAAGTCGGTGGCGACATGGGCGCTGATCGTCAAGCACAACCGCCGAAGACGCTCTCCGCGAGCGGAATTGGAAGCTATGGCCGCCACGCTGCCGTGGTTGCTGGAGCGGGCCCGGTCGATAGTGGGCTAGTTCCGGTTAGTGGGTGATGCTTTCTTTGCTGCACCGGACGGATAGATTTTGGCAATACATTCCGGTGCCGCCCCAGTTGACCGATGGGCCGCCCTCGTCGGCCGGATTTACAAACAGCGCTGGAGTCTGCGTCAGCAATTGATCGATTATCCCTGGCACCGGCGACCCAAAAACGTCTGAATCCGCGCGCGCTACGCCGGTGCCGCCAACGAGAGCAATGACGCTTATTGCTCCGACCAGCAGTCCGCGAGCGCACACGTGACGTTTCATCGCCGTCCTCCCTGTCAGCCAGCAATTGTAGCCGCCTGGCAAACAAAAAATACAGGAATTCTGGACACCACGCTGACGCCCATGTCGCGTAACAGTTACGAACGGACAACAACTTTGTCGACTCGACCAGCTAATTCCGGAACTCGAATCACTCGGTGCGTACGGTATCGCGCGTGAGGCCGATAGCCATGGTCGTTCGCCGTGCTGCGGTTGTCGCCGTTTGCCTCCTCATGTCAGTGACCACGGCGCCACCCACCAGTGCTGATCCCGACGCGGAACCCGTGGCTGCTGCCGCGGCGCCACCTGCCGACGGAGCGGTGCCCTCAGGCGATCCGGTAACCCTCAACACCCCCGACGGCTGGACCCTGGACCTCGGGGCGAAGGATGAGGCGCAAGTTCCCGTGCCGCCGTTGACCACCGCGATTTCGTCTCGCGAATACCTGGCCAGCGGAACGTTCGTCGCTTCGCTGAAAGGACCGGAACAGCCTCGGGGCGAGCTCGAGGTGGGTTACGAGATCGGCTGCGGAATCGACATGAGCACGTCCAACGGTGTCACGATGGCGGGGAGCGCCGGCATCAGCCCGGGCGTCGGCTTCCCGTTGGCCGGTGGTTTTATCCCGTTAGTTACCACGCCGTTCAACGGCGTGCTCACCGTGGGGCTCAAGCCCGGCCTCGTCATCGTGGTACCGGTGGTCAAAAAGGAGTTCAAGGGTCCGAATCCCTGGGTCATGATCAGCAACTTCCACGTCAAGATCGACGGATGCGTGGGCCAGTCGTTCATCCGCTCCTACGCGACGCTGACCCGAGTGACCGATGAATCCGACGTGGTGGTGTCCTATGTCGGCGTCACCAAAGCCGTCTGACTAGCCGCGGTGGATTCCCGCCAGCTTGTCCGCGAACTTCGCCTCCGCGGCCTCCCGCAGCCGCAGCAGGTGCTCGGAGGGAAACAGGTCGGGCGCGGGCGCGCGGTCTTTCAGCAGGAGCCGGGCCAGCGTCACCTTGTGTACCTCGGTGGGGCCGTCGGCAAGGCCGAGCACGAAGGACTCCACCAGGTATTGCACGAACGGCATCTCATGAGTGGTGCCCAACGATCCGTGGAGCTGAAGCGCCCGCGACGACACGTCGTGCAGCACCTTCTGCATCATCGCCTTCACGGCCGAAATGTCGGCCCGCACCGCCTTGTAGTCGTTGAATCGATCTATCTTCCAGGCGGTTTGAAGCGTCAGCAGCCGGAAGGCCTCGATCTCCATCCATGAGTCGGCGACCATTTCCTGGACGAGCTGCTTGTTGGCCAGCACCTCGCCCTGGGTGTAGCGCGACACCGCGCGTTCGCAGATCATGTCGAAGATCCGGCGGACCAGCCCCACCGTGCGCATCGCGTGGTGAATACGCCCGCCGCCCAGGCGGGTTTGGGCGACGACGAACGCCCCGCCGCGTGGGCCCAGCATGTGGTCGGCGGGCACCCGCACGTCTTCATAGCGGACGTAACCCTCACGTCCACCGCCCGACGGCTGATATCCCAGTCCGACGTTGCGCATCACGTTGATGCCCGGGGTGGCGCCGGGCACGACGAACATCGAATACCGCTCGTACGGCGGCGCGTCGGGGTCGGTCATCGCCATCACGATGATGAACGACGCCATGGAGGCGAACGATGAGAACCACTTCTCTCCGTTGATGATCCAGTGATCACCATCGGCCACGGCGGTAGTGCGGAACACCTTAGGGTCGGCACCGCCCTGCGGCTCGGTCATCGAGAAGCAGGAGACGATGCGGTTGTCCAGCAGCGGCTCGAGGTAGCGCGCTTTGAGCTCGGGCGTGCCGTAGTGCGCCAGGATCTCACTGTTGCCGGAATCGGGAGCTTGCGAGCCGAAGACGATGGGCGCGCATTCCGAACGGCCCAGAATCTCGTTGAGCAGCGCCAGTTTCACCTGACCGTACCCGGGACCACCCAGACGCGGCCCGAGGTGGGTGGCCCACAGGCCGCGCTGTTTGACAATCTTCTGCAGCGGCGGGATCAACGCCTGGCGCACCGGATCGCCCAGATCGTGAGACTCCTTGACGATCAGGTCGATTGGCTCGCACTCGCCGCGCACGAACTCCTCGACCCATTCCAGTTGTTCGGCCCACTGGGGGTCGGTGGAGAAGTCCCACGACATCGGTGTCCCCTTTCGGTTCGGTCACTGGGACCACTTTTTGCGGCGTGCGGCCGCTTCGTCGGTTGCGTGCGAGATCACCTGGTTGCGGTTCTCCAGTTCCAGTGCCGACGAGAGGCTCGCGGCGTCGGTGTTGACCTGCAGCGCACGCTTTGTCAACTGCACGCCCAGCGGAGCGAGGCCCGCGATCAGCGACGCCAATTCGGCGGCGCGTTTGGCCAACCGATCGGGTTCGACGACCTCGCTGACCAGACCGCGCCGATCGGCCTCGCCGGCCGATACCGTGCGTCCGGTGAGCATCCAGTCGGCCGCGACACTGGTTCCGACGATGCGGGGGAGGTGGTAGCTCATGCCCATCTCGGCGCCGGACAGCCCGAGCAAGATGGCGGCGTTACCGAAAGATGCTTCCGCCGAACAGATCCGGATGTCGGCGGCAAGGCACAACGCAAGTCCTGCGCCGACGCACGGGCCGTTGACCGCGGCGATGACGGGCTGGGGCAATTGACGGACGGCTTCGGCGAGCGCGGCCATCTTCTCCTGGAAGCGCATCCGGTCGAGCGCCGGTGCGGTGGCCCCCGGCACGTTGGGTCCGAAGTCGCGCATGTCGATCCCGGCGCAAAAGCCGCGGCCGGCGCCGGTGAGCACGACGGCACGCACGGACTGGTCGGCAGCCAAATCGCCTAGGAGGTTGCTCAATTCGGATTGCATGACCTCGTTGATGGCGTTGAGACACTCCGGGCGGTTGAGCCGCACAACGACGAAGCCGTCGCTCGGCCGGTCGAGTTCCAGGGTGCTCGCCATCATCATCGCCAACGGGCCCACACGTACGGCACCAACGCGCGCAGAAAGTCGATGTCTTGTCCGGGCTGGGCCTGGGCGAAGGCCTGCTCGAAGTACTCTTCGGCGACCAGCAGGATGCCCTCGGCGTACTCCCGGGTGAAGTCGATGCTGCCGTAGTCGTCCATCATCGCGCGAATGGTCCGAACCAGGTCCTCCGAGCGCTCCGACCGCTTCCTGTGCAGGTAGTCGCTGACCAGGGCACGGTCGGGGCCCCGCGCGGCCTCCATCAGGTGCACGAGCGTCAGGGTCCGCTTTCCCTCGTAGAGATCGCCGAGTATCTCCTTGCCGTACACGCGGGCGTCGCCGACCAGATTGAGCAGGTCGTCGCGAATCTGGAAAGCCGCCCCGAAGTGAAAGCCGAAGCGGACCAGGGGATTCAAATCGGCCGTCCCACCGGAAGCCACCATTGCGCCGACGCGCAGCGGGTGGATGGTCGTATACCAACACGTCTTGTGCATGATCAGCTCGAGGTAGTCCTCCGGACCCAGGCTCTCGACATTGTCGAACTGCCAGCCGACCTCGGTGGCCTGACCCTCGAGCGTGCGCATCGCCATCGTGTCGAACTCGGCCATCACCAAATCGGCGAGATCCCGGTCGAGGCGCCGGGTCGCGCGGCGCAGCACCTGGTTTGCCACGATCGCCAAGCCGTCACCGGCGTTGAGCGCCGCAGCAAGCCCATGGCTGGCCGCCAGCGTGGGACGCCCGCGGCGCATCTCGCTGCCGTCTGCGATGTCGTCGTGCACCAGAAACGCGTTGTGCAGCAACTCGATTGCCACAGCAATGCCCAGCAAGTCGTCGGGGTTGCCGCCGAACGCACGGCCGGCCGAGAGGCAAAGCGCGGGTCGCAACGCCTTTCCGGGCCGCGACGGGTACTCGCGCATCGGGCCGTACAACCACTGGACCGGCTCGCCGTCGGGCATCGCGTCGAGCATCGACCGGCGCACGGTCTGTGCCACATCGCGCAGTCGATCCTCGACGACGGCAACAAGTTCCGTCGCATCGGCGGTGCTGGTCATTCGGTCGTCGCCCGCAGCGTGAACGACACGGGCAGCCAGAGATCGGGATATCCCTCGACAAGCAGCATTCCGCGATAACGGCCGAGCGCAATATCGGGTGTCACGTTGATTTCCAGCGCAACCCCGCGACTTGACCGGCCGGGCAGAGCGAACCTTTCCGGCGCCAACCGCACCTCGTCGGCGCTAACCTTGGCGCCGTCGTGAGCGAGCAGGTCGCTGCAGCGCAGTGCCACCGGCGCGATCTCATCTTGACCGCGGTTGTGCAGCCACACCTCACCAACGGCCGGGCCCGGCCTGTCTGCCGTCAGATGTACACCGCCGGTGGCGCTTTCACCCGTCAAGTCGAATGTGGCACCGTCACCGCGCACGGCTGCTGCCCCGGGCATCGACCGCAGCAGCCGACCGAACAGTGACCACCAAGTGGTCAGGATCAGATCCACATCGCCGCCGGCGGACTCACCGTTGCGCTGCCCATTCGTGCTCGCCGCTTTTTGACCCGCGGCATTGGTTGACGTTTCGGCGATCTGCACGAATCGGTCTACGAGTTGAGCCGCCGCAGAAAATCCCCGCGCCTGGATGGCGCTGAGCGCGCGGGCATTGGCGACGGGGTCGAATACCGTTGCCCACGGTAAGTCGCTGATCGTGCCATCGTCTGTGACTCCACCGTTCACTAAATTTTTCCTCCCCGCCAATACGCCGCATATACCCGCATCACGGTATGCTAGCTGCGCAAACGCGGGCTGGAGGGCCAATGACACGACCGGCGGAAACATCCGGGACGTTATTCAACTTGCTTGCTCTTTACGCCGCGCTCGACCGGGCGGTGATCCAATCCAGGGACCCGGACATCGCGGCAATCGTCGAGGGATTTCTGCCCGGTACCACTGGGGCGAACCAAAGGGGCTGGTCGGTCGATCTGCAAAACTTTTTGCGCCACGAATTCCCGAACGTCGATACCGCGTTGTCGACCATTACCGACGGGCGATCACTGACCCTGCCGCAGCTGTCCCGGCTGGTGTACGTCCTCGGGAGCCTGCTGCATGTGCAGCCCGGTCCGGACAGGGACAACGAGCTGTTCGTGCAGGGGCTCAGGCTCGCCCGGCCGCGAACTGAGCCGGGCCACGAGCCCACCCCCGAAGCCGGCTTCGCAGGTGGCGGGCGTGACCCGGGCAGTCAACTGCTCGAGGTGCTGAGCGAGCGCTTCAACAAACGGCAGGACTGGCGTGCCGCCACCGCCCACGCCGTAGAGATGGATTGCCTTGACGCGACCGTTGCGCGCGTGCCGCTCTGCAACGCGTGCGTTGCGCTGCAGGGCGGCATCGAATGCGTCGTCGTCGACACGCGCTTCGAGGACGATTCGATCTCGATAGGTCAGGTGAAGGCGATCCTGGATCCGCGGAACTGGGACAAGACCGCCGGCGAGTTCTTCTGCCACATGCAGGATCTCGGGGTCCGCAATATGGCGCCTTACCAGGGGTGGGGACGGGTTCTCGAGACGGTAAGCGCGTCGTGCGGGTCACCCCTGCCGGTCCTGAACACCGACTTGAAGTATTACAAGGCGAACTACCCGGGCCAGGCCGTCCTGCAATACGACCTCGACGACCCGTTTCCCGGTGCCGGCGACGGTCAGGTGACCGTCGACAAGGGTTGGCTGAAAGTCGCCACGGGCACCTCGACGGACAGCAATAACGGAGTAACCGTCACCACGAGGAAAGTCGTCCACATCGATCCGCTGCCGCCGGTTGCCCAGAAGGTCTTCGTCTGCGTCATGGGGTATGGCCAGGCCGCGATGGAAATGCTGTTGGGCCATGCGATTCACCCGCCGCACGACGCGGTTGCGTGGGATGCCGCGCCGGCGCCGCTGCAGGGCGACCACGCGGCGCCGCCCGGTTCGGCGGCGGCCGCGGGGACCGGTACGGGTGGCAGCGCCGCTCCGACGACCGCGGCCGGACTCGCGGTCAGCATGCTGTCGGATTACCTCGCGGAGGTCACCAACGACAGCTCCAACCTGGCGGCGAAGTTTGCCAGCCAGCAACTCACGGTCGACGATCTCGCGACGTTCGGCGCCAAGATGGGTGCGCGGATGGTCAGCGCGCCGTGGAGATTCGTACAGGAGCTTGCCGGACTGCCGCCGCCCCCACCCGCCGGCGGCCCGACCCAGGGCGGTGCCAACCCATGACCAATTCGCGAGATGCCATCCAGCAGTTCACCGAAACCACCAACGCCGCCGTCTCGCAGGCTCGCCTGGTCGCGCAAGACACCGCCGCGCAAATCAATGCCGGTACGTACGGTTGCGAGGACTGGTGCCGGTCGATGGTCAAGCTCTTCGACATTGTGGCGCGGGGTTCGGCCACGCACTTCCAGACCGCTGTCTCCCACGGCTGCTGCGGGACGTCGTCCTGCGAAGACGGGTCGTGCGGATTGGAACCCTCCGACCAGGTTCGCGTGGACAAGGACAAGGTGGACAACGACTCCGAGCGTGCGTTTTCGATTGTTGTCCCGTTCACCCGGGTGGGCGGGACAGCGAGCATTCCGTCGAACCTGATCGCGTTCAAGCCCAACACCCTGGCCGCCGGGGCGAAGAGCTTTTCGGTTCGTCTGCTGGACGCCCAATACATCGGTGCGAGTTACACCGGAAAGGTTCGGCTGACCAGGACCGCCAGCAGTCTCCCTCCTGCAACCGTGGATCAGTTGGTCACCGTCGAGCTGTGAGCAACGACCAACCTCAGCCGACGATCGACGAACTGCTTGATCGCGCTTTCGAGGCCATCAGCCGCGGAGAACGAACCACCGCGACCACCCTTGCCGAGCAAGTGCTGGCCATCGACCGCGGGAATGTCGACGCCGAGGGGCTACTTTCTGCACCCGCCGACCAGGGCGAAATCCGCCGCCTGACGATTATGTTCGCCGATCTCGTCGATTCAACCGCGCTGTCCACTCAAATCGAACCGGAGACGTACCGCACCGCCATCGGCCGCTACAAGGAGTTGGTGCGCCAGATCGTCGACCGGTACGAGGCGCACGTGGCCTCCATCAAAGGCGATGGCTTGTTGATCGTTTTCGGGCACCCGAGGGCTCACGAGGACGACGTGCGGCGGGCGGTGCACGCGGGGCTCGACATCGCGCGGGACGTTGCCGTCCTCAGCGAACGGATACGGCAGCGATTCGGCTTCACCATCGAAGTCCGCGTCGGCGTGCATCGCGGTCTGGTCTACCTCGACCTGGAACAAGACGATGTATACGGTCTGGCCGCAAACCTGGCGGCTCGGGTTGCTGGCCTCGCACCGCCGGGCGGGGTCGTGGTCTCGGCAGCGGTCGAACGGCTCACGCACAAGCACTTCAAGATGAAACATCTGAAACCGCAACCCGTGAAAGGTATTTCGGGGGCCATCGACCACTACCAAGTCCTCGGCGAGCGGAGCGTTACTGCACCGATTTCCTTCCGGCCCGTCGTGGGCCGCGAACGTGAACTGGCGCATCTAGAAAAGAGCTGGGAGCAGGCCGGGGCCGGCGTGCTGAACACCGTCGGGCTGGCGTTTCGCGGTGAGGCGGGGATCGGTAAGAGCCGGCTGGCGGCGGCGGCGGTCGAACTGGCCGGGCGGTCGAATTCCGTGGTGATCGAGCTGACCGGATCACCGTTGCATACCGACGTCGGCCTGCACCCGGTGCGCGGGCTGCTCGAACAGCGATGTGGGATAGATCGCGGGACATCCCCGGCCGAGCGCATCGCGCGGCTGACAACCGAAGTCAGCATGCGAGGCCTTGATCCGGCGAGGATCGTGCCGCTGCTGGCGCCCGTGCTGGCCATCTCCCCGCGAGCCGGGTACGAGCCCGCCGACGGCGACGGCGACAAGCTGCACCGGCGGATTGCGGGCGCGGTGCACGACTACCTGCTCGCCTGTTTCGGTGTCGGTCCCGCGCTTGTTGTCGCGGAAGACATGCACTGGTTCGACGATGACACCACCGAGGTTGTCCGATCGCTGCTCGATGACGATTCCGGTCGGCTCCTCGTTGTGATGACCAGCCGCGAGGCCGCGTCCCCCCCGAACGGCCAACGGGTTGCCGAGTTCGCGTTGGCGCCGCTGACGGATGCGGAGAGCGACGAACTGATCGCCGCCCTGTATCCCGACCTGAGCGCCGACGGACGCCGCGCGGTACGCCGCCGCTGCGACGGGCTACCGCTGTTCATCGAGGAGATCGTCGCCAAGCTCAAGGAGCAGCCCGCCGACAGCGCGGAGTCTGCCCACGTGCCCGACTCGCTGTACGAGGCACTGTTTCCGCGACTGCGGTCCCACGACGCCGTGCGGGTCGTCGAGGGCGCCGCCGTGGTCGGCGACCCCGTCGACCGCCGCTTACTCGCGGCGGCGGTCGAGATCGATGAACCCGAGTTGGACCATGCGATCACCGAATTGTGCGCCGGGCGGGTTCTCGAGCCGGTCGGTGAAGGTACCTGGCGGTTTCGTCACGAACTCCTTCGAGACATCGCGGCCGAACTGTCGCCGCCCACTTTTCGTCATCTGATGCACAGCCGAGTCGCGGATGCACTGCTGTCGTTCACTGCCGAGGCAAACACCGATTGGCCGCTGATCGCCAGCCATTACCAACGCGCGGAGCGGTACGAGTCGGCGGCGTCGGCCTATCGGAAGGCTTCCAAGGTCGCCCGTCGCAGGGGCGCACTGCATGAGGCCCGTTCCTACCTGGGCCACGCAATTGCTCAGGTCGAACGCTTGTCGGCCGGACCCGAACGGGATCGACAGGAGATTGCGCTTCGCCTTCGGCGCGGCTTCTTGTTCTACGCGGCCGAGGGCGCGGTGAGCCAAAATGCGGCCGCCGACTTCGAACGCTGCCTGCAGCTGCGCGGAACCGAAGTCACTGACGACCTGTTCTCGATATTGACCGCGCTCTGGGGGCATTACGTGATCCGGGCCGACCTGCGCCGCGCGCAGCAGGTGCTGCAGGCCATCGACGTAGGCGTCGTCAAGGGGCGATCTTCGGAGTGGCCCACCCTCACCGCCGGATTCGGAATGGTGGCGTGGTACCGCGGCGAGTTCGACGATGCGCGACAAAAGCTGGAGACCGCGGTGTCGCAGCGGCACAACGTGGGACAGGAAGTCATGGCGGCGTGGTTCATGGCGACCGATCCGATCGCATCGATGCATACTCATCTGGCCATGGCGCGCTACATCCAGGGTGATCTCAGCGGCACCGAGGACGAATTGCTGGAATGCGCACGGCGATGCGACGCCATCGGGCTGCCTCAAGGCCCGTTCAGTCTCGCCTACGTACGACAGATGGAAGTGTTGATACGCGTCGAGTCCGGCGATCTCGATCGTGGCGCCGCGGTGGCCGCCAGCCTGATATCGGACGCGCGAAAACACGGCCTGGAATCGTGGGTGATGCTCGGCTCCGCGCAGCAAGCCGTCGTCGCGGCACTGCTGGCCATGACGACATCACCGACCGATCGAGACGCGCTGCGCGGGCATATCGCAACCGTCACCGGAATCGTCGATGGCTGGCGGGCACTCGGGATGAAGGCGATGATCACGATCTACGACGGGGTGCTCGCGCGACTGCTTCTGGCCGCAGGCCAACCCGCCGACGCCCAAGAACGGGTCGACATCGGCCTGAGGCTGGCCGAGAAAACCGGGATGCACTTCTACGACGCCGAGCTGCTGCGCATCCGGGCCCACACGCACGACGACTTTCACCAACGCCGTGACGGGCTGCGCGCCGCCATCGAACTCGCCCGTCGACAACATGCGAACATCTTCGAACTGCGCACTGCGGCAGATGATTTCGCGTTGCGAGGCGAGGAGGCACGGCAGGGACTGCGGGACAGTATCCTTCGTTTCCCAGACCGCAGCACGTGGCCGGAATTGTCGCGTGCGCGGGCCTCGCTCGGGTGAGTCGTAACGGGGGCCGGGTCGCCATCCTCGGCGGGGGTATGGCCGGGCTGTCCGCGGCCTGGCGGCTCAGCGCGCCCGGGTGGCGCGAACGCTTCGACTCCATCACCGTCTACCAGCGTGGTTGGCGCCTGGGCGGCAAGGCGGCCTCCAGCCGCGGCGTCAACGGGCGAATCGAGGAGCACGGGCTGCACATCTGGTTGGGCTCATACGAAAACGCGTTCGGGCTGCTGCGCGAGTGCTATGCCGAATTGGACCGGCCGAGGACGGACCCGGCCGCGCCGGTCCAAACCTGGGACCAGGCGCTGATTCCCGCCGACAACCTCGGGCTGGCGGAGCGGTGGGGTACCGATTGGCTGGTCTGGCTGGGCACGTTCACCCGCAACGACGAACTGCCCGGCGATCCTGGCGGCACCGGCCGGGAGATGACCGCGGTGGGATTTCTTCAGCGGGCGCTCGGCCTCGTCATCGACTTCGCCGAATCGATTCGCGATCCGCTTCCCGAAGGTCTCATCCTGTCTGGCTCACCGGATCCGCCCGCCGGCGCCGACATCGCCGGGGTCGTCCGGCGCGGGGTGCTGGCCGCTCTGCTCGCGCTGACCGAAGCCCCGCCCGCGGGCACGGCGGCGCCCGAACTGCTCGGCACCGTCCTCGACGCGATCCGCGGCGCGCTCGACTACGAGAAACGCCCGGAACACAAGCGCAGTTGGCTACTGATGTCGCTGGTCACCGCGACCGCACGCGGGATCCTCGCCGACCAGCTGATCACCGATCCCCGCGGGTTCCGGGCGATCAACGACGAAGACTTCGGCGCCTGGCTCCTGCGCCACGGTGGACACCGAGATGTCTTGGAGTTCCCGTTGATTCGCGGCCTGTACGACCTCGTGTTCGGCTATGAGGACGCCGACCCGCGTCGGCCCGCCTTCGGCGCCGGGCTGGCCGTCTTTCTCACCGGCTTGGTCTTGTTCGAATACAAGGGTGCGGTCTTCTGGAAAATGACGGCGGGGATGGGCGACATCGTGATCGCTCCCATCTACCAGGTCCTGCGGCAACGCGGCGTCACGTTCGAGTTCTTCCACCGCCTCGACGGATTGCATCTGGACGCACGGCATCAGGCCATCGACGCGATCACCATGGGCCGGCAGGTCCGGCTCGCCGACGGCATCGATCACTACGAGCCGCTCACGACCGTACGTGGGCTGCCGGTGTTCCCCGCGCGGCCGCTGGGCGACCAAGTGTCGGCTTCGGATCGGGCCCGCATCCATGACTGGCATTCACTCGAAACGCATTGGGGCCGTGAGGCAGACGCCGGGAACAGGGTTCTGCGCCGGGGTGTCGACTTCGATCATGTCGTGCTGGCCGTGTCCCTGGGAATGGTCGACATCGTCGCCAAGGAACTCGTCGCGGATCGGCCCGACTGGCGGGACATGACCACGCATGTCCGCACCGTCGCCACGCAGGGCTTGCAGATCTGGCTGCGCCGCGATGAGCCATCGCTGGGCTGGCGCGGGAAACCGGCGGTGACGACCAGCGCGTATCTCCCGCCCTTCGAGACCTGGGCGTCGATGGCACAGACCCTGTGGGCCGAGGAATGGCCAGACGACGATCCGGCGCGAACCGTCGCCTACTTCTGCGGCAGCCTCGACGCGCCGTGGCCCATCGATGAGGACCCGGCGAGCTACGTCCGTCGATGCGAGGAGCGGGTGCGCGCCGACGCCGTGAAATTCATGAACCGCGGTATCGGGCTGTGGTTCCCGAAAGCGGTAAGCGAAGCCGGCTTCGCGTGGGATCTTCTGTGCGGCCAGCATGTCAGCGTGAACATCGACCCGTCGGACCGCTACGTGCAGTCCGTTCCCGGCTCCGACCGCTACCGGCTCCGACCTGACGAAAGTGGTTATGACAACTTGGTGTTGGCGGGCGACTGGACGGACTGCGGCATGAACGCCGGCTGCATCGAGGCGGCGGTGCGCTCGGGCTTGCAGGCCGCCAACGTGCTGCTCGGTCGCGGTCGGCATTACGGGATCCGCGGTTACTACTTGCCCTGAATCTGGCGCCAACGTCGAGTTGTTGGGCGATTTCGGCGGAGTCCGGCCCGACAACTCGACGTTCAGCGCCGGCTAAGGCGGAAGGTGCGCTTGAAGCCGGCCGGCTGCGTCGTCAGCGTCACTTCGACCGCGCCACTGGGGGCGACGACGTAGCGTTCCTCGACGTCCGGCCCGTCCTTCCACCGGCCGACCGGCTGGCGACCGAGGTCCTCCCGGTCGTGCAGGGCAGGGTCGAAGGGGAACAGGACGGGATCGTACGGCGTCACGTCTCCGTCGGGGCGGCCGTCGACGAGCCGGCTGCACTCCACGAACCGGAAGTGCCCGATGTTGTGTGCCGCCCGGTAAGTCCGCCTGACCACCAGCGGGGTGCGCCCGTCCGGCGGCAGCGAGGCATCCTTGCGCACGATCGGGTCGAAGACGACGTCGGCGCCGGCTTCGGCTTCGCGGAACACGCCGAAGTGCCGCGAAAAGCGTTCGGACAATTTAAAACCGGCCTCCCTGTCGAGGAAGACCGCGAGCCCGATGGCCGTCGCCGCAAATGGGTGCGGCGAGCGCTTCACGCGCTTGTCGCCGAAGGCCGTGCGCAGCATCCGGGCAACCAGCGGGAAGCCCGCGGCCCCGCCCACCACATAGATGCCCGCCACGTCGGACCACGCCACGTGGCTGCCGTCGCGAGCCGGGTCGTGCAGGACCCGCTGCAGAAGCTCGATCGTTTTGTCGACGAGCGGCGCACATGCGGAGTAGACGTCGTCGATACCGCAGGAGAACGGGGGCCGGTCAACCTCGTCGATTCCGGCGAGGTCCACCAGGAAACGGCGCGTCTGCGCCCCGACGGCCTCCTTGCGGGTGGCGCACTCCTCTTTGAGCAGGTCGCGCGCGGCGGGATCCACCTTCCGCAGGTTCGACCGGGCGAGGACGAGGTCCACGATCGCCTCGTCGAAGTCATCACCGCCCAGACGTTGGATGCCTTCGCTGATAACCACTTCGTTCTCCTGCCCGGTCATCTTCAGAAGCGAGGCGTCGAAGGTGCCCCCGCCGAGGTCGTAAATGAGGACGTACTCGCGTTTGGCGGTGATGGTGGAGCGGTACCGATGCGCATATTCGAGGCTGGCCGCCGACGGCTCGTTCAGCAGCGCGACGACGTGGAAACCCGCCTCGACGAAGGCGTCCAGCGTCAGGAGGCGCTGGGCACTGGAGGCATTGGCCGGCACGCTGACGGCGGCCTCGATGGTCTCGCCCGGCGCAAGGCCGGCGTTCGAGCGACGCCGCAGGTCGTTTCTCAGCTGGGCCAGAAAGCCCGTGAGGAGGTCGGCCAGTCGATGGTTACGGCCGGCCAGGTTGATTTCGGTCTGGGGTCCGGCCTCGGTGAGAAGGCGCTTGAACGATCGCAGCGCCGACCACCCCGGTTCGTGGCGGACGGCGGCGGCGTCCACACCGAATCGCAGTTCTCCGGCCGCGTTGGCGGCGACGATCGAAGGCCACGCATCGGCTCCGTCCAGGGAGACGACCGGATAATTGCCTCTGTCGACGGCGGCAACGACGGTGTGGGTGGTGCCGAAGTCGATGCCGACTCTCATCGCGCAATCTTATGACCGCGCCACGGATTTCGGCACAAACTATTTGCGTGGCGCGCCGCCCGCCCTCGTTCTCAGCGAAGGGCGGGGCAGTCAATCCTCGAAGTGGCGCTCATAGTCGCTGCGCTCAAGCCACCACTGTAGGTTGTAGGTCCCCGCTGCGATCAACACCATGACGACAGCGGTGCCGACGGCGACGACCAGGCTCACAACCTCTCCATTTCGCGTCCCATGCGGGCGCGCTCGAGGTACTCGTAACGCCTCGGCTCGTCGTCTGGCTGGGGGCGTGACCCATCCGTTGAGGTCGCGAACATTCGCCGCATGATGGCGACGAAGCGGTCGCCGATGCTCTCGCGACCCACCCCCACGGCGGTTGCGGTGCCGAACAGCACCTCCTGCGTGGTGATCAGAACCTCGGTGGATGACGCCTCGGCAGAGGGTACGGCCGACGGCGCAGCCGAGGATGGTTGAGGCATGGGCTCGTCGACGCGATCGACTGTGCTGGAGGGTTCCGTTGGTGAAAGCGACATTTCGTTTGCCTCCTGTGCGGTATGGCATCCTTGGCCGGCCAGTCGGCCGTTGGTGCAATTACGGTAAGGACCACGACCACCTGTTGGGATGCGTAGTCGACTACTCGTTTCTGCGCCTCACCTACGCCAGGAGCGGCGCCGCACTACTCATCGCGGAGTTGATACCGGCAACGATCAGGGATGCCGCGCCGATGCGGCGTGCGCATCCCATCGCTTCTGCAAGCTCCGCTCACCCGTCGTGGGGATCAGACCCGCGGGTGCGAACCGTTTCGACGACACCGGCTCGTCCTCGGTCAGCGGTCGGCCCCTACCGCGAATTACGTTGAACGCGACGATGATGCCGGCGGCGAACACGATGACCACAACCAGCGCGAAGAGGATCGACAGGGTGCCCTGGATGAAGGTGTTCCTGATGACCTCGTCGAGCTGATGGGCGTTCTTCGCCGCGCCAAATGTCGTCTTACCCGCGTTCTTCGCGGCCAAATACTGCGAGTGCTGGGTCCAGTACCCGAGTGCGGGATCGGCGGAGAAGATCTTCTGCCAGGATGCGGTCAGCGTGACGACGAGATCCCACAGGAGCGGAACTCCGGGAATCCACGCCCACTTGATCAGGCCCTTCTTGATGACGACCACGGTGACGACGGTCAGCGCGATTGCCGCGAGGAGCTGGTTGGCGATACCGAACAGCGGGAACAGCGTGTTGATACCACCCAGAGGATCGGTCACGCCCATCAGCAGGATGCTGCCCCAGGCCGCGACCACGGCGAGGCTGCAGATCCATACGCCGGGGCGCCAACTCGGGTTTCGCAGTTTGGCCAGCGGGCCACCGAAGTTGCCCAGAGTATCGGACAGCATGAAACGGTTAACCCGGGTGCCCGCGTCGAGGGTGGTCAGGATGAACAGTGCCTCGAACATGATCGCGAAGTGGTACCAGAAGGACTTGAGCCCGGCGCCGCCGAACACCCGCAGCACCTCGGCCATACCGAACGCCAGGGTGGGTGCTCCGCCGGTACGTGACACGATGGACTTCTCGCCGACGCTACCGGCGGCCTGGCTGATCTGCTCGGCGGTGGCGGGCGTGCCGGACAGGCCGAGCTTGTTGACATATTCCGCGGCGGTAGCCGCCGTGCCGCCGGTCTTCGCGGCGGGCGCGTTGAGGGCGAAGTACAGATGCTGGTTGATGATCGACGCCGTAATCAGCGCCATGATGGCGACGAACGACTCGGTGATCATGCCGCCGTAGCCGATCAGCCTCATCTGGCTTTCCTTCTCCAGCATCTTCGGCGTCGTCCCGGAAGAGATCAGCGAGTGAAATCCGGAGAGGGCACCGCACGCGATGGTGATGAACAGGAACGGGAACAGCGAGCCGGCGAACACCGGACCGTGGCCGTTTGTGGCGAACTGCGAGATTGCGGGTGCCTGCATGACCGGCCTTGCGATGCAGATACCGATCGCGAGCAGCGTGATGGAGCCGACTTTCATGAACGTCGAAAGATAGTCGCGCGGCGCAAGCAGCAACCACACCGGCAGCACCGACGCGGCGAAACCATAGATGATGAGGCACCAGCACAGCGTGACCGGGGACAGGGTGAACCAGGATGCGCCCCAGGATGTTTCGGCGACCCAGTTGCCGGACGCCACAGCGATCATTAGCAACACGAAGCCGATGAGCGATACTTCGCCCACCCGCCCGGGGCGCAGGAACCGCAGGTAGCAGCCCATGAACAGGGCGATGGGGATGGTCATTGCGATAGAGAACACGCCCCACGGGCTATGGGCCAATGCCTGCACCACGATCAGCGCCAGAACCGCGATCAGGATCACCATGATTACCAGGACCCCTAGGAGAGCGGCCGCGCCGCCGGTCGCACCGAGCTCGTCGCGCGCCATCTGGCCCAGGGAACGGCCCCGGCGCCGGGTGGAGATCCACAACACCAGGTAGTCCTGCACGCAGCCGCCGAACACCGCGCCGATGACGATCCAGATGCTGCCCGGCAGGTAGCCCATCTGAGTGGCCAGCACCGGACCGACGAGTGGTCCGGCTCCGGCGATGGCCGCGAAGTGATGACCGAACAGCACCCGCCGGTCGGTCGGCACGTAGTCGGTGCCGTCGTCGAGAACCTCGGCCGGCGTGGCGTGGTCGTCGCGTGGGCGAACGATCTTCATTTCGATCAACCGGGCATAGAACCGGTAACCAATGATGTAGGTGCAGATCGCTGCGACCACTAACCAGACCGCGTTCACCGTCTCGCCGCGCGCGAACGCGATGATCGCCCAGGCGAGGGCGCCGATCACCGCGATGATCCCGAAGATAATCCGGTGCCGAACGGTGATGGGGGAGCGGTCGATGATCGCGACGGGCGGCATGCCTTCATCGGTGTGGATGTAGCTGACGTCTTTGTCGTGCTGCTTAATTGCCACGGCGAAAACCCTACGCGCGCGAATCCGACACTGCTCGTTTCAACATGTTTTAAAACCGCGCTTCCATCATTACCGTGAGCTGATGCCGTTATGGCGCCTTCGTGACTACGACGACGGCGATCTGGATCACGCCATTCAGATCTGGGACCAAAGCCGGGCTCCGGGATCGGCGGAGCCGGTGTTCGCGGTCGCCGAGGTGATGGCGGCGGCCCGGGCCGGCCAGCCGGCGGTGGTCGCGGAGGTCGGCGACGAGGTCGTCGGCATGGCCGTCGCACGGACCGACGGCGAGCGGGCGTGGGTGCTGCTGGTCGCCCTGGCGTCACGGTGGCGTCATCGCGGTATCGGCAGCGCGCTGTTGGCCGATCTGGAACGACGGTTGCGGTCGGTCGGGGTGCGGAAAATCTGCGCGATCCTTCCGGAGGGCGCGACCGGCTCGGCGGCGCTGGAAAACTCGGGCTACACCCGCCGTGACGGGCTGGTGTACTACGAGATGATCGAACACCTGCGGCCCGATCAGGCCAATCTGCTCGCGGAACTGGGTGGGCGGATGCTGCCGCCGGGGCTGTGGCAGGAACTGGCCGGGATGGAGCAGGAAAAACAGATCATCGAACAGCGCATCATCGCCCCGCTGGCCCACCCAGACGTCGCCGACCGCTATGGAGTCCGTCCCCCCAAGGCGGTCATCTTGTTCGGGCCGCCGGGGACCGGGAAAACCAGCTTCGCCAAAGGTATTTCGTCGCGGCTTGGCTGGCCCTTCGTAGAGCTGTTTCCGTCCCGGCTGGCCGCGGCGGCAGACGGCGGGCTGGCGGCGTCGCTTCGGGAGGTGTTCGGAGAGCTGGCCGAACTCGATGAGCTGGTGCTGTTCATCGACGAGGTCGAGGAGATCGCGGTCGCGCGCACCGGTGCCAGCACCACCGAAACCGGCGTCACCAATGAGTTGTTGAAACTCATCCCGTCGTTTCGTGAGCACGACGGCCGTCTGCTGGTGTGCGCGACCAATTCGGTCCACTCGCTGGACTCGGCATTCTTGCGGCCCGGCCGCTTCGACTACGTCATTCCGGTCGGTCCTCCCGACCAGCCCGCCCGCATGGCAGTGTGGAAACGCTATCTCGGCGAGGCCAATCCGGGGATCGATGTTGACCGGCTGGTCGCGGCGACCGAGCTGTTCACACCTGCCGACATCGAATTTGCTGCCCGCAAGGGGGCACAGGTGGCGTTCGACCGCGAGATGGAGCGTGGCCGCGGAGACCCCGCGACCACCGAGGACTATCTGCTCGCAATCGGCGATGTCCGCCCTACGTTGACGGCCGGGATCCTGGACGAATTCAGCCAGGACAAAGCGCAATTCGCCAGACTGTAGTCCACCGCTTCGCGCGAGGGGATCAGTACAGCGAGCGCACCGCGTCGATGGTGTCGGCTTCGGCCGGGCTTTTGTCATCGCGGTAGCGCACCACCCGGGCGAAACGCAGCGCCAGCCCGCCGGGGTAGCGCGACGATTTCTGTACGCCGTCCAAGGCCACCTCGACCACCTGCTCGGGTCGCAGTTGCACCACGTAACCGTCCGTGCCGCCCACGGCGAGCTCAGTGAACCGGGCGGTCTGCCAGTCCAGCATGGCATCGGTCATGCCCTTGAAAGTCTTTCCCACCATGACGAATTCACCGGTGGCCGGGTCTCGCGCGCCGAGATGGATGTTGGAGAGCTTTCCGCGACGGCGCCCGGATCCCCACTCGACGGCGAGCACCACCAAGTCCAGCGTGTGTACCGGTTTGACCTTCAGCCAGCCCGCTCCGCGGCGGCCCGCCTGATATGGCGCTTCCGGGGCCTTGGCCATCACTCCTTCGTGGCCGGCGGCCAGGGTGGCGTCCAGGAAGTCGGCGGCCCGCGAAGGGTCCGACGTAATCAGCCGATCGACCCGGTGCACGGGCGGTACCAGCGCGTCCAGGGCGGCCAGCCGGTCGGTGGTCGGCGCGTCGAGCAGGTCGAGGCCGTCGCGGTGCAAGATGTCGAAGAAGAACACCGAAAGTGGCTGTGCGGCAAGTGCTGACGCCACGTCGACGGATCGGCCGAATCGCGACGCGGTGACCTGGAAGCGATGCGGCCGGTTGTCGGGCCGCAGCGCGATCGCCTCACCGTCGGCGATCAGGTCGGTTACCGGCAGCGCCAGCGTCGCCTCCACCACCTCCGGCAGCCGGGCGGTGACGTCGTCAAGGCTTCGGGTGTAGACCGTGACGTCATCACCGGCGCGGTGGATCTGTACCCGTGCGCCGTCCAGCTTTGCCTCGAAAATAGCTGTGCCGCCGTGCTTTTCGATCGCCTCGGCCACGCCGGCCGCGGTCTGTGCCAGCATCGGGCCGACCGGCCGGCCCACCCGCAGGGTGAACGCGTCCAGCGCCACCGCTCCACCGGATAGGCCGGCAGCCGCGACCGCGGGCAGGTCCCCGCCCAACATTGCGGCGCGTTGTACGGCGGCGGCCGGAATCCCGGTGGCCTTGGCCACCGCGTCGGCCATGATCCCGGCCAGCGCACCCTGGCGCAGCTCGCCGCTGAGCAGCCGCAGCAGAAAGGCCTGCTCGGTTTCGGTCGCGGCGGCAAACAACCCCGCAACGAGTTCGGCGCGCCTCGCCTGCGCCCCTTTGCCGGACACGGCCCCAATCTCCGAGATGGTGGCATCGACACCGACGACGGTCAGCGCCGGATCCGACGCCGGCGGCGGACGCGAGCGCAGCGACGCCCAGCCGACGCCGATCTGGCGTTGGCGCAGCTCACCCGAGAGCCACGACACGATGATCGCGACCGCTTCCGGGTGGGCGGCGGCGCGGCGCAGCAGGTCGGCGATGTGGGCTACCTTGGTCAGCCGCGACGAGGTGCCGCCGACCTCAACAGACGTGGCCGCCACATCGAGAAGTAGCACGATTGTCAGCTTGGCATGGCTCGGTGACAAGTCCTCGAAGCGCACACGCTAGCGTGCTACGTAACGTTACAAATTGCAGGGATTCTGACAAGCCAAAAAAGGGAAGGTCCGGATGGAGATCAACGGGAAGAAGGTCGTCGTCATCGGCGGCGCGTCGGGGATGGGTCGTGCCTCCGCGGAGTTGCTGGCCGAACGCGGGGCGGAGGTCGCGATTTTCGACCGCGAGGGTTCGGACGGGAAGGAGGTAGCCGAGGGCCTCAATGGGGGGCGCGGTGCGTTCTACCCGGTCGACGTCACGGACTACAAGGGAACCGAGGAAACATTGCAAACCGCCGTGGACAAGCTGGGCGGCCTGCACGTCACCGTCACCACCGCCGGCGGCGGCATCGCCAAGCGGACGCTGACCAAGTCCGGTCCCCACGACCTCGAATCCTTCCAATCCGTGATCGACCTCAACCTCATCGCCACCTTCAACATCAGCCGGCTGGCCGCGGCGCACATGGCCAAGAATGAGCCCGAGGACGAGGAACGCGGCGTCATCATCAACACCGCATCGATCGCGGCCTTCGAGGGCCAGATCGGGCAGGTCGCCTACACCGCCGCCAAGGCCGCGATCGCCGGCATGTGCCTGACGATGGCCCGTGACCTGGGGTCGATGGGGATCCGGGTGCTGGCCATCGCCCCGAGCCTGTTTTTGACTGGGCTGACTTCGATGGTTCCCGACGAGATGGCGGCCACCCTGACCCGCGACGCCGCCTTCCCCAAGCGGATGGGCCGGCCCATCGAGTACGCCAAGCTGGTGGCGGCCATCGTGGACAACCCGATGCTCAACGGCCAGTGCCTGCGGCTGGACGCAGGACAGCGATTCGCGCCTAAGTAAAGAGCCGCGCCGCCTTCTCCCGTCGGCAATAAGTACACTCTTTAGGCAGCAATCCCGGCGCGAGGAGGGCCCTCATGGGTATCGCACTGACCGACGACCATCGCGAACTCGAAGAGGTGGCCCGCGCGTTCCTGACCTCACAAAAGGCGCGCTGGGCGGCGCGATCGCTGCTCGACGCGGCCGACGAATCCCGGCCGCCGTTCTGGCACAACCTGGTGGAGCTCGGCTGGCTGGGACTGCACATCGACGAAGAGCACGGCGGCTCGGGCTACGGGTTGCCCGAACTCGTGGTCGTGATCGAAGAGCTCGGCCGGGCGGTGGCCCCGGGACCGTTCGTGCCCACCGTGATCGCGTCGGCGGTGATCGCCAAAGACGGCACCGCCGATCAAAAGTCGCGCCTGCTGCCCGGGCTGATCGACGGAACCGTCACCGCGGGAATCGGTTTGGACAGCCAGGCGCGGGTCTCCGACGGCATCGCCGACGGCGACGCCGGAATCGTGCTGGGTGCCGGGCTCGCCGAGCTGCTGCTGATCGCCGCCGGTGACGACGTGCTGGTGCTGGAACGGGATCGCGACGGCGTGTCCGTGGACGTGCCCACCAACCTCGATCCGACCCGGCGCTCCGGACGCGTCCGGCTGCAAAACGTGAGCGTCACCGCCGACGACATCTTGCCCGGAGCGCGGGAATCGGCGCTGGCCCGTGCGCGGACATTGCTGGGCGCGGAGGCGGTGGGCGGGGCGTCGGACTGCGTCGACGCCGCCGTCGCATACGCCAAGGTGCGCGAGCAATTCGGCCGTACAATCGCCACTTTCCAAGCCGTCAAGCATCATTGCGCGAACATGCTGGTGGCCGCCGAGTCGGCGACCGCCGCGGTGTGGGACGCCTCCCGCGCGGCATCCGAGGACGAGCGGCAATTCCGGCTGAGCGCCGCCGCGGCGGCGGCGCTGGCGTTCCCGGCCTACGCGCGCAATGCCGAACTCAACATTCAAGTGCACGGCGGCATCGGCTTCACGTGGGAGCACGACGCGCATCTGCATTTGCGGCGGGCGCTGGTGATTGCGGCATTGCTCGGCGGTGACGCACCGGCCCGGGAGGTCTTCGACCGCACGGCGACCGGCGCTGTCCGCGAAAACAGCCTGGACCTGCCGGACGAGGCCGAGGAACTGCGCACCCGCATCCGCGCCGACGCCGCCGAGATAGCCGCCCTGGACAAGGCGGCGCAGCGCGACAAGCTGATCGCGACCGGATACGTGATGCCGCACTGGCCCAAGCCATGGGGCCGAGCGGCCGATGCGGTAGAGCAGCTGGTGATCGAGGAAGAGTTTCGGGCGGCGGGCATCAAGCGCCCCGACTACTCGATCACCGGATGGGTGATCCTGACGCTGATCCAGCACGGAACTCCTTGGCAAATCGAGAGATTCGTGGAGAAGGCGCTGCGGCAAGACGAGATCTGGTGCCAGCTGTTCTCCGAACCCGAAGCCGGGTCGGATGCGGCATCCGTCAAGACCCGCGCGACCCGGGTCGACGGCGGCTGGAAGATCAACGGGCAGAAGGTGTGGACCAGCGGGGCACAGTACTGCAGCCGCGGCCTGGCCACCGTGCGTACCGACCCCGACGCCCCCAAGCATGCCGGCATCACCACGGTCATCATCGACATGAAGGGCCCGGGCGTCGAGGTGCGGCCGCTGCGTCAGATCACCGGCGGCTCGGAATTCAACGAGGTGTTCTTCAACGACGTATTCGTTCCCGATGAGGACGTCGTCGGGGCGCCCAACTCCGGATGGACGGTAGCGCGGGCCACGCTGGGCAACGAGCGGGTCAGCATCGGCGGCAGCGGTTCGTTCTACGAGGGTTTGGCGGCCAAACTGGTGCAGCTGGCTCAGCAGCACGCAGATCGGTTGGCGGGCGCCGAAGTCCGGGTCGGGTACTACCTTGCCGAGGATCACGCGCTTCGGCTGCTCAACCTGCGTCGTGCTGCCCGCAGTGTTGAAGGGGCGGGCCCCGGCCCGGAGGGCAACGTCACCAAGCTGAAGCTGGCCGAGCACATGGTTGAAGGTGGCGCGATCTCGGCGGCGCTGCTCGGGCCCGAGGTTGCGCTGACCGATGGCCCCGGCGCGGTGGTCGGCCGGATGATCATGGGCTCCCGGGGAATGGCGATCGCCGGGGGCACCTCCGAGGTGACCCGGAATCAGATCGCCGAGCGCATTCTCGGCATGCCGCGCGACCCGCTGATCAACTAGGTCCCGTTCACAGGGCGAGCAGACGCAGAATCGCACGAAAATGTTGGATTTTGTGCGATTCTGCGTCTGCTCGCGAGCGGGAGGTGCCCCCAGCTCGCGCCAATCAGGCCGGCGCGAAGAAAGGCGCGCCGCCGCTGCCCTTATCGGGCTGGATCATGACGGCCATCCCGCACCTCACCGAATCCGGTTCGCAGTCAACGATATTGGCGGCCACGCGCAGCCCGCTCTGCTCGGCAAGCTCGACGAGGGCGATCACGTATGGGGTCGGGATATCCGGGTTATACGGGTGGTGGTTGACCGTATAGGTGAACACCGTGCCGCGCCCGGATACCGGCCGCGCCACCAGTGGGCCACCGCAATCTCGGCATTCGCCGGTCGCCGGATGCACCCAGCGCGCGCAACCGTCGCAGTGTTCGATCAGCACGTCCAATACAGTACACTCTATTATTTCGGCGTGGGGAAGGGGCGGTGCATATGACGTACTTCGAAAAAGACGCGATCTTGTCCGGAATCGGCATCTCGCGAATCGGGCGTCGTACCGGCATTCCGGGCTCGGAGCTGACCATGGAGGCGGTGCGGGCCGCCATCGAGGACGCCGGCCTGGTGCCCGCCGACATCGACGGGATCGCGACCCTGGGCGACACGCCGGCCGAAGAGGTCAACGCGACACTGAAGATTGAGGCGGCCGACTGCGGGGCCGGATTCGGCACCGGCGGCCTGCTGAGTCCGGTGATGTCGGCGTGCCGCGCGGTCGCCGAGCGACGCGTCCGCCATGCGGTGGTCTACCGGACGATCCAGATGCTCGGCGGCACGGTCCCGGTAAAAGGGGAAGCGAACTCCCCAGCCCCGCCGCTGGCGCGCATGTTCGATGCGCCCGAGGGTGCACCGCGGCCGGCCGTGGGCGCGATGGACGATATCAACGATCTGGTTGCGGCCCATGCTTATTCGGCCGCGAACTGGCTGGCGCTGAACTGCCGTCGCCACATGGAGCTGTACGGAACTACCAAGGAACAGTTGGGCTGGGTGGCGCTCAACGGCAGACGCAACGCCGCCTTGAATCCCCTTGCGGTCTACCGCGAACCGATGACAATGGCCGACTACCTGGGTGCGCGGCCCGTGTCGACGCCCTTCGGGCTGCTGGACTGCGATGTCCCCATCGACGGCTCCATCGCGGTGGTGGTCTCGCACGCGGAGTACGCTTGCGACTGCCCGCACCGCGTGGTGGCAGTGGAGGCGATCGGCGGATCCGACGGTGCCGGAGGCTGGTTCCATCGCGACGACTACCCGAAGATGGCGATGTCCGATGCGGCGGCACAGATGTGGTCGCGCACGCAGTTGACGCCCGCCGACCTCGACCTCGCCGAGTTGTACGACGGTTTCACGTTTCTCACCCTCGCATGGCTGGAAGCCCTCGGAATCTGCGGCGACGGCGAGGCCGGACCGTTCGTCGAGGGCGGCGCGCGGATCGCCCGCGACGGCGAACTGCCGCTCAACACCTACGGCGGCCAACTCTCGGCCGGTCGCATGCACGGCTACTGGGCGCTGCATGAAGGGTGCTTGCAACTGCGGGGCGAGGCGGGGGAGCGCCAGGTGGCCGAACGCCCAGAGGTCGGCGTGGTTTCCGTGGGCGGTGGGCCCGTTGCCGGATGCATGTTGCTCACGTGTTGAGATAGCTTGTGGCAGAGCCTAGTCCGCCGGAGATCGGCGGAACGGAAAAGCTGGCTTCGAAGGTTGCCCGCCAGATTGAGGCGGACATCGTCCGCCGCGGCTGGACCATCGGCGAATCGCTGGGCTCCGAACAGGCTCTGCAACAACGCTTTCGCGTGAGTCGATCGGTGCTGCGGGAGGCCGTCCGCCTCGTCGAGCACCACCAGGTCGCCCGGATGCGCCGCGGACCGAACGGCGGGCTGCTGATCTGTCAGCCCGACGCCGGTCCCGCGACCCGCGCCGTCGTCATCTATCTCGAGTACCTGGGCACGACCCTGGACGACCTGCTCAACGCGCGCCTGGTACTCGAGCCCCTGGCGGCCTCTCTTGCCGCGGAACGGATCGACGAAGCCGGCATCGACCGGCTGCGAGCGGTGTTGCACGCGGAGGAGCATTGGAAGCCGGGATCGCCGCCGCCGCGCGACGAGTTCCACGTCGCGCTCGCGGAGCAATCAAAAAGCCCGGTCCTACAACTGTTCATCGACATCTTGATGAGGCTCACGACGCGATACGCCCTACAGTCACGAGCCGACTCGGCAATCGAGGCCATCGAGGCGGTCGACCAGATGCATCACGACCACTCGCAAATCGTTGCGGCGGTCACCGCGGGTGATGCCGCGCGGGCGAAGACGCTCAGCGAACGACACGTCGAGGCGGTGACCGCCTGGCTGCAGGAACACCACCCCGGCGACAGGGGTCGGCCGCGCACGCCGCGCCGCCTGCGCCTCAACGGTGACGCACCCCGCGGCAAACTCGGCGAGATGCTGGCGGCCACCATCGGCGACGACATCGCCGCCAGCGGCTGGCGGGTCGGCTCCGTCTTCGGAACCGAGACGGCGTTGCTGGAGCGCTACCAGGTTAGCCGCGCGGTGTTCCGGGAAGCGGTGCGGCTGCTCGAATATCACTCGGTCGCGCAAATGCGCCGGGGGCCTGGCGGCGGCCTGATCGTCACCAGGCCTCAGGCTCAGGCCAGCATCGACACCATCGCGCTGTACCTGCAGTACCGCAAGCCGCGTCGTGAAGACTTGCGCTGCGTCCGGGATGCCATCGAGATCGACAACGTCGCCAAAGTCGTCAAGCGGCGCGCCGAGCCCGAGGTGGCGGCGTTCTTGGAAACCCATGCTTCCGTGCTCGGCGGAAACCCTGCAGAAACCGGCGGGGACGTGCGTACGGCCGCCGTCGAGGAGTTTCGGTTCCATCTAGGACTGGCGCAATTGGCCGGCAATGCGCTGCTCGACCTGTTCCTCCGGATCATCATCGAGTTGTTTCGCCGGCACTGGTCCAGCACCGGGCAGGCACTCCCGACGTGGGCCGACGTCGTGGCCGTCGAGCATGCGCATGTGCGGATTCTTCAGGCTATCGAGGCCGGCGACGACAGCCTCGCCCGCTATCGCATCCGTCGTCACCTGGACGCCGCAGCTTCCTGGTGGCTCTAAGCCGAGTGGTCTGCGTCGCATTCGCGTGGATGTAACTTTCTCGCGCGCGTAACGAAGGTGCTTATTGGGTATGGCAATGGGGAAAGACGACGGCCGGTCCAGCAGGGGGTTGGCGATAGTGATCGAGAGCGAGAGCGCTGGAATGCCGGGGGGATTAGGTGGGACCGCCACCGACCATCCGGGTTTCGTGCATTCCGCGCTCCTTTACCACTCGCAGCAGGAGTGCCTGGACCATGTGGTGCGCTTCGTGGGCGACGGTTTGGCGAGGGACGAGGCGGTGCTCGTCGCCGTGCCGGGCGACCAGCACGCCTTGCTGCACGATGCGTTGAGCGGCGCGGGTGGCGGGTTCCCGGCCGAATTGCGAATGGCCGACATCGCCGAGGTGGGCCGCAACCCGAGCCGGTTCATGGCAATGGAGGGTTCCTTCGTCGAAGAACACCACGATCGACGGGTACGGATCGTAAGCCAGCTCGCCTGGCCGGGGCGCACCGAGGACGAGTTCGTCGCCTGCATGGAGCACGAAGCGCTGCTCAACGAAGCCCTCGAGGGATACCGGGTGACAGGGTTGTGCCTGTACGACGCGAGCCGGCTGGATGAGAATCTGCTCGCGGACGCCCGCGCGACCCACCCCTTGCTGTGGAGATGCGGTGCGCTGCACCCCAGCGCCGAATACGCGCCGGATGAGGTCGTGGAGCGCTGCAACCAGCCACTACGGGCTAAGCCGGGGGCCGTCACGTACATGGTCAGGAAGTCCGCGGACCTTCGCCCGGCCCGGTCGTTCGCCGTCAACTACGCCGGCTGGGTGGGACTGTCCCGGGATGGCATCGAGGATCTGCAACTGGTCGCCACCGAGCTGGCCACCAACAGCTTGATGTATACCGATGGGGCGTGCCAATTGGCCTTCTGGCGGCAAAACGACCATCTGGTCTGCGAGGCGCGCGACACCGGACGCCTCGGTGACCCGCTGGTCGGGCGCCTGGACCCCGGCCCGAGCGGGCCCGCCAGCCGCGGGCTGTTTCTGGTCAACGCCATATCGGACTTGGTGCGCACACACACCACGTCAACGGGAACGACGATCCAGGCCTACCTACGGTTTGACCCGTCGCCCGGGCCGAACGGCTAACGCACAGGCGCGACGCGTCAATCGCTAGTCCACCGGATAGTTCACCTGTGGCGCCGTGCCCGCCCGGTCGTCGAGGCGTTTTCAGCCATGCTGGCGGTGGTCTCGCTCGCCGCCTTCGTACTGAAATTGCGGTAACGCCGACGCCGCGAGCCGTTGGCACCGTGGCGAGCAGCATTTCTCGGTGTAGCGGGGAAAGCACAGCGCACGAAATGGACTTGCATTGCCGCGGCACGAAGTCTAACGTCGGCCCTCGTGCGTCTTCTTGCCGTAGTAGCCAGCACCCGCAGCGGGGTCTGATCCAGACCGACCCCCCGCTGTGGGTCGGAAGCTACTACCGTCGGTCGCTCCTATTGATCAGAGAAGACCGACGCCATGACAATTCTTTCGGACCGCCACTGCGTCGCCGCCGCATGGTTCGGCCATCACTTCGGCGCCGCGTTGCCGCGCGGTCTGCGGGAGGAAGCCGACGCGATGTCCTGGGAGAACTTCGTCGCGACTTATAGCCACACCGCCGGCCCGCTCCGGCTAGGGCATTGGGCCTGCACGGACACCGAGCGACCCGCGGGGCGGCTCGGTCCGGAGGCTCGCAACTTTCGGGCCACGATCGCCGTGGGCGATCACATCAGCACCTCTACCACGGCGGCGAGCGGTCCGATAGCCGCGCTCACAGCGATGCTGCACGACCGGGGCGTCACACTGGAGACGTTGACGTTTCATCAGATGCGATCGGCCGCCACCACCGCCACTTTTATCCGCGGCACCAACGGGATTCGCGCCGAATGGGCGATGGGCTGGTCGGAGGATCCGACGCAATCCGCGTTGCGCGCGGTGATCGCCTGCGCCAACCGACTGCTCGCCTGATTCTGCGTCTGCTCGCGGAAAAGAGCCAGAAGACTAGACCGGGCGCAGCACGATCGGCATGCCGTCCATCGGGATCGGCATGCCGCCGTAGTCCCACACGGCCTGGTACCCCGGGCGGGGCAGTTCGAGCTGATACCTGCGCAGCAGGCGGTGCAGGATCGTCTTGATCTCCAATTGCCCGAACACCATCCCGATGCACTTGTGGGCGCCGCCGCCGAACGGCGTGAACGCGTAGCGGTGTCGCTTGTGCTCGTTGCGCGGCTCGGTGAAACGGTCCGGGTCGAATTTCAGTGGGTCCGTCCACAATTCGGGCAGCCGGTGATTCATCCCCGGGTACGCGATGACGTTGGTGCCCTCTGGGATGTAATAGCCCAGCAGGTCCGTGTCGCGCACCGTCCGCCGCATGGCCCACTGCACCGGCGTCACCAGCCGGATCGACTCGTTCATCACGAGGTCCAACGACTCCAGCTTCTCCAGCGAGTCGATGTCGAGCGGACCGTCGCCCAGTCGGTCGGATTCGTCGCGGCAACGCTCCTGCCACTCCGGGTTGGCGGCCAGGTGGTACGCCATCGTCGTCGCCGTCGACGTCGACGTGTCATGCGCGGCCATCATCAGGAAGATCATGTGGTTGACGATGTCCTCGTCGGAGAAACTGTTGCCGTCCTCGTCCTCGGTTTGGCACAACACGGACAGCAGGTCGTTGCCGTCCTTCCCGCGTTGTTCCTTGACGCGCTCGCGGAAGTAGTTCTCCAGCAGTTCGCGCGCCTTGAGGCCTCGCCACCAGGTAAACGGCGGAACGCTGGTGCGGATGATCGCGTTGCCGGCGCGGGTGGTGATGGCGAACGCCTTGTTCACCTTGGTCACCAGTTGGTGGTCGGTGCCCGGTTCGTGGCCCATGAACACCATCGAGGCGATGTCGAGGGTCAGCTCCTTCATCGCCGGATAGAGAAGGAAGCGCGCGTCGTTGACCACCCAGTCGTTGGCGACCGTTTGCGAGACGACCTTGTCCATCTGCTCGACGTAGGAGACCAGCCGGGACCGGACGAACGCCTCCTGCATGATCCGCCGGTGGAACATGTGTTCGTCGAAGTCGAGCAGCATCAGCCCGCGGTTGAAGAACGGCCCGATCACCGGCACCCAGCCCTGCTGCGAGTAGTCCTTGTTGCGGTTGGAGTAGATCACCTGCGCGGCATCGGGGCCCAGCGCCGCGACGCCCGGCAGGACCGGCGAGTCACCGAATACGACCGGGCCCTTGGTGTTGTAGAGGAACATCAGATAGTCCGGTCCGCCGCGCAGCATCTCGATGATGTGCCCGATGACCGGCAGCCCCGCGTCACCGACGACCGGCTTGAGCTCGCTGCCCGGCGGAGGGTCGGCGAGCGTGTGCTCCGGAAACTGGGTGTTCAGCAGCCTGTGTTCGACAAGGCCCATGCCGGGGAAGTTGTTGATCGACGGGGTGAGCCGGCGCCGCGCCTGATCAAGCAGGTAGCGCGGGGTGCTGATCGTCGAGGCCATGGACGCTCCTTTGCGAACCCGGGACGGGTGACAGCGGTCACTGATCGATATCCTTCGGGACAAACTTGACGGCTGTCAAGTTTGCGTGCATGGTCAGATGCGTGAGCAGCCACGCGGCGGATCCGCAGCCCGGCGAGCCGGCCACGAGACGACGTGGCGACAAGCATCGCCAAGCGATCATGCAGGCGGTGCGTGACCTGCTGCAGGAAAAGCCGTTCGCGGAGCTGTCGGTGAGCACCATCAGCCTGCGAGCCGGTGTGGCCCGGTCCGGTTTCTACTTCTACTTCGACTCGAAATACGCGGTGCTCGCACAGATCATGGCCGACGCCGCCGAGGAACTCGAAGAACTCACCCAGTACTTCGCCCCCCGCCGGCCGGACGAGTCGCCGGAGCAGTTCGCCAAGCGGATGGTCGGCAGCGCCGCCGCCGTCTACGCGCACAACGACCCGGTGATGACGGCTTGCAACGCCGCCCGCCACACCGACATGCAGATTCGCGAGATTCTCGAGCAGCAATTCGAAGCGGTGCTACGCGAGCTCATCGGCATCGTCGAGGCCGAGATGAAGGCCGGGACCGCGAATCCGATCAGCGACGATATCCCGACCCTGGTGCGCACCCTGGCGGGCACCACCGCGCTGATGCTGGGCGGCGAGCCGATCCTGGCCGCCGGCGGCGACGTGGAGCGCGGGGTGCGCGTGCTCGAGCAGTTGTGGCTGAATTCGCTCTGGGGCGGCGGCCGAAGATAGCGTTACCGCCGGTATCGTCACGACCATGGCACCGAGGCTTTCTGGGGCATCTGGGCGGTATTTCGCGGGGAAGCGGTGTCTGGTCACGGGTGCCGCGAGCGGCATTGGCCGCGCCACCGCGTTGCGGCTGGCCGCGCAGGGCGCCGAACTGTATCTGACCGACCGCAATCCGGACGGTCTGGAATTGACCGTGGCCGACGCCCGCGCGCTGGGCGCGCAGGTGCCGGAGCACCGCACGCTGAATATCGCCGACTATGACGAGGTGGCGGCGTTCGCCGCCGACGTCCACGCCGCACACCCCAGCATGGACGTCGTCATGAACATCGCCGGAGTCTCGGCCTGGGGCACGGTCGACCGGCTGACCCACCATCAGTGGAGCAAGATGATCGCGATCAACCTGATGGGTCCGATCCACGTCATCGAGACGTTCGTCCCGCCGATGGTGGCGGCCGGCCGGGGCGGCCATCTGGTCAATGTGTCGTCGGCGGCGGGGCTGGTCGCACTGCCGTGGCACGCCGCCTACAGCGCCAGCAAGTACGGGTTGCGCGGCCTTTCCGAGGTGCTGCGCTTCGATCTGGCCCGGCACCGCATCGGGGTGTCGGTCGTGGTGCCGGGTGCGGTGAAGACCCCGCTGGTCAACACGGTCGAGATCGCCGGCGTCGACCGCGAGGACCCCAGGGTCGCCCGCTGGGTGGACCGCTTCGGTGGTCATGCAGTGTCGCCGGAAAAGGCGGCCGAGAAGATCTTGGCCGGGGTGGCGAAGAACCGATACCTGATCTACACGTCGCAGGACGTCCGCGCGCTGTATGCGTTCAAGCGGCTGGCGTGGTGGCCCTACAGCGTGGCGATGCGTCAGGTCAACGTGGTGTTCACGCGCGCGCTTCGGCCCAGCCC
>Ga0318502_10000009_pt1 | contig 39457 bp, 35 predicted proteins | sample GRESIP174b1f22_FD_203291 | JGI IMG/M metagenome (GOLD analysis project Ga0318502, IMG submission 203291) | Tropical soil microbial communities from Luquillo Experimental Forest, Puerto Rico - GRE.SIPMG.174b1f22 | ecosystem: Environmental > Terrestrial > Soil > Tropical forest > Bulk soil...
CGAGCGCGAGGAGCGCGCGCGGCTCGCGCGGCTTCCCTTCGACGAGTCGCTGTTCCGCGCGCAGGCGGGCCTGGTCCACGGTGCGGTGCTCGCCGGCGAGCCGGAGTTCACGCCCTACGAGCGGCTGTGGCTGCGGCCCAGCATCGCAGTGACTGCGCTCGACGCCACGCCCATCGCGGGCTCCGCGAACCGGCTGATGGAGGAGGCCGCGGCGCGCGTCGGGCTGCGGCTCGCGCCGAGCCAGGACGCGCAGCGCGCGGCGAACCTGCTGGCCGACTTCCTGCGCGCGGATCCGCCGCACGGCGTCGAGGTCTCGGTCTTCGTCGAGAGCGCCGCGAACGGCTGGGAGACGCAGTCCGACGGCCCGGCCTTCGACGCCGCACGCCGGGCGCTCGCCGCGGGCTTCGCGAGTGAGCCGGCTCTCATCGGCTGCGGCGGCTCGATTCCTTTCGTCGGGCCTTTCGCCGAGGTGCTCGGTGGCGCTCCTGCGCTGCTGCTCGGGCTGGAAGATCCGATCTGCAACGCGCACGGCGAGAACGAGAGCCTGAATCTCGACGACTTTCGCAAGGCGGCGCGCGCGGCGGTTCACCTGTTGTTCGAGCTCGGCGCGCGCTCATCGGCGTAGACACGAGTCACACACGGGCGTAGAGTGATCTCGTCGAGGGAGATCACGGATGAATCACCGAGCTCTCCTGCTCACCGTTCTGACACTGAGTTTCCTCGGGCCCACTGCGGTCTCCGCTGCCGACTTCACGGTGAATGCCACCGACGACCGCCCCGATGCCCACCCCGGCGACGGCGTGTGCGCCAGCGACGTCGACACCTGCACGCTGCGAGCCGCAGTGATGGAGACGGATGCCCTGCCGGGCGCGGACCGGATTCTCGTACCAGCCGGGACTTACGAGGTCACGCTGGTGGGCGGCTTCGACCCGACCGGTGCGACTGGAAGACTGCTGGTCACGGACGAGCTCGAAGTCGACGGCGCCGGCTTCCCCGTGACCGTGGTCACCGGGCCCGCCGCGGGCTTCGACAGTTCGGCACCGGCGATGCTGACCCTCGCGGATCTCGCGATCAGCAACGGCGGAGGGTCGCCGCTGTTCGGCGGCATGGACTCCGATCACCCGATCGTGCTCACCCGGGTGCACCTCGACTCGAACGGGGGACCCGGCTGCGCCTGCGTGTTCCTTCACGCCGAGGACTCCCGCTTCTTCCACAACTCTGGAATCGCGGTCGCGACCAACGGCCTCGCGCCCCCGGGGCTGATCGAGCTCATCCGCACCGACCTGGTCGACAACGCCGGCTACGGCGTCGACGCGATCACCGGCGTCGACGTGGTGGTCCAGTCCTCGACGCTCTCCGGGAACGGTCCGGCGCTGAACCTCGGCGCCGGCGACACGCTCCTGGTCGAGGACTCGACGATCAGCGGAAATGCCAACGGGGCATTCCTCGTGCCCGGCTTCAAGAGCGCCGAGCTCACCCGCACCACGGTGAGCGGGAACGTCTACAGCGGGCTCGAGGTCGGGATGGATCCGACCCTCGCGAGCGCGCTTCTGGTGCGCGACAGCACGATCACTGCGAACGGCGGAGTCGGGGGGATCAACTTCACCGGGGATTGGAGCCCGCAGAGCTCGTTTCTGCTCGACAACTCCACGGTGAGCGGGAACCACTCGAACGGCGCGAACGGGCCTCCGGGGAGCGTCGGCGACGGCGGTGGCGTCTCGTTCTACGGGGGCGGTGCGATCCACGCAACGCTCTCCGAGGTCACCATCAATGGAAACTCCGCTCTCCACCACGGTGGAGGGCTCGCCGTGGTCGGCCCGCCGGTGCTCGAGGCAGCGCCGCTCACGTCCAACGTGACCGTCCGCGACAGCATCATCGCGGGCAACACGGCGGGCGACGGCGCGCCCGACTGCTGGGTCTCCGAGGCGCCTCCGCTTCCGATCGTCTCGCAAGGCGGCAGCGTGATCGGGGACGGAACCGGCTGCGCGTTCGCCGCGCAGGCGAGCGACCTCGTCGGGACCTCGGGCGCGCCCGTCGATCCGCTGCTCGGCCCGCTCGCCAGCAACGGCGGCCCGACCCAGACGCAGGCGCTGGAGGCCGGGAGCCCGGCGCTCGGGCGCGCCGCCTGCACCGACGTCACCGACCAGCGCGGGGCGCCGCGCCCGATCGCCGCTTGTGACTCCGGCGCGTTCGAGCTCGTCCCGGCCGCACAGGACAGCGACGGCGACGGTGTCCCAGATCTCTCCGACGACTGCCCGACGGTCCCCAACGCCACACAGTCCGACTTCGATCGCGACGGCGTGGGCGACGCCTGCGACAACTGCGTGCAGGTGCCGAACCCGCGCCGCGCCTCGGGCGACTTCCTGCTCGAGCCGTGGGCGACCTGGACCGGCGGCCAGCGCGACGACGACCACGACGGCATCGGCAACCGCTGCGACGCGAAGTTCCCGGGCGACGCGGGCACGGAGGTGAACGCGCTGGACCTCGGGCAGCTCCGCGCCTCACTCGGCAGGCCGCGCGCCTCCGACAGCTGCGGCACCTCGCACGCGCTGCCTTGCGCGATCTTCGACCTCGACGAGGTCGGCGCCGTGATCAACGCGCTCGACCTGGGCCAGTTCCGCGCGCTGAACGGCCAGCCTCCTGGCCCGAAGTGCCCCACCTGCCCGCTGCACTGCGACCAGGGCGGAGCCGGCGACTGCGGATCAGTCCCCTAGAGCCGTCGCACTTGAGACCGCGCACCCGGAACGCTTATAACGGCGCTTGAAACCTGTTCCACAGAGGGAGATGCCGTGAAAGCGCTCGTGACCCGCGAGATGAACCAGTACTCAGTCGAGGACCTGAAGATCGATCCGCCCAAGGCGGGCGAGCTGCGGATCAAGATGGGCGCGACCGGCGTCTGCCACTCCGACCTGTCGGTCATCAACGGGACGCTGCCGCTGGCGCGGCCGATGGTGCTCGGTCACGAGGGGGCGGGCGTCGTCGCGGAGCTCGGGCCCGGCGTGAGCGGCTTCGCCGTCGGCGATCACGTGGTGCTCTCGTTTGCACCGGCCTGTGGCAACTGCCACTTCTGCCGCACCAAGCAGCCGCAGTTCTGCACCATCGGGCAGCCGCATGGGCGCATGCTCGACGGCACCGCGCGCGTGCACGCCAAGGACGGCGCCGACGTGGGCGTGATGCAGTTCCTCGGCTGCATGGCGGAGGAGTCGATCGTGCCGGCGATCAGCGCCTGCAAGATCGACAAGTCGATCCCGCTCGACCGCGCCGCGCTGGTTGGCTGCGGCGTGATGACCGGCGTGGGCGCGGCGATCAACACCGCGAAGGTGACGCCCGGCTCGTCGGTCGCGGTGTTCGGCTGCGGCGGCGTGGGGCTGTCGATCATCCAGGGCGCGCGGCTCGCCGGCGCCGCGAAGATCATCGCGGTCGACGTCGCCGACAAGAAGCTCGAGATGGCCCGGCACTTCGGCGCCACGCACTCCGTGAACGGCTCGAAGGAGAGCTCGGTCATGAAGTGCAAGGAGCTCACCGGCGGGCTCGGCCCCGACTTCAGCTTCGAGGCGGTCGGCATCCCGCAGCTGATGATGGAGACGCACGCGGCCACGCGGCGCGGCGGCACCACCACCATCGTCGGCGTGGGGAAGCTCACCGAGCAGGTCCCCTTCAACGCGCTGATGCTCTCGATGGAGGGCAAGACGGTGAAGGGCAGCTTCTACGGCGACACCAACTTCATGTCGGACTTCCCCATGCTGCTCGACCTGTACACCAGCGGGAAGCTGAACCTCGACGACATGGTGAGCGCGACCTACTCGATCGACGACGCCCCCCGCGCGTTGCAGGACCTGGAGAAAGGCGTGAACGCGCGCGGCGTGATCGTCTACCGCTAGCGCACGAAGGCCGCGGAGGCGGCGATCGCGGCGAGCGCCAGCAAGCTGGCGACCTGGAGCAGGAAGAACGTGAAGCGGCCGGCCGTGTTGGTCTGCTCGAGCCGACGTGCGCGAGCGACTGCGCCACGCGGGCCGCGAGGACCAGCAGCGACAGCGCGTTCGCGCCGAACACGGGCAGGTTCTCCACGCAGTTCGCCTGCGCGCGCATCGCGCGCTTGTAGAAGTCGTCGCCCTCGACCCGGTCGGCCCGGAATTCGCGGATCGGGACGCGCCCGGTGAGGATCCGGCTCCAGCGGTAGGTGCCGACCGTGCCGAGCAGAAGCAGCACGGTCCAGGTCGCGAAGCCGAGCAGCGCCCAGACCGGAACGGTCATGCCATCTCCCCCCGTGGCTCCCGGGGGTCAGGATGGCAGAGAGCGCGGCCGCGCGGCTAGCGCGGCGACGCCGGCGCGCGGCGCTCGGGCGCGGCGGGAATCGTGCCGCCCACCACGTAGTGGCGCAGCGAGAGGCGGAGCCCGCCGTCCTGGTAGATCCGCTCGACCAGCGTGGCTGCGGGCTCGGGCGGTGCCACGAAGCGGATGCGCAGCAGGTTGGCCTCGACCAGGCAGTCCTCGACCTGCTCGCACAGCGCGAGCCGCTCGAAGGCCGCCGCGAGGTGATCGCGGTCCGTGAACTCGAGGGTGTGCACGTACATGGCCGGTCCTCGCCCTCCGAGAAGGCAAGTGGCGTGCCCGACCGCCGGCCCGCGGGGAGCGGAGCCGGGGCCGCGCCTGCCCAGAACGCGCGCAGGCCGCGACCACGAACCGGACAGGTCCGCCTCAACGCGCTCGCGCGGCATGCCGATCCGCCGGAAGGCCCGGGGTGCCGTCCGGGAAGGGGCGATGGACAGGAGCGCGAGCCAGAGGGGTGCGGTGGCGTCGGTGGCGGATCTCATGGGTGAGATCTGCGCGGACTTCTCGCGCCAGGGCGCGCTCGGCGTGCTGTACGTGGACTGCGCGGCGCTGGACGAGGTCGAGCGCCGCTACGGCGAGGAGGCGCACTCCCGCGCGCTGGCGGCGCTGGCCGAGATCCTGGGGGCGGCAGCGCTCGAGGTGGTGGGCCGGCGCCAGCCGCTCGCACGCGGCGAGCTCGGGCGCGGCGAGGTGCTGGCGTTCATCGCGCACCCGGCCGGCGACGTCGACTTCCACGCCAAGCAGCTGCCGTCGCTCGAGCGCGCCGCGCGCGAGCGGCTGGCGCGGAATTCGCAGCGTGTCGCGTACCCGTACCTGCGCAGCCTGCCGACCCTGCCGATCGGCTTCGCGTTCACGCTGCGCAATCCGCTGCTCTCGGCGCTGACGCAGGTGCGCGCCGCGATCGACGGCGCGCGCGCGGATGCCGAGCTGAACGCGCGGCAGAGTCAGCGCTCGCAGCGCCGCGAGTTCATCGACATCCTGCTGCAGGGCAAGCTCCACTCGGTCTACGAGCCGGTGGTCGACGCGAAGACGCTGACCGTCTACGGCTACGAGGCGCTGGTGCGCGGCGACGAGGGCACCAGCCTGGCGTCGCCCCTGCAGCTGTTCTCGGTGGCGGCGCAGGAGGGCCTGCTGTTCGAGCTCGACTGCCAGTGCCGGCGCGCCGCGGTCGAGGGCGCGGCTGGCTTCCCCGCCGGCGCGAAGCTGTTCATGAACATCCGTCCGACCGCGATCCACGACCCGAACTTCCAGCCCGACGCGCTCACGCGCACGCTCGACCGCTGCGGGCTCGCGCCGGGCGACGTGGTGTTCGAGATCTCCGAGCAGGAGTCGATCGACAACTACGCGATCTTCCGCGAGGCGCGCGACAACTACGGCAAGCTCGGCTTCCAGTTCGCGCTGGACGACACCGGCGCGGGCTACGCCAGCCTCGAGGCAGTGCTCGAGCTCGCGCCCGAGTTCATCAAGGTCGACCGCGCGTTCGTGCACGGCATCGACCAGGACCCCGCGCGCCAGAACATGCTGCGCGCCTTCCAGACCATCGCGCGCGACATGAACGCGCGCATCATCGGCGAGGGCCTCGACACCCTGGAAGAGCTGCGCATGCTGGGCGAGCTCGGCATCCAGTTCGGCCAGGGCTGGCTCTTCGGCAAGCCCGCGCCGCTACGTGCCGGCGAGTGAGTTCCGGATCCACTCGGGCAGAGTGACTCGCAGCAGCCGGTCACCGGCAAACGAGCCGATCACGATCTCGTCACCGACGCGCAGCGCCGAAGTGCCGCCGCCCATCGGCGGTCCGCCGTTCTCGTAGATCGAGTCCGGCTCCATGCGCTCCGGCTCGAGCGCCACCACCGAGAAGTAGAACGGGCACTGCCCGCGCGCGAGGTCGCCGCAGGCCAGGATGTCGAGCAGCGGCGCGTTGTGCGACGCCACCAGCAGGTGCCCGTCGCTCGACCAGTTCAAGTTGTCGGGGCTGGCGATGTCCGCCGAGCCGAGCAGCGCGCCGCTCTTGCGGTCGATCTTGCGCACCTCGTCGGAGAGCCACTCGTCGACGAAGAGCGTCTTTCCGTCGCGCGAGACCGCGATGCCGTTGGGGAAGGCGCCGCGCGTGCCGGGAAGCTCGCGGAAGCCGCTGTCCGGCTGCCACTCGTAGACGGCTCCGCTCGGGATGCGGAGCAGCGCCAAGAGGAAGCCCAGGTTCGGGTGCGCGCGCGAGAGCGATTTGGTCGTGACGAAGCCGCCGTCCGGAAGCGCCGCGACGTCGTTCAGGAGCGCATCGGGCGGCGCGAGCACGCAGCCGCGCCAGACCAGCGCCGGCGCGCCTTGCACGTCGTCGACTGCGAACAGCTCGATCGACTCGCGACCGCCGTGGTTCACCACCAGGAGCTCGCTCGCGCCGTCGGGCCGCTGCGCCAGGTCGATGCCGTGCGGATCGAACCCGGGACCGGGAGGCCCAGGGCAGCCGGGATCGCCCCAGCCCGGCTGCGGCAAGAGCGGCGCTGCGGCCGGCGGCGGGAACGCCGGCGACACGGCGTCCGTCGCGAGGTCGAAGAACACCAGGCTCCCCGGCTTCGAGCCGTCGACCGAGCCGAGCTGGCTCACCACCAGCGCGTGCGCGTGCGGAAGCAGCGCCAGGTCCTCGGGGTTATGGAAGCGGCACACGGGCCGCGCATCGCCCACCGGTTCGCAGCTGGTGATCGGCTCGCGCGGCCGCGCGCAGGCCAGAGCGAACGCCGCCAGCGCCAGCGCCGCGCCGGCGCGCGCGCTCAACGCAGCACCGCGAGCACGGGCGCGTGGTCGGAGGGCCCCTTGCCCTTGCGCTCGTCGCGGTCGATCGAGACGTCCCCGACCCGCGCCAAGAGCGGCCGGCTCACCAGCACGTGGTCGATGCGCAGGCCGTGGTTCTTGGGAAAGCCGAGCATGCGGTAGTCCCACCAGGTGAACGCCACGCGATCGGGGTGCACGGCGCGGAAGGAGTCCACCAGGCCCCAGCGGAACAGCTCCGCCAGCGCCGCGCGCTCGGGCTCGCTGCACATGACCTGCCCCCGCCAGAGCGCGGGGTCGTGCACGTCGATGTCCGCCGGCGCGACGTTGAAGTCGCCGGCCAGCGCGAGCTCGGACGCGGCGTCGAACTCGCGCTCCAGGCACTTCCGCAGCCGCCCGAACCAGTCGAGCTTGAACGCGTACTTCTCCGAGCCGATCGACTGCCCGTTCGGGGCGTAGGCCGTGATCACGCGCACACCGAAGGCGGTGGCGGCGAGGAAGCGCGCCTGGCTGTCGTCGCCGCCGTCGCGGAATCCCGCCCGCACGTCGGACAGCTCCGCCTTCGCCAGGATCGCGACCCCGTTGTAGCTCTTCTGGCCCAGCGTCACGAAGTGGTAGCCCGCGGCGTGGAGAGCCTCACCCGGGAAGTCGGCGTCCGTGACCTTGGTCTCCTGCAGACACACCACGTCGGGCGCGTGCCGCGCCAGCAGCGCCAGCAATCGCTCGCCGCGCTGGCGGATCGAGTTCACGTTCCAGGTAACCAGCTTCATGTCGCCGGGCATCCTATCTCGGAAGTGCGTGTCGGGCGCGCCTTGACGGTTCGAGGGGTGGAGCAGAAGGTTTGACGGCGATGCGGTGTGTGCGCTGCGGGAGCGAGCTCCTACCGGGTCGAAGGTTCTGCGTCTCCTGCGGCGCCCCTGCGCAGGTGTCGTGCGCGAACTGCGGGGCCGCGATCGAGCCGGGCTGGCGCTTCTGCCCGGATTGCGGCCGTGAGGTCGCCGTGGCCGCGGACGCGCCGGCCGTACCCGTGCCCCCCGCGCCCGTGCCGATCGCGCCGAGCGACCCCGACGAGCGGCTGTCGCGCCTCTCGCGGCACATCCCCGAGACGCTGGCCGAGCGCATCCGAGCGGCCGGCGCCGTCGCCGGGGAGCGCAAGCGCGCGACCGTATTCTTCTGTGACCTGGTCGGCTCGACCGCGATCGCTGAGCAGCTCGACCCGGAGGAGTACCGCGACCTGCTCGAGCAGTATCTCGAGCTCGTGCTCGGCGAGATCTACCGCTTCGAAGGGATCGTGAACCAGCTCGCCGGCGACGGGCTGATGGCGCTGTTCGGCGCGCCGATCGCGCACGAGGATGCGCCCGAGCGCGCGGTGCTGGCGGCGCTCGCGATCCAGCGCGAGCTCGGCAACCTCTCGGAGCGGCTGCGCGCGGACGGCGGCGCCGCGCTGCACGCGCGCATCGGCATCCACACCGGCGTGGTCGTCGCCGGCACGGTCGGCAACGAGCTCAAGATGGACTACACCGCGACGGGCGACACGACCAATCTGGCGGCGCGGCTGCAGTCGCTGGCCCGGCCCGGCACGATCCTCGTCTCGGAGGCGACCTGGTCGCTCTTGCGCGGGCGTTTCCAGGCGCGGCGCGTGGGCCCGTTCGAGGTGAAAGGCAAGAGCGAGCCCGTGATCGCGCACGAGGTCGAGGCGCCGGTCGAACGGCCGCACAGCTTCGCCACGGCTGAGCGCGGCGAGCTCACGCCGCTGGTGGGCCGCCACGGCGAGCTCGCGCAGATCGTGCACTGCTTCGAGGCATTGGGCGGCGGCCTGGCGCAGATCGTCTCGCTGGTCGGCGATGCCGGCATGGGCAAGTCGCGGCTGGTGCACGAGTTCCGCAAGAAGCTGAAGGGCCGCGAGGTGGAGTTGTTCGAGGCGCGCTGCTCGTCGCTCACGCGCGCGATCTCCTACTCCCCCTGGCACACCATGTTCCGGCGCTACTTCGGGCTCGACTCGAACGACGACGAAGCCGAGAAGGTGCGCAAGATCGCGGCGCGCTTCACCGACGACCAGGGCGTGCTGGACCCGGGCTACGCGCACCTGTGCTGGATGCTCGGGCTCCGACCCGACGGCGTGGAGCGGCCCTCGGACGATTCGGTGAAGCTGGGCGGTCTCGAAGCGGTCGAGCGCCTGATCGAGCGCCTGGCCGAGCGCGTGCCGGTGGTGATCCTGCTCGAGGACCTGCACTGGATCGACGACGCCTCGCGCGAGATCCTCGAGCTCTCGCTCGCGGGCGCGCGCAGCCGGCGCGTGATGTTCCTGCTCACCCATCGCCCCGACTGGCTGCCGAGCTGGCAGTCGAACGCGGCGATGACCCAGCTGCGGCTGCGGCCGCTCGACGATCTGGAGGCTTCGCGGATCATCGTCGCGCGCGCCGGCGGCGCGGTCCCGGCCGAGGTGGAGCGGCGCATCCTGCGCAAGGCCGACGGCAATCCGTTCTATCTCGAAGAGCTGACCCGCGCGCTGGTCGAGGACGGCACGCTCGCGCTCGGCGACGGCGGGGTGCGCGCGACGCGCAGCCCCGATGACATCCGCATCCCCGACACGATCGGCGAGCTGCTCGGCGCGCGGATCGACCGGCTGTCGCCGGCGGCGAAGCGCGTCGCGCAGGTGGCGTCGGTGCTCGGCCGCCAGTTCGCGCGCGCGCACGTGGAGAAGCTGCTCGAGAGCGAGCCGATCGACGTCCTGGCGGAGCTCCACGAGCTCGAGCGCCGCGGCATCCTGCACCGCAACGGCTCGATCGAGCTCGGCGAGCTGCGCTTCGGCGAGAGCCTGACCCAGGAGGTCGCCTACGAGGGCCTGCTGCTGCGCGAGCGGAGGCAGCTCCACGACCGCGCAGCTGCGCTGTTCGAGGCGGAGGCCCGCGCGCTGGCGGGCACGGGAGACGCCCGCCGGCCGCTCGCGCTGGCCGCGCACCACCTGGCGCGCGGCGAGGACCGGGCGCGCGGGATCGCCGCGCTGCTCGACGCGGCGCAGCGCGCCGTGGCCGTGCCGTCCTACGGCGACGCGATCCAGCTGTTCCGCGAAGCCTGGGGGCTGGCGGAGCTCGCGCTCGCCGAGCGGCGCGAGCAGAGCCCCGAGACCAGGCGCCTGGCGCTGCGCGCTGCGGTCGGCATCAGCGGCGCCGCGATCGTCTACGGCGATGCCGGCTCCGAGCGCGACGAGCAGGCGACGCGCGCGGGCATCTCGCTGGCCGAGGAGCTGCGCGACGACGACGCGCTCGCGCAGCTGCTGGTGAACTACGGGATCGTGGTGCTGAACAGCGCGCGCGAGCGCTTCGCCGAAGGGCTCGAGCTGGCCGAGCGCGGAGTCGCGGTGGCGCGGCGCGCGAACCTGGTGGAGCACCTGCCCAAGATCACCCGCGGGCTGGTCTGGGCGTACCTGCTCGACGCGCGCTTCGAGGACGCCCGCATGCAGGTCGACGCGGTGCTCGACGCGCTGGTCGCCGCGGGCCACGAGAGCCGCAACAGCGACATCTACCTGGGCACGCGCTACTTCCGCAACCGCGTGATGTTCGACTCCGACCAGCTCGACGAGGCGGAGGCCGATGGGCTCGACATCTACACCCGCTCGACCCGCGCGGTGAACCGCACCATGACCTCCGGGTCGGCGTCGATGCTCGCAGCGGTGGCCACGGCGCGCGGCGACTCCGCCAAGGCGGAGTACTGGGCTGAGATCGGCCTGCCCATCGCCGAGCAGATCCAGAGCCTGGGCGCAGTGCGCGGCTCGGGCGCGGCGCTCCTGCTCGCGCGCGCCGACCGCGGCGAGCGCAACGCGACGCAGGCGGAGCTCGACCGGCTCGAGAAGGGGCTGTTCGCGAGCGGCGACCTCGGCATCAACTCGGAGACCATCGTCGAGGCGATGCTCGAGATGGGCGAGCTGCGCCGCGCGCGGCGCATCGCCGAGGGCCGCGTCGAGCGCTCGGGCGGGCGACTACGCCAGGCGCGCGGCGCGCTGATGACGGGAATGGTCGCGCTCGCGACGGGTCCCGAAGCCTACGCCGACGCGGAGCGCGCGTTCGCCGACGCGCTGGCCCGCGCAGTGGCGATCCGCAGCCACTCGGTCGAAGGCCGCGCCCACCTCGGCCTCGCCGAGCTCGCGCACGAGCGCGGGGATTCCGCGACCATGGACCGCCACGCGCGCCAGGCCCTCGCAATCCTGCGCCCGCTCGGCTTCGGCCGCTACGCGATGAGAGCCGCGCGCCTCATGCTGGAACGCTTGGAAGGCGCTCCCCCGAACGCCTGAGCCGTGTACGCGCGCGGACGGCCGCGCGCGACGGCCTACGCTCGGCTGCGCCTCGCTGCGCGCCTTCGGCTTGCGAAGACCCGTTCGCGTCCTTCCGATTGACAACCTCGCTCGAGGCGACTAACCGGAAGGCCGAGAAGTCGCCCAGAGGAGCCCCCCGATGGCGCGCTACGCCTACGATCGCCTGACTGCGCTCGACAACTCGTTCTTGTTGCTCGAGAAGCCCAACAGCTACATGCACGTCGCGGCGACGCAGGTCTTCAAGACAGGCCCGCTGTGCATGGAGGGCGGTGGCGTCGACGCCGACCGCATCCGCAAGCTGGTCTCGGCGCTGCTGCACCGGATCCCGCGCTATCGCCAGAAGCTCGCCTGGATCCCGTTCGAGAACCACCCGGTCTGGGTCGACGACGAGAACTTCAACCTCGACTACCACCTGCGACACACCGCGCTGCCGCGGCCCGGAAACGACGAGCAGCTGAAGCGGCTGTCCGCGCGCATCATGCAGCAGCATCTCGACCGCGATCGCCCGCTCTGGGAGATGTGGGTGGTGGAGGGGCTCGAGGACGACCGCTTCGCGATCATCTCCAAGACCCACCACTGCATGATCGACGGCATCTCCGGCGTGGACATCATGCGCGTCTTGATGTCGCCGGAGCCCGACGAGATCATCCCCGACGAGCCGCCCTGGGTGCCGCGGCCCGCGCCCTCTCCGTTCGAGCTGTGGCGCCACGAGTGGGTGCGGCGGGCCTGGCTGCCGCTCGAAGTCATGCGCGGCGCGGTGAGCCTGGTGCGCCAGGCCGAGGACGTGCGCTTCGACCTGATGACGCGGCTGCGCGCGATCCAGGAGACGCTCGGCGGCAGCCTGCGGCTGCCCTCGGAGACGCCGCTCAACCGCGAGATCGGGCCGCACCGGCGCTTCGACTGGCTGACCATGGAGCTGGGCGAGCTGAAGCAGATGCGCAAGGCGCTGGGCGGATCGCTGAACGACCTGGTGCTGACGGTCGTGACCGGCGCGGTGCGCTCGTTCCTGCGCGGCCGCCACGTGAACCCCGACCGGCTGGACTTCCGCGTGATGGCGCCGGTCTCCGTGCGCGCCGACGACCAGCGCGGCGAGCTCGGCAACCGCGTCTCGGCCTGGATCGTGCCGCTGCCGATCGACGAGCCGGATCCCCGCGCGCAGCTCGCGCGCATCGTCGAGAAGACGACCCGGCTCAAGGTCAGCAACAGCGCCGTCGGCGCCGAGGTGCTGACGCAGGCCGCCGAGTACACGCCGTCGACGCTGCTCGCGCTGGGCGCGCGGAACATCGCGCGGCTCTTACCCTTCAACCTGGTGGTGACCAATGTCCCCGGCCCGCAGGCCCCGATGTACATGCTCGGCGCCGAGATGACCGAGGTGTTCCCGCACGTGCCGCTCACCGACCGGCTCGGGCTCGGCGTCGCGCTGATGAGCTCGAACGGCAAGCTGTGCTGGGGCTTCAGCGCGGACTACGACCTGGTGCCAGACCTGCGCGAGTTCGTGACCGCGATCGAGAGCTCGTTCCGCGCGCTGCAGCAGCTGGTGCACCTGCGCCCGGCGGTCGGGGCGAACGGCCACGACGCGAGTGCGTCGCGGCCCGGCTAGGGGGTCTTTGCGGCTTCGACCGCGAACGTCTCGCTGCGGTTGAACTTCACCGTCGGGCTCTTGAAGTCGAGCTCGAGCGCGTAGAGCCCCTCCTGCGCGCTGGGCGGCACGGTCACGAACACGTCGATCGACCAGCGTCCCGCGCGCAGGTCGTAGGCGGGATTGGTCTCGCGCAGGATCGCCTGCCCGCGGAACATGATCCGGGTCTCGAGCTTGCCGGTGACCACGTCGGTCGGGCCGTCGGTGCAGAGGACGTAGATCATGCGGTGGCCGAGGTCGGTGCCCGCGTCGAGGCGCTTGGGCCAGACCTCGAGCGACTCGAGCTTGAACCACGGCAGCTTCTGGCTCGAGCAGTTGAACTCCTCGTTCACCTGCTCGGGGAAGTCCACCAGACGCACGCCGGGCTTGCGGAAGGGCCGCTCCAGCGCCGCCGGCATGTAGGCGCAGGCGAGGAGCAGCCCGGCGAGCGCGAGCGCGAGTGCGCGCCCGGCTATTGCCTGCGGATCACCCAACCATTCCCCCCACCGGCGTTCGCCGCGCTCTTCGGGAGCTCGCCGGGAGCGGCAGGCTCCGGCTTCGGCGCAGCGGGCGATCGTAGCTCGCGCGGATGCGCGCTCGCCACGCGGTGGGAGGGATGCGGCGCCGCGGGTGCGGCGTGGAGCACCGGAGCCGGCGCAGCGGGCGCCAGCGGTGCGACGGCAGCGACCGGCGTGCGCATGGACGGGGCGGGTGTCCCGCGCACCAGCTTCGCCCCGAGCAGCAGCGCGGCGAGCGCCAGCGCGCCCGCCGGCAGCAGCACGCTCGCGCGGCGCAGCGCGCCGTTGCGGCGCACGCGCGTCACCGTCGCAGGAGTCCCGCGCGGCTCGGTCGGCATCAGCTCGACACGGAGCGGTGTCGCACAGAACACGGTGTCGGCGGCGCTGGCGCCGCCGGACTCGCCCGAGGTGGCGGCGCTCGGGGCGGCGGCCTGCAGCGCTTCGCGCAGCGCCTGGGCGCTCTGGAACCGGTCGCCGGGGTCCTTCTCCAGCGCGCGCAGCACCACCGCCTCGAGCTCGGCCGAGATGCGCGGCGCGCGCTCGCGCGGGGGCCGCGGCGTCTCCTCGATCTGCGCGCGGCACAGCTCGTACTCGCTCTCGGAGTCGAACGGCACCGCGCCGGTCAGCATCTCGTACCCCAGCACGCCGAGCGCGTAGACGTCGGAGCGCGCGTCGCTCTCGAGCCCGCGCACCTGCTCGGGCGACATGTACTGCGCGGTGCCGATCATGTGGCCGTCGCGCGTCTGGCGCACCGTGCCCAGGCAGCGCGCGACGCCGAAGTCCATCACCTTCACGCAGCCGTTCCCGGCCAGCATCAGGTTCGACGGCTTGATGTCGCGGTGGATCACGCCCGCGGCGTGCGCATGGCCGATGCCCTCGAGCGCCTGGAACAAGAGCGGCAGCGCGCGCTCGGGTGCGAGCGCCCCGCCATCGAGGAGCTGGCCGAAGGTGCGGCCCTCGACGTACTCCATCACCATCGCCAGCTGCTCCTCCTCGCGCATCATGCAGTAGAGCACCGCGATGTTCGGGTGGATCAGCTGGGCCAGCGTGCGCGCCTCCGCGTGGAAGCGCTGCACCACCTCGGCGCAGTCGGCGAGGCTCGGGCGCAGGAACTTCAGGGCCACGTTGCGGCCGAGCAGGTGGTCGACGGCCTTGTAGACGTCGCCGACCCCGCCTGAACCGATCTTCTCGGTGATCTCGTAGCTGCCCAACGTGACGCCGATCATGTCGAGTCGCTATCGGCCCGGCGGGCCTGGCGCTTGATTTCCGGTGCCGTGCGCAGAATGCGCCGAAAGTCACGGCGAGTCCGATGGCGAAGCCGCGCAGCTGCGTCACAGCTGCACGCGGAGGTACCATGAAGGGCGCGAAGGAGGGGGGATGACGGTCGCGGACGGGAGCGCCTGGCGGCGCTGCAGCAGCTGCAAGCGCGAGATCGCATTCGGCGCGACGTATTGGGTCTGCAGCGTCTCCACCTGCAACCGCAAGCGCACCGGCCTCGCCTTCTGCAGCACCTCGTGCTGGGACGCGCACCTGCCGCTGATGAACCACCGCGAGGCCTGGGCCGAGGAGCGCCGCGCGCCTACGCGCGAGGCGCATCTGCGCGAGCAGACCGCGGCCGCCAGCGCGCCGCAGCCTCCCCCCGCGCCGGCGAGGCCTGCGCCGCCGCCGCCGCCCGCGCCCGCGCTGCCGGCGGAGATCCTGGTCGTAGTGTCGAAGCTGAAGGCCTACGTGCGCGACCGCTCCGGCATGAACACCTCGGATGCGGTCGCCGAAGTGCTCTCCGCCGAGCTGCGCCGGCTGTGCGACCGCGCGATCCAGAACGCCCGCCGCGAAGGGCGCCGCACCGTGATGGAGCGCGACTTCTGATCCGCCGGGCACTACCGTTCCGGCCGCATGAAACGCTCTCTGGCCCTCGCCACCGCGCTCTTCCTGCTCGTCGCCGGTCCCTTTGCGGTCCCGCGGATCGAGCGCTGGCTCGGCGTGCCGCGGCTGCCCGACAACTGGACCGAGGCGCGCAAGGGCTGGCTCTTCCGCAGTGGCGAGATTCCCGCGGCCGACGCCGCCAACGTGCTGCGCAGCGAGCGGATCGGCACCGTGCTCGACCTGACCGACGCCGATCATGACGCCGGCTCGGGCACCGAGCGCGCCGCGGCCGAGAAGCTCGGCGTGCGCTACCTGCACCTGCCGGTCGCACAGCCGAAGGAGGCGGTGCTCGCGAACCTCGCGCGCGCGGTCGCGGAGATCGAGCGCGCGCGCCAGCGCGGCGATCGCGTGCTGGTGCACTGCCAGTATGGTCACCGGCGCTCCGCCGCGGCGCTGGCGCTCTACGCGCGCATCGTCGAGCGCGAGCCGCCCGACGTCGCCTACACCGAGTTCACGCGCTACTCGGAGGCCGACTCGAGCTGGAGCCAGGGCGTGCGGCAGATGCTCGAGGACAACCTGCCGGCGCTGCGCGCGCAGGTGGCCGCGGATCTCGCGCAGAACCCGCCCGCAGGCTCGGCCTCGCTTGACGCCCGCGCCGGGCCGGGCGGATGATCGGGCCATGCCCAACGCAAGCGCGAACGGAATCAAGATCGAGTACGACCACTTCGGCCAGCGCAGCGGAGAGCCGCTGCTGCTCGTGATGGGCCTGGGCGGCCAGATGCTGCTGTGGGACGAGGAGTTCTGTCAGCGGCTGGCCGACCGCGGCCACTTCGTGGTGCGCTACGACAACCGCGACGTCGGGCTGTCCACGCACTTCGACGCGCACGGCCTGCCGAACCTGCCGCAGCTGATGATGGACTCCGCCGGCGGGAAGCCGCTCTCGGTGCCCTACACGCTCGACGACATGGCCGACGACGCGATCGGGCTCTGCGACGCGCTCCAGCTCGAGCGCGTGCACGTGGTGGGCGCATCGATGGGCGGCATGATCGCGCAGACCATCGCCTACCGGCATCCGGCGCGGGTGAAGTCGCTGGTCTCGATCATGTCGTCGACCGGCGCGCCGCAGCTGCCGCAGGCGAAGCCCGAGCTGATCGCCCGGCTCGCGGGGCCCGCGCCGGTCGGCCGCCAGGCGACGATCGACGCCGCCGTCGAGACCTGGCGGATGATCAGCGGCACGGGTTACCCGTTCGACGAGGCGATGGTGCGCGAGCGCACCGGGATCATGTACGACCGCTCGAACCACCCCGAGGGGCAGGCGCGCCAGCTCGCGGCGATCCTCGCGCACGGTGACCGCAGCCCGCGGCTTGGAGCCGTGCGCGCGCCCACGCTGGTGATCCACGGCGCGGACGATCCGCTGGTCCCGCTCGACGGCGGCCGCCACACCGCCGAGTCGATCTCCGGCGCGGAGCTCCTGATCGTGCCCGGAATGGGCCACGACCTGCCGCGCCCGCTGTTCGGGAAGCTGGTCGAGGCGATCTCGGCGCACGTGCAGAAGGCCCGCGCCGCCTAGCGGCGCAGGCTCGCCACCAGCTCGAGCAGCGCCGCGCCGAACTTCGCGGCCAGCGTCGGCCCGATCCCCTTCACCGCCAGCAGCTCGCGCTCGTCGCCGGGCCGGCTCGCGGCGATGCCCTCGAGCGCGGCGTTGGTCAGCACCCGGAACGCGGGGATGCGCCGGCGTTTCGCCTCGGTGCTGCGCCAGCGCTGCAGCGCGGCCAGCAGCGCGCCGCCCGCGCCGGCGGCGGCGGTGACACCAATCGGTGTCGGGCGGGCCGGGCCGGGACGGCTGCGGCTGCGCCGCTTCTTGCGGGGCGCCCGCTCCGGCTCCACCGCGCGCGCGACCCGCACGGCGTCGAGCGCTGCGGCGTCGCCTTCCAGCCCGCTGCGGGTGAGCCGCACGCGCGAGAAGGCGATCGTCTCGCCGTCCTTCTCGAACGCGTCCGACTCCTCCGCCGCGAGCCCCGCGCGCACCAGCCCGGCCACCAGCGCCTCGAACTCGCCGCGCGGCAGCGCGTCGCCGAAGAGCTCGCGATGGAGCTTCCCTGCGGCCTGGCCGTTGCGCTCGCGCAGCCGGGCCACGAGCTGCGCCAGCTGCTCGCGCTGCGCGGCGTCGGGCGGAAGCAGCGCCAGCGCGCGCGTCCCGCCCGGATCGCAGATGTCGCACAGCCCGCACGGCGTGCCCGGATCGTCCTCGTCGCCGAAGTGGCGCACCAGGTGCGCCATGCGGCAGCCGCGGCTCTCCGCGAAGCGGCGGATCTGCCCGAGCTGGGCGCGCTTGTGGCGCAGCTGCGCCTCGTAGGGCTCGCGCCAGCCGCTCTTCCCGCGCGCGCTGCGGTCGTCGGCGTCGAGCTGGGCGCCACCGTGGATCCAGAGCTTCTCGAGCGCCTTCTCGAGCTGGTCGGGGTCCATGCGCAGCTCGCGCTGCAGCTCGGCGCGCGGCTCGAAGCGCGTGGAGAGCGCCCCGAACACGCGCTCCAGCACGGCGACGTCCGGGTAGTCGCGGCCGAGGAAGTGCTCGTGCGTGCGCAGGTCCACGAAGCCGTGGAACAGCACCGCGCGCGAGGCCTGGCCGTCGCGGCCCGCGCGGCCTATCTCCTGGTAGTAGCTCTCGACGCTCGACGGCAGCGCGGTATGCACCACGGTGCGCACGTCGGCCTTGTCGATGCCCATGCCGAACGCGATGGTCGCGACGATCGCGTCGAGCGAGCCGCGCAGGAACGCGGCCTGGGTCTCGTCGCGCTCGCGGGCGGCCATGCCCGCGTGGTACGCCGCCGCGGGGAAGTGACGCGCCAGCCGGCGCGCGAGCGCCTCGGCCTTCTTGCGCGTGGGCGCGTACACGATCGCCGGCCGGCGCTCGGGCTCGCGCAAGAGCTTCTCCGCCGCGGAGTCGCGCGCCGAAGGCGGCGCCTCGACCAGCTCGATCGCCAGGTTGGTGCGCCGGAAGCCGTGGATGTAGCGGCCGGCCTTCTCGATCCCGAGCTGCTCGGCGACGTCGCGCTGCACCAGCGGCGTCGCGGTCGCGGTCAGCGCGATCACCGGCACCGGGCGCAGCTGCGGCAGCCGCTCGCGCAGCATCCGGTACTCGGGCCGGAAGTCGTGGCCCCAGTGCGAGATGCAGTGCGCTTCGTCGACGGCGACCAGCACCGGCTTGCGCTCGGCCAGCTTCTCTGGAAAGCCGGGCACCGCCAGCCGCTCCGGAGCCACGAAGAGATAGTCGAGCTGCCCGCCGAGATAGGCGCGCAGTACGGCCTGTGACTCCGCGCGCGCGCGGCCGGAGTGGATCCGCTCCGCGCGCAGACCCCGCGCGCGCAGCTGCGCGACCTGGTCGTCCATCAGCGCGATCAGCGGCGAGATCACCAGCGTCGTGCCGCCGCGCGCGAGCCCCGGCAGCTGGTAGCAGAGCGACTTCCCTGCGCCGGTCGGCATCACCAAGAGCCCGTCCTCGCCCGCGGTCACGGCGCGGCAGACCGCCTCCTGGAAGGGGCGGAAGCTCGGGTGGCCGAAGCGCTCCTGCAGCAGCCCGAGCAGTCCGTCGGGCGGCGTGGGCTGCGGCGGGGGCCGCGGGCCCAGGTCGAGCGCGAGCTGCGGCGGCGGTGCGGCGGGCGGCGCGGGCCGCTCGGTGCGCACCCGCTTCACGACGTCGACCACGTACGCCTCGATGTCGCGCAGGAAGGCGTCGAGCGAGTCATCTCCGCGCTCGATCTTCGCGAGCCGCGCCTCCCAGCTCCCGGTCATCGCGGGGCTCTTCACGTCGGGGTGCACGATCTCGATCAGCTCGATGCCCTTGTCGGTGGCGGCGAGCGACTTGCCGTCGCGTTCGGCGTACTTGCGGGCGAGCAGCGTCTCGATGATCGCCGCGCGCGTGGCGGGCGTGCCGAGCCCCGTCTCGCGCATCGCCTGGACCAGCTCCCGGTCCTCCAGGTCGCGGCCCGCGGTCTCCATCGCGGTGAGCAGCGTGGCGTCGCTGAGCCGGCGCGGCGGGCGCGTGCGCTTGCGTTCCGCGCGCGCGTCGACCACGCGCTGCGGCTGGCCGCGCGCGAGGCCCGGAGGGAGCTCCACCTCGGGCGGCGCGGGATCGGGCTCGAGCGCGCGCCAGCCGACTCGCACCACCGCACTGCCGCGGCTGGCGAAGCGGTCCACGGCCGCGCTCTCATCCGCGCCGCTCTCGACCGCCGTCACCACCGACGTCGACGCGGTCACCTGGTCCTCGTGCCAGGCGGCGAGCAGCCGGCGGCAGACGAGATCGAACAAGCTCGCTTCGTCGCCGGAGAGGCGCGCGCCGTCGGGGGAGGCGCCGGTCGGGATGATCGCGTGGTGGTCGCCCACGCGGGCGTCGTCGACGAAGCGCGGGCCGAGCGGGCGCTCGCCGGTTCCCTCCGCGAGCTTGCCCTCGTACGGCGCGCGGATCGCGCGCACGATGCGCGGCAGCGTCGCCGCGACCGAGCGCGACAGGACGCGCGCGTCGGTGCGCGGGTAGGAGAGCAGCTTCTTCGACTCGTACAGGCTCTGCGCCAGCTCGAGCGTCTTCGCCGCGCTCCAGCCGAAGCGGCGATTGGCGCTGCGCTGGAGGTCGGTGAGGTCGTGGAGCAGCGGGGGAGCCAGCCGCCGCGTCTGCCCCTCGACCGACTCGATCGCAGCGCGGCCCGAGCGCACCCGCGCCGCGATCCGCTCGGCCTCTTCGCCGTCGGCAGGGAGGCGGCGCGCCTTCTCCTGGGCCTCGGCGTCGGCGCCGGGCGGCGTCGGCCGGAACCAGGTGCCGCGGAACGTCGGCGCGTCCTCGGGCGCGCTCGCCGGCCGGAAGTCCGCAGCGACCTCGAAGTAGTCTTCCGGCACGAAGCGGCGGATCGCGAGCTCGCGCTCGACCAGGATCGCCAGGGTCGGCGTCTGCACGCGGCCGACCGAGAGCAGCTCGCCGCGCGAGGCCGAGCGGCGCGCCAGCGTGTAGGCGCGCGACAGGTTCATGCCGACCAGCCAGTCCGCGCGGCTGCGCCCGCGCGCGGCGTCGGCCAGCCCGTCGAGCTCGCGCTGCGGCCGCAGCTGCGCGAAGCCCGCGCGGATCGCGTCGGGAGTGAGCGACGAGATCCACAGCCGCTCGACCGGCTTCGCCGCGCCGGCGGCCTCGCAGATGTAGCGGAAGATCAGCTCGCCCTCGCGGCCGGCGTCGGTGGCGCACACCACGCGCTCCACCGCGGGGTCGTGCAGCACGCGCTTCACCACTTCGAACTGCGCGCGCGTCTTCTCGTACACCACCAGCGGCCAGCGCTCGGGAATCATCGGCAGGAGCGTCTGGCGCCAGGCACGCCACTCGGGCCGGATCTCGTGCGGCTCGGCGAGCGCGGCCAGGTGGCCGATCGCCCAGGTCACGACCCAGCGGCCGCCGCGCAGCAGACCGTCCGCGCGCTCAGCCGCGCCGAGTACGCGCGCGATGTCGCGCGCCACCGACGGCTTCTCCGCGACGACCGCGACGGTCACCGGGTCCCGAGCCCGAGCTGCAAATGCACCTCACCCGCGCTACGGGACCGGCGGCCAGGGGTGCGGGCAGCTTAGCGTGTCCGGGACGCGACGTCCGGGCGCTCCGAGACGAGCTGCAGCGGCGCGCTGCCGTCGTGGTCGAAGCGCGCCTCGCGCAGCTTCTCGACGTAGGCGTAGTTCGGGTCGGCGCGGAGCGCCTGGACCGCTCGTTCGTTCGGGAAACGCCACAGCATCACCAGCCGATCGCCGGCTTCGCCGGCAACGCTGGTCTCGTGGAAGCTCGACACTCGTACGCCGCCGTGTCGCCGCGCGATCAGCTCGAGCACGCCGTTGTAGACGCCGGCGTCGTGGAGCGAGACGCCGGTCTTGCTGGCGACGACGTCGAGCACGTACACGTCGGCGCGGGCGCGGGCGGCCAGCGCGAGCAGGAGCGGCGCGGACACGGCAACGGTGAGGATGGCGAACCGGATCAGGCGGTAGGCGATCATGAAGTTCATCGGGAAGCTCCTTTCGAGCGATCCGATGAATAGTTGACTGGTCGGTTTCGAGGCTGTGAAGGGCTTCACAGGAGTCGGACAAGAACACCGATGCGCAGCGCGCTCCGCGCAGAACCCGCGGTCGCTGTGCGCGAAGACGCGCAACGCTCCCTCCGGCCGCGCGCGCGAATGGAGCCTCTCCGCTGCGGCAGTAGGTGGGGCCGCGGCGACCCATCTCAACCGCGCGCTCTTCTCGTCCGCGCTCGCAAAGCCATCGGGCGCGGACGAGGAGGCGGAATCGGATTGATGGTCGGCGCGGCTGGGTTTTAGTGGGTGCTGGCGAGCTGAGGTTCGCGAGCTCGCCGGCGCTGAGCCCAGAGGGAGCGTGCAGTGTACTCGCGACCGCGACCGGCGGGCTCTGCGCCGGGGAGCGAAGCGCTTCAGGCGCTCTGGCTCTCAGCCCTTCAGCAGGGTCAGGGCGAGGGCTCCGAGGCGGGCGGCGGTGTTGGGGTCGTCGTGGACGGCGGAGAGGAGCATGGCTCCGTCGACCAGGGCGACGAGGGCTTCGGCCTTGGCCACGACGTCGGTGCCGGGCGGCAGCTCGCGGGCGGCGACTGCGGCGGCGAGGGTGCTCTCGAAGCGCTTCTGCATCTCGTCGTACACGCGCTCCAGCTTGCGGCGGAGCTTCGGCTCGTAGTTGCACACTTCGCCGGCCAGGTTCGCCAGCGGGCAGCCCGGGGTGCGGCCGCCGCTGCGCTTCGCGCTGCGCTGGGCCCGGGTCAGTGCGGCGAACATCCGCTCGATCCGCGCCAGGGGCGGCACGTCCTCGGCGAGCGCCGGGTCGAGCACGGTCTCGCAGGTCGCCTCCCACTGCGCCTCGATCACCGCTCCGGCCAGATCCTCCTTCGAGGGGAAGAAGTGGTAGAAGCTGCCCTTGTGCACGTCCGCGGCGTCGCAGAGCTCCTGGACGCCGACGCTCTCGTAGCTCCGGGAGTGGAACAGCCGCGCCGCCTCGTCGATCAGGCGCTCGCGCGCGTCGCTCGTTCGGCCCATGGGCCATCAGCCTATCTCAGCGGACGGCGCGATTCACGGCCGATCGTATTCGAGCTGCAGCGCCACGAAGTCCGCGGTGCGGGGGCCGTAGCGGGCGTCGATGGCGGCGAGGGCTCGGTCGATCGACGAGCCCTCGGGGCCGGGCAGCTCGACCGGGGGCTCGGCCGGCTGGGGCGCGCCCGGGCCGTCGGCCAGGAGCACGAGGCCCCGGGCCGAGGTGACCTGCTCCGGTCCGACCGCGCGCACCGAGGCGAGCCAGGTGCGCGCCCAGGCGTCCGCGGTGAGCGCGAGGGCGACCTCGTCCACGCCGTCGCGCAGCGGCAGCTCGACGGTCTCGTGGCGCCAGCGGGCGAGCCAGTTGCCGGTCGCGGTCCAGAACGCCGGCCGATCGAGGGTGAACGCCCGGCTCTCGTGCTCGGCCCCGAAGCTGGGCACGCCGAACTCCGCGGCGAGCTCCTCGGCCCGCGCGCGGCCCGCGATCGCCTCCACCAGCGTGAACGAGGCGGGCAGCGACGCGCTCACGCCCGTGGTCGTGACCACCCGTCCGTCGGCGACGTAGCGGCGGTCGGGCACCCAGCGCATGCCGGGGACGGACCTCGCCAGCCGCGCACGCGAGAACCAATGGGCGGTCGCGCCGTGGCCGTCGAGCAGGCCGGCGGACGCCAGCACCCAGGCGCCGTCGCAGATGCCCACCGCGATTGCGCCGGAGCGCGCCTGAGCGCGCAGCCAGTCGAGCACCGCGGGGTCGTCGCTGTGGTGCAGCGCGGGCACGACCACGTAGTCCGCGCCGTCCGGGTGCGCGGCGTCGAACTGCGCGAAGTCCTGGTCGGGCCTGACCCGCAGGGCGGGCATCAGCACCACCGGCTCGGCGCGCGGCGCGACCGCCACCACGTCGGCGACGCCGGACTCCCGCAGCACGCCCAGCGGCACGGTGAAGTCGGTGGTCTCGGTGCCCGAGTTGTTCGCCAGCACCGCGACCAGCGGCCGCGCGCGCTTCGGCGGCCGCAGCTGCGCCAGCAGCGCAGCGCGCTCGGACGCCGGGACCGCCGCCACCGGTCCGACCCGGGGCCGTGCGGACGGCAGCCAGAGCACGAGCGCGATCAGCGCCGCAGCGCACAGCCCGAGGAGCACTCCGAACGCGATCCATCGTTTTCGCATGACCCGAGGCTAGCGGGCGGGGCGGATGGCAGCGCTGACGTGCACCCCGCGAATCCTGCCAATCGCGGCTTCCGCGCAGGAGTCACTGACTCATGTGCCAGCCGCCGTTGGGAGAGAGCACCTGTCCGGTCACGAACTTGGCCTCCTCGCTGGCGAGGTAGACGGCCGCCCAGGCGATGTCGTCGGGCTCGCCCAGCCGGTGCATCGGCGTGCTCGCCTCGATGATCGCCTTCAGCTGGTCGAGGAACGCCGTCATGTCGGTGTCGATCCAGCCGGGCGCGATCGCGTTCACGCGGATGTTGCGCGTCACCACCTCGCGCGCGAGCGAACGGGTGAAGCCGAGGATGCCCGCCTTGGCCGCGCAGTACGCCACCGCGCCGGCGCCGCCCGCCGTTCCCATGATCGAGCCCATGTTGATGATCGAGCCCGACAGCTGCGGGTTCATCAGCACGAGCGCTTCGCGCGAGCAGAAGAACGTGCCGTCGAGGTGGACCGCGATCATGCGGTGCCAGGCCTCGTCGGTGACTTCGACCGCCGCGTCGAGATGGGTGCGGATCGGGCCCCCCGCCGCGAGCTCGGCGGCCTGCTGCAGCTGCTTGTCGCGGAACTTGGAGCGCAGCTCGGGGTCGTTCTCGACCCCGCTGATGCCGGCGTTGTTCACCAGCACGTCGAGCCGCCCGAAGCGCTTGGCGACGGTGGCGAACATGCGCCGCACCGCGGCCGAGTTGGAGACGTCCGCGCCGATGCCCACGCCGCCCAGCGGCGCAGCGGCCTTCTCCGCGGCGACCTCGTCGACGTCGTTCACGATCACGTGCGCGCCTTCTTCGACGAAGCGCCGCGCGATCGCGAGCCCCAGACCACGCGCTGCGCCGGTGATCAGCGCGACCTTGCCTTGCAGACGATTCATGACTTCGCTCCTCCTCGGCCCGGGGGCCAGGTTTCGAATGCGGGGATCCCGTCGGCGAGCTCGACCCAGGGCACCTTCTCGCCGGTGAAGAGGTGCAGCATCGGCCGGTCGTCGATCGGGTCGTCGACCGTCGCCGCGGGGATCACCACCTGGTCGGGCAGCACCACCGCCACGTTGCCGCCGCAGACCGAGCAGAAGCTGCGCCGCACGCCCGGGCTCGACTCGTAGCGGGCGACCTGGGCCTCGCCGGCGAGCCAACGGAACTGCTCCGGCCGCAGGTGCAGGTTGCTCGCGAACGCGGCGCCGTGCGCCTTGCGGCACTGCACGCAGTGGCAGTGGTTGAACAGGAAGGGCTTGCCCTCGTAGCGCCAGCGCACGCCGCCGCAGAGACAGCTGCCGTGCACTGCGCTCTCCATCGCGACGCTCTCCCGTGTCGGGCATGATGCCACGGATGGAGGCGTCCTTCCGCGTGGCCGGCCCGCGCGATCTCGAGGCGCTCGTGCCGCTGGTGCGCGAGTTCTGGGCGATCGAGCGCATCGAGTTCGTCGAGCCCGGCGTGCGGCGGGCGCTCGCGGGCATCCTCGGCGACGAGAGCTTCGGACGGATCGTGCTGATCGAGCTCGCGGGCGAGGCGATCGGCTACTACGCGCTCACGCTCGGCTACAGCCTCGAGTTCTTCGGCCGCGACGCATTCGTGGACGAGGTGTACGTGCGCGAGGCGCACCGCAGCCGCGGCCTCGGCATGCGCGCGCTCGCACACGCCGAGGCGCAATGCGCGGAGCTCGGCGTCGGCTACCTGCACCTCGAGGTCGACCACGTGAACCCGCGCGCGCGTGCGCTGTACGAGCGCACCGGCTTCGTGCGCCACGAGCGCGCGCTCATGACGAAGCGGATCGGGAGCTGAGCTCGACCATCCGCGCGCCGATCCGCACGGCGAGCTTCTCCAGAGCGCGCTCCAGCGCACGCCGGCGCGCTGCGGTCGCGCGCGTGCCTGGCTCCCACCACAGGCCTTCGACCACCAGCGCTCCGCGCTCGCGGTCGTGGCGGGGGTCGAGCCGCGCCACGAAGCGGTCGCGCTCCAGCACGGGCAGCACGTAGTAGCCGTAGCGGCGCTTCGGCGCGGGCACGTAGGCCTCGAACACGTAGTCGAAGGCGAAGTCGCGGGCCGCGCGCTCGCGGTCGCGCACGACCGGGTCGAAGGGCGCGAGCAGCCGCAGCTCGTCGGGCGGATCGGGCGCGCGTCGCGCCAGCTCCTCCCAGCCAGGAAGCGCGAAGCCCGCGAGCGGCTTCCCGCCGCGCGCCGAGCCGAGCTCGACCGCGACCGCGCGCCCCTGCGCCACCGCGCGCCGGCACCAGGCAGCGGCCTCCGCGGGCGTGACCGCGCGCCAGAAGCCCGCGAGCTCGCGCGCCGTGCCGGAGCCCAGGCGCTCGAGCGCCGAGCTCACCGCCCACTCGACCTGCGCCTCCGCCGACGGCGGGTCGGCCGCGTGCGCGTCGGGCAGCACGCGCTCGACCAGGTCGTAGATCTTCTCGAAGCCGTCGCGCCCCGCGATCGCGAGTCTCCCGCCGAACCAGAGCACCTCGAGCGCCGTCTTCTCGGGCGTCCAATCCCACCAGCCGGTGGACTTGCGCTCGCGGCGGCGCTCGAAGTCGGTCGCGCGCAGCGGCCCCTCGCGGGTCACGCGCGCGAGCACGCGCCCCAGGATCCTGTCGGGCCGCGCGCCCAGCCGGCGCTTGAACCAGGGGCGCTTGCGCATCTGCCGTGCGCGCGCTTCGAAGCGCGGCTTCCAGTGCGGGAAGAGCGCGATCGGGATGTAGGCGGCCGCGTGCGTCCAGTGCTCGAACAGCGCGCGCTGGCGGAACGCCAGCCGGTCGAGCAGCTCTGGCCGGTAGCCGTCGAGCCGCGCGCCGAGGATCAGGTGGTGCGCTCGCTCCACGCGGTGGATCGAGTCGAGCTGCACGAAGCCGAGCTTCTGGATCAACCGCTCCACGCTCGCGCTCGAGACCCGGCGCCCGGGGTCGTCGAGGAGGCCCTGGCCCGAGAGCAGGAGGGTGCGCGCGGCCTGCGGCGGGAGCAGCGTCGTCACGGCCAGAGAGTATCCTGCGCAGATGATCGCCACGCGGGCGCTGGTCGGCTGCAAGCTGCGGCTGCTCCCCGAGCGGCTGGAGCACGCGCTGCTGCTCGCGCGCTGGCATGCCGACGCAGAAGTGCGTCACTGGCTGCACCGCTCCGAGGATCCGCTCGAGCTGCTCTCGCGCGAGGCGGTGGAGCTGCGCATCCGCGAGGTGATCGCCGACCCGGGCGAGATCCGCTTCGTGATCGAGATCGACTCGGGGGCGCTGGTCGGCGACGTGGGCCTGCTCGGGATCCATCGCGCCGGCCGCGCCGAGCTCTCGATCGCGATCGGGGAGCCGAGCTGTTGGGGGCGCGGCTACGGCAGCGACGCCATCCGCACGCTGCTGCGCTTCGGCTTCGGCGAGCTCGGGTTGCGGCGGGTGACGCTGGTCGCCGACGCGGACAACGCGCGCGGCATCCGCTGCTACGAGCGCTGCGGCTTCCGCCACGAAGGACTGCTGCGCGCCCACCGGCTGCGCTATGGACAGCCGCTCGACATGGTGGCGATGGCGGTGCTGCGCGAGGAGTTCGCCGCCGCGGAGCGCGATGGCGGAGCCCGCTAGCGGCGAAGGCGAGGTCCGGATCGCGGCAGGGACGCGCCGCGAGGCGGAGAGCATCGCGCTGGTGCTGGCGTCGGAGGCGATCCCTCACCGCGTCGTGAACGACGAGGGGCGGATGTCGGTCCGGCTCGACCCCGCAGACCTCCGGCGGGCCGAGGCCGCGCTGGCCAGCTACGCGCGCGAGAACGCACCGGAGTCGGACGCCTCCGCCGAGCCCGAGCCGACGGTCGACACGCGCGCGGGCATCTGGCTCGCGGTCGCGCTGGTGGCCGCGTTCGCGGTCACGGGCGGCTGGGACGAGTCGCCGGCACTGTTCGCGCGCGCCGACAACGACTCGCGCGCGGTGCTGGCCGGCGAGTGGTGGCGACCGGTCACCGCGCTGACCCTGCACGCCGACGTCGTGCACGTGCTGGGCAACGCGTTCTCCTGTGCCGTGTTCGGCAGCCTGTTGATGCGCCGCCACGGCGCCGGCGTCGGGCTGCTCTTGCTCGTGGTCTCGGGCGCCGCGGGGAACGCGCTCGCCGCCGCCTGGCACGGCGCGCGCTACCACTCGGTGGGCGCGTCGACCGCGCTGTTCGGCGCGATCGGCGTGCTCGCCGCGACCGAGCTCGTGCGCCGCCGGCGCCTGCGCATCCGCTGGGGGCAGTCCTGGCTGCCGATCGCGGGCGCGCTGGGCCTGCTGGCCATGCTGGGCACCGGGCGCGGCAGCGACCAGACGGCCCACGTGTTCGGGCTGGTGGCGGGGCTCGCCGCAGGCGTCTGGGCCGCGCGGATGTTCCCGCGCCCGCTCGCGCCCGCGGCGCAGCTCGGCTGGGCGGCAGCCGCGCTCGCCGCGGTCGCGCTGGCCTGGCGCGCGGCGCTTGCCCCCTAGCTGCGCGCGGCCTTCACGGTGATCACCGGCACCTGTGCGCGGCGCAGCACGCGCTCGGCGGTGCTGCCCAGCAGCACGTGCGCGAGCCCGGTCCGCCCGCGCGTGCCCATCACGATCAGGTCGGCGTGGGCGCGCAGCGCGGCCTCGGTGATCGCGGGGTCGGGCTGGACCGCGGACACGATCGTGTCGACCTCTACACCGGATAGTGTCGACCGCAGCTGCGCGAGCCGCGCGTGCGCGTCGTCGGCCAGGGTCTTCTCGATGTTCGCCGCCGCGAGCCCGGCGCCGATCGTCATCATGTGCGGCAGGTCGTAGGCGTGCAGCAGTACCAGCTTGCCGCCGGTGCGGCCGACGAGCTTGCGCGCGAGCGCGAGCGCCGCGTCGGAGTCGGCCGAGAAGTCCGTGGGCACCAGTACGCAGCGGTAGGGGCCGGGCCCCGGCGAGTCCGCGTGGGCGGTGAGCACCGGCATCGCGGCCAGCCGCGACACGCGCTCGGCCACGCTGCCCGACAGCACATGGCCGAGCGCCGAGAGGCCGCGCGTGCCCAGCGCGATCAGGTCCGCGCCGAGCTCCTTCGCGCGCTCGCAGATCGCACCCGAGGGCTCCTGCGTCGAGAAGGCGCTCTGCACGCGCAGGCCACCGGCGCGCAGGTGGCCAGCGAGCGTGTCGATCCGCTGGCGGGCGTCGGCGCGCGACTCGTCGACCAGCGCGGGCGCCATCCCTGTGGCGACCGCGGCCAGGGCCTGCGGCTCGAGGTAGGCCGACGTGAACACGGTGAGCTCCGCGTCGAACTGGCGGGTGAGCTCGAGCGCGTGCTCGAGCGCCCGGTCGGCGTGGGGCGAGAAGTCCGTGGCGCACAGGATCCGCTGCACGGACCGGGAGTCTACTCCGTTGCTAGTGACTCTGGGGCGCCAGGTCCACGGTCGCGACCACCGGCAGGTGGTCCGAGGCGCGTCGCGCGGCGTTCGTGTGGTGGGTACGCACCCGTGCCACCCGGGCGCCGCGCGCGTACACGCGGTCGAGCGCGAGCACGGGGCGCGCGGCCGGCCAGGTCGGCGGCCACGCGGTGTTGTGGTGCAGCTGGGTGAGCTCGTCCTCGAGCCGTCGGGTGGCCGGGCAGCGGCGCCACGCGTTCATGTCGCCGAGCAGCACTGTGGGGCCCTGCAGCTGCGGGTGGTCGAGCAGCTCGTGCACCTGGCGCTGCCGGGTGCGGTCCATCAGCGCGAGGTGCGTGGCGACGATCGACACCCGGCTGGCGTCGCGCGCGAACTGCGCCGCGATCGCCGAGCGCTGCTCGAGCCGCGAGAACGACAGGTCGAGCGCGAACACCGACGTCAGCGGCCAGCGCGACAGGATCGCGTTCCCGAGCTCGCCGCGGCGGTGGACGCGCGTCGAGACGAACGCCAGGTAGAGCCCCAGCGCGTTCGCGATCCCTGGCAGCGGGTCGTCCTGCTCGAACGGCCGCAGCACCTCCTGCAGCGCGATCACGTCGGTGGCGAGCTCGCCGATCACCGCGGTCGCCAGCTCCGGCGCCCAGCGACGGCCGCCGCCGGGTCCCGAGAAGCGGTGGACGTTGTAGGTGGCGACCTCGAGCACGCCCCGCGGCCCGGCCTCGGGGTGGGGATCGTTCGGGGCGACCACGGCGGCCAGGTAGGGCACCCGCTCGGCCAGGCGGACGCGCCGCTCGGCTAGCGCGTCGCGCGCGCGCAGCTCCATTCCGCTCAGAAGTCCCACCGGTTACCTCATCGTCCGCCGCCGGACGATAGTGGACGCCCCGGGGCCTCGCGACGCGTGCTGCGAGCCGCCATATTCCGCGCCACATCCCGGAGGGGCCTGATGACGGACGAGTTGCACAAACGGGGACGCGCGCTCGAGGAGGCGTTCTTCACCAAGCAGAACGAGGAGCTCCTGGCCAAGCTGCGCGCGCAGGAAGCCGCGGCGCGCAAGAAGCGGGAGCTCTCGGCCGCGACGGGCATCCGCGACGAGGCGCTGCTCGAGGCGCTGGCGATCGACGGGGTGGAGCCCAACGCGATGACCGCGCTGACGCTCGCGCCGATCATCCTGATGGCCTGGCGCAAGGGCGTGGTCCAGCCCGCCGAGCGCAACGCCATCCTGCGCGCCGCCGAGGAGCGCGGGATCCAGCCCGGCACGCCCCAATGGACGCTGATCGACGCCTGGCTCGACCACCGCCCGCACGCGTCGCTGCACGCCGCCTGGGTCGCGTACGTGAAGGCGCTGCGCGAGAAGCTGCCCGCGGCGGAGTTCCAGGCGCTGCGCGCCGACGTCATTGCGCGCGCGCGCGACGTGGCGCACGCCGCCGGCTGGCTCCACGGCGTGGGGGTGATGTCGAGCGACCTGCGCGCCTTCATCGCCGAGCTCGAGGCCGCGCTCGCTTGATCCGCGAGGTCATGGAGCGGGTCTGGGCGTTCGACCTGGAGTGGGTCCCCGATCCGCTCGCCGGCCGCCTGCTGCACGGGCTGCCCGCGTCGGTGCCCGACGGCGACGTCCTCGCCGCGATGTGGCGGGCGGGCGGCGCGACGGAGCTCGACCCGACGCCGTTCCTCAAGACCGCCGTGTGTCGAATCGTCTCGATCGCGGTGGTCGAACGCCGCGCGCACGGAAAGGGCGAAGAGCCAACGCTGAACCTGCTCTCGCTGCCGCGCTCGCCCCGGAGCCCCGAAGAGTCGCGCGAGTCGGCCGTGGTCGCGACCTTCCTCGAGGCGCTGGGCAAGCACCAGCCGCAGCTGGTCGGCTTCAACTCGCGCGACTCCGACCTCAAGATCCTGATCCAGCGCGCGGTGGTGCTGGGCGTGCAGGCGGCCGAGTTCAGCCGCCGGCCCGAGAAGCCGTGGGAGGGCATCGACTACTTCGCGCGCGGCGCCGACTGCAACGTCGACCTGAAGGAGATCCTGGGCGGCTGGGGCAAGTCGGTGCCGTCGCTGCACGAGATCGCGGTGCAGAGCGGCATCCCCGGCAAGCTCGACGTCGACGGCAACGACGTGGCCGGGCTCTGGCTCGAGGGTCGGCTCGACGAGATCGTGGCCTACAACGAGATGGACGCGCTCACCACCTACCTGGTCTGGCTGCGGCTCGCGCACTTCACCGGCCACTTCAACGACGCCGGCTACGCCGAGGAGCAGGCCCGCGTGCGCGCGCTCGTCGCGCGCGAGATCGCGGGCGGAAAGCGCCACCTGGAGCGCTACCTCGCCGAGTGGGACCGGCTGCGCGCGGCGATCGCCGCGCGCTAGCGAGTGACCCGCCAGGAGATCGCGCTGGTCTCGCTCGTGGTCCGCGACTACGACGAGGCGCTCGCCTTCTACGTCGGCACGCTCGGCTTCACGCTGGTCGAGGACACGCCGATCCCCGCGCAGGACAAACGCTGGGTGGTGGTCGCGCCCGCGGGCTCGCGCGGCTGCCAACTCCTGCTCGCGCGCGCCGTCGGCGCCGAGCAGCTCTCGCGCGTCGGCGACCAGACCGGCGGCCGCGTCTTCCTGTTCCTCCACACCGACGACTTCCAGCGCGACTACGCGCGCTACCGCGCAAGGGGCGTCGAGTTCGTGCGCGAGCCCAAAGAAGAGAGCTACGGCACCGTCGCCGTGTTCCGCGACCCGTACGGGAACCTGTGGGACCTGTTGCAGCCGAAGAGCAACAAGGAGTGACTTTTTGCAGCCCTCGCTGGGTGCTCGGCCCGAAGCTCGTCGACCAGCTGCGCTGAGACTCTAAGAGTCGAAGTACCGCATCGCCGACACGGCGTTTCCTTCGGTGTCCTGGAACTGGATCAGCTCGCCGACGGCGGGGATCTCGGTTTTGGGGAAGACGAGCTTGCCGCCGTTCGCCTCGACGGCGCGCGCGATTGCGTCGACGTCGTCGACCGAGATTGTGCACTCGAAGCCGAACGCGCCGCTCGCGTGGAGCGGGTGGTGGCGCTTCGCGAGCGACCCGTGGATGCCAGGGGAGTCGTCCGGGCCGGTCTGGATCATGTAGAAGTCCGGCGGTCCCCAGGGGCTGAACCGCCAGCCGAAGACTCGTTCGTAGAAGCGGCGGCAGCGGCCCAGGTCGTCGGCGAGCACCTGGAAGTGGACGATGTTGTTGGGCATGGGCGCAACGTAGCCCGCGCGGCGGCTGCCGCGCTTGCGCTATCGTGCCAGTTCATGTCGACGGTGCGACAACCGGAGTCGGCGATTCGCGTGCGGGCGATGGCCGTGAACTATCCGCACGGGTACGAGCTGCCGCTCCACGACCACGATTGGCCGCAGCTGATCTACGCCTCGCGCGGCGTGATGAGCGTCCACAGCCCGGCTGGAGCCTGGGTCGTGCCGGCGCACCGCGCGGTGTGGGTACCGGCGGGCGTCGCCCACCGCATCTCGATGTCGGGTTCCGTCGCGATGCGCACGCTCTACCTCGCCCCTTCGCTCGCGAGCGCAGCCCCCGATCGGTGTACGGTCGTGAACGTCTCCCCGCTCCTGCGCGAGCTGGTCCTGCGCGCCGTCGAGCGCGCGCCGCTCTACGACACCGAGCCGTCGCATGCGCGGCTGATCGGGGTGCTGGTCGACGAGATCGAGTCACTTCCCGTCGTGCCGCTGCGGGTGCCGGCGCCGCGCGACCCGCGCGCGCAGCGCGCGGCGGAGTGGCTGCGCCGGAACCCGGAGGACGGCGCGGGCCTCGCCCAGGTTGCGCGGCGCGCAGGTGCCAGCAAGCGCACGCTCGAGCGCCTGTTCTTGCGCGAGACGGGCATGAGCCTGGGTGCGTTCCGCGAGCAGGTGCGGCTGATGCGCGCGCTCGAGCTGCTCGCGGCCGGGAGCTCGGTCACGGACGTGGCGCTCTCCGTCGGCTACGCCAGTCCCAGCGCATTCGTCGCGCGCTTCCGCCAGGTGCTGGGCTCGACGCCGGGTCGCTACTACGCGAGCGGCGACGGCCTACACGCGTCCGTGTGACTCCCCGCGCACCAGCGCGGTGGCGAAGAGATGCGCGATGCGCAGCGCCTCGGGTAGCTTGGCCTTGCCGCGTGCGGCGTGCAGCAGCGCCAGCGCCTCGGCGTGCGAGAGACCGGCGTGTGCGAGCCAGAGACCGTCGTCGGTCGCGACTGCCTCTGGCGAGCGCTCGGCGATCGGGAAGCGTTCGCCCAGGCCTGCCGCGAGCAGGGCCTCGCGCAGGCGCGCGTTGTCGGGCGGACGCCGGGTCACGACCAGGACGGGGATCGCGAGTGAGTCCGCGAGCGCGTGCACGTCGACCAGACCGAGCCCGGCGAGCGTGATCCCGCCCAGCGCAATGGCCTGAGCCCCGGCGGTCGCGCGCAGGCCGCCGAGCCAGCGCGCCAGGAACTCGGTGGCACCGTCGCCGTCGACGGGAAACGCGCTGGTCGCCACGGCCTCGACCAGATCCGGCCCCTCGCACAGCGCGGCGACGAGCGGCACCGGCTCGCGCTGTCCCTTGCTGAACGGCCCCTCGTCGATCCCGAGCAGGTGGGGCCGCACGCCGGACTCAGCGCGCGAAGCGCGTGCGCAGGTCCGCGGCGGTGGTCCGGCCCGCCTCGGCGAGCGTCTGCAGCCAGAGCGGGTCGGCGACGTCCGCCGGGCCCAGCCGGATCATGTACTTGCGCGCGACCTCGTACGACTCGGAGTGCACGTCGACCAGCCGGACCCGCGTGCGGCCGGTCTTGGGATCCATCAGCTCGGCGAAGGGCATCGCGACGATCGAGCCGTTCTGGCGGGTGATCATGCAGTCGCCCGCACCCTCGAGCGCCGCACGCGCGGCGCCGTAGCCGAGGTCGCGGGTGTACTCGGCGTCGAACGGGATCGGATGCGCGCAGCGCAGCTCGTAGCCGATGTCCTTGGCCACCAGCTTGACCGCGATCCCGCGCCGCGCGAAGCGCTGCTTCAGCTCGCGCCGGAGCACGTCGCCGAGCGGCAGCTCGGACAGCCGCACGTGGCCGTGATCGTCGCGCTCGGCCTGCTCGATGCCCTCGAGGTCGGCGGGATCGAGCAGCTCGGCGATGCCCTCGGCGAGCACCACCGTGCCGTTCTCGTCGCCGGTCGCGCGGCGCTTGATGATCGAGCCCTCGATCACGTCGGCGAGCCGAGTGAGGCGCAGCTTCTCGCCCGCGAACTCCTCGGGGATCAGCGTCAGCGTCGCGCCTGCCGCCTTGCCGATGCCCAGCGCCAGGTGCCCGGCCTTGCGGCCCATCGCCACCAGCAGGTACCAGCGGCTGGTGGCGCGGGCGTCCTCCATGATCGTCTCGACCAGCGACACGCCGACGTGTCGCGCCGTCTCGAAGCCGAAGGTGACGATCCCACCCGGCAGCGGCAGGTCGTTGTCGATCGTCTTGGGCACGTGCACCACCGAGAGCGCGCCGCCCGCCTGCGCGGCCACGCGGCTGGCCGAGAAGGCGGTGTCGTCGCCGCCGATCGTGACGAGCCAGCGCACGCCGAGCTCGCGCAGCGCGCGCACCACGTTCTCGAGCTTCGCGGCGTCCTTGGTCGGGTTGGTGCGCGAGGTGCGCAGGATCGATCCGCCGCGGAAGTGGATCCGCGACACGTCGCGGATCTCGAGCGGCATCACGTGCCCGGTGTCGCCGCGGGAGAGCCACTCGAAGCCGTCGAGCACGCCGATCACCCGCGCGCCGCGGTTGCGCGCCTCGATCGTCGCGGCCGAGATCACCCCGTTGATGCCGGGCGCCGGGCCGCCGCCCACCAGCAGCGCCAGCGCCGGGTCCGACCCTTCCGCCATCGCCGGGACCGTGCCGAAGCCCGTTCGCGCGCACAAGCCTTACAATGACCGGAGCGCCATGAACGAGGTCGAGCGCAAGCGCGCGGCAAATCTGTGGGAGCCCTTCGCGCGGAAGTTCCCGCCGGTCGCGAAGGCCTGCAGCTTCGTGGCGATGCCGGCCGTCTCGTTCGCGGACGTGGGCGGGCTCGAAGACGCGAAGGACGAGCTGCTCACCTACGCCTGCGCGGCGACCGAGCCCGAGATCTACGAGCGCTGGGGCACCTTCTCGCCTTCCGGGCTGCTGCTGATCGGACCCGACGCGTCCGGCAAGTCGCTGCTCGCGGGCGCGCTCGCGGCGCGCACCGAGACACCGTTCCTGCGCATCGGGGTGGCGCGGCTCGCGCTGCAGCTGATCCACTCCGGCGGCAAGGCGGGGGAGCTCCTGCAGGGCTGGCAGGAGACGCTGGCCGAGATCAAGAAGCTCACCGTCTACTTCGACGAGCTCGACTTCGCGCACGACCCGGCGCTCGGGGCGCCGCGCGCCGACCTGCCGATCTCGCAGCTCTCGGACTTCCTGCTCGAGCTGATCGACGTCACCATCGGCATCAGCCAGTCACTCACCGTCGGCGGCACCAGCCGCCCGGACACGCTCTCGCCGATCTACTTCAAGCCGGGCCGCTTCGAGCGCATCGTGGCGGTGAATCCGGTCTTCCCGGGCGACGTGATCGCGGCGCTCGAGATCCACTCGGTGGCCGCGGAGAAGCGCGCCGGCCGCAAGCTGTTCGCCAGGATCGACTGGCAGCGCGTGATCGAGCAGAACCGGGAGGCCTCGATCGGCAGCTGGGTGCAGCTGATGCACGCGGTGCTGCGGCGCAAGGCGCGCTGCGACGCGGCGTCCGAGCAGCCGGGCGAGGTGACGACGGAGGACGCGCTGGCGGAGGTCGACCGCTTCAAGCGGGCGACGCTGCGCCTGCCGGTGCCGAGCGGCCGCTACCTGTAGCGGCTCAGTCCTGGTCCTCGGCGTCGACGTCGTCGGGCGTCTTCGGCGGCGCACCGCGCGTCGGTGCCGGAGTCGTGCGCTTGAACTCCTCCTCCGCGCGCTGGTTCACCTTCTTCGCGACGTCCGGGTCCGAGGCCTCTTCCTCGGGCGTGACCCCGAGCTCCTTCTCGGCCTTGTCGCGCGCTTCGGCGCGGCGCTGGCGCTTGTCGTACTTCTTCTCTTCCTGCGTGCACTTGGGCGGGCCGCCCTCGGGGTCGGTCAGGCAGTGCCACTCGAAGCCGGGATCGGGCTTGCCGAGCTTGCGCGTGCGCGGGTCGGGATCGTCCGGATTCGGCGCCGGCGGCGGCGTGTCGGGGCTCGCCGCCTTGGACGCGCGCGTCGGGTGCGCGGGCAACGGGGGCGCCTCGAGCAGGCCCGGCGACGCGGCGGCGGGCGGCTTCGGCTCTTCGGGCACGACGGTCATCGACGGCCGCTGCACCTGCGCGTTCTCGACCGCCTTCTGGCGGTACTGCGCGGGCACTTCCGCTGGATCGGCGGCGGCGTGCACGACGCCGTGCTCGTCGGTCCAGACGTAGGTCTGCGCCGGCGCGAGTCGCGCGAAGGCGCAGGCGGCGAGAAGCGAAAGAACGGCCGTTCGGACGCAGCGGTGGTTGCGCATGGGACACTGATCGGTGTGCGCGGCGCTGCGCTTGACCGCTCGGCTTACGTCAGGCCGGGTTCGCGGCGGCGCAGCTCTGCGAGATCCCCGGCGGAAGCGCAGGCGTCGCAAGCCGCCGGCGCAGCACCGTGAGGTCCACCACGTCGCAGCCTGGGCTCTGGCTCTCGACCCGGCACTTCGCCTCGCCGTGCTTGCCGAGCGGGGCGATGCCGGCCAACGCGTTGCGCAGCACCGTCACGTCGGTCGCGTCGACCGCGCCGTCGTCGCTGGTGTCGCCGCACTGGCAGGCGTTGCCGATGCCGTCCGGCCCGCCGCCGGCGACGCCGCCCGAGTCGGCCTGGTCGCTGTTGGTGGTGAACGGGCAGTTGTCGACGTCGTTGGTGAACGCGTCGAAGTCGCCGTTCAGCGTCCCCGACAGCGAGGCGAGCTGGGCGCAGCGGCCGTCGCGCAGGTTCTGCGAGGCGGTGAACTGGTTGATCAGCACGTTGTTGGGGTCGAGGTTCCACACGTACACGCCGCCGTTCGCGGCCAGGTCCCCCGCCCCCGGGTCGAACGGCGGCCACGGCGGCGTCGCCACCGGCGCGCCGTTCTTCGCGAAGCTGGTCCACGCGGTCTGCATCGCGTCGGAGAGCAGCGTGTCGCCGGCGTCCGGAGTCACGCCGATGCTGGTGAGCCGCGAGACGTTCCCGAACACGTAGTAGAGCTCCGCGCTGTGGAACGAGCCGAGGAAGCTGCTGGGCGCGTACTCGAAGTGGTACACGTGCGACTCGCCGCCGACGTCGTGCAGGAGCTTCCCGCTCGTAAAGGTGGGACAGACGAACAGGATGTCCTCGAACACCCGCCGGTACGCCGCGATCGGCGTCGGGAAGGCCGACGCGGGGTACACGCCGAGCACGATGTTCCCCGCGGTGGTGCCGAGCGCAGCGCGCACCGCGTTCTCGTAGTCCGCGGCGGTGTTCAGCACCGGGCTCGTCAGCGTGAACACGGTGAGCTCGTTCGCGTTCGAGCCCACCAGCAGCGGCCGCGGCGCGACGTCTCCTTCGAGGATCATCTGCGAAGGCTGCTCGCTCAGCACGTAACCGTCGATCGCGGGGGAGGACGCCGTGAGGCTCGAGCTGCCGCTCCCGCTCTGCGCGGTGTATGCGGAGAAGATCTGCGCCGCGGTCTTGCCGCGCATGCAGGAGAGCCGCGTGCCGGGGTCGGTGCAACCGAGCGACGAGTCGTTCGCCAGCGCGATGCCGCGCGGGAACGCGGTGGCGGTCGGCCCGAAGTCGCTGGACGGCGCGCCGACGCCCGGCTGCAGCGGCAGCGCCTGGCCGTAGAGTCCGCTCTCGCTGATGTTGCGGTTGAACAGGCCCTGCGCGGGCGGCGACGCCTCGAGGATGTAGGTCGAGAAGCCGCCGGCGGACTCACCGAAGGTGGTCACGTCGTTGGGATCGCCGCCGAAGGCCGCGATGTTGTCGTGGACCCACTGCAGCGCGAGCATGTCGTCGAGCAGGCCGTAGTTGCCGACCGAGCCGTGCGCGTCCTCGCTCTGCAGCTCGGGCAGCGCGAAGAAGCCCATCGGCCCGAGCCGGTACTGCACCGCCACGACGATCTGCCCGTCGCCACCGCTCGACGTGCCCTGCAGCGCGAGGTCGGTGCCCTCGCTGAGCCCGTCCTTGGCGCAGCCGGTCACCAGCGCGCCGCCGTGGATCCACACCATCACCGGGCGCGGCCCATGCGCCGCCGCCGCGGTCGGGCGCCAGACCGAGAGCGTCAAGCAGTCTTCACTGCCCACCAGCGTGCCGTTGGTCTGCGAGCTGTTGTCGCGGCAGTCGTTCGCGGAGGTCGTGTTCAAGACCTGGGTGCAGGCGGCCTTCGCCGTGGTTCCGTCGATCGTGGTCGGCGAGGGCGGGAAGGGCACCGGGCGTGCCCAGCGCAGGCTGCCGATCGGCGGCTGCGCGTACGGGATACCCAGGAACTTGTCCACGCCTCCCCCCGAGACACCCTGAACCGTGCCCGACGTCGTGACGACGGTCTGGGCTGCGGCGGAGAGCGGCAGGGCGAAGGCGATCCACAGAGCTGCGGTGGCCGGAAGCTTCGCGTTCATCGGCTCATGGTACGTCGCGACGCGGCCGCCCGACTCAGAAATCCGGCGCGAGCGTATGATCGTGCGGCCGTGAGTGAGTTCGCGCATCCCGAAGAGCTCGAGCAGCTGCGCGCGGAGGCCTCGCGCTTCGCCGCCGCGGAGCTCGCGCCCGCGGCACGTGCCGCCGAGCGCGGCGGAAATTGGCCGGACCATGCGCTCGCCGTCCTGGAGAAGTTCGGGCTGCCCGAGCTCGACCTGCCCGAGGCGCTCGGTGGGCTGGGGCCCGGCGCGGAGACGAAAGCGGGGCTGCTCGAAGCCCTGGCTTCGGGCGACGCCGGCGGGCTGTTCGCCGCGGATCCGCTCGGCCCGGCGCTCGGCGCGCACGCCGGCTGTCCGGACCGCGCTCGCGCGCGCGAGCTCGCCGGACTGGCGCTCGCGCGCGAGGGCCGCTCCGTGCTGCTGGTCGCCGATCCGGACGCAGCGCCGCCGCTGCGCGTCCCCTGGGCGCCGTCGCGGCCGCCGCTGCGCTTCGTGTGGTCGAGCGCAGGCGCGGAGCTCGCGCTGCTCGAGCTCGCCGCCGCGGCCGAGCCGGTGAACGCGCTGGCGTTCCACGCCTCGGGCGGAGTCACTGCGTCCCTCGCCGGCGCGCGGCGGCTCGGCGAGTGGCGGCTTCCGACACTGGAGAGTGTCGCCGTGCGCGGACGCGCGCGGCTGTGGACGGCGGCCGTGGCGCTCGGCGTGGCGCAGGCCGCGTTCGACGCGACCGTGGCCTACACCCGCGAGCGGATCGTGTTTGGCAAGCCGGTTGCGCACCACCAGGGCAACGCCTTCGAGCTCGCCGTGGCCGCGACCAACCTGCACGGCGCGCGGCTGCTGGTGCACGACGCCGCGCGGGGGTTCGACCGCGGCGACCCCGACGCCGGCTTCTGGGCCACGCAGGCGTGGCTCGG
>Ga0318502_10000012_pt1 | contig 37705 bp, 33 predicted proteins | sample GRESIP174b1f22_FD_203291 | JGI IMG/M metagenome (GOLD analysis project Ga0318502, IMG submission 203291) | Tropical soil microbial communities from Luquillo Experimental Forest, Puerto Rico - GRE.SIPMG.174b1f22 | ecosystem: Environmental > Terrestrial > Soil > Tropical forest > Bulk soil...
CGCTCGTGCCGCCCGGCCAGACGCGCGCGATTGCACAGCTCTTGCGAGACCTTGACGATCCCCTGCGAGTCGAGAAACTCCCCGGCACGGAGGCCACGAGATGAAGTTCTTCCTCGACACGGCGCACGTGGACGACATCCGCACGGGCGTGGAGATGGGCCTGTGCGACGGCGTCACGACCAACCCGTCGCTCCTGTCCAAGGAGAAGGGCGACCCGCGCGACATCGTCCGCGAGATCACCAAGATCTGCGACGGCCCGATCAGCGCCGAGGTCGTCTCGCTCGACTCCGAGGGCATGGTCCGCGAGGGGCTGGAGTGGCGGAAGGTCGCCTCGAACATCGTGGTGAAGATCCCCATGACGACCGAGGGCCTGAAGGCCATCCGCGTCCTGTCGAGCCAGGACGTGCCCACCAACTGCACGCTGATCTTCACCCCGATCCAGGCGCTCATGGCCGCCAAGGCCGGGGCGACCATGATCTCGCCCTTCGTCGGCCGGCTCGACGACATCCAGCCCGAGTCGGGCATGCAGGTGATCGCGCAGATCGCCGAGATCTTCGAGAACTACGACATCGCGACCGAGATCCTGGTCGCGAGCATCCGCAGCCCGACCCACGTGCTCGAGGCGGCGCGCCTGGGCGCCGACATCGCCACCATGCCGCCGGCAGTGCTCTTCGGCCTGGCCAAGCACCCGCTCACCGACAAGGGCATCGAGCAGTTCCTGGCGGACTGGGAGAAGGTCAAGAAGCGCTCCTAGCCGCGGGTGCGCCCGCCGGCCCCAAGAGTCCGGCAAACCACGGCATTCTGTTATCCTCGGCTGCCCAGGGTCAGGGGTGTCCTCCGCCCCATGGGCGAGGCGTGCCCGGAGACGAATGCATGGAGATCGAGACGGCTCCGTATTCGCTGCAGAACCCGCTCGCCCCTCCGCCCGCCGCCGTGAAGTCCGAGTCCCTCCACCCCTCGGCCGTGTTCTACGAGGAGTCGATCGAGCGCGGCCGCGAGCTGCTCGAGCGGCCGAAGCGCGGCGGCGGCCTGGCGCGGGTGCGCGTCCAGCACGCCAAGAACCGCATGACCGTGTTCGAGCGGATCCGCGTGCTCTCCGACCAGGAGCCCAACCTGCTCTGGCAGAACTGGGGCAAGGGGCTCGACGGCGCGTCGATCGTCACCGGGGTCCTGTCGGTGAACGGACGCGACGTGGCGGTGTACGGCCACGACTTCACCTTGCGAGCCGGCTCGATGGACGCCACCAACGGCGCCAAGCTCGCGCGGCTGATCTACATGGCGGCCGAGCGCGGCATCCCGCTTGTCGGCATGAACGACTCCGCCGGCGCGTTCGTGCCCGCGGGGGTCGGCGGGCTCGACGGCTACAGCGAGGCGTTCACCGCGCTGCGGCGGATCTCGGGCGTGGTGCCCTGCATCAGCCTGATGTTCGGCTACAACGCGGGCGGCGGCGCGTATCTGCCCCGCCAGGGCTCGTTCATGATCCAGTGCGCGGACACCTTCATCGGGCTCACCGGCCCGGGCGTGGTGAAGTCGGCGCTGGGCGAGGACGTGTCGGCCGACGAGCTCGGCGGGCCGGGCGTGCACGGGCAGAACGGCGTGTGCGACCTCACCACCGCCGACGAGGTCGGCTCGCTGCGCACCGCGCTGCGGCTGCTCACCTACCTGCCGAACAACAACCGCGAGCTCGCGCCGTTCGCGCCGACCAGCGATCCGCTCGACCGCTTCACGCTCGAGGAGGACATCCTCTTCCGCAAGACGTTCGACTCGCCCGCGGGCATGAGCGCGCCGCTCGACATCACGCTGTTCCTGCAGCAGATCGTCGACCACGGCGAGTACTTCGAGCTGCAGCCCGCGCGCGCGCGCAACATGATCACCGCGTTCGGCCGCGTCGGCGGCCACGTCACCGGCTTCGTCGCCAACAACTCGGCGGTGGCGAGCGGCCAGATCGACGTCGACGCCGCGCGCAAGGCCACGCGCTTCATCCGCTTCTGCAACCTGTACAACGTCCCGATGATCTTCCTGGAGGACGTGGCGGGCTTCACCCCGGGCACGGAGCAGGAGACGCGCGGGATCATCCTCGAGGGCCGCCGGCTGCTCGACGCGATCATCGACCTGCGCGTGCCGTCGATGACGCTGATCATCCGCAACGCCTTCGGCGGCGCCTACGCCGCGTACAACTCGCACTTCACCGGCGCCGATGCGGTGTTCGCCATGCCGATGGCGCGGATCGCGGTGATGGACGCCGGCGGCGGCGCGCAGTTCGTGTTCAAGGACGAGATGCGCGCGCTCGACCAGGACTTCCAGAAGGCGCTGGCGAACGGCGCGAGCGAAGTCGAGGCCAAGCGCACGCGCGACGCCGGCCTGAAGCAGATCCGCGAGCGCTACGAGCGCGAGCTGATGAACCCCAACGAGGCGCTCTCGCTCGGCTCGGTCTCGCGCATCGTGATGCCGGGGACCAGCCGGCGCGTGCTCGGCGAGCACCTCGCCTTCCTCATGCGCACCTACCAGCCGTCGGCGATGGCCGGGCCGCAGCGGGAGTCGGAGTAGTGATCGACCGCGAGGGGGTCGCGCGCCGCTTCGACGACGCGGCGTCGCCGTGGCAGCGCTCGTTCACGCTGGCGGCGCTGAAGGTGCTGGTGGTGTGCCGCGGGCCGGTCCGGCTCGAGGCGTTCCAGGTGTTCGACGAGATCGGCGTGCGCGAGTACGGCATGCTGCTCTCCGAGAAGGACTCGGTGGTCTACCCGCGCTGCCTCGCGCCCGAGCTGCGCGGCTTCCGCTTCCCCCACAACGTGCACCGCGTGCCCGACTACATGGGCGCGGGCCAGGAGGAGAGGCAGAAGCGCATCGCGCAGATCGCCGCGATCGCGGTCGAGCACGGCTACACGCACGTGTTCGCCGGCTACGGCTTCATGGCGGAGGACGCCGACTTCGTCGCCGCGCTGGAGCGCGCGAGCGTCGGCTTCATGGGCCCGTCGTCGGCGGTGATCCGCCGCGCGGGCGCGAAGGACGAGGCCAAGAAGCAGGCGCGCGCGCTCGGCAACGCGGTGATCCCCGGCGTCGACGACGTGTCGGCGCGGGCGCTGCTCGCCAAGGCGCGCGACCGCGCGGCGCTGGAGAAGCTGGCCAAGAAGCACTCGCTCGCGTTCCGCTGGAGCCCGTCGGCGAGCGCCGCCGAGAACGCCGAGGCGCTGCTGCAGCTCGGCTACGAGCGGAACGTCGAGCTGGTCACGCTCGAGGAGCTGCAGAAGACCGCCGAGGGTGTCTGCCAGGAGATCTGGGCGCAGTACCCGACCCACCGCATCCGCTTCAAGTACATCGGCGGCGGCGGCGGCAAGGGCCAGCGCGTGGTGGCGAAGGCCGAGGCGGTGGCGGCCGCGGTGGTCGACGTCTGCGCCGAGTCGAAGGTGCTCGCGCCCGGCTCGAACCGGAACTTCCTGGTCGAGCTCAACATCGAGCGCACGCGCCACAACGAGATCCAGCTGGTGGGCAACGGCAGCTGGTGTCTCTCGCTCGGCGGGCGCGACTGCTCGGTGCAGATGCACGAGCAGAAGCTGGTCGAGGTCTCGCTCACCCGGGAGCTGATCGAGCAGGAGCTCGCGCGCGCGGGCGGGGGCAAGCTCGCCGAGGTGCTGCGCGGCGACGCAGCCTACCTCGCGCGCATGGAGGCCGAGAGCGAGAAGTTCGGCGCGGCGACCGGGCTCGACTCGGTCTCGACCTTCGAGTGCATCATCGAGGGCACGAGCCACTTCTTCATGGAGATGAACACGCGCATCCAGGTCGAGCACGGCGTGACCGAGCTCGTCTACCGGCTGCGCTTCGCCAACCCCGAAGACCCCGGGGACTTCTTCTCCGTCGACCGGCTGATCGAGGCGATGGCACTGCTCGCGGCGCACGGCCCGCGCGTGCCGCGGCCCGAGCGCGTGCCGCGCCACCTGTCCGGGCTCGAGGTGCGCATCAACGCCACCAACGGGGCACTGCAGCCGCACGCCGGCGGGCTGATCCGGAGCTGGTCGGCGCCGCTCCCCGAGGAGATCCGCTTCGACCAGGGCATCGGCATCCGCAATCCCGACACGAGCTCGTTCGTCTACTACAACCTCGCGGGCGCCTACGACTCCAACGTCGCGCTGGTGCTGACCCACGGCGAGACGCGGCGCGAGAACTACGAGCGCATGGCCGAGATCCTGCGCCGGATGGTGCTGCGCGGCGACGACCTGCAGACCAATCTCGAGGTGCACTACGGGCTGATCCAATGGTTCCTGGGCCGCGGCGTGATGGCAGAGCCGAACACGCGCTTCATGTCGAGCTACCTCGGCGCGGTGGGCGCGCTGGCGCAGGTCGCGAACGACCTCGACCTCGAGCTCGCCTTCGCGGAGCTCTCGAAGCGCGCGAAACAGCGCGACGCGCGTGCGGTTCTAGAGGCCAAGGAGACGCTGCTCTTGCGCCCGCTCGCCCGGCTGTTCGCGAACGCGCACCTGCTCGGCGGCTTTCTCGGCCGCCACGACGGCGAGCTGTGGAAGGCCGCGAACGGCGCGGTCCGTTTCGCCGCGAACCCGGTGCGCTTCCTGGAGCGGCTCTACCACTTCCTCGACCTCGAGGCGCGCGCCGACAAGCCGCCCGCCGAGGAGATCTGGGACCACGACGCCGAGATCCTCGAGGCCGCGCTCGCGTTCTACGCCGAGGTGGAGCGCCGCACCGGTGCGGCCAGTCACGCCGAGCTCGAGGCGCTGTTCGCGGGGAAGCCGAGCACGGCGCTCTCGGGCGGTGACGCGACCCTGTTCGCGAAGTGTCTCGCCGCGCACCGCGGCTTCCAGCTCGGGCTCGAGCTCCTGCTGGTGATCCCGCGCGCGGGCGTCCGCTCGGGCTTCCTCGACGTGCGCGTCGAGGACGACCTCTCGATCTCCTTCCCGGAGCGCTTCGCCGACGCCCGGAGCGCCGCAGAGCTGGCGCGCGCGCTCGCGCCTGCGCCGAAGGCCGCCTCGGACGAGATCGTGACTCCGATGGCGGGCACCTTCTACGCGCGCGAGGCGCCGCACCTGCCGCCGCTGGTCGAGGAGGGCCAGCACTTCGATGCCGGCCAGCCGCTGTTCGTGATCGAGGTGATGAAGATGTTCAACAAGGTGCTCGCGCCCTTCGCCGGCACCGTCGTGCGCTGCGTGATGGCGGAGCGCGACGGCAGCGTGGTGAAGAAGGGCGAGCGCATCTTCGTGATCGAGCCCGACGAGCGGCGCGGGCCCGAGTCTCCCGCAGAGATCGCACGGCGCAGGCGTGAGTCCACGCTCGCGCTGCTCGCCTAGACCCCCCAAAACCGAGGAATTGCCGTGATCACCAAGGAACAAGCGCTCGAGTACCACCGCAAGGGAAAGCCGGGAAAGATCGAGGTCGTGGCCACCAAGTCCGTGCTGACCGCGCGGGACCTGTCGATGGCCTACACGCCGGGCGTGGCGGAGCCCTGCCTCGAGATCCAGAAGCGGCCCGACGACGCGTTCAAGTACACCTCGCGCGCCAACCTGGTCGCCGTGGTCACCAACGGCACCGCCGTGCTCGGGCTCGGCAACATCGGCGCGCTCGCCGGCAAGCCGGTGATGGAGGGCAAGGGCGTCCTGTTCAAGCGCTTCGCCGGGATCGACGTGTTCGACATCGAGCTCGGCACCGAAGACGCGGAGCAGATCATCCGCACCGTGAAGCTGCTCGAGCCGACCTTCGGCGGGATCAACCTCGAGGACATCCGCGCTCCCGAATGCTTCGAGATCGAGGAGCGGCTGATCGAGGAGATGGACATTCCCGTCTTTCACGACGACCAGCACGGCACCGCGATCATCTCGGGCGCGGCGTTCCTGAACGCGCTCGAGCTGACCCGCCGCAAGATCGAGAACACCACCGTCGTGGTCTGCGGGGCAGGCGCCGCCGGCATCGCCTGCGCCGACCTGTACGTGCACCTGGGCGTGCGGCCCGAGAACGTGTTCATGACCGACTCGAAGGGCGTGATCTACGAGGGCCGCAGAGAGGGCATGAACAAGTACAAGCAGCGCTACGCGCGCAAGACCCAGGCGCGCACGCTCGAGGACGCGCTCAAGGGAGCGGACTGCTTCGTGGGCGTCTCGTCGGCCGGGCTCGTGACCAAGGAGATGGTCAAGACCATGGCGCCCAACCCCATCATCTTCGCGATGGCGAATCCCGACCCGGAGATCACGCCGGCCGAGGTCGCCGCGGTGCGCGACGATGCGATCATGGCGACGGGCCGCTCCGACTACCCGAACCAGGTCAACAACGTGCTCGGCTTCCCGTTCATCTTCCGCGGCGCGCTCGACGTGCGCGCGCGCAAGATCAACATGGAGATGAAGCTCGCGGCCGTGCGCGCGCTCGCCGAGCTCGCGAAGCAGGGCGAGCAGGGCCTGCCCGAAGAGGTGCGCCACGCCTACCCGGGCGAGCGCTTCGAGTTCGGGCCGAAGTACATCATCCCGAAGCCGTTCGACCCGCGCGTGCTGATCTACGAGTCCACCGCCGTCGCGAAGGCCGCGATGGAGACCGGCGTCGCGCGCGTGCAGCTCGACCTCGAGGAGTACCGCGAGAACCTCGAGCGGCACCTCGGCCGCTCGCGCGAGTTCATGCGCGGCGTGATCAACAGCGCCAAGGGCTCGCCCAAGCGGATCGTGTTCCCCGAGGGCAACGAGGAGCGGGTGCTGCGCGCGGTGCAGATCCTGCGCCAGGAAGAGATCTGCGAGCCGCTCTTGATCGGCACCGACCGCGAGATCCGCGCCCAGGCGGTGGCGCTCGGCATCGACCTCGACGGCGTGCCGATCGTCGACCCGCGCACCTCCGAGAAGCTGGTCTACTACCGCAAGGAGCTGGTCAGCCTGCGCAAGCGCAAGGGCGTGACCGACCGCGACGCCGAGCGGCTGCTGGGCCGACGCGGCTACTTCGGCGTGATGATGGTGCGCATGGGCGACGCGCAGGGCCTGGTCGCGGGCTTGTCGAAGTCGTACTCCGAGTCGATCCGTCCCTCGCTCGAAGTCGTCGGTCTGGCCGAGAGCCACAGCTGCGCCGCGGGCGTGTACGTGGTGATCCAGAAGGACCGCGTGGTGTTCTTCGCCGACGGCTCGGTGAACATCGATCCCACCGCCGAACAGCTCGCCGAGATCGCGGGGCTGGGCGCCGAGACGGCGCGCTGGTTCGGCTTCGACCCGACCGTCGCGCTGGTCTCGTACTCCAACTGGGGCAGCGCGCGCAGCGAGCACACCGAGAAGCTGCAGCAGGCGGTCGACATCGCGCGCGAGCGCTGGAAAGACCTGAAGATCGACGGCGAGATGCACGCCGACATCGCGCTCGACCCGGAGCGGCGGGCCACGCGCTTCGGCTTCGCCGAGATCAAGGGCGAGGCCAACGTGCTGATCTTCCCCAACCTCGACTCGGCGCACATCTCGACGCGGCTGATGGGGACGATCGGCGGCGCGACCGTGGTCGGCCCGATCCTGATGGGGATGCGCTCGCCGGTGAACTCGCTGCAGCCGACGGCGACGGTGGACGACATCGTGAACCTCACCGCGATCACGGTGCTGCAGGCCCAGAAGGAATACTGAGGTGGGCAGGCCGAGCGAGGGCCGTCCCGAGCGAGGCCGCAAGCCGCGAAGCGGTGCGCAGCGAGCCGCAGGCGAGCGAAGTGTTCAGTAAGGTGTTGATCGCCAACCGCGGCGAGATCGCGGTGCGGATCGCGCGCGCCTGCCGCGACCTGGGCGTGGCGTCGGCGGCGATCTACTCCGAGGCGGACCGCGAGGCGCTGCACGTGCGCCACGCCGACGAGGCGCATCCCTGCGGGCCACCGCAGGCCGCCAAGAGCTACCTCGACATCGGGCGCATCCTCGACGTCGCCAAGCAGTGCGGTGCCGAGGCGATCCATCCCGGCTACGGCTTCCTGTCGGAGAACGCGGCCTTCGCGCAGGCCTGCACCGAGGCGGGCGTCGTGTTCATCGGCCCGCGCGCGCCCACCATCCGCGACATGGGCGACAAGGTGGTCGCGCGCCGCACCATGCAGGCGGCCGGCGTGCCGATCGTTCCCGGCACCACCGAGACGCTGTCCGACGCGGAGGCCACGGCGTTCGCCAGGAAGATCGGCTTCCCGGTGATGGTGAAGGCCGCTGCGGGCGGCGGTGGACGCGGACTGCGGCTGGTTGCGCGCGAGGAGGAGCTCGAGGCGGCGCTGAAACGCGCGCGCTCGGAGGCGAAGTCGAGCTTCGGCGACGACGCGATCTACGTCGAGAAGGCGGTCGAGAAGCCACGCCACGTCGAGGTGCAGGTGCTCGCCGACCGCCACGGCCACACCGTGCACCTGTTCGAGCGCGAGTGCTCGATCCAGCGGCGGCACCAGAAGCTGGTCGAGGAGGCGCCCGCCAACCAGATGACGCCGAAGCTGCGCGAGGAGATGGGCGAGTGCGCGATCGCCGCGGCGAAGGCGGTCGGCTACGAGGGCGCAGGCACGCTCGAGTTCCTGGTCGACGGCGACGGCCGGTTCTATTTCCTGGAGATGAACACCCGGGTGCAGGTGGAGCACGCGGTGACCGAGCTCGTGACCGGGATCGACATCGTGAAGAGCGGCATTCGCATCGCCGCGGGCGAGCCGCTCGACTTCGCGCAGGCCGACGTGGGGCTGCACGGCTGGGCGCTCGAGTGCCGCATCTACGCCGAGGACCCGGAGAAGAACTTCATGCCGTCGCCCGGCAAGATCGCCGAGTTCCGGCCGCCCGAGGGGCCGGGCGTGCGCAACGACGCCGGCGTGGCTGCGGGCGCCGAGGTCACCGTCTTCTACGATCCGATGATCGCGAAGCTCTGCACCTGGGGCCGCGACCGGCCGGAGGCGATCGCGCGCATGCGCCGCGGGCTCCACGAGTACGTGGTGACGGGCGTCAAGACTTCGCTCCCCTTCCACCGCCGGGTGCTCGACAACGCGGCCTTCCGCGCCGGCCGCTACGACACGGGCTTCATCGCCACCGAGCTGGGCTAGTGCCGCCGCAGCGGATCCTGCTCGACACCGACATGGGCTCGGACGTCGACGACGCGCTCTGTCTCGCGCTCGCGCTGGCCGCGCCGGAGCTGGAGCTCGTCGCGGTGACCTGCGTGGGCCGCGAGTCGCGGCTGCGCGCGCGCATCGCCAGCCGGCTGCTCGAGCTGGCCGGCCGACACGTTCCGGTGTACGCGGGCTGCCGCGTGCCGCTCCTGGGCGGGAGCGGCTACAACTGGTTCGGCCACGAGGGCCTCGGCATCCTCGAGCCCGGCGTCGACCCCGCGATCGAGCGCGCGCACGCGGCCGACGCACTGCTCGAGCTCTCGCAGGCCGAGCCGGGCCTGGAGATCGTCGCCGTCGGGCCGCTCACCAACCTGGCGCTCGCGCTGGCCAAGGATCCGGACTTCGCCGGCCGGGTCGGCCGGCTCACGGTGATGGGCGGGCACCTGGCGCGTGTCGAGTACCGCGGCCACGTCTTTCCGTTCGGCGTCGACTACAACCTGTGCTCCGATCCGCACGCCTCGCTCGTGGTGCTGCGCTCGGGGATCCCCACCCGGCTGGTGACCGCCGACGTGACCCTGCGCAGCTGGCTGTGCGAGACCGACGTGCTCGAGCTCGAGAAGTCGGGCGCGCCGCTCCAGACCGCGCTCGCCCGCGCGATCCGCATCTGGACACCGGTGCAGCGGCGCCTGCTCGATCCGCCCGGCGCGCCGCCAGCCGACAACGCGGCCTTCCTGCACGACCCGCTCACGCTGGCCTGCGCCTACGACGAGTCGTTCTGCGGCTTCGAGACGCTCGAGATCGAGCCGGCCATCTTCGACGGCGTCTTCCGCACAAGGGTCTGCGCGGAGCCCGTGCCCGGCAGCTTTCCGCTGCGCTGCGCGACCTCGGTCGACGCGGCTGCGATCCGCGCGCACTTCATGGCGCGCGTCGGCGCGCTCGGCCGCTAGCCCAGGCTGCGCAGCAGCGCCGGCAGCGCGCGCAGATCGCCGATGGTGAAGTCGGGGCGCAGCTCGGGCGCGGCCCAGGGGGCGCCGCGCTTGCGGATGTAGACCGAACGCAGGCCGGCGTTCCGCGCCGCGGCGATGTCGGTGCGCAGCTTGTCGCCGACCAGGATCGCGCGCTCGCGCGACACGCGCAGTCCGGCGAGCACGAACTCGACGATCGCGCGGTCGGGCTTGCGGCGGCCGAAGTTCCCCGACCACACTGCGCAGCCGAAGTGCTGCAGCATGCCCGCGCGCCGCAGCACGTCTGCGTGGTGGCGCCCGGGCATCGCCGTGTTCGAGACCAGGCCCAGCCGGTAGTGGCGCGCCAGCGCCGCGACCACCCCGACGGCGTAAGGATAGGGCGGCGGCGAGGACTCGCGCTTGAACGCGCGCAGGAGCAGCGTGCGCACGGCGGGCGAGCAGTCGCCGAAGACCTGATCCAGGTCGGGCTGCGCCCGCTCGCGCTCGAGCGCGCGATAGGCCTCGCGCAGCGCCTTCGCGCGCGCCACCACGAACGGCTCGGGGTCGTCGACGCCCGCGTCGCGCAGGGACGCGAGCAGGGCCGGGTCGCGCACCGCCCGTTCGTAGGTCTGCTGCTCGGGGAGCAGCACGCCGCCCATGTCGAGCAGCACCGCCTGGACGGAGCGGCGACCCACTAAGCCTCTCGTTCTGGGACGACCGTGAGCGCCTTCGACGCGGGCTTGCGCACCATCACCCGCGCCGCCCAGATCGAGATCTCGTACAGGAAGCACAGCGGCACCGAGAGCATGATCTGGCTGGTTGCGTCTGGCGGGGTCAGGATCGCGCCGACGATGAACGCGATCAGGATCGCGTACTTGCGCTGCGCCGCGAGCCAGGCCGGGGTGACGATGCCGGCCAGCGCCAGCGCGACCAGGATGATCGGCAGCTGGAAGGCCAGCCCGAACGCCAGGTACATGCCGGTGCAGAACTGGAACACCGAGGCGGTGGTCCAGCTGGTGTGGACGAAGTCCGCCTCGAGCGAGACGAAGTACTGGAACATCACCGGGAAGGCGACGAAGTAGCCGAACAGGCAACCGACACCGAAAAGTGTAGATGTGGAGATCACGAAAGGCAGCGCCAGCCGCCGCTCGCTCTCGTACAGCCCCGGCGCCACGAAGTGCCACAGGTGCCAGAGCGCCACCGGCATCGCCACGATGAAGCCAGCCAGCACGGCGGTCTTCAGGTAGGTCACGAACAGCTCGCTGGGCGAGACGGCGATCAGCGTGTTGCCCGACGAGCGCACGGCGTTGACCGCCGGCGCCATGATCAGCGCGAACAGCTCCTTCGACCAGAAGCTCGCGACGAAGCCGGCCACCGCCCACACGCCGAACACCCAGAAGAGCCGGATCCGCAGCTCCTCCAGGTGCTCGAGGAAGGGGCGGGGCTTGTCATCCATCGGTCTTCGGCGGCGCCGGTGCGGCGGGCTCCGCCGGCTTCTCCGGCGGCATCGCGGGCTGGCGCGGTGGAGCCGCGGGCGGCGGCTCCTCGAGCGACGCCGAGAGCGTGCGCTGGAACTCCGTCGACGCGCGGCGGAACTCCGCCATGCCCTTGCCGAGCGAGCGCGCGATCTCGGGCAGGCGCTTCGGGCCGAGCACGAGCAGTGCGACGATCAGGATCACCAGCAATTCGGGCATGCCGACGCTGAACACACGGACCTCCTGGTTCCCAGCTCACCACCCCATCGGCTGGAACGCCGTCGGGCGAGACCGCGGAGAAGGTAGCGCGAGAATGCGCGATGCGGGGTGCTGCCCCGCAGCCACTCTCGGACCTTCCACCCCCCGATGAAGGACCCGGAACGGCGCGGGGCAGCAGCAACCCGCAGGTGCATTTAGATCAGAGCGCGAGAGCGCATGCAAGCTCAATTTCGCGCACACATCATGCACAGCGCCGCGGCACGTCGACGGAAACGACCTCGAGGCGCTCCTGCGCCGAAGACTCGAAGCGGATCAGCGTCTCGCGACTGACGTGGAGCAGCGGTCCGCCGCCGCGCCGCCGGATCAGCAGGCCGTCGCCGCTCTCGGCGAAATCGATCACCGCGCCGAGGTGCTGGACGCCACTGTCGGTCCAGAGCGTGAGTGTGCGCTCGAGTCGCCGCGCGACCACGAGCTCGAGCGTCGTGCCGATGCAGCGGCGTGCCAGCTCGGCCGCCCGCGCGACGTCGCGGCAGATCTGATAGGGGTCGCCATCGATGCGCACGCGCGCCGCGCGCAGCATGCGCAGCCAACGGCCCACCCCGGCGACGTACGCCAGCTCCCCGTCGGGCGCCAACGCGATCCGGTCGGTGAGCTCGCTCGGCCAGCCGCGCACGGGCGCATAGCGGACCACGAGCGAGTCCAGCTCGGCGCGCGTGTCGGTGACGACGGCGGCGATTCTCCTGGCGAGCGGCCGAAGCGCCAAGCCGCCGACGCTAGCAGAGCGCCGGCGTGCGCGTCAGCCGGGCAGCTCCACCAGGATCACGTTGTCCTGGGGGCCGCTCGCGTCGACGGCGAACGTGCCGTTCGCGCGCGCGAACAGGTCGCGCGCGATCACCACCTCGACGAACGCGCTCTCCGCGTCGTCGAGCGGCCCGGCGAGCACGTCCTCCGGGCTGTGGAAGCGCAGCAGGATGCGGTGGCCGGCGGGCCGGCCCTCGCGCTTGCGCGTCCAGGCGCTGCCCAGGTAGACGTCGCCGCCGCGCGGGACCAGCCGCAGCGCGCGGTCGAGCAGCGCGCCGATCGCAAAGCGGATCTGCGCCTCGTCGGCGACGAGCGGGGGCGCGTCGAAGTCGAGCTCCCGCAGCACCACCAGCTCGCGCGCGCGGGCGGCGCTCTGGCGCTGGTCGAGCTCGGAGGCCAGCGCCGGGGCAAGGTCGAACGGGCGCGGCTCCGGCGGACCCAGCCGCAGGTATCGCTCCAGCCGCTGCAGCGTCTCGTCGACGGAGCCCAGGTCCTCCTCGACCAGCGTCCGCAGCTCCCGGCGCACCGCGGCGTCGCCGGGGCGCTGCTCCACCAGCCCGGCGTAGGTGCGCACCGCGCGCAGCGGCTTGCGCAGCTCGTGCGCCAGCGGGAGGAGCAGCTCGCGCAGGCCCGGCTCGCTCCAACCGGTCTTCGGCGGCGGAGCGGGTGCAGGCGCCGCCGCGAGCTCGGGCTCCGGCTCGGGATCCAGCTCGAGGACGGGTTCTTCGGGAGCCGCGGATGCGTGCGGGGTGAGACGTTCCTCATCGAGCTCGTCCGGCTCTGGTTCCGCCGGCTTCGACGGTGCGAGCTCGCGCGGCTCGATCGTGGCGAGCATCAGGTCCTCGTCGCTCGCCGGCTCGCGCGCCGGCTCCGCGCGCGCCGCGTGCGCGGGCGCCGGGTGGCGCGCGAATGGCAGGTCGGCCAGCTCGAGCTCCGGGCCGCGTGCCTGCGCGAAGCTCGTGTCGAGCACGCGGTCGAGCTCGGCCAGGTTGCCCGGCCACACCCAGGCTTCGAGCGCGCTGCGCGCCGAGGCCGAGACGGGAAGCTCGCGACCGGAGCGCTCGGCGGCGGCGCGAGCGGCCGCTGCGATCAGCGCCGCGCGGTCGGGCCGCGCGCGCAGCGCCGGCAGCTCGACCCGCAGCCACGGCAGCTCGCGCAGCGCGCTCGCGAGCCGCGCCGGGTGCAGCGCCGACGCGAGCCAGCGGATCGGCTCCAGCGCGATCGCACCGCTCGCGCCGAGCAGGTGCGCCAGCTCCTCCTGCCGCGCGCGCGGCGCGCGCTCGAGCCGCGGCAGGTACACCGTCGTGTGTCGGCCCGCGGTGCGCTCGAGCAGGCTGCGCTCGAGCTCCCCGGCTGCGGCCTCCGCCAGCGCAAAGAGCACGAAGTCGCTGCGCGCGGGCTCAGCGAACGCGTGCACGTAGCGGGCGAGCAGATCGCGGCGGGAGCCCGGCTCGCCCACGAAGAGCACGGGGCGGTGCGCATTGCGCGGGTCGACCGCGCGGCGCAGCTCCGGCAGGTCGACGCCCGCGTACAGCCGCTCGACCTCGGCCCGCAGCCAGGCCTCGCGCGTGCGCTCGCGCAGCGTCGCGGGGAGACCGCTCGCCGCGAGGAGGCGCCCTGGGCTCTCTGCGAGCTCGTCGGGGTCGAAGGGGAACTCGACGGCCAGCGCGGCGCGGTCGTCGAACAGGCGCGCGACTCCGGCTGCACCGTCCTGCGCCGCGACGAAGAGCACCGGCGCGGGCGCGCGGCGCGCCGCCGGCAGCGCGCGCACGAACGCGAGCATCCGCTCCAGCGTCTCGCGCCGGCCCCCGGTCTCCGTCAGACCGACGAGGACGAGCAGATCGGCCGGCGGCGCGCCCTTGAACGACGCGCGTTCGGGCGTGCCGGTCCAGGTCTCGCCGAGCCCCGCGACGTGGTGCGCCAGGATCGCGGCGAGCGAGGACTCTTCCGAGACGATCCAGATCGCGGCCACCGGCGCAGTCTACACGAAGCGTGGCGCTCCCCCCTCGCCCCTGCGCGGCAGATTTCCAAAGGCCTGGCGCGGGTATACTGCGAGCCCATGCGCCGATTCGGACTCGTCCTGCCGCTCGTCGTCCTCGCTGCGCTCGCTGTGCCGGCCCGCGCCGAAGACCTGTCGAAGCTCGACCTCTCTGGCGAGTGGTACGTGCTGCTCCACTACAAGGACGCCCGCTCGGAGGACAAGTCGATCACCGACTTCAAGGACTTCGCTTGGTCGGTCCAGCAGTCCCCCGAGAAGCTCAGCGTCGAGGAATACCCCTACGTGCTGTTCGACGAGGGCACCGAAGAGGTGCGTCGTGCGGCGATGCGCGGCCACACGCCCTGGCAGCCCGAGGGCGTGGTGCTCGACAACCTGCGCGCGCACGTCGACGTCTCGAGCCGCGCCATGCGCAAGAAGGAGCTCGCGGGCAGCGCGACCCAGGGCATGAAGTCGCTGCCCGAGGGGGCGGCGAAGTCGGGCACCGTGAGCTTCACGCGCAACTGGACGGTGACCTGGGCCCCAGACAAGGTCCGGGTGCAGGTGGTGGACTCACTCGGCGGAGGGAGCTCGATGCTGGGCGAGATGGAAGAGGCCTCGGTCTTCGACATCACCGCACGGCCATCGCCGGACGAGCTCACGGGCACCTGGTCGGAGGGCGAGAAATCCGGAAGCCTGCGGATGATCCGCGCCAAAGAGCGCCGGGTGGTGAAGTAGCCGGGGCGAGCGGCGGCCTGGTCGTCCGCGCCGCGCGGGTCGAAGACCGCGAGGGGCTGGTCGCGCTCTGGCTCGACCTGATCGAGCACCACCGCCGGCTCGCGCCGCAGGACGCGCCCGCGCCGAGCCTGCGCAGCGTGCTGTCCGAAGAGCTCGCGCGCGGGATCGCGCGCTCGCGCTGCTGTGTGCGCGTGGCGGAGCGGGACGGCGCGCGGGTCGGCTTCGTGTTCGCGGAGGCCGAGTCGGCGAGCCGCCCGGGCGAGGCGCCGCCCTCGGGCTGGATCCACGAGCTCTGGGTGGTGCCCGCCGAGCGGCGCCGCGGCGTGGCGGCTGCGCTCCTGGCCGAGGCCGATGCGTTCTTCGCCGCGCGCGGGGTGAGCCGCGTCTCGGTCCGCGTCGAGAGCGCGAACGCCGACGCGCTGCGCTACTGGTCGCGGCGCGGCTTCGGTGAGCGCGCCCGGGTGCTCGAGCGCCTGGGCTCTTGAGCCGTGCTAAGGTGCCCGCCGCCATGCACCCCCTCGCCGTCGAGCTGAACGACAAGATCCGCGCCGAGTGCCCCGTGCTGTACGAGCTCCTGTCCGCGCGTGGGCGCGAGCTCTACTTCCCGAAGGGCATCCTGTCGCAGTCGGCCGAGGCGAAGGAGAAGGCGCACCGCATGAACGCGACCATCGGCGAGGCCACCGAGGGCGACGGCCCGATGGCGCTCGCGTCTGTGCTCGCGCACGTGAAGGACATCTCGCCGACCGACGCCGTGCGCTACGCGCCCGCTGGCGGCCGCGCGGACCTGCGCCAGGCGTGGAAGCAGAAGCAGCTGGCCGAGAACCCGTCGATGCGCGGGAAGCAATCGTCGCTGCCGATCGTCACCCACGCGCTGACCCACGGGCTCGCGCTGACGGGCGACCTCTTCGTCGACCCGGGCGACCGGGTGCTGATCCCGGACATGCTCTGGGACAACTACGCGCTGAACTTCGAGACGCGCCTGGGCGGCGTGGTCGAGACCTTCCCCACCTACGACGGCGAGCGCTTCAACGTGCCGGCGCTGCGCGCGGCGCTGCTCGCCGGGCCGGCGAAGACGCTCCTGGTGCTGAACTTTCCCAACAACCCGACCGGCTACATGCCGACGCCGGCCGAACTCGCGGGCATGCGCGACGCGGTGCTCGCGGCAGCCGTTGCGGGCAAGAAGCTGGTGGTGGTCTGCGACGACGCCTACTTCGGCCTGATCTTCTCCGACGAGGCGAGCCACGAATCGCCCTTCGGCCTGCTCGCGAACCTCCACCCGAACGTCGTCGCGATCAAGCTCGACGGCGCGACCAAGGAGCTGTTCGTGTGGGGGCTGCGCTGCGGCTTCCTCACCATCGCGCCGCCGGCGGTGAAGAACCCCGAGGCGCTGTTCGCCGCGCTCGAGCGCAAGCTGATGGGCGCGATCCGCGCCACCATCTCGAACTGCACGTCGCTGTCGCAGGCGATCGTGCTGGCGGCGCTCCGTTCGCCCGCGCTGCCCGCGGAGCGGCGCGAGAAGTTCGAGATCCTGCGCGCGCGGGCCGAGCGCGTGCGCACGGTGGTGTACCGCGAGCAGTACGCCCGACACTGGGATGTGTATCCCTTCAACGCGGGCTACTTCATGTGCCTGCGCGTGAAGGGCGTGGCTGCCGAGAAGCTGCGCCTGCACCTCTTGGAGAAGTACGGCGTCGGGGTGATCGCGATGGGCCAGAGCGACGTCCGGGTCGCCTTCTCCTGCCTCGAGCTCGACCAGATCGAGCCGCTGTTCGAGCTCACCGCCCGCGCGATCGACGAGCTTCGCGGCTAGGCCAGCGCGGGCGCCGGAGTCCGCAGCCAGCTGCGCATGCCTGAGCGGGCAGCCGCGACACCGGCCGCTCCCCGCCCGCGACTCAAGAGGCGGATGCCGCCATTTGCCGCTTCGCCCGCATTTCGCCTGGATGCGCGTCCGGGCACGGCCGTCGCCGTCCGGGCACGGAAGACGCATTGCCCGAGCGGCCCGCGCGCGGAAGTGGTCAAGCAAAGCGCGGCGAGGACGACGAGGAATCCAGTGATGCGCGAGTGCACAACGGGTGCGAGCGAAGTAGGCGATTTCATTGTGACTCCGGTCACAGTCGCTGCCCGCCGCGACTGCACTATACGCGGTGCGTCCAGACCGGCGCTGCCGCTGCCAGTGGTCGGGATGTTGCATCGGCCTCGGAGGGGTATGCGCACTCGGGTGATCCGCACGTTGAGCTGCATCGCGGCGTCGTTCATCGCCGCGGCCAGCGTGCGCGCAGGAGTGCTCTCCTCCTCGCAGCTCTTGGCGCTCGAGCCGGCCGCCCAGCCCGACCAGATCCGCTCGGTGCTGCCGAGCGGTTCCGCGGATCCCGGCTTCCTCTCGCCCGTGCCCGACCGCTCGCAGGAGCCCGAGGCGAACGGCGACCCGTCGCTCACGATCGTGACCGGCCGCGTGCCCCGCAACGGCACGCTCGCGGGTGCGCTGCGCGGGTCCGGCGTCGCGCCCGAGACGGTCGAGCTGGTCGCCCGCTCGCTGCGCGGCGTGTTCGACGTCCGCGGCGCGCGGCCCGGCGACTTCTACGCGCTGATCCGCGACGCGTCCGGGCAGGTGCTCACCTTCGAGTACCAGCGCGGCCGCGCCGAGGTGTACCGCGTCGACCGCAAGGGCGCGAACCTGGTGGCGTCGCACGAGGCGGCGGCGCTCGAGCGCCGCGTGCTGGAGCTCGGCGGCGTGGTGAAGACCTCGCTCTTCGACTCGCTCACCGACCTGGGCGAGGGCCCGGAGCTGGTGCACGCGTTCGCCGACATCTTCGCCTGGGACTTCGACTTCTCGACGCAGACCCGGCCCGGCGACGAGTTCCGCATGGTGTTCGAGAAGTACTACGACAAGGACGGCTTCGTGCGCTACGGCCGCGTTCAGGCCGCGGAGTACCGCGCCGCCCGCCACGACTTCGTCGCGGTCTGGTTCGAAGACGAGAACGGCACCGGCGGCTACTACTCGCCCGACGGCAACTCGATGCGCCGTGCGTTCCTGGCTGCGCCGCTGAAGTTCTCGCGCATCTCATCGCGCTATACGATGTCGCGCTTCCACCCGATCCTGCACGAGTCGCGGCCGCACGAGGGCGTCGACTACGCGGCGCCGGTCGGCACGCCGGTCTGGGCGGTCGCCGACGGCGAGGTGGTCTACGCGGGCTGGGCCGGCGGCTTCGGCAATACGGTGCGCATCCAGCACCGCAGCGGCTACCTGTCGTCGTACGGCCACCTGTCGCGCTACGCGCGCGGGCTGCGCGTCGGCCAGCACGTGGCGCAGAAGCAGCTGATCGGGTTCGTCGGCGCCACCGGCCTCGCCACCGGCCCGCACCTGGACTTCCGCATCGCCCGCGACGGGCGCTTCGTCGATCCGCTCCACCTGCGCACCGACGCCGGCGAGCCGATCCCTCCGCGCGCGCGCCAGCGCTTCGCGAAGGTGAAGGACATGCGGATGGCGGAGCTGCGCGCGGCTCAGCCGTCGCTCGTGCTCGACGCCGCGATGTAGCGGCCGCGGCCGACGATCACCGCCACCACGGCATCGCCCTCGACGTTCGCGACCGTGCGGATGGTGTCGAGGAAGCGGTCGATCGTGAGCAGCAGCCCCACCGCCTCGCCCGGCAGGCCGACCGCCTGCAGCACCACGATCATCGTCACCATGCCAGCCGACGGGATGCCCGGCGCCCCGATCGCAGTCGCGATCGCCACGATGAACACCACGATCTGCGCGCCCAGCCCGAGCGGAATCCCATAGAGCGAGGCGACGAAGACCGCGGCGATCGCCTCGTACAGCGCGGTGCCGTCCATGTTCACGGTCGCGCCGAGCGGCATTACGAAGGCGGCGATCTGGCGCGAGACGCCGAGGTTCTCCTCTACACAGCGCTGTGACACCGGCAGCGTGGCCGCGCTCGAGCTGGTGGTGAACGCCACGGCCAGCGCCTCGCGCAGGCCGCCCAGGAGCTCGAGCGGGCCGATGCCCGTGAACACCCAGCACAGCGCGGGCAGGGTGACCAGCGCGTGGAACAGCGTGCCGCCGATCACCACGGCCGAGAACGCGAGGAGGTTGTCCACGATCACCCGGAAGCCGATCGTGGCCACCAGGTGGCCGATCAGCGCCAGGATCCCGACCGGCGCCAGGCGCACGAACCAGCCGATGATGGTCATCACCGCCGCGGCGGCGCCGCCCAGCCAGTCGACCACCGGCCGGCCCGGCGCGCCCACCCGGATCAGCGCGGCGCCGAACAAGAGCGCAAACGCCACGATCGGCAGGATGCGCGCCTCCGCCAGCGCGGACGCGGGGTTCTGCAGCATCTCCAGCACGGTGGAGTAGGCGAACTCGCCCAGGCTCGGCGGCCCCTGCGGCTTCTGGGCGGAGCCCACGGCCTCGCGGAAGAAGGCGCTCTGCGCCAGCTCGCTGCCGACCCCGGGCTGGACCCAGTTCACCAGGAGGAGACCCGTGATCACCGCCAGGATCATCGTAAGCAGATACAAGAGCGCAGTGCGCGTCCCGAGCCGGCCGAGCTCGCGCGCGCCCTGCATGCCGCCGACGGCGTGCGAGATCGAGAGAAAGATCAGCGGTGCGATCAGCATCTTCAGGAGCGCGATGAAGATCTTCCCGACCGCCTTCATGGCGTCCGCGGTCTCGGGCGGGAGCAGCTGCGCGGAGATCGCGCGTCCGAGTGCGATCCCGGTCACGGTTCCGAGCAGGATCTGCCAGTTCAGCGACACGCGGCTGGCGAGACAGAACCAGAGGAACGCCGCGGCGAAGAGGCTGAAGGCGAGCTCGGAGCGCGAGGCGGCGAGCGCTGCAACCGCGGCAGCGAGCAGAAGCGCGATCCCGACCCCAGCCCTCGGCCCCGGCAAAGCGGGCGCAGTATATCGCCCGGATGAAATACACTGCGCCGATGGACGCCCAGCGCTTCCGGAAGCTGGCCGAGGAGCTCGCGGGGCGCGACCCCGGCCTGTCGCAGCGGCTGCGCCACACGCGCGACGCGGCGCGCGCGCTGCGCGAGCTCGCGTTCCACGCGGTGGAGACGTTCCGGCAGCGCGCGTCGGAGATCGGCGCTCCCTATCTCGGGAACATCGAAGTCTCCGCCGTCGAGCCCGACGAGAAGCACGTCGACGCGGTCCAGTTCAAGGTCTCGCGCGGGCGCTGGGAGCTGCTGTGCGTGGCGATCGCGCGCGCGGAGGCGAAGCTGCGCGTGGTGGGGCCGTTCAAGCGCGGCAAGGAAGAGGGTCCGTGCGCCGAAGCGGGGCTGTCGGGGCGCGAAGCCGAGGCGCTGCTCGAAGAACGGATCGCCGAGCTCGTGCGCGAGGCGACTCGGATTTGAGGGAGAACATCGTGGAGCGCGCTGGAGGTCCGGCATGAGCCTGACCCGCGAGGACCCGCGCCTGGCGCGGCCGGCCGAAGACGTCGCGCAGCTGGTCGAGTACTTCCGCGAGGGCGAGACGCCGCGCGCCGACTGGCGCGTGGGCACCGAGCACGAGAAGCTCGGGCTGTACGCGCGCAGCTTCCGTCCGGTGCCGTACGAGGGCGAGCGCGGCATCCGCACGCTGCTCGAGACGATCGAGCGCGAGCGCGGCTGGAAGCCGCTCGGCGATGCGGGGCTGCTGGTCGGGCTGGAGCAGGAGGGCCGCACCATCACGCTCGAGCCGGGCGGACAGCTCGAGCTCTCCGGGGCGCCGCTCTCGACGCTGCACGAGACCGAGCGCGAGTTCCGCGACCACATCGCCCTGGTGAACCAGGTCTCCGAGCCGCTCGGCATCGTCTGGCTCGGGCTCGGGCTGCACCCGCTCGCGGGCGTCGTCGAGCTGCCGCGCATGCCGCGCGAGCGCCACCAGATCATGCGCGAGTACCTGGGCGCGCGCGACGCGCTGGGGCTGCACATGATGCACGCCACGGCGGGCGTGCAGGCGAACTTCGACTTCGCCTCCGAGGCCGACGCGGCGCGCAAGCTGCGGCTCGCGCTCGCCGCTTCGCCGGTGTCGACCGCGCTCTTCGCCAACTCGCCGCTCTCCGAGGGCAAGCCCAACGGCTTCGAGTCGCGCCGCGCGGAGATCTGGCGACACACCGACACCGATCGGTGGAGCCTGCTGCCGTTCGCGTTCGAGCCGGACTTCGGCGAGGGCACCGCCTACCGCGCCTACACCGAGTGGGCGCTCGACGTGCCGATGTTCCTGGTCGTGCGCGACGGGCACAGCCTGCCAGCGCGGGGCGTGACCTTCCGCGAGTTCATGAAGCGCGGCCTGGACGGCCGCCGCGCCACGCTCGCCGACTGGGTGGTCCACCTCACCACCGTGTTCCCCGAGGTGCGGATGAAGCGGGTGATCGAGACGCGCGGCACGGACGCCGTGCCCGGGGCGCAGGTGTGCGCACTCCCCGCGTTCTGGAAGGGGCTGCTCTACGACGAAGGTTCGCTTTCGGCGGGGCTGGAGCGGCTGCGCCGCTGGAGCTTCGCCGACGTCGACGCGCTGCACGCCGCGGTGGCACGCCAGGGGCTGCAGGCGCGCGGGCCCGACGGCCCCGTGCTCGAGGTCGCGCGCGAGCTGGTCGAGCTCTCGCGCCAGGGCCTGGTCCGGCTGGGAGCGAAGAACGAGCTGGGCGAGGACGAATCGGTCCACCTCGAGCCGCTCTTCCGCGTCGCGGAGCGCGGCACCAGCCCCGCCGCGGAGCTGCTGGCGGCCTGGAACCGCCCGTGGCGCCAGAGCCCGGCGCGGCTGGTCGAGTGGGCGAAGTACTAGCAACTCCGGCGCAACTGCGCGGTTGACCCGGGAGAGACGCGTCCGATAGGCTACGCGCCGATTCACGGGAGGACCCCCAAAATGCGCTCCGTCTGCACGGGATTTGCTGCCGCTCTCGCCCTCGTCCTCTGCTTCGCGCTGCACGCCTCGGCCCAGAGCCAGGCCGAGTTCAAGCGCGAGCTGAAGGCCATGCAGCTCCTCTACAAGGAGCCCGGGCTGATGGACGTCACGGTCAAGTCCATGCGCGGCATGATGATGCTGACCGGCAACACCGCGACCGACGACCAGAGCAAGAAGGCCGAGGCGATCATCAAGGACATGCGCGGCGTGAAGGAGGTCCGGAACCGCATCCGCGTGGGCAAGACCGAGGACTGCTCCGCGGTGAAGGACGCCGACCTGATGTCGAAGGTCGACAAGGAGATCGAGAACGACGAGGAGCTGGCCCAGGCGCGGCGCAAGATCGACATCGCGATCAAGGACCGGAACGTCACGCTCAAGGGCAGCCTCAAGGACTATTCGCAGGCCGGCTCGCTGGTCAACATGGTGAAGCGGGTGCCCTGCTTCAACTCGATGAACTTCGACGAGCTGGAGTACGACTAGGCCGGGCTGCCGACCGGCGGCTTTTGCAGGCCGCGGCCCAGACGGGCCGCGGCCTTCGTTTTTCGGCCCGCCCCCCGGTTGACCGGTCGCCGTCGGGCCCTAGCGTTGCGGGCCACTGTGAGCGAAGCCAGGCAGGTCGTGATCGAGATCGGCGGGGAGCAGCTCGAGGTTCCCCAGCGCGTGCCGCTCCTCCCGGTGCGGAACACCGTGGTCTTCCCCGGTGTGACGTTGCCGTTGTCGGTCGGGCGCGCCGCCTCGCTGGCCGCGGTTCAGGCGGCGGCGAAGGCAGGTGGCTTCCTGGTCGTGGCGACCCAGCGCGCGCCTGAGACGGAGAGCCCGCGGCTCGAGGACCTGTACCCGGTCGGCACGCTCACCAAGATCGTCCACCTGGCCGAGACCGGGTCGGGCATCTCCGTCGCGGTCGTCGGCCTGGCGCGGGTGCGGCTGCGCGGGCTGCACGAAGTGGGGACGTACACCGAGGCGGACACCGAGGTCCTGCCCGACCTGCTCGACCGCACGCCCGAGGCCGAGGCCGCGCGGCGCACGGTGCAGCGGCTGGGCAAGGAGCTCGTGGCGCTGCGCGACGACATCCCCGACGAGGCCGCCCAGATCCTGGACCGCTTCGACGACCCGGCGCGGCTCGCCGACGTGATCGCGTTCAACGGCACCATGCCGCTGCCCGAGAAGATCGAGCTGCTGGCGCAGCAGGACGTGCTGGCGCGGCTGCGCACGCTGATGCGCTACCTGATGCGCGAGATCCGCATCGCGCAGGTGTCGAAGACCTTCGCCGAGCGCGCCGCGGGCGAGATCGGGGAGGACGAGCGGCGCAAGCTCCTGCGCGAGCAGCTGCGCAAGATCAAGAGCGAGCTCGGCGAGAACGACGAGCAGGGCAGTGAGGGCGACGAGCTGCGCGACCGGCTGGAGCAGGCCGAGCTGCCGGCCGAGGCGCGCGAGGTCGCCGAACGCGAGGTCGGGCGCATCGCCGGCATGCCCTCCCATTCGCCCGAGCGCTCCGTCGCGCGCACCTACGTCGAGTGGCTGCTCGACCTGCCCTGGAAGGCCGAGACCAAGGACAACCTCGACCTGGCGCACGCGCGGCGCATCCTCGACGAAGACCACTTCGATCTCGAGAAGGTGAAGGAGCGCATTCTCGAGTATCTCGCCGTGCGCCGTCTGGTGTCGGATCCCAAGGGACCGATCCTGTGCTTCCTCGGGCCGCCGGGCGTGGGCAAGACGTCGCTCGGCAAGTCGATCGCGCGCGCGATGGGCCGCAAGTTCGCGCGCGCGTCGCTGGGCGGCGTGCGCGACGAGGCCGAGATTCGCGGCCACCGCCGCACCTACGTGGGCGCGCTGCCCGGGCGCATCCTGCAGAGCCTGAAGACCGCCGGCACGCGCAACCCGGTGTTCATCCTCGATGAGATCGACAAGGTGGGCATGGACTACCGCGGCGATCCGTCCTCGGCGCTCTTGGAAGTGCTCGACCCGGAGCAGAACTGGAGCTTCAGCGACCACTACGTCGAGGTGCCGTTCGACCTGTCGAAGGTGCTGTTCATCGCCACCGCCAACCGGGCCGACACCATCCCGCCGCCCCTGCTCGACCGCATGGAGATCATCGAGCTGCCGGGCTACACCGCGACCGAGAAGGTGCGCATCGGGCGCGAGTTCCTGCTGCCGCGCCAGCTCGCCGAGCACGGGCTCCCGCGCGAGTCGGTCGCGCTCTCGGACGACGTGCTCCTGAAGCTGGTCGAGGGCTACACGCGGGAGGCCGGCGTGCGCAGCCTGGAACGGAACATCGCCTCGCTGGTGCGCAAGACCGCGCTGCGCGTGGCGGAAGGCGCGCAGGCGAACGCGATCTCGCTCGACGACCTGCCGAAGCTGCTGGGCCCGGCTCCGTTCTCGCAGGAGACCGCCGAGCACATCAAGCGCCCCGGCGTGGCGACGGGAATGGTGTGGACCCCGGTGGGCGGCGACCTGGTGTTCGTGGAGTCGGCGCGGATGGAGGGCAAGCCCGAGCTGCAGCTCACTGGCCAGATGGGCGACGTGATGCGCGAGTCGGCCGAGGCTGCGCTGTCCTACGTGCGCACGAACGCCGAGTCGCTCGGCATCGCGTCCGACGCGTTCGAGAAGAGCAAGATCCACGTGCACGTCCCCGCGGGCGGGCAGCCCAAGGACGGACCGTCGGCCGGAGTCACCATGGTCGTGTCGCTGGCGAGCCTGCTCACCGGCAAGCCGGTGCGCGACGACGTCGCGATGACCGGCGAGATCACGCTCCGCGGCCAGGTGCTGCCCGTCGGCGGGATCAAGGGCAAGGTGCTCGCGGCGCACCGCGCCGGGATCAAGGAGCTGATCCTGCCCAAGCGCAACGCGAAGGACCTCGAGGAGGTCCCGCCCGAGGTGCTGTCGAGCTTCAAGGTGCGGCTGGTCGACCAGGCGAGCGACGCCGTGCGCGAGGCGATCCCCGGCATTGGCTGACGGCGTCGCGCTGTTGCGGCTGGCGCGCGGCGACCGTGCCGCGGCGGTCGCGCGGCTGCGCGAGCTCGGGCCCGAGGAGCTCGCTGCCGCCTGCCAGGAGCTGCGCGCCGAATCGCGCGCCGAGTTCCTGATGCTGGTGCCCCGGCCGGAAGACGTCCTGCCGCTGCTGGCCGAGGCCGAGCTGGTGCAGACCGTGCGCGCCGGCGGCATGTCGGACGCCGCCTGGCTGCTCGAGCTCGCCACGCCGGAGCAGCGGCTGGCCTGCTTCGACCTCGACTGCTGGACGGGCGAGCAGCCGGCACTCGACAGAGTCCACGAGTGGCTCGACGCGCTGATCGAGGCCGGGCGCCCCACCCTCGTCCACGCGCTCGACGAGATGGACCTCGAGCTCTTGATCCTGGCGCTGCGCGCGGAGACGCGGGTGGCGGTGGTGGCGAAGGAGGACGAGGCGCCCGAAGGCTGGTATACACCGGACGGTGTCGTCTACTTCGGCTTCACCGACGCGCAGAGCCTGCACCGCGTACACGAAGTCGTGCAGGCGCTGTTCGAGACGCTCCCGGCGCTCTACTGGCGGCTGGTGTACGGGCTCTTGTTCGAGCCGACGCCCGAGTGCGAGGAGGACGCGCTGCGCTGGCGCACCAACCGCCTCGCCGACCTGGGCTTCCCCGACCGCGCGCAGGCCATGCGGGTGTACCGGCCGCTGCGCGCCGACAAGGTGGTGGAGCAGCCGGCCGAGGGCACGGAAGCAGGGGCGCTGGTGCGCTCGATCGCGCTGCCGCGGCAGCTGCGCGGGTCGCTCCTGGGCGAAGCGCTGAGCGCGCTGCCCGCGGCGCGCGCAGCCGACGTGCTGGGCTACGTGCTGGGCGTCGCGAACGCGCTCGCGGTCGCGGACGGGCTCTCCCTCGCCGACAGCGACTCGGTGCCCCGCGCGCTCGAGAAGGCGGTGCGCGGCATCGACGCCGGCCTGCGCGAGCTGGCGGAGGCGCGCTCCCAGCCCGCCGAGGAGGTGCTGGAGCGCACCACCCCGCTCGACCTCTTCCGCGTCGGTGCGACGCGCGACCCGGCGCTGCGGCCGCCGCCGCTCCCCGCCGAGCCGGCCGAGTCGTGACGCCGGGCCCGCACGCGCTCTCGACCGGGTGGCAGGCGCTGCTGGTGCTCGCGTTCGGCGCCGCGACCAGCGGCTCGATCGTGTTCTTCGCGCCCGGGGGCCTCGGCGACGCGGACCTCCTGCTGCTCGCCGCGTCGCTCGGCGCGCTGGCGACCGCCGCGCTCTGGCTGTGGGCGGTGGCGCTGCGCAGCCAGTCCCGTTGGGGGCTCGCGCTCGCGCTGCTGCTCTGGGTGCCCTACGTGAACTTCGTCGCCGCGAGCATGTTCGCGCGGCGCTACTGGGACCGCGGCGCCCGCGCGCCTGCGCTGCTCGCGCTGGCCGGGATGGTGGGCCAGACGGTCGTGACGCTGCACGCGTTCCTGCCCAGCTTCATGGCGCCGGTCTGAGCTCGCGTCCCAGCAGCGCGAACAGGTTCACCAGGATCCGGTAGGTGAGCCCCCAGACCGTGTAGCGGCCGTAGCGGAGCGCCGGGAAGACGAAGCTCTGGGCCTCGCGCTCGAAGCGGTAGTCGACCGCGGCGTCCGGATGCAGCAGCCAGGGCACCGGGATCCACACCGTCGACTGCACCTCGCGGTTGGGCGCGAGCTCGGGCAGCCGCCCGAGCTCGTAGACGAAGGGCGAGACCACGAGCGGGGGAACGCGCGGATTGCGGGTGTTCTCGAAGTCGTCCAGACGCGCGAGCGGAGCCCCCAGGCGCAGGCCCACCTCTTCCTGCGCCTCGCGCGCGGCGGTGGCCGCGAGGTCGGAATCGGCGCGGTCGCGGCGTCCGCCGGGGAACGCCATGTGCCCGGACCACGGATCGCCCTCGCGCAGCGCCCGCTCGATGAAGAGCAGCGAGACCTCGCCCTCGCGCGGCGCGCAGAACGCGATCGCCACCGCTGCCGCGAATACGTCGGCCGCGGGCTCCGCGAGCTTCGGCGCGTGCGCCCCGAGCTTCGCGCGGATCTCGGCCATGGACGGCGCGGCCGGCTCCATTCGTCTCCTTCGGCGAAATCGTACCCGAGCGGGCTATGCTGCCGCGCCGTGGGCTACATCCTGGTCACCAACGACGACGGCGTGGACTCCCCGGCGCTGCTGCCGCTGGTCCACGAGCTGCGCGCGCTCGGCCCGCTCCGCGTCGCGGTGCCCGCTGCGGAGCGCAGCTGGATCGGCAAGGCGATCTCGCGCTGGGAGGAGATCGCGATCCGCCGCGTCGTCCGGGACGACGTGGAGATCGTGGCGGTCGACGGCTTCCCCGCCGACTGCACCAACCTCGGCGTCCATTCGCTCTTCGGCGAGCCGCCCGAGCTCGTCGTCTCCGGGGTGAACGTCGGGCTCAACATCGGCCTCGGCTTCTTCCTGTCGAGCGGCACGATCGGTGCGGCGATGGAGGGCTGGATCGCGGGCATCCCCGCGATCGCGCTCTCGGTCGGGCGCGTCGGCGAGGACCGCGAGTGGAAGCGCGAAGCAGTCGCGAACCCCGACCATCCGATCTGGAAACGCGCAGCGCGCGTCGGCGCCGACGTCGTGCGCCTGATCCGCGCGAGCGGATTCCCCGACGGCGTCGACCTGTTCTCGGTGAACTATCCCGCCGACGCCGACGTCGACACGCCGCGCGTCGTCACGGAGCTCGCGGTCGTCGGCTACGACCGGCTGTTCCGCAAGAAAGGCGATGGCGTCTACGTGCACGACTTCGACGGTGCGCTGCGCGACGTGGAATCCGTTCCTGCGGAATCGGACATCGCGGTGGTGCGCAGCGGGCGGGTGTCGATCACCCCGATCCGCCTCGCGCACACGGCGGGCCTGGCGACGTCGCTGCGGGCGCGGCTCGAGCGAAGGTGAGCGCGCGCACAGGGAAGTTCGGCAGGGCGCGAAGATTCGTTGACACCGGCGCCGCGCTCGAATAACTAACGAGTGGAGGAGCGTCGCACCGAAGGGCCACGGTGTCACGAGCCCCGGGGGTTGTCACGGACGCACGCCGGATCGCCTTCATCAACGAGAAGGGCGGAAGCTGCAAGACGACGCTCGCCTCGAGCATCGGCGACTACCTGGCGAGAAAGCGCGGAAAGCGCGTGCTGCTGGTCGATCTCGATCCGCAGGGCCAGCTCGGCAAGGTGCTCGGCGTCGACGTGGGCGCCGCGCGCCGCACGGCCCTCGACCTCCTGCTCGACACCCTGCTCGGCGAGGGCTCGCGCCCGGCGCTGCCGATCCAGCGCGCGCGCCACCCCTTCCTCGACATCGTGCCGTCGAACAAGTCCCTCGCGCTGTTCAACCACGAGGTCGCCGTCCACGGCGGCGACGAGAACTACTGCCTGCGCAGCGCGCTCGCACGCGTGCCGGCCTACGACTTCATCCTGTTCGACGCGCCGCCCTCGTTCGGGACGATCACGCTGAACGTGCTCCTCGCCGCGAACGAGATCGTGCTGCCGGTGCCGCTGACCTATCTTGCGCTCGACGGCGCGGCGGAGATGACGCGGACGGTCGAGATGGTTCGCACGCGCTTCTCGCACCCGGGCCTGGCGATCTCGCTGGTGGTGCCGACCTTCGCGCGAAACACGCGCATGGCGAGCGAAATCCTGGAGAAGCTGCGCGACCACTTCCCGAAGCAGATCGCGCAGACGGTGCTCGGCTACTCGGTGCTGGTCGACGAGGCGCAGAGCCGGGCCAAGACCATCTTCGAGTATGCGCCGCGCTCGACTGCCGCGCGCTGGATGGCCGCGGTCGCCGACGAGCTGGTCGAGCGCGAGCCGGCGCGGAGCGGGCGATGAGCCGCGACGAGCTGCCGAGCCCCGGTCCATCGCTCGGCTCGGACCCGTTCGGACAGGGCGACGGCACACTGCCGTACCTGATCCGCCTGCGCGAGCGCAACATGCGCGTCGTGGCGAAGCCGGTCTCGCGCCGGGCGCGCAGCGAGCCGCGCGAGCAGCCGCAGGAGCCGCCGGACCTCGGGCCGCCCGTCCCCGAGCTGCCGAGCTTCGACGACCGCGACGAATCGGCGAGCGCGCTCGACCGCCTGGCGGGGCTCGCGCTCAGCTCGAGCGACGAGGAACGCCTGGCACAGCTGGTGCAGTCGATCGGCGGGCGCCCCTACGACGAGTTCGGTCTCTCACCGCGAGTCACGCGGCGCGCGCTCGCGTTCTTCAAGCTCCTGTACCGCTACTGGTTCCGGGTCACGAGCTCCGGTCACTCGGTCATTCCCGAGAAGGAGGGCGCGATCCTGGCGGCGAACCACGGGGGGCTCTTGCCCTTCGACGCCAGCATGATCATCGTCGACGGCGTGCTCGCGCCGAAGCCGCCGCGGATGGTGCGCACCGTGGTGGACCGCTGGGCCGGCACGCTGCCCTTTGTGAACGTCTTCTACGCGCGTGTGGGCCAGGTCATGGGCAGCCGCGACAACGTGCGCGAGCTGCTGCGCGCGAACCAGCTGGTGCTGATCTTCCCCGAGGGCATGGCCGGCGTGCGCAAGCGCGCCGCCGAGCGCTACGTGCTGCAGCCGTTCCACCTGGGCTTCGTCGAGGAGTCGCTGCGCCACCGCGTGCCGATCATCCCGGTCGCCGTGGTGGGCGCCGACGACCAGGCCCCGGTGCTGTGGGACGTGCAGCCGCTCGCGAAGCTGCTCGGTCTGCCCTTCTTCCCGATCACCCCCACCTTCCCCCTGCTCGGGCTGGCGGGCCTGGTGCCCTACCCGGTGCGCTACGAGATCGCGTACGGCGAGCCGTTCCGGTTCTACGACGAGTTCCCGCCCGAGGCGCTCGAGGATCCACACGCGGTCCGCTACATGGCCGAGCGGGTGCGCCGGCGCATCCAGGAGATGGTCGACCAGCGGGTGCTGGCCCGGCGCTCGAAGCGAGCGTGATGCGCCGCGTGCTGGTCACACACGTGGAATCGCCGGTCGGGCGGCGCGTGGTGAAGGCGTTGTTCCACGATCCCGACGTCTCGCTGGTCGTGGGGCTCGGCACGCGGCCGGAGCCGACCTTCCTGGCGCCCTACCGCGGCAAGATCGCCTACCAGCGGATCGACCTGGCGAAGTCGCGCCATCTGCAGAGCTTCCTGCACTCGGAGCGCTTCGCGCGGGTGCGTCCCGACTCGGTGATCCACCTGCCCTTCGCAGTCGAGCACTCGCAGGAGCGCGTACCAGGCGGCGTGCCCTCGCTGGTGTCCGAGACGCGGCGGCTGGTCGAGGAGAGCGTCGAGCAGCGCTGCATCGAGCGCTTCGTGTACCTGTCGTCGGCGTTCGTGTACGACCCGGTGCCCGGCAACGGCAATGTGGTCTCCGAGAGCCAGGGCCTGGGCTTCGACGGCGACGGCGACGCCCTGGTGCGCGCCTGGATCGACGCCGACCTGGTGTGCCAGGGCGAGCTGCACGGCTCGAACCTGCGCATGACCATCCTCCGCGCGGCGACGATCGTGACCGAGACGGGCGAGTTCCTGAACTCGCCGCCGCTCTCGCACCCGGAAGCGCCGCTCGGCTACGACCCGATGCTGGCGGTGGTCTCGGATCGCGACGTGGCGCGCGCGCTGGTGCTCGCGCTGCACGCGGACCGGCCCGGCGTCTACAACATCGCCGGCCGCGAGGTGTTCCCGCGCTCGCAGCTCGGCGCGCCGCCGCCGAGCTCGCTCTTCGGGGTCGGCGCGGCCTGGCTCGAGCGGCTGGTGCGGCGCGCGCCCGCGCCCGGCCGGTCGTTCGACCGCTACGGCATGGTGCCCTCCGGGCGGCTCGCCCACGAGACGCTCGGCTTCGAGCCGCAGTACCGCATCGAGGTGCGGGGACTGGGCGCCCTGCGCCGCATCGACACCGTGCGGTGTCGGTGAGAAGGTCGCGCTAGGAGTCCGCCGCCTTGCGCGCGTCCAGCGCGCTGCGGATCTCGGCGTAGCCGGCGGCGTCGAGCCGGAAGCGCGAGAACAGGAACGCGCCGAGCCCGTAGCAGAGCATCGGGAACAGGCCGTAGAGCGCGAGCATCACCTGCTTCACCGACGCCGTCTGGTCGACGTTCGGCACGTAGCCCGAGAACGAGAGCACGAGCCCGGTGAGCCAGAGCGTGAGGCCGTTCGCGACCTTGAACACGAAGTTCCAGGCCGCGAAGTAGGAGCCTTCCTTGCGCTCGCCGGTCGCGTGCTCGTCCCAGTCGATCACGTCGGCCTGGATCGAAGGGCCGACCATGTTGCCGCAGCCCGCCGCGGTGCCCGCGGCGAACGCCAGCACCATCAACAGCCGCACCGAGTTCTCGCTCAGGAACACCATCGAGCCGAACGACACCGCGGTGAGCCCCATCGAGCAGAGCCACAGCGCCTTCTTGCCGAAGCGGCGCGACAGCGGCAGCCACACCGGCACGAACAGGATGTTCGCCAGCATGTACACCCCGATCGCGGGCGGGGCGATCGAGGGCTGGCGCACCACGTACTCGGCGACGTAGGGCGTGAGCACGCCGATCGTCGCGCCGCCCAGGCTCTCGATGCCGAACACGACCAGCAGCAGGCGCGCGTGCGGGTTGCGCAGCACGTCGCGCAGCGCCGCGTAGGGCCGCGTCGCCCCCCGGCCCTGGAACTCGGGCCGCTCGCGCACGCGCGCGATCATCCACAGCGTGGCGAGCGCCGTGCACGCCGACGCGCCGAGCCCGAGCCAGAAGATGGTGCGGCGCTTGTCGTCGGAGCTGCCCAGCGCCTGCAGCCCGGCCACCGCGGCGAACGAGCCGAGCGTCCACAGCACGTGCCGGCCACCGAAAATGCGGGTGCGGTCGTGGTAGCTGTCGGTGAGCTCCGCGCCCAGCGCGGTGTGCGGGATCATGAACGCCGTCGACGAGGTGTAGAACAGCACCACCATCAGCGACATCCAGACCACCAGGAACGTCGGGCTGGCCTCTCGCGGCGGCGACCACAAGAGCACGAAGGTCGCCGCCAGCGGGAAGATCGAGCCGAGCAGCCACGGCCGCCGGCGCCCGAAGCGCGTGTTGGTGCGGTCCGAGAGGTAGCCGGCGATCGGGTCCGCGATCGCATCCCAGAGCGCGCGCCCGAACAGCAGGATCGTCCCCATCACCGCCGCCGACACGCCCAGCACGTCGGTCGCGAACTTCATCAGGTAGATCGCGAGCAGCAGGAACATGAAGCCGAGCCCGAAGGTCGGCGCGACGTAGTTCAGGATGGAGGGCCAGGAGAGCGACGGGATCTCGCGCGAGCGCGCGGCAGGGACCTCCGCGACCGGCGCGAGCTGCTGCTCCTGGGCGGTGCTCACGCCCGCAGGCTACCACGCACCGCGCGGGCTAGGGCTCGAGCGTCTCCGAGCGCCCCTCGGCGAGCTCCTCCTCCGCCGGCGGCTCGTCCGGCTCGGCGTCGGGCTCGTCTGCGAGCCCCTCGCGCTCGCCTTCGAGCTCCTCGACCTTGCCGTCGTCCTCCCCGAGCGGAGTCGATTCGGGCACCTCGTCGAACTGCAGCTCGACCGGCCCGTCCGGAGCCGCGAGCAGCTCGACGCGCGGGCCCTCGGACAGGATCTGGTACTGCTCAGGGTGGTACGCGGGCATGGCCTCGACCACCAGCTCGCGGCCGATCCGCGCGGCGACCTTGGCGAGCCCGTCCGCGGCCTCGCCGAGCAGGATCTCGGTCACGGCCGCGTGCGCCTGCACGCGCAGCGTCGCGCCGTGGAGGTAGGTCGCGGCTTTGGGCAGGTCGCGGAAGATCCGATTCGAGATCGTCTGCGGCGACTGCAGGTAGCCCTTGCCCTCGCAGGTCGCGCAGGGCGCGCACAGCTGCTGCTCGAGTGACTCGCGCGTGCGCTTGCGCGTCATCTCGACCAGGCCGAGCTCCGAGATCTTGAGGATGTTGACCTTGGCCTTGTCCTCTCGGAGCGCCTCGGACAGCGCGCGGTAGACCTTCTCCCGGTTCCCCGCGCTCTCCATGTCGATCAGGTCGAGGATGATGAGCCCCCCGAGGTTGCGGAAGCGCAGCTGGTGCACGATCTCGCGCACCGCCTCGAGGTTGGTCTTGAGGATGGTGTCCTCGAGGTTGCGGCCGCGGCCGCCGGTGTAGCGGCCCGTGTTCACGTCGACCGCGGTGAGCGCCTCGCCCTGGTCGAAGATCAGGTAGCCGCCCGACTTCAGCCACACCTTGCGCCCGAGGCCCTCTTCGATCTCGTTCTCGATCTTGACCGCGTCGAACATCGGGCGCGGGTGGTCGTAGTAGCTGATGCGCGGCCGGGGCGAGGCCATGAAGCGCTGCACGAACGCCTGCATCTCGCCGTAGGCGTCGGGGTCGTCGACCACGATCATCTTGGTCTCGTGTGAGGCCATGTCGCGCAGCACGCGCAGGTGCAGCGGCGGCTCGGAGTAGACCAGGGCCGGCGCCTCGCGGATGGCTTCGCGGCGCTTCTGGATCTCGGCCCAGAGGTCGACCAGGTAGTCGATGTCCGCCTTGATGTCGGCCTCGGACACCCCGTGCGAGACGGTGCGCACGATGAAGCCCAGCTCGCGCGGCCGCAGCTTCTCGACGATCGCGCGCAGCCGGCGCCGCTCGCGGTCGCCCTCGATCCGGCGCGACACGCCGACCCGGCTCACCCAGGGCATCAGCACCAGGTGGCGGCCGGGCAGCGAGATGCGCGAGGTGATGCGCGCGCCCTTGGTGCCGAGCGGCTCCTTCGACACCTGCACGACGACCTCGCGGCCTTCCTGCAGCACGTCCTCGATCTGCGGAGGCGCGCCCCGGCCGCGGCGCGAGCGGCCGTGGCCGTTGGCGTCGTCGTCGATCTCCGCGTCGTCCAGGTCCGAGCGGTAGTCCCCGACGTACAGGAAACCGGCGCGCTCGAGCCCGATGTCCACGAACGCGGCCTGCATCCCGGGCAGGACCCGAGTGACCTTACCCTTGTAGATGCCCCCGACGACGTCCCGTTCGTTGGCGCGCTCGATGTGGAGCTCGACGATCTTGTCGGACTCGCGCACGGCGACCCGCGTCTCGCGCGGGCCGACGTTCACGAAGATCTCGTTTCGCATGCAGAATCCCCTCGGGGTGCGCTCGCAGAGCTCCGCTCTTGCGCGCCGGAAGGCGCGCGCTGGAGCTGCGGCGCACCGCAATAAGCGGTGTGATCACGGGCCATTCCGAGGGCAGGGGCTGACCGACGCTCTGCTGCGCGCGTGCGGCCAACGGCTACCCTCCTGGAACCTGCGACTCCGTAGGCGGGAACCTCGAAACCGGACCCCGATCGGATTCACTGCCCAGCGGAATTCAAGCCGGACCGTAAAGCACCCCGCCCGGCCGGTCAATGCACAGCCGTGACACCGTGACCCCGGACACCTGCGACGGGCAAATGCCCTGGCGGGTCCGTGCGTTGAGACAATCTCCCGATCGGCTAAGGTACCGGTCCATGCTGGACGCGGCCGTCCTGGTGTTGAATCGGTCATTCCTGCCGATCCACGTCACCTCGGTGCGGCGCGCGTTCATCCTGCTCTACCAGGGCCTCGCCCGCGCGGTCGACGAGCGCTACGACACGTTCGACTTCGAGGGCTGGCGCAAGCTGATCGTCCGCGGCGGCGACCACTCCGTGGGCACCGTCGGCGGGCGCATCCGCGTGCCGCGCGTGGTGCAGCTCGCGGTCTTCGACCGCGTGCCGCGGCGCCACGTGCGCTTCTCGCGCACGAACATCTACGCGCGCGACCGCAATACCTGTCAGTATTGCGGCCGGCGCAAGACACGGGCCGAGCTCAATCTGGACCACGTGATCCCGCGCTCGCAGGGGGGGCGAACGACTTGGGAGAACGTGGTCTGCAGCTGCGTGGAGTGCAATCGGCGCAAAGGAGGACGCACGCCGCGCCAGGCGCGGATGCGGTTGTTCCGCGCGCCGCAGCGTCCGCGCTGGACTCCGATCGTCGGCATGGTCCCCCCAGGACAAACACACCCCGAATGGGGTCCATTCTTGTCGATCCTGGATGCGCCGGACCGGAACACCGAGCTGGCTGAGCACTAGACGGGGCGAGGGCGAAGTCCCCGGACGCGACGACGAGTTCGCCGCGACACCACCCAGTGTCGCTCGGATCTGGGCGGTCGGCGGCGGCAAGGGCGGCATCGGTAAGAGCTTCCTGGTCTCGAACCTCGCCACCGTCGCGGCGCGCTCGGGCAAGCGGGTGATCCTGATCGACGCCGACCTCGGCGGCGCCAACCTGCACACCTGCCTGGGCGTGCGCGCGGGCGAGCGTGTGTCGCTCTCCGACTACTTCGAGGAGCGCGTGCTCGAGCTCGAGAAGGTCGCGATCGAGACGCCCATTCCGGGACTGCGGCTGATCCTCGGGGCGCTCGGACACACCGGCAAGGCGGAGACCACCCAGGAGCAGCGCAGCGCGCTGATCAAGGCGGTGCGGCGGCTGCCCGCCGACCTGGTGATCTTCGACCTGGCTGCGGGGACCGACCGCTCCACGATCGACTTCTTCCTCGAGGCCGACGACGGCTTCGTGGTCACCACGCCTGAGCCGACCGCGATCGAGAACGCCTACGCGTTCCTGCGCGCGGCCTACTACCGGAAGCTCGCCGGTGCCTTGTCCGAGTCGAACGTGCGCGAGGTCGTGCGCATCGCCATGGACCAGCGCAACGAGCGGGGCATCCGCACGCCGAGCGACCTGCTCGGCGAGATCGACCGGCTCGACCGCGCCGAGGGCGACCGCTTCCGCCGCCTGCTCGAGACCTTCCGGCCGCACCTGGTGGTCAACCAGGTGCGCGACACCGAAGAAGTGAAGATGGGGTTCTCGATCACCAGCGTGTGCAAGAAGTACTTCGGCATCGACATCGACTACGCGGGCTACATCTGCTTCGACGACAACGTCTGGCGCTCGGTGAAGGACCGCCGGCCGCTCGTGCTGGCGTACCCGGGCTCGGACGGCGCGCTCTACGTGCGCCGGATCGTGAAGAAGCTGTTGGGAGCGTGACGTGATCCCGCTGGGCGAACAGAGCTATTACGACCTGCTCGAAGCGCCGTCCGAAGGCACGCCGCAGCAGATCGAGCGCGCCTACCGGATCGCGCGGGCCACCTACGCGCCGTCCTCCACGGCGACCTACTCGGTGTTCTCGGCCGACGAGTGCGCGTCGATCCTGCGCCGGATCGAAGAGGCCTACGCGGTGCTCTCGGACGCGCGCCTGCGCCGCGAGTACGACGCGCGGCTGCGCCGCGTGGACCCGCGCGCGCCCGTGGCGACCGGGCCTGCGCCGGCTGCTGCCGCGCCGGCTCGGACGGCGCGCCCCGCGCCGCCGCCCCGCCCGGAGCCGCGCGCGCTCGACAGCGAGATCGAGGGCGGGCTCGCGCCAGAGAACGGCGTCTTCGACGGCTCCGTGCTGCGGCGCATCCGCGTCTCGCTCGGCATCGAGCTCGAGGAGATCTCGGCCACCACCAAGATCAACGAGCACCACCTGCGCGCGATCGAGGGCAACGCCTACCCGCAGCTCCCGCCGCCGGTCTACCTGCGCGGCTTCCTGAAGCAGATCGCGCGCTGCCTGTCGCTCGACGCAGGCGCGGTCGCAGACAGCTACACTGCGCGCATGCGGGAGACCTCCGCCAGGCACGGCTGATGGACCGCGTCCACACCCCCGAGCGAGCCCGCCGGCTCGCGCGCGTGCTGATCTCCGACGTCGCCGCCTACGCGGGCGACCAGGTGCGCATCGGGCTGGAGAAGGACGACCTGTTCGAGCGGCTCGCCCCCGAGATCGAGCGCGCGCGCACGTTCTACCTCTACCACGTCGATCCCGCCGTGGCCGAGCGCGCGCGCCTGTTCGACTTCGCGCTGGTCGACGTGCTGGTCTACGGCAGCCGGCGCGTGCAGACCCACATCTGGTGAGCTTCGCCCACCGCGTGCCCGCCGCGCTCGCAGGCCAGCGGCTCGACGCGGCGCTCGCGAAGCTCGAGCCGGCGCTCTCGCGCGCGCAGCTGCGCAAGCTCGTCGAGAGCGGCCGCGTGACCGTGGGTGGCGCGGTGGTGAAGCCGGCGCACAAGCTGCGCGCGGGTGACGAGATCGCGGGCGAGCTGCCCGAGCCGCCGCGGCGCGAGCTCGCCGCCGAGGCGCTCGCGCTCGCCGTGCTGTACGAGGACGAGGACGTGCTGGTCGTCGACAAGCCTGCGGGGCTGGTCGTCCACCCCGCGCCGGGGCACGCGGGCGGCACGCTGGTGAACGCGCTGCTGCACCACTCGGCGCGTCTGTCCGGCGCGGGCGGAGCCGACCGCCCCGGCATCGTGCACCGCCTCGACAAGGACACCTCGGGCGTCCTCGTGGTCGCGAAGAACGACGCCGCACACGCCGCGCTCGCGGCGCAGTTCAAGCTGCACTCCGTGCTGCGCGAGTACCTGGCGCTCGTGCGCGGTCTCCCGCGCACGGCCAGCGGCACGATCGACGCGGCGATCGGCCGTCACCCGAGCGACCGCAAGCGCATGAGCACGCGCGCGCGCGTCGCGCGCGCCGCGGTCACGCACTGGCGGGTCGAGCGCCGCCTGCGCGATGCTGCGCTCCTGCGCGTCCGGCTCGAGACCGGCCGCACGCACCAGGTGCGCGTGCACCTGGCCTCGATCGGCCACCCGGTGCTGGGCGATCGCGTCTACGGCGGGCGGCGCGCCGCGGCGGCGCCGCTCGCGCCCGCGCGACAGGCGCTGCACGCGGCGGTGCTCGGCTTTCG
>Ga0318502_10000019_pt1 | contig 34619 bp, 28 predicted proteins | sample GRESIP174b1f22_FD_203291 | JGI IMG/M metagenome (GOLD analysis project Ga0318502, IMG submission 203291) | Tropical soil microbial communities from Luquillo Experimental Forest, Puerto Rico - GRE.SIPMG.174b1f22 | ecosystem: Environmental > Terrestrial > Soil > Tropical forest > Bulk soil...
GCGTTGCCTGGCACGTGCTCGAGCGCGTGGAGCGCGATCGCGCGTTCGCGGACCTGGCCCTCCACGCCGCGCTCGGGACCGCACGGCTCGAGCGGCGCGATCGCGCCTTCGCCACCGAGCTCGCCTACGGCACGCTGCGCCTGCGCGGCCGGCTCGACGCGGCGCTCGGCCAGGGCCTCGATCGCCCGTTGAAACGGGTCGAGCCGGCACTCTTGAACCTGCTGCGGCTCGGCGCCTACCAGCTGCTGTGCCTGACCGGGGTGCCGGATCCCGCGGTCGTGGACGAGACCGTTTCGCTCGCGCGCAAGATCGGGCTCGAGCGCGCCACCGGCTTCACCAACGCGGTGCTGCGCGGGCTCGCGCGCAAGCGCGACGAGAACGGGATCGCGTATCCCGACTTCGCGGCCGATCCCGTCGGCCACGTGGAGAGCTTCTGCTCGCTGCCGCGCTGGCTGGCCGAGCGGCTGGTCGCGGAGCTCGGCGCCGAGGAGGCGCGCGCCTTCGCGCTCGCCTGCACCGAGCCGCCGCCGCGCAGCGTGCGCGTCTGCGCGGGCTTCGACCGGCTCGCGGTCGCGCAGGCGCTCGGCGGACGGCCGACGCGCTACGCCCCCGACGGAGTCACTGGGGCTGCGCTCGATCCGGTGCGCGCCGAAGGCTTCGACCGGGGCGAGTACGTGGTGCAGGACGAGGCCTCACAGCTGGTTCCGCTCTTGCTCGGCACCGAGCCCGGCGAGACCGTGGTCGACTGCTGCGCCGCGCCCGGCACCAAGGCAGTTCAGATCGCCGAACAGGTCGGCCCGCGCGGCGAGGTGATCGCGCTCGAGCTCCACCGCGCGCGCATCGCGCTGATCCACAACGCGGCGCGCCGGCTGCGGCTGCAGAATCTGCGTCCGCTCGAGCGCGACGTCGCGAAGGGCTTCGACCTGCAGGGGCGCGCCTTCTACAAGCGCATCCTGGTCGATGCCCCCTGCACCGGGCTCGGCACGCTGCGCCGCAATCCCGACGCCCGCTGGCGGCTGCGCCCGGAGGACGTGCCGCGCGCGGCCGAGAGCGCCCTCTCGATCCTCTCGTCCGCGGCGCGCTACGTCGAGGAAGGCGGAGTCGTCGTCTATAGTGTCTGCACCTTCACCCCCGAGGAGACGACGGGCGTGCTTACGCGCTTCCTCGAGTCGCATCCCGACTTCCGCGTCGACGACCCGCGCCCGCTCCTGCCCGAGCCCGCGCGCGAGCTCGCCGCCGACGGCCGCGCGCTCGCGACTTGGCCGCAGCGCCACGGCTGCGACGGCTTCTTCGCGGTCCGGCTGGTGCGCAAGTGACGAAGTTCAAGATCGCGCCCTCGATCCTCTCGGCGGACTTCGGGCGGCTCGCCGAAGAGGTCGCCGCCGCGGAGCAGGCCGGCGCCGACTGGCTCCACCTCGACGTGATGGACGGCCACTTCGTGCCGAACCTCACCCTCGGGCCCGACATCGTGCACGCGGTCGCCAAGCGCACCGCGCTGCCGGTCGACGTGCACCTGATGGTGCGCGAGCCCGATCACCTGCTCGAGTCGTTCGTGCACGCGGGAGCCACCGCGCTCGGCGTGCACGTCGAGGCGTGCACGCACCTCCACCGCACGCTGTCCGAGATCCGCCGCCTGGGCGCTCGCCCCAGCGTCGCGCTGAATCCCGCGACTCCCGCCGAGGCGATCCGGTTGGTGCTGCCGCTGGTCGACCAGGTGCTGGTGATGACCGTGAACCCCGGCTTCGGCGGTCAGGCGTTCATCCCCGAGATGCTCCCCAAGATCCGCCAGATCCGCGGCTGGATCGACGAGCTGCGCCGCCCGATCGACCTGGTCGTCGACGGCGGCATCGGCGAGCCGACCGTCGAGCGCGTCGCCGCGTACGGCGCCCGCGTCTTCGTCATGGGGAACGCCTTCTTCAAGTCACCCGACTACAAGCGCTTCACCGACTCGATCCGCGGGCTGCTCGCGCCTCTCTCGGGCCCTTAGCTCAGTGGTTAGAGCAGCCGGCTCATAACCGGACGCGCCCAGGTTCGAATCCTGGAGGGCCCACCGTTCTCACTTGGCGTTCGTTCGGCTTCGCCTCACTGCGCGCGCCTTCGGCACTTGCGAGGCTCGCTCGGGGCGGCCCTCGCTTCGCCTTCGCGGTGACGAGCGGGTTGCTCGAGAAGGTATCTGACGTTCGCCTCACTGCGCGGCGGGTGACGCCGCTCGGAAACCACTGAGTGATTCCTTGACCGGGACTCGAACCCGGAGATAGTCTGAACCGAGAGGTTCGAGTCATGCGTGGAGCGATCGCGGCTTTCGCTGTTCTGTCGTTGCTGCCACTTTCTGCCGGGGCAGAGTCAATTCACGGGGAGCGTCACTGCCCTTCAAGTCGAGCCGACGGCTCCCCCGTTGGACGGATCGATCCAAGTGGGCTCGGCGCTGACAGGGGTCTTGCAGATCGTCGGGATCGACTCGCCGGGGACGCCGGGGCTTGGGCAGGGAGAGCTCGACTACAGTCTTCCCGGAGCGCTCAGCGCGGACGTCGGGAACTATCATCTCGCCTCGGCTGGACTTCTCTGGATCCAAGTCTACGTGGGCACCATCAATGATGGATTCTACGTCTACGCTGCGGCGTCAGGCGGAAGCATCGCATCGGATCTGAACCTCGGACTCGGAGGGCCCGCCTCGACGATCTCTTCGGCGTCGCTTGCGAGTTTCCCGTTCGATCTCTCGCGTTGGCCGGGGGGTCAAGACTTTCCATATCCTGACTTCTATCTCGACCTATCGGGGCCCCGGGGAGGATACGTTGACGTTCAGATCGAGTCACTTCAGGTGATCGCACCCGAGCCCTCGTCGTCCTCTCTTCTTGCACTGGTCTTCGCGGGTACCGGATTGCTGGTACTGCGCTCGAGGCTCGAGGAACGCCCCTCTCCGATCTCGCGTCCCTGAGATCTACTCGTGCGACTCGCGAGTGAGATGAGCAGTCGCCAAGATTCAGCCATCCGGGTGAGGATGCTCGTGTGGACGAGTCTCGTGGCGGCGTGCGTAGGCTGTGCTGCGGCCCGGAAGCCGAGTCACGACAAGCAGGTGCGGGAGCAGTGCCGGGCGACGGCGACGGTGGTCGAGAAGTTTCGGCTGGCCACCCCCGTGGTCTTCGGCAACCAGGCGCTCAGCGGATCGGCCGAGACGGTCGAGATCCGTTCGCTGAACGGCGCGCTGCTCGGGGATTGCCTTCGCTCGAACGGGGTGTCGGAGCCGGAGGTGTCAGGCGAGCTCGCAGAGGCGCGTCGCCAGGCGGATTGCCGCAACCAAGCGATGGGAGCCACACCCTCCGCCCACGGTCAGGCCGACATCGTGTTCGACCGCACCCGATACGATTCCTGCCTCGGCGGCCAGCGCTGAGCGAGATCTTGCGGGTGTAAGCTCTCGGCGGCATGCGGATCGCCATCGTCGGCGCCGGGATCGGAGGCTTGACCGCCGCGCTGGCGCTGCGCCGTGCGGACCACGAGGTCCACGTCTACGAGCAGGCGCGCGTGCTCCGCGAGGTCGGCGCAGGCGTCGCCATCAGCCCGAACGCGGTGCGCGTCCTCCACCACATCGGTCTCGCCGACGCGCTCGCCAGGGTCGCGGTCGCGCCGATCTCGATGGACTCGCGCGACTGGCATTCGGGGGACCTGCTCGGCAGGGTTCCGCTCGGCGAAGCAGCCGTCGAGCGGTGGGGTGCGCCCTTCTACCACCTCCACCGTGCCGATCTGCACGACGCGCTGCGCGCCGCCCTGGGCGATGCCCACTTGACCCTGGGCGCGCGCTGCACGTCGGTCGCGGAGCGGGACGGCGCGGTCGAGATCCGCTTCGCCGACGGGCGCGAGGCGGTCGCGGACGTCGTCGTCGGTGCCGATGGCGTCCACTCGGTCGTTCGCGACTACGTGGCGGGTCCCGACCGCGCAGTCTGGTCGCGGCAGGTGTCCTGGCGCGGGCTGGCGCCGGCGTCAGCGGGCGAAGCGCTCGATCTCGAGCGGCGCCACCACTCGTTCTGGGGCCCGCACAAGCAGTTCGTCGCGTTCTTCGTCTCGAGCGGTCGCTTCGTGAACTGGGTCGGGAACACCCAGAGCGAAGAGGACTGGCTCGCGGAGTCGTGGTCGGCGCGAGGCGAGCGGGACGAGGTGCTCGCGCTCTTCGCCGACTGGCATCCCCAGGTGCGTGGCCTGATCGCGGCGACGGAGAGCGTGTACCAGTGGGCGCTCTTCGATCGGCCGCCACTCTCGAGCTGGACGCGCGGCCGAGTCACTCTGCTCGGCGATGCGGCCCATCCGATGTTGCCGTACATGGCTCAGGGGGCGAGTCAGAGCATCGAGGACGCCTGCGCGCTCGCACGCTGCCTCACCGTCCACCGCCATGCACCGGCCGCTGGCATCGAGGCGTACGCAGCCGGCCGCATGGATCGCACGGCGCGCGTCCAGGGCGCATCCCGCGAGGCGAGCCGCACGGTGCGGCTCATGGACCCCGCTGAGGTCGAGGCGCGCAACGCGCGCCTGCGCGAGAGCCCCGAGGCGCCGATCGCCCGTTTCGACTGGATCTGGAGCCACGACGAGGTCGGAGCGAAGACGCTCGAGCCGGTGAGGTCGCTGCTCGGCTCGCTGAACCACGTGTCGATCACGGTGCGGGATCTCGACGACGCGATGCGTTTCTTCGGGCCGTTCCTCGCGTTCCTCGGCTACGACCTGGTGGAGTCGTTGCGCGATCCGAACGGGCAACGCCTGCATGTGAACGCGAACCGGCACAACGGGGCGGTGCTGAACGTCTGGGAGGCGAAGCCGGAGCTCGCAGCGCATCCGTTCGAGGTCTACGAGGTCGGTCTCCACCACATCGCGTTCAACACCGATACGCGCGAGCAGGTCGACGAGGCCTGTGCGCTCGTCACGCGTCTGGGAGCCCGCGTGCTCGACGGACCGGCCGACTTCCCGTACGACCCCCAAGGCTGGTACGCGGTCTATTTCCTGGGCCCGGACGGCCTGAAGTTCGAGGTGGTGCACCAGCCGAGCAAGGTGCGCGCATGGCGCGCGAAGCGATGAGGGGCTGAGCTGCGCGGCTGGCGGTGGATCGCGGTGGCCGCGTGCAGCGCACTGGGCGCGCTGTGCGCACGTGCAGAGTCTTCGGCCTCCGACCAGACCGTCTCGGAGCAGTGGTGGAGTCTGCACGGGCAGCTCACCAACGTGACTCAGTTCCAGCCGGGCTTTCACTCGCCCTACCAGGGCCAGAACAGCCTCGACCCCCACGACCACGTGGACGAGACCGTGGACATCACGCTCTACGCGGGCCTGCGGCTCTGGCGTGGCGGCTCGATCTACGCCAACCCCGAGCTCGACCAGGGCCACGGGCTCAGCGATACGCTCGGCGTCGCCGGCTTCACCAGCGGCGAGGCGTACAAGGTCGGCTCGAACCCACCCTACATGCGCTTGCCGCGTGCGTTCTTCCGCCAGGTGATCGACCTGGGCGGCGCGCCGGAGGAGGTGGCGGACGGGCCGAACCAGGTCGCCGGAACGCAGACCGCCGACCGCATCACCCTCACCGCCGGGAAGTTCGCGGCGGTCGACCTGTTCGACGCCAACCGCTACGCGCACGACCCGCGCGCCGACTTCCTGAACTGGGCGGTGATCGAGTCCGGCGCGTTCGACTACGCCGCGGACGCCTGGGGCTACACCTACGGCATGGCCGCCGAGTGGAAGCAGTCGTGGTGGTCAGTCCGCGCCGGCGTATTCGATCTGTCCGAGTTTCCGAACAGCAAGGAGCTCGACCACAGCTTCTCCCAGGTCGCGTACATGCTCGAGCTCGAGCAGCGCCACGCGCTGTGGGGCCACGCCGGCGCGGCGAAGCTGCTCGGCTGGCTGAACGACGCCGAGATGGCGAGCTATCGCGACGCCGTCCGCCTCGCCGAGGAGACCGGCACCGCCGCGAACGCCTCGTTCGTCCGCAAGCGCCAGACCCGCGGCGGGCTGGCGCTGAACGTGGAGCAGGAGATCGTCCCGAATCTCGGCGTCTTCCTCCGCCTCAGCACCAACGACGGCCGCAAGGAGGCGTTCGACTTCACCGACGTCAACCGCTCGGTGGCGGCGGGCGCGTCGCTCGGTGGTGCGGCCTGGAGCCGGCCCGACGACGCCTTCGGCCTCGCGTTCGTGCTGAACGGACTCTCGGGCGACGCGCGCGACTACTTCGCGGCGGGCGGCCTCGGCATCCTGATCGGCGACGGGCGGCTGCCGCACTACGGCGCAGAGACGATCCTCGAGACCTACTACGCGGTGCGGCTGCTGAAGTGGCTGGGCGTCGCGCTCGACTACCAGTACATCCAGAATCCGGCCTACAACCGCGACCGCGGCCCCGTCTCGGTGATCGGCCTGCGAATCCACGCGGAGATCTGAGCCCCTAGAACTGCTCCTTGTACGGCCGCAGGTCGAGCTCGAGCGTCCACGCCGTCCTGTCCTGCCGGTGCAGCATCCAGTAGGCATCGGCGAGGGCGTCGAGGCCGAGCATGCCGTCTTCGCCGAGATTCTTCTTGACCTGCGGCATGCGCGCGTTCACGAGCTCGCCGTCGATCACGCCGTCGACGACGACGTGGGCGATGTGCACCCCCTTGGGTCCGAGCTCGCGCGCGAGGCCGTGGGCGACGGCGCGTTCGGCGGCCTTCGCCGCCGCGAAGGCGATGAAGGGCGGGCGCGAGCGCAGCGAGGAGGTCGCACCGGTGAAGACCAGCGTGCCACGCCCGCGCGGGGCCATGCGGCGGGCGGTCTCGCGGGCGCAGAGGAAGGCGCCGAACGCGCACACGCGCCAGGCGGCCTCGAAGAACTCGTCGCTCATCTGTGCGAGCGGACCCGCGGCCATGTTGCCCGCGTTGTAGACCACCAGCTCGGGCGGGGCGCCGGTCTCCTTCTCGACCGCCTCGAACGCGGCCGCCATGTCCGCCGCGGAGGTGACGTCGCAGCGCTGCGCGCGGGCGCGGCCGCCGCTCTTCGCGATCTCGGCGACCAGCGCCTCCAGCTTGGCGGGCGTGCGGCCCGCCGCGAAGGCGGTGAGCCCCTCGCGCGCGAAGCGGCGGCAGAGTGCGCCGCCGAGACCCGAGATCGCACCGACTCCCAGAACGAGCGCGCCGCTGGCCATGGCACGAGCCTACCGGAAATCGTCGGCGGTGGCGGGCTGCCAGGCGGCGGAGATCACGCGCCAGCGGCCGCGCTCCTCGGCGAGGCGCACGTCGAAGCGGTAGAGGTCGGCCCGGATCCCGGGCAGCTCGAACGCGTCACGGATCGGAGTGCCGGCCAGCGCGACGAAGGCCTCGGCGCGTGCGAAGCCGGGCTCGGGGATCTCGACCGTGGCGATGCGAGACAGGATGTACACCGATCGGTTCCGCATGAAGTGCGCGGTCGCGAGCCCGAGCACCGTGCGCCGGTCGTTGCCCTGCGCGTCGTGGTACGACTCGGACAGGATCGCCTTCATCGCGCCCACGTCCTCGGCCTGGGCGGCCGCCTCCAGCGCGGACAGCGCCGCCCGCACCCGCTCCTCTGGCGCGTCCGGATTCGCGCTGCACGCCCAGACGAGCGCGCAGGCGGCGAGGACCCGCAACGGCGAGCGCATGCCGAGGTGATAGCGCGCACCCGGTGCTCTATCCTGCGCCCGTGGGGGAAGTCACGGCGCGCGCCGAGCGCGAGGTCGTGAGGCTCTGGATCCACCCGGCCGAGTCCGCCGGGGAGCCCGAGCTTCGCGCGGCTCTGGCCGAGCTCGCGCGGGGCGTCGAGGTGGAGTGGCGCGGCGCGGCGAGCGCCACGGACTTGCGCGAGGCGCTGGCCGGCGGCCGGGCCGATGCGCTCTTGCTCGATCTCTCCGCCGCGGGACACGGCGCTCTCGACGTGCTGCGCGAGCGGCGCGCGCGCGGCGACCGTGTGCGCGCGCTCCTCGTCGCGGACTTCGCCGACGCCGAGGCGGCGGAGCGTTCGCGCGCGCTGGGCGACTGCGCGCTGCTCGCGCGCGAGAGCGCGGTGGCGGGCGTGCTGGCCGCGGCCCTGCGCGAGCTGGTCGGCGCGGCGCCGCAGCCTGCCGAGCCGGCCGCGCCCGCGGCGGCGCGCAGCGCCCGACTCGCGCCTGCGATGCTGTGGCGGAGCGACGCCCGCGGGAACCTGACCCATGCGACCCGCCGGCTGGTGGAGCGGGTGGGCGCGAGCGAGGCCGAGGTGCTCGGACGCGGGCTGTTCGAGCGCGTCCACGCCGACGACCGCGGCGCCTGGCTCGCCGCCTTCTCCGAGCTCGGCGCGCGCGGGGACTGGTCGCTCGACCTGCGCGTCCGAACCGGGGAGGGCACGGACCGCTGGATGCGGCTCTACTCGCGGCCCGCGGGCGATGGCTTCGTGGGCTCGCTCGCCGACGTCGACGACCTGGTCCGCGCGCGCGACGCGGCGCGAGAGGAGCTCTCGCGGCACGAGGCGACCAGCCGCGAGCTCGAGGAGCTCGCGTTCGCGGTCGCGCACGACCTGCAGGAGCCGCTGCGCAGCCTGGAGCGCGAGCTCGACGAGGCGCAGCGCGGCGAGACGGCCGACCTGCCGCTGGCGCTGCGCCAGGTCTCGCACATGCGGACGCTCCTGCGCGACCTGGTCGACTACGCCGGAGCGACACAGATCCGTGTCAGCTCCGAGCGCAGCGACCTCGGTCAGGCGCTGGAGTGGGCGCTCGAGAACCTGCGGCCGGCGCTGGCAGAGGCGGAGGCCGAGGTGAAGGTCGAGACGCTGGCCGCGGTGCTCACCGATCCGATCCAGCTCGCGCGCGTGTTCCAGAACCTGCTCGCCAACGCCTTGCGCTTCCGCTCCCCGGCCGCGCCAGTCATCACCGTCGGCTCGGTTCCGCGCGACGCACAGGTGCTGGTGTTCGTGCGCGACAACGGCCGCGGCATCGCCGCCGAGCACCACGAGAGCGTGTTCCGCCCGTTCGTGCGGGCGCACGCCGACGTGCGCGAGGGCTCCGGCATGGGTCTCGCCATCTGTCGGCGCATCGTCGAGCGCCACGGCGGCCGCATCTGGGTGGAGTCCGAGCCCGGCCGAGGGGCGACCTTCTGCTTCACGCTGCGGCGGGCAACCGACTAGCAGGCGCAGCCGAACGCTCAAGGGCCAAATCGTCCCGGACGATAGCGTATGCAGAGGGGCGGGAGGTCTCGCGTGCGGCGACCCGGATCGCGCTCCTCGAGGCGCAGCTGCGCCCGGATTGCCGCGGCGAGTTGCCTGCTGGCTGCCGGCGCATGGGGCTGCAGGTCGTCGCTGCGCGAGCCGCGCCAGCTGGGGAGCGTGGAAGGTGAGGTTCGGATCGCGGGCGGTCACGCGCCACTGGCGGAGCTCGGACCGGTGGTCGTGTATCTCGGCCGCTCGCACGAGATCGCCGCTCCGCGCGCGCAGCCACTGACTCTCGCCGACGACGACGCGGGCGGAGAATCACTGGGCCACGACCTGGTGGTGATCCGTCCCGGTGAAGCGGTGCAATTTTCGAGTCACAGCGGAGTCGCCCACCGCCTGTTCGCGATCCGCCCCGACTCGCGCCTCGAGGTCGCGGTCCCGGAGCACGGCGAGTCGCAGCCGGTGACGCTGAGCGAGCCCGGCTCGATCCGCTTCTACTGCGCACTGCACCAGGACGAGACCTGGGACGTGTTCGTCTCGCCGTCCCCGCACTTCGCGCGGCTCGACCGCCGGGGCGCCTACCGCATCGACAACGTCCCACCCGGCGACTACGAGCTGTCGATCTGGAGCGCGGCGATGGACGGCGGCGTGCGGCCCGTACACGTGGGGCTCGGCACCTCCGCGATCGAGCCGATCTGGCTCGATCCTTCGAAGCTCGGCCCTTGAAGCGACCGCGCATCTCGGTCGCCGCGCGGCTCATGGTGCTGATGGTCGCGCTCTCCGGAGCCTCGATCGGAGTCACTCTGGCGCTCCAGGACCGCGCCCTGTGGCAGGACCTGGAGAGCGCCGCTGCCGCGCGCCTCGAGCGCGCCGCATTCGGCTCGCGCGTACTCCTCTCCGACTATCTTCGCGACCAGGCGGTGCACTACACCGCGGTGGCCCGGACTCCCGAGTTCCGCGCCAATTTGGAGACCGGACAGCTGGCGACGCTCCGCTACGAGGCGAGCGCGCTGCAGCGCGGCGAGGGCGCGGCCGCCATCGTGTTCCTGGGCAAGAGCGGCGCACGCCCGGCCGAGGCCGGCGCGTCGGCGGTGGCCGACGCGGCGACTCGGGCGTTCGCGGCGGCGGCTCAGCTCTGTCTCCGGACGGACGCCGCCGCCGACCAGCCGTTCGCCCACTGTGCGGCCCGGGGAGACGCCGCCGAGACCACCCTGGTGCGCGCGGAGGGCGAGGTGTACGCCGCGGTCCGCGTCCCGCTGGCGACGCGAGGACGCGGGCTCGGCGCCATGGTGGCGGCGGTCCGGCTCGCTCCCGAGACACTCGACGCGTGGTCGCGACTCACCAGCGCGCAGCTGTCGTTCGTCGTCCCCGAGACCCGCACTCCCGGTCTCCTGGACCGCGAGGTGATGCGCTTCGGGGAGCTCCAGCTGCGCGCGGGCTCCTCGCTCGAGCGCGAGCGCGCGATGCTGAACCGCGCGCGGCGCAACCTCGTGGGCGTGGGATTCGCGGCGCTGCTGCTGGCCGCGGTCTCCAGCGCGATCCTGGCCCGCGGCTTCGTCGAGCCGATCCGCGAGATCCGCCGCGCGACCGAGCTGGTGGGCCAGGGCGAGCTCGGCGCCCGGCTCGACATCCGCCGCAACGACGAGATCGGTGACGTGGCCGCGGCATTCAACGAGACGCTGCGACGGCTCCAGGAGAGCCGGGAGCGCGTGCGCGTGGCGCAGCGGCTCGCGCGCTTCGGCGACTGGAGCCTCGATCCGCGCACGCAGACCCTCGAAGGCTCGCCCGAGTTCTGGCGGATCGTCGGCGTCGACCCGGGCACGCCGCAGCTCTCCGCACTGTTGTCCCAGGTCCACTCGGACGACCGCGAGGCGCTCGACGCGGCGCTGCAGCGTTGCGCCGACTCGGGTCACTCGTTCCGCCTCGAAGTCTGCACCGGCGAGACGTCGCCCCGGGCGCTGCAGATCCAGGCGCAGCGCGACGGCGACGGCCCGGGAGCGCGCGTCGAAGCCTCGGTGCAGGACGTCACCGAGCAGCGCGCCGTCGAGCGGCAGATCCGCTATCTCGCCTACCACGACAGCCTCACCGGGCTGGGCAACCGCCGCTTCTTCGAGGAGCGGGCTGCGCTCGCGCTGAGCGATGCGCGACGGCAGCGCCAGCCGCTGGCCGTGCTGTTCCTCGACCTCGACCGGTTCAAGAGCATCAACGACTCGCTCGGTCACTCGGCCGGCGATGCGATCCTGCAGGAGACCGCGTCGCGCCTGCTCGCCGAGGTACAGTCGCTGCCGCGCGACTGGGGTCGCTCGGAGCCAGCGGTGGCGCGGCTCGGCGGCGACGAGTTCATGATCCTTCTGCCAGCGCCGGCCGACGCGGTCGCCGCGACCGCGGTGGGCCACGCCATCCTGCGCCGGGTGTCGGCGCCGATCCGGCTCGACAGCCAGTCGCTCGTGGTCACCGGCAGCGTCGGCATCGCGGTCTGGCCCGACGACGGTGCCGACGTCGAAGGCCTCTTGCGCGGCAGCGACACCGCGATGTACTACGCGAAGTCGCGCGGCCCCGCCCAGGTGCAGCTCTGCACCGAAGGGCTGACGCTCGGGGCGCGGCGGCGGCTCGAGCTCGAGACGCGGCTGCGCGAGGCGGTCGAGCGCAACGATCTCGAGCTGCACTACCAGCCGCGCGTCGACGCCCGCACCAGCCGCATCGTCGGCTTCGAGGCGCTCTTGCGCTGGCGCGACCAGGACCTGGGCGTCGTGTCGCCCTCCGACTTCATCCCGATCGCGGAAGACGCCGGGATGATCAGTGCGCTCGGCCGCTGGGTGCTGGAGAAGGCCGCGGCGCAGACCAGGGCCTGGCGCGACCAGGGGCTGGGCAACGCCGTGGTCTCGGTGAACCTGTCCGCGCTGCAGCTGCAGGGCGACTTCCTGCACAGCTTCGACGAGATCGTCGAGCACACCGGCGTCGATCCGCGGCAGCTCGAGCTCGAGGTCACCGAGAGCGCCGTGGCACAGCACATTCCCCAGGCGGTCGAGACCTTCCTGGCGCTGCGGCGGCGCGGCGCGCGCATCGCCCTCGACGACTTCGGCACGGGCTACTCGTCGTTCAGCACGCTGCGCGAGCTTCCGATCGACACCTTCAAGATCGACCGCTCGTTCGTGAAGCCGATGGCGCACGACGACGACGCGGCCGCGCTGGTCGCGGGGATGATCTCGATGGCGCGAGTGCTGCGCCTGCGCGTGGTGGCCGAAGGCGTCGAGGAAGAGGAGCAGCACGAGCTCTTGCAGGAGATGGGCTGCGACGAGCTGCAGGGCTTCCTGTTCTTCGACGCGGTCACCGCGAGCGAAGCCGGCCAGCTGCTCGCCCGCCGGGCGCGCGCGAAGCGCCGGCGCAGACGCTAGGGCCTCGCCGCTCAGCTCTTCCCGAACGTGTCGGCGATCGCAGCGAGGTTCTCGCGCACGCGGCCCGGCGCGGCGCCGACGGTAGCGGCGTAGAGCAGGGGCTCTTCGGTGAGGCCCTGCCACTGGCGCAGCCGGTCGCGCGCCTCGTCGGGCCGGCCGGCGATCGCGATCTCGTCGACGAGCGCGTCGGGCACGGCCTTGGTCATCGCGGCGAAGTCGCCGCGCTTGAACGCCGCCGCGATCTCCTCGCCGACGTCGCGCCAGCCGTGGGAGTCGAGCACGCTGTGGTACAGCTTGGTCGAGTAGTAGAACGCGATCTGCGCGCGCACCTCGCGGCGCGCCTGGTCGACGTCGTCGCTGACCGAGCACATCACGTAAGGCGCGAGCGCGCAGCGCGTCCCGGCCAGCTCGGGCAGCACCTGCTCGCGGATGTAGGTGCGCGTGTAGATCGGGTGGCCGACCAGGCCGTCGGCGACCGCCGCGGAGGCGCGGATCATGCCGCGGTTCACCGCCGCCACGTAGATCGGGATCTCGGCGCGCGCGGCACCGGGCCGCGCGTACTGCGGGATGTCGATCTTGTAGTACTTGCCGTCGAAGCGCAGGCCGCCGCCCTTCTGTGCGGCGATCGCGGCGCGCACCAGCTCCACTGCCTCGCGCATGCGTGGCGCGGGCGGATCGTCGAAGCGCATGCTGTACCAACGCTCGTTCATGGAGCGGGTGCCGCTGCCGAGCCCCAGGATCATCCGGCCGCCGGAGAGCTCGTCGATGTCCATCGCTGCCGACGACGCCAGCAGCGGCGTACGCATGAATGCGTAGGCGATGCCGGTGCCGAGCTTCACGCGCGAGGTCGCGGTCGCGACCGCCGTGAGCCGCACGAAGCCGTTCATGCTGAAGAACTCGGTGGTCCACACCGAATCGAAGCCGCGCGCCTCGGCGTGGCGCGCCGCGGCGATCTGATCGGCGATCGAGCTCGCGGCGAGGATCAGTCCGAGTTTCATGGCGCGATTAGAGCACAACCGGCGGGGTGGCTGCGGGCTAGAATCGCGCGGTGCAGAGCGAGATCGCGATCGCGGGCGCGGGCATCGGCGGGCTCACCGCGGCGCTCTCGCTTGCCGATGCGGGCTTCGCCGTGCGCGTGTTCGAGTCGGTGCCGGAGCTGCGACCGCTCGGGGTCGGGATCAACCTCCTGCCGCACGCCGTGCGCGAGCTCGACGAGCTGGGCCTCGCCGGCGAGCTCGAGGCCGCGGGTGTCGCCTGCAGCGAGCTCGCGTACACCACCAAGCGGGGTCAGCGCATCTGGGCCGAGCCGCGCGGGCTCTGCGCTGGCTACCGCTGGCCGCAGATCTCGATCCACCGCGGGGTGATGCAGCTGGCGCTGCTGCGCGCGGCGCGCGAGCGCATCGGCGCGGAGCGGATCGAGCTCGGCGCGCAGCTGGAGCGGTTCGCGCCGCACCCGGGCGGAGTGCGGGTCAAGCTGCGCGAGCGCGCAGGCGGGCTGCGCGAGCTCGACGCGCGGCTGCTCGTCGCGGCCGACGGCATCCATTCGACCGCGCGGCGGGCGCTCTGGCCCGACGAAGGCCCGCCGTGCTGGAACGGCGCCGTGATGTGGCGGGGCGTGGCGCGCGCGGCGCCGCTGCTCGACGGCCGCACCATGATCATGTCGGGTCACACCGCGCAGAAGTTCGTCTGCTATCCGATCGAACGGCCGGGCGCCGACGGGCGGCAGCTGCTGAACTTCGTGGCCGAGCTGCGCTTCCCCGCCGGCCCGCTCGCCGAGCGCGAAGACTGGAGCAAGCGCGGCGAGCTGGCCGACTTCCTGCCGCGCTTCGCGGATTGGCGCTTCGGCTGGCTCGACGTGCCGGAGCTGGTGCGCGCGGCCGACGCCGTGTTCGTGTACCCGATGGTCGACCGCGATCCGCTGCCGCGCTGGAGCTTCGGCCCGGTGACACTGCTCGGTGACGCGGCGCACCCGATGTTCCCGATCGGCTCGAACGGCGCGTCGCAGGCGATCCTCGACGCGCGGGTGCTCACCGGCTGCCTGCGCCACCACGCCGGCGACCCGGAGCGCGCGCTCTCGCGCTACGACGAGATCCGGCGCGCGGCCACCGCCGAGATCGTGCTCGCGAACCGGCGCCAGGGGCCCGAGGCGGCGATGCAGCTGGTCGAGGAGCGCGCCCCCGGCGGCTTCGCGGCGATCGGCGACGTGGTGAGCGATGTCGAGCTCGCCGCGATCGCGGAGGGCTACAAGCGGATCGCCGGCTTCTCCGTCGCCGAGCTGAACGAGCGGGGCTCGCTCGCAGCACCGACTCCATGAGTCAGCCTCAGACTCTCAGGACCCCGTCGCGCACGAGCGCGTCGACCCGCTCTTTGGAGTAGCCCAGCCCGGCGAGGATCTCGCGCCCGTGCTCGCCCAGCTCGGGGGCGCGGCCCGCCGACGCCTTCGGCGCGCCGTCGAGCTGGATCGGGCTGTCGACCGTGCGCAGGCCGGGGCGCACGCCCGGGCCTTCGACCTTGCGGAAGATGCCGTTGGCGTCGAGCTGCGGGTCGCCGGGCAGGTCCTCGATCCGCGCGATGATGCCGAAGGTGACGTGGTGGTGGTCGAGCGCGCGCCGCCATTCCTCGAGCGGCCGCGCCGCGAAGGTCTCGTCGAGGATCGCCACCAGTGCGGGCGCATTCGCGCGCCGGAGCGCGAGCTCCTTGAAGCGCGGGTCGGTCGCCAGCTCGGGGCGGCCCAGCGCGTGGGTGAGCCGCTCCCACTCCACGGCCTCCTGCACCATCGCGAGATACAGGCCGCGTCCGTCGGCGCACACATAGTGATTCACCAGGGCGTTGAGCGAAGTCGCGTGCGTCGGCGGGACGTAGCGCTTGGCGTCGCAGAGCGCGGCCTGGATCAGGATCGAGTTCGACCAGGCGCCGTTCGCGCACAGCGACGTGCGCACGCGCCGGCCCTTGCCGGTGCGCTCGCGGTCGAACAGCGCGAGCGCGATCGCGCCGAACAGCGCCATGGCGCTCGGGTGGTCGCCCATGCCCGCGGTCGCGAGCGCGAACTCGGCGCCCGCCGGGCGCACCGCGTCCATCAACCCCGAGCGCGCCCACCAGGCCGTGGCGTCGTAGCCGGGCTTCTCGACTTCGAGCCCCTGGTCGCCGTAGCCGGTGGCGTGCGCGTAGACGAGCCGCGGATTCTCGGGCTCGAGCGCCTCCCAGGTCATGCCGAGCTTCGCGAGCACCGACGGGTGCAGGTTGGTGATGAACACGTCGGCGCGCCGCACCAGCGCGCGCGCGATCTCGTTGCCCTCGGGGCGGCGCACGTCGAGCGCGATCGACTTCTTGCCGCGCGCGGTGAGGATCCAGCAGTAGTTCTCCTCGCACTCGGGCAGCGGCTTCAGCTGCGGCAGCATGCGGTAAGGATCGCCAATCTGCGGGTGCTCGATGTGCACGACCTCGGCGCCAAAGTCGCCGAGCACGGTGCCCGCGGCGGGACCGAACACGTAGGTCGCCAGCTCGACGACCTTGAGCCCCTCGAGAAGCGGTCGCTCGCTCATGGCGCGGATTGTACCGCTACGCGTCGCCCCAGGTGGGAGGGCTGGCGCCGAGCGGCTGCGCGGGGAGCGCGAAGCGTGCGGGCGTCTCGGAGAGCTCGGCCGCGTGGCGCACCGCACGCAACGTGCCGAACGCCGACTCGCTCTCTTCCAGCCGGTCCTGCACGTCGGCGAGGCCGAGATCGGGCGCGGCGAGCCCGCCCTCCACGCGGTCCAGGCCTGCGAGCCAGCGGCCGGTCTGCGCGAGCGATACGCGGACGTGCCAGCTGCCGCCTTCGCGCGCCTGCCGCGCGCGCGCGAGCATCGCCGCCGCGGCCATCAGCTGTCCGGAGCCGTGGTCGAGCGCCTGCGCCGGCAGCTCCTTCGGCCCGTTCGTCCCCGCCGCCAGCCCTTCGGCATGGTTGAAGCCAGTCGCCGTCTGCACCAGCGAGTCGAAGCCGCGCCGCTCCGCCCACGGGCCCGCGTGCGAGTAGGCCGAGAGCGACACGTAGACGATTCCGGGCCGGACGCGCGCCGCCTCGTCGGGCCCGAAGCCGCGCGCCGCCAGGCCGCCGGGCCGGTACGCCTGCGCGAAGACGTCCGCCCCGCCGAGCAGACGCAGAAGTGTGTCGCGGCCGGTGGCAGTGTCGAGATCGACGTGCGCGGAGCGCTTGCCGCGGCCGGTGTCGATCACCAGCCACTCCAGGAAGGGCAGCTGCGGCGAGGCAATGCGCAGCACGTCGGCGCCGTGCGCGGCCAGCGTGCGCCCGCACACCGGGCCCGCAACGATCCGCGTCAGATCGAGCACGCGCACGCCGCTGAGCGGCCGCTCGCCCGATCCGAGCGGCCGCGGCGGCGCGTCGCCGATGCGCGCGATCTCGAACGCCGGGAGCGCCGCCAGCGCGCGCGCCTGCGGATGCGCCCCCCACTCCTCGGCGCTGCGCATCATCGCCACCACCGCCCCTGCGGTGTTCGCGGCGGTCTCGAACTCCTCGCCCTTCCAGCCCGAGAGCGCCGCCTGCACCGATTCGCGCGTGTCGGCGGCGCCGACCAGCTCCACCACGCGGCGGCGGTGGTGCGCGAAGTTCGTGTGCAGGCGCACGAAGCGCCCGTCGCCGCTCCGGTACACGCCCGCGATCGGATCCCACAGCGGAGGGGGCTCGCGCCCGACGATGCGCAGGTAGCGCTCGCTGCGGAACTCGATCGCCGCCGCGCGCAGGTCGACCCGGACGCGCTGCGCGCGCCCGCCGCGCAGCCGCCACAGCTCCGCCGCCGCCAGGCCCGCTGCTGCGATCGACACCTGCGCCGCGGTCCCGACCCGGAACGTCGAGGGCAGGATCGGATCGCTTCCCGAGAGCTCGACCCGTTCGAGCGCGGCGGGATCACCGCCGCCGAGCTTCCAGATCTCACCCAGGGCCTCGAGCGGGGGAGTCACTCCAGAGACCTTGGCCCGCGCGCCCGATTCGGTCAATCTTGACCCGGCAATCAACCTCCGAGGGGCATGGCTAGGCGGCGAGGAACCCCTTCACCACTTCGAGGAACTTCTCCAGCTGGTCGTGGTGCACCCAGTGGCCGGCCTTCTCGACGTTCACCACGCTCGCGTTCTGGAAGAAGCCCCCGCGCCCGTCCTTGCTCGGGTCGCTGGCCCAGCTCTCGGTGCCGCGCACCAGCAGGGTGGGGCAGGTGATGCGGCGCCACAGCTCCTGCGCCTCCTGCGTGTTGAAGGTGTAGGGCGAGAACGCGCGCACGTAGTTGTCGAACTTCCAGCTGTAGGTCCCGTCTTCGTTCTGGTTCACGCCGTGCACGGTGAGATGCCGCGCGCGCTCGGGCGACAGGTGCGGGTTCTCCTCTTGCATGCGCGCCCAGGCGTCCTCGACCGAGGCGTAGCGCCGCGGCGTGCGCGCGGCGAGCTCGCGCATCTGGCCGATCCACTCGCGCATGCGCTCGTGGATGCCCAGCTTCGCGCGCGCTGCGATCATCTCCGGCGGCGGGCCGAGACCTTCGATCGCGACCAGCTTCTTCACGCGGTCGGGGTAGATGCCGGTGTAGCTGAGCGAGACCGACCCGCCCAGCGAGTGACCGATGATGTTGAGCGGCGCGAGCTTCCGCTGGTGGATCAGCTGCGCGATGTCGTAGACGTAGTCGATCATCCCGTAGTTCGCGCCGGTGACCCACTGCGAGTCGCCGTGGCCGCGCAGGTCGGGCGCCAGCACGTGCCAGTCCTTGCGCAGCGCCTCCGCCACCCAGTCCCAGTTGCGACAGTGGTCGCGTCCGCCGTGGACCAGAAGCAGCGGAGGTGCACCCTCGTTTCCCCAATCGACGTAGTGCAGGCGCAGCCTGTGCGAGATGTAGTGCTGCGAAGCGGGGCCCTGGAGCGAGTGCGTCATGCCGCGATCATGCCAGATGTTGTAGCTTCACGAACGTGGCAAAGGCTGGGGGGCGCCCGCCGGGATCGCTCACTCGCGCGGAGCTCGAAGAGGGCATCCACTCGGGCGCGATCGAGACGATCGTGACGGTCGTGCCCGACCTCTACGGCCGGCTGGTGGGCAAGCGCATCACCGGCTCGTTCTTCCTCGACGAGACCGCCGACCACGGCATGCACGTGTGCGACTACCTGCTCGCGTGCGACATGGAGATGGATCCGGTCGCCGGCTACGCCTTCACCTCCTGGGAGAAGGGCTACGGCGACGTGCTGTGCAAGGTCGACTGGTCGACGCTGCGCCGCGCGACCTGGCTCGAGAAGAGCGCGATCGTGCTCTGCGACGTGTTCGACGAGACCAGCGAAGAGCCGGTCGCGGTGGCGCCGCGCAACGTGCTGCGCCGGCAGCTGGCGCGGGCGCGCGAGCGCGGCTTCGTCGCGATGGGCGCCTCGGAGCTCGAGTTCTTCGCGTTCCGCGAGAGCTACGCGAGCGCCAACGCGAAGGGCTACGACAAGCTCGACACCTTCGGCCACTACGTCGAGGACTACCACATCCTGCAGGGCACCAAGACCGAGGTGCTGAACGGCGCGATCCGCCGACACCTGGATGCTTCGGGCGTGCCGGTCGAGTTCTCGAAGGGCGAGTGGGGTCCGGGCCAGCAGGAGATCAACCTGCGCTACTGCGAGCTGGTCGACATGGCCGACCGCCACGTGCTGTACAAGAATGCGGTGAAGGAGATCGCGGCGGCGCAAGGCCTGGCGGTCACCTTCATGGCGAAGTGGCATGCCGAGATGGCCGGCAACAGCATGCACGTGCACACCAGCCTCTGGGATCCCGCGGGCGCGAAGAACCTGTTCGCCGGCGACGAGCGGCTCCCCGGCTCGAAGCTGCGCGGCTCGAAGCTGTTCCGGAACTGGCTCGCCGGTCTGCTCGCGCACGCGCGCGAGCTTGCGCTCTTCCTCGCGCCCACGGTGAACAGCTACAAGCGCTTCGTCGAGGGGACCTTCGCGCCCACCGCGATCGGCTGGGCGGTGGACAACCGCACCGCCGGCTTCCGCGTCGTGGGCCACGGCGCCAGCCTGCGCAGCGAGTGCCGCATCCCCGGCGCCGACGCGAATCCCTATCTGGCCTTCGCGGCGCTGGTGGCGGCGGGGCTCGACGGCATCGAGCGCGAGCTCGAGCCGCCGCCGATGTTCGTCGGCAACCTGTACACCGCCGAGGGGCTGCCCCAGGTGCCGCGCACGATCGGCGAGGCGATCGCCGCCGCCGAGGGCTCCGCGTTCCTGCGCAAGGTGTTCGGCGACGAGGTGCTCGAGCACTACCTGCACTTCGCGCGGATCGAGAAGCGCAAGTTCGACGCGGCCGTCACCACCTGGGAGCGCGCGCGCTACTTCGAGCGCATCTAGCGGCGCCATGAGCGCGCGCCGGCCCACGATCGGAATCACCACCTACGGTCCGGCGGCCGCCCCGGACGGCGAGCTTCTGCACTTCTCGTTGCCCGCCCACTACGTCGACGCGGTGGTCGCTGCGGGCGGCGTGCCGGTGCTGCTCGGCGCGAGCGCGCTCCCCGCGGAGGAGACGCTCGCGATCCTGGACGGGCTGATCATCGCCGGCGGCGGCGACATCGCGCCCGAGACCTACGGCGGCAGCGGACACGAGACGATCTACCTGGTGAATCCCGCGCGCGACCGGTTCGAGCTGGCGCTCGCGCGCGCGGCGCTCGAGCGGCCCGAGCTGCCGCTGCTCGGCATCTGCCGCGGCATGCAGGTGATGAACATCGCCCTGGGCGGCGATCTCACGGCGCACGTCCCCGACGTGTTCGGCGACGGCGTCGCGCACCGCCTGCCGCCGCGCGTGCCCACCACGCATCGGGTGCGGATCGAGCGCAGCGGAATCCTGGGCGAGATCTTCGCCGACGACGAGCTTCCGGTCTGCTCCTGGCACCACCAGGCCGTGCGCCGGCTCGGTCGCGGCCTGCGCGCGGCAGCCCACGCCGCCGACGGCGTGGTCGAGGCCGTCGTGCTCGATGCCCGACCGTTCGCGCTCGGCCTGCAGTGGCACCCCGAGATGCAGGCCGCCGAAGACCCGCGCCAGCTGCGCGTGTTCCAGGTGCTGGTCGAACGCGCCCGCGTCCGCCGCCGCGCATGAGCCTCGCCCAGGGCACGGTCATCACGGTGCTGCGCGGTGCGTGCGAGGTCGTGAGTGGCGAGCGACTCACCCGGCTGCGTCTCACCGGCACGAACGCGCGCAAGGACCATTCACTCGCGGTCGGCGACCAGGTCCGCTTCGACCCCGCGAAGGCGGCGCTGGTCGAGGTGCTGCCGCGGCGCACGCAGCTCGCGCGGCTGCGCAGCGCCGGCCCGCGGCGGCCACAGGTGATCGCGGCGAACGCGGACCGGCTGGCGATCGTCGCCTCGGTGGCGAGCCCGCCGTTCCGCTCCGGTGCGGTCGACCGCTTCCTGCTGGCCGCCCACGCGGGCGGGCTCGCGGCGCTGCTCGTCGTGAACAAGATCGACCTGCTCTCGGATGGCGCGGAGCTTCCCGACGAGATCGGCGCCTACGAGGGAATCGTTCCAATGGTCGCGGTCTCCGCGGCGAACGGCGCCGGGCTCGAGGCGCTGCGCGCCGCGCTCGGCCACGACACCACCGTGCTCGCGGGCCACTCCGGCGTCGGCAAGAGCTCGCTCGTGAACGCGCTCCAGCCCGAGCTCCGGCTCGAGACCGGCGAGATCAGCGCCAAGTGGGACCGCGGCCGGCACACCACCGCGCGCGCGGTCTACCTGCGGCTCGCGGGCGGAGCGGTGCTGATCGACACGCCGGGCATGCGCGAGATCGCGACCGGCCCGGTCGATCCCGAGCTGCTGGGCCAGGTGTATCCCGACATCGCGCTGCTGGCCGCCGGCTGTCGCTTCCGCGACTGCCGTCACGGCGCCGAGCCCGGCTGCGCAGTGCGCGCCGCCGTCGAGGACGGGCGCCTTCGCGTCGCTCGCCTCGCCAGCTACACACGGCTCGTCGGCGAGATTGAGGAAGCGCGCACTCCCTAAGGAGGAGCCATGCCGCTGGCCGAGATGCTCCACACCGTCCACAGCGCGCGGTGCTCGGAGCGGGCCTCCGACTCGGCTGCGCGGAAGCTGCGCTCGAAGTGGCCGGCGCCGGTGTCGGCGCTGTAGGTGGCCCAGCCGAGCGACACCAGCTCGACGTTCAAGTTCGCGCCGCGCGCGTCGTACAGGTAGACGAGCCGGCGGCCGCTCGCGTCGCGCGCTGCTTCGTCGGGCGCGAACCAGAGCTCGCGTGCGCGCAGCAGCTCGGCGAGCGCACGCGTCGCTTCGCCGTAGCCCACCTCGCCGGGGCGCGGCGCAGACACGTTGCGCAGCCGCACCCGCACCAGCGACCCGCCGCAGCGCAGGTCGGCGGTGTCGCCGTCGTGAACGCGGATGGCATTGCAGGGGCCGACGCGGGAGGCAGGCGGCTCGGCGCGCGTCTCCGGGGCGGAGAATGCGACGAGCGCGGCGACCAGGAGTCCCGATAGAAGCGGCAGTTTCATCATGCAGACCGGTAGAGCAAGGCCGGTGCCGGACGCGGCGCACGGGGCGGGCCCCGCGAGCTCCGGGGCTGCAGCTCCGCGTGGCAGTGCCGCCAGTTCCTTGCTTCAGGCGCCGGAAGCCGCCTGGCGCAAGCGTTCCGGCGTGAAGGGCAGGTCGCGCAGCCGCAGTCCCGTGGCGTCGAAGACCGCGTTCGCGATCGCGGCCGCGGTCGGTCCCTGGGTCGCCTCGCCGGCACCGAGCCAGGGCTCGCCCGGCCGGTCCAGCAGCACGGTCTCGAGCTCGGGGACTTCGGAGAAGCGCAGGATCGGATAGCTCTCCCAGTCGGTGCTGGTGACGCGCTCGCGGTCGAAGCGGACCTCCTCGTGCAGCGTCCAGCTCGCCGACTGCACGAAGCCCCCTTCGAGCTGGTTCACCAGGCCGTCGGGATCGACCACCTGGCCGGCGTCCGCGGCGATCACGCCGCGCTCGAGCCGGATCTTGGCGCGCGCGTCGTCGACTGCGAGCTCGACCGCGACCGCGGCCCAGCTCTTCTGGTTCTTGTAGCGCGCGAACGAGAAGCCGCGGCCGCGGCCGTTGCCCGCGGGGCGCGCGGCGGCGGACCAGCCGAAGCGCTGCGCGGCGGCGCGGATCACCTCGCGCGCGCGCTCGTCGTCCAGGTGGCGCAGGCGGAACTCCACCGGGTCGGCGCCCGCTGCGTGCGCGAGCTCGTCCATGAACGACTCGAGCGCGAACACGTTGGCGTAGGCGCCGAGCCCGCGCAGCGCGGAGGTGCGCAGCGGCGAGTCGGGCAGGAAGTGCTTCACGATCCGCCGCTGCGGGAACGCGTAGAGCGGGTCGGCGTTGCGGTGGACGCCGCCGTGGTGCACGAGCATGGGCCGCGGAGTCGGGGGCTCCAGCGCGGGATCGCGCTGCCACGCCGCGAGCAGCCCGGACACGCGCTCGCCGAACGGGATCGCGCGCAGCGCGTGAGCGAAGCTGCGCGTCTCGTGACACCATTCGGCGACGTTCCCCTTCGCGTCGAGCCCGGCCTCGAGGTCCATCACCATCGCTGGCCCGTACGGCTCGAAGCGGTGCTCGTCCTCTCGGGTCCACTGCACGTGCACCGGCCGGCCCGGCAGCGCCTGCGCGACCAGCGCCGCATCGAAGGCGACGTCGTCGGCGCCGTTGTGGCCGTAGCAGCCGGGGCCTTCGACGTGGATCAGCCGCACCCGTTCCGCCGGCATGCGCAGTGCCTGCGCGATCGCCGGCCGCAGCACCGCGACCCCCTGGGTGTGGGTCCAGACGGTGAGCGCGCCGTCCACGAGCTGCGCGACCGCGGCCGACGGTCCGATCGACGCGTGCATCTGGTACGGCCGGGTGTAGCTCGCGCGCACGCTGCGGACGACACCGTCCGGTGTCGGCTTCGGCGGCAGCGGCGCCTCGACCGCGACCCCCGCCTCGACCGGAAAGCTCTTCGCCGGGGCCGCGCGCATGCGGGGGAACAGCTCGGCCTGGGGCGGCAGCGCGGCCGGCGCCTCCCAGCGCGCGCCGCGGCGCAGCCGCTCCGCTGCCGCGATCGCCCGTCCCGCCGTCTCCGCCGCGACCGCGAGGAAGCTGCCGTCGCGCACCACCGTCGCGACGCCCGGCATGCGCCGCACCTCGTCCAGCTCCGCCGACACCAGCCGCGCGCGCGCCGTGGGCCCGCGCACCACGCGCGCGTGCGCCATCCCCGGCAGGCGCAGGTCCTGCACGAACACCGCCGTCCCGGTGACGAGCTCGCTCATGCCGATGCGGGCGCCGGGCCGGCCGAGCACGCGGTACGACGCGGGCGACTTCGCCGGCGCGCCGGTCGTGACCTTGCGCTCGAAACGCTTGCCGCCGAACAGCGCGAAGTAGCTGGTCGACGCCGCGTGGCCGGGCGCGGAGATCGCCCCGTCCTCCACCCGCAGCGTGCTCACGTGCACGCCGAGCTCCTCGGCGGCGAGCTCGAGCAGCGCGCGGCGCGCCTCGGCGGCGGCGAGCCGCAGCGCCGTGCCGCTCTCTTCGAGCGAGTTTGAGCCGACGGTGTAGAGCTCGTTCGGCCCGCTCGCGGTGTCGGCCGTGCGCACGCGCACGCGCGCAGGCGCCACGTCGAGCTCTTCGGCGGCGATGCGCGCCAGCGCGGTCTTGATGCCCTGGCCGAGCTCGGCCTTGCCGGTGAACACGGTCACCGTGCCGTCGCTCTGGATCGCGAGCCAGGTGTCGAGATCCGGGTTGCGCTGCAGGCTCGGCGGAATCATCTCGCCGCCCGCTCTCGCACCGCCCGCCGCACGGCGCGCAGGATGCGCGGATGCGTCCCGCAGCGGCAGAGGTGCTTCTCCAGCGCCCCCCGGATCTCGGCCTCGCTCGGGCTCGGATTCGCGTCGAGCAGCGCCTGCGCGGCGACGGCGATGCCCGGGATGCAGTAGCCGCACTGGGCCGCTTGCTCGGCGACGAACGCGCGCTCGAGCGCGGCCAGCCGCCCGCTCGCGGCGAGGCCTTCGACGGTGGTGATCTCGCGCCCGGCGAACGAGCCGACCGGAGTGGAGCAGCTCTCCACGGCGCGGCCGTCGCAGAGCACCGCGCACGCGCCACACTGCTCGAGGCCGCAGCCGTACTTCGCGCCGGTGAGGCCGAGCTCGTCGCGCAGCACCCACAAGAGCGGCGTCGACTCGTCGGCGTCGATCTGCCGCGTCTCGCCGTTCACCTGGAGCTTCACGCCCGCTCCTCTCGCACGAACAGCATGCCCACCAGCCCCAGCAGAAGGAAGATCAAGATCGAAGCGAAGCCGATGCGCTGGCTGTGGAACGCGTCGGTGAACCAGCGCACGGTGAACGAGCCGATCCACGCCACCGACGTCCCCGAGAGCGAGTAGATGCCGAAGAACTCGGTCATCATCCCCGGCGGCGCGATCCGCGCGAGCATGGTGCGCGAGTTCGCGTACGCGGCGGTGATGAACACCGCCACCAGCGTGACCACGCCCACGTACGCGAGCTCCGGCACGGTGGCGAAGAAGGGCAGGCTCCACAGCTTCGGCGCCGCGCGGTCGACCGGCAGCGCGAAGAACAGCTGGTCGGGCGTGATCGAGATCGCCAGCACCAGCCCGAGCGAGGTGCCGCCGATCGAGATCAGGATCGCGCGCTTGCTGCCGAAGCTGTCGTCGAGCCAGCCGCCGACGAAGCCGCCGAACACCGCGAAGACCGAGAGCACGATCCCAAAGATGGTCATGGTGAGCGAGTCCCAGCCGAAGATGCCCGCCGCGTAGACGCCCCCGAACACCAGCACCGCGGTCTTGCCGTCGTTGTAGATCATGCGCGCGACGAGATAGGTGGCGACGTTGCGGTAGCGGCGGAGCTCGCGCAGCGTGTGCTCGAGCTGCCGGAAGCCCGCGCGCACCGCCTCGAGCGCGCTGCGCTGGCCGCGCGCGCGATCGGGCGTGAACAGGAACAGTGGAACCGAGAACAGCACCAGCCACACCGCGGCGATCGGCCCGGTGATGCGGTCCTGCTCGAACGCGGCGGTGTCGATCCCGAACAGCGCGCGTGCCGGCACGAAGCTCCAGCCGACGTTCCCGGGCAGCGAGAACGCCCACAGCATGAACACCAGGATCAACAGCGACGAGGCGTTGCCGAGCGCGAGCCCGAGCCCCGACAGGAACCCGACGCGCTCGCGCTGCGCGATCGACGGCAGCATCGCGTTGTGGAACACGGCCGAGTACTCGAACGCGGCCGAGTTCGCGATCAGCATGAAGGCGATCCAGGCGACCGAGAGGCCCTTCTGGTCCGGCAGCGCGAACCAGAGCAGGAAGCTCGTCGGCGCCATCACGCAGACGAAGAACAGGATCCACGGCTTGCGCCGCCCGCCCGAGTCGGCGATCGCGCCCAGGATCGGCGCGAGGATCGCGGTGGCGATCCCGCCGTAGCCGTTGATCGCGCCCCAGACGACCTGGCCGCGCACCGGATCGCCCACGACGTGCTGGGTGAAGTAGGGCGCGAACAGGTAGATCGTGATCAGGATGACGTACGGGTTGCGGGCCCACTCGAAGACGGCCCAGCTCCACTGCCCGACGCGCGAGGCAGCGGGCGCGCCGGTCACGGCCAGCGTCCGCTCGTCCGGGACGGCGCTCGCGCTCAACCCGCCTCCTCCTCGGGCGCGCGCCTGGGAAGCAAGCCGAGCGCCGCGAGCGAGCATACACAAGCGAGGCCGAACACGGGCGGGAAGCCGAAGTGCTCCGCCGCGTAGCCCAGCGCGAAGCTGCCGAGCGAGAAGCCGGCGTTGAACGCGCCGTTGAAGAAGGCGGTGAGCTTGCCGCGCACGTCTGCGGGCGCGTTCTCGATCGCGGCGGCGCTCATCACCGGGTAGAACAGCCCGTGCGCGACGCCGAACAGGAGGCCGGTCGAGACCAGCCCGAGTGAGTCGAGCCGGGTCATCGCGAGCGCCGCCACCGCGTAGGCCACGAGCGACACGCGCGTGACGCGGATCCGGCCCGCGCGGTCGGCCAGCGTGCCGAACGGGCCGCGCACCACCAGTGCAGCGACCGAGTAGGCGACCAGGAAGTCCGACACGCGGCTGATGCCGAGCGAGAGCGCGAACGGCTGGTTGAAGGTGAACATCGCGGCGAAGGTGACGCCGGTGAGCGCAGCCACCGCGAGCACGCGCGTGAAGCCCGGGCGCGCGAGCGTGACGCGGATGCCCGGCACGTGGCGTCCGTCCGCCGGCTCGTGCCGCGCTTCGCGCGCGAACGCCAGCAGCACGAACGACAGCGCGGCGAACAGCCCGGCGCCGCCGAAGACCCAGCCCCAGCCCAGGCGCGCGGCCACCCATTCGGCCGCCGCGGGCGAGACCGAGTTCGACAGCACGAAGCCCGAGCCGTAGAAGCCGAGCACCTGGCCGAGGCGCTCGGCCGGAGCGAGGTCCGCCGCGAGCGTCGAGGTCGCCACGAAGAAGGCGGTGAACGCCGCGCCGTGCACGATGCGCAGTGCGAGCAGGAGCCCGCCCAGCCGGTCCACCGCGAGAAAGCCGATGCAGGTCGCCGTGAGCAGCGCCGCCCCCACGAACGCGAGCGGCAGCCGCCCGTGCCGGTCGACCCAGACGCCCACCACCGGCACCAGCGCGACCGTGGTGAACCACGCCGCGGAGAAGTAGGCGCCGATCTGCGACGGATCCGCGTGCAGCTCGAGCTCCAGGTACTTCGGCAGCAGGAAGAATGCGGAGTGGGCCACGCCGAACGACAGCACCGCGCAGAGCACCGCTGCCAGCTCCGCCGGGATGCGCGCAGGGCTCGCACCCGGCAGCGGCTGTGGCTCGGCGGCCAAGCGCTCAGCCTACCCAGTACGAGGCGATGCTGCAGAGGGCGCAAGTCCCGACCAGGACCCACAGCGCGGGGGCGGCGCGGCCGAGGCGCAGCGCGAACGCGTCGAGGCCGACCGCGCCGAAGGCCGCGAACGGCACCAGCGCCGACAGGCCGTAGAAAGCCTTGCACTGGGCGTAGAACGGCAGCCGGAGCGAGAGCGCGAGCAGCGCGAACGCGGTCGCGCCGGCCAAGCCGACCAGCAGCCACCCCTCGGCGCTCGGTGTGCGCACCAGCCGCACGAGCGCGAGCGCGAAGCCGACGGCCACCGCCAGGCTCGGCACGAGCGCGAGCCAGAAGCCCGCGGCGATCAGGTCCCAGCGCCACGGCGGAGCATCCGCGCTGCTCACCATCCCGCCCACCAGGCCGTCCCCCCACAGCGTCGAGTAGATCCCGTCCGCGCAGCCGTTGCATGCGGAGAACACCGGATGGGTCAGTGACTCGCCGAAGCGGAGATAGTCGCCCAGCGTGTGGTAGCCCGGGTCCTGCCACCACGATGGGCCCGCGACCGCGTCCCAGTTCCCGACCAGCGGCGAGCCGAAGTGCGCGGTGACGCGCGCGTAGTGCCAGCCGGCGACCGCGAGCAGCGCGAGCGCGACGCAGCCCACGCTCTCGAGCCAGGGACGCGGCGCGCGCTCGCCTCGCAGGACCAGCCGGCCGGCCAACACCGCGAGCAGGACGGCCGCGGCGATCAGCGCCGAGAACTTGGTCAGGGCGGCCGCACCCAGGAGCGCTCCGAGTGCCAGGTGGCTGCGCGGTCCTGCCGCGCGGCCATCCAGGATGCGCAGCTCCTGCCAGAGCGCGCACGAGACCAGGGCCGCGGCCCACACCTCGTTGGTCACGTACTGGGCCAGGTAGAGCTGCATCGGCACGAACGCGCCCAGCGCGAAGCCGGCGAACACCCGCGTGGGGTGTGCCGGGAAGAGGATGCGCAGCGCGCCGAAGAGCGCCGCGCACTGCACCAAGGCGCCGGCCGCGTTCAGCGCGCGCAGCGCAGCGCCGCTCTCGCCGAACAGCGCGACGATTGCGGCAGCGGCCGCGTAGTAGAGCGGCGGGTGGTACATGGCCCAGCCGTCGTCGGCGAGCGGGAGACGGTGTCGCTCGAGGATGAAGCGCACGTAGTCCAGGTGCGCGCCCGCGTCGAAGCCGACTCTCGGATCGAGCCCGAGGTTGCGCCACCAGAGCAGCGCGAACGCCAGGGCGGCGAGCGCGAGGAGCCAGCGTCCCGGCTCGAGCCCGGTCCGCCCGATTGCCGCGATCGCCACGGCGCTCACGAGTGCGAACACCGCGAGCGCAGGCGCGCTCTCGCGGAACGCTCGGAGCACGAGCACGGGACGCGGCGCGCTCTCCTCCCAGCGGCTCATGGGCGTCGTCGCGAGTCGGGCGGGGTCGGGCGCGCCGCTCGCGTGCGCGGCGCTCCATTCCGAGTCCGTCGCGACGAGGGGGGAGCCCTCGCCCTCGAGCACGGCCCAGGCTGCGGGCGGTCCCCAGCTCGCGCGCGCGCGCAACACCAGCTCGTTGTCGCCGGGCCGCAGGAGCTCCGCGACGTCGCGTTCCGCGATCGCCTTCCAATTGCCGTTTGCCGGGATCGAGAGGCCGGCGACCGAAGCCCCGTTGAGCTCCACCGAGCCCATGCGGTACAGGCGCACGCGCAGCCGGGCCGAGCGCGGGACCGCCGAGAGCGTGAAGTGCCTGCGGAACTCCACGATCTGGTCCCGCGACCGCTCGGCGACCGTGCGAGGCGGCGCCGCGCGGATCAGCCACTCGCCCGGTGCGCGGGCGGTGAAGAAAGGAACCTCGGGAGCGAACGCGGCCTGCGAGAGGAGCCACGCGCCGGCGGCGCACGCGGCAACGCCCAGCGCAACCGCCGCGGCCACGCTCTGCGCTCGACCCCGACCCGCGGACACGCGAGGAGAGTAGCGTGGGCTACGATGCGCCGATGGCGCTCGCGCTCGCGGGAGTTCGGGTCTGGGACGGGGCGAGCGACACGCTCCGGCCGGGCCGCGAGACGCTGTCCGTGGTCGGCGAGCGCCTGGTCGCGGGGCCGGTCGACGGCGAGCGGATCGAGCTCGACGGCGCTGTGGCGCTGCCCGGGCTGTGCGACGCGCACGTCCACCTGTCGCTCGACCCGGCGCGCCGCGAGGTGGCCCAGGACGCGAGCGCAGACGGGCTCGACGCCATGGCAGCGCGCGCGCGGCAGATGGTGGAGGCGGGGATCACCAGCGCGCGCGACCTGGGCGGTCCCGAGTGGCGCGCGCTCGAGCTGCGCGACCGCATCGCGCGCGGCGAGCTCGCTGGCCCGCGGCTGCTCTGTGCGGGGCAGCCACTCACTTCGCCGCGCGGTCACTGCTGGTACTGGGGCGGCGAGGGCCAGGGCGCCGACGAGCTGCGGGCGGTGGTCCGCCGCCAGGTCGAGCATGGCGCAGACTGCATCAAGGTGATGGCGACGGGCGGCGTGCTGACGCGCGGCACCAGCCCCGCCATCCCGCAATTCGGCCAGGACGAGCTCGACGCCGCCGTCGACGAGGCGCGCCGGCTCGGCCGCCACACCGCCGCGCACTGCCACGGCACCGAGGGCATCTTGCGCGCCGCGCGCGCGGGCGTGCGCACGATCGAGCACTGCTCGTTCGCGGGGGAAGAGGGCTTCGGCGGCGCGCTCGACCTCGAGGTCGTGGGCGAGATCGCGCGCGCCGGCGCCTGGGTCTCACCCACGGTGAACACCGGCTTCGCGCGCTTCTTCGCCGAGGACGGCACGCCGGGCAAGTTCGCCACCCGCATGGGCGAGGTCTACACGCAGCTGCGTCGCGCCGGGGTGCCCTTCGTCGCGTCCACCGACTCGGGCATCCCGAACGTCGCGCACCATCGCCTGCCCGAGGCGCTGGCGCTGTTCGCCCGGCTCGCCGAGCTGCGCCCGGTCGAAGCGCTGCGCGCGGCGACCTCCGACGCCGCGCTGGCGCTGGGGTTGGAGCGCACGACCGGACGCATCGCGCCCGGCCTCGCGGCCGACCTGCTGGTCGTCGACGGCGACCCGCTCGAAGACCTCGGCGCGCTCTTGCGCCCGGTGCTGGTGGTGGCGCGGGGGCGGATCGCCTTCCGCGCCTGAGCCGTCGTACACTCGGCGCCATGAAGTTCACCGGCCTGCACTTCTTCGTCCGCGACCTGGGCCGCACGATTGCCTTCTACCGCCGCCTCGGCCTGCGCTTCCCCGACGGCGCCGAGACAGGCGTCTTCGTCGGCGTGACCACCGACGAGGGCGTCCACCTCGCCTTCGCCACCCACGCGCTCACCCGCGGCTACGACAAGGGCTTCAAGGAGCCGAGCGGGCCGAGCCCGAACTGCCTGCAGTTCGAGGTGGCCTCGCGCGACGAGACCGACCGGATCTACCGCGAGCTCACGGCCGCGGGCCACGAAGGCCACCTCGCGCCGCACGACGCATTCTGGGGCGCGCGCTACGCCGAGGTCATCGACCCCGACGGGAACAAGGTCGGCTTCCAGAGCCCGGTGGATCCCGCGAAGCGCTCGGCGCCGCCGCTCTAGCGGAGCGCGAAGAACCAGTCGAGCGCTTCGCGCAGGAAGTCGGGCGATGGCCAGTGCTTGCCGCCCTGGTCGACCCGCCACTCCACGGTGTAGCCCGCGCGCTCCAGGTTCGCGCGCATCGGCAGGGCGATCTGCTGGAACGGGAAGACCGGGTCGTGCGTTCCGTACTCGAGCAGCACCTCGGGCTTGCGCGCGGCGTCGACGTCGAAGCCGGGCGCGAGCGCGATGAAGCCCGCGGCCCAGGCCATCACCGCGCGGAACAAGGTCGGGTTGGAGAGCCCGACCGAGAGCGCGAAGCTCGCGCCGTCGGAGTAGCCGAGCAGCGCCTGGCGCGCCGGGTCGATCGGGTAGCGGCGCCAGATCAGGTCGTAGGCGTACTCGAGGAAGTCGAGATCGGGCCGCTTGGGGCTCGCGATCAGGTCCCAGGTCGGCAGGAGCGAGCGCGGGACCAGGAAGAACGCGCCGCGGCGGTCGGGCTCGTCGCGCACGGCCTTCACCAGCATCTCGTCCTGCCGTCCGGCACCGTGCAGCACGGTCACCAGCGGGTAGAGGCGATCCGGCTCGATCTCCGTCGGGGTCAGCAGCACCGCGCGCGAGTCACCCCGCTCGACGTGGACGTGGCCGGTCGGCGGCGCTGGGTCGCGCGGCTCGGGCGCCTGGTGGGTGATGCGCAGCGCGAGGGCGTCGGCCGGCATCAGCCCTCGCCGCCGTGCACACCGAGGATCGCGCCGGTGGTGTAGCTCGACGCGCTCGAGGCCAGGTAGAGCGCGGCCCCGACGATCTCGTGCGGCTCGCCCCCGCGCTGCAGCGGGATGAACAGCTTCGCGCGCTTCTGGAACTGCTCCATGTCCCACGCCTTGGAGATGTCGGTGAGGAACGGCCCGGCCATGATGCAATTCACACGCACCTTGGGGCCGAGCGCGTGCGCGAACGCGATCGTCATGGCGTTGAGCCCGGCCTTCGCGGCGGAGTAGGGGATCACGTTGGCGCCGGGCCGGGTCGCGGCCACGCTCGACACGTTGATGATCGAGCCGCCGCCGTGCTGCGCCATCCGCGTGCCGAGGAGCGCGGTGAGCCGGAACGGCCCCTTCAGGTTCAGGTCCACGACCTTGTCCCACATCGCCTCGGACACGTTCGCCACGTGGTCGTAGAGCAGCGACATGCCGGCGTTGTTGACCAGCACGTCGATCTTCCCCATCTCGCGCCAGGCGCGTTCCGCGAGCTGCTCGACCTCGTGCCACTTGCCGACGTGCGCCGCGATCGCGAGCGCCCGCCGCCCGGTCTCGCGCTCGACCTCCTTCGCGGTCGCCTCGCAGGCGTCGAGCTTGCGGCTCGCGATCACCACGTCGGCGCCCGCCCGCGCGAACGCCAACACCATCTCGCGCCCGAGCCCGCGGCTCCCGCCGGTGACGAGGGCGATCTTGCCGGACAGGTCGAACAGCTTCTCGATCTCGCTCACAGCATCCTCCGGCCCGAGAGCATACTCAAGCCGCGAGGAGGTGTGCCGATGCGGAGGTCGAAGGCGCTCTCGACGCTGCGGAGCGCCGTCGCGCTGATGCTGCTCGCCCTGGCATCGACGGTGCGCGCCCAGGACGACGAGGTCGGGCGCCTGGTCCGGCTGCTCGGACTCCGACCGGGCGCAGTCGTCGCCGAGGTCGGCGCGGGCGACGGCGAGTTCGCCGCCGCGGTGGCGGGAGCCGTCGGACCGGGAGGTCGCGTGCTCGCCACCGAGCTCGACTCGCAGAAGCTCGAGCGCATTCGCGAGTCGGCGGCGAAGGCGGGCCGCACGAACGTCGTGGCGATCCAGGCCGGCGTCTCCGAGACCGGGCTCCCCGACGGCTGCTGCGACGCCATCTTCATGCGCGACGTCTACCATCACTTGACCGACCCGATGGCGATCGACGCAGCGCTCTACCGGGCGCTGCGGCGCGGCGGCCCGCTCTTGATCGTCGACTTCCCGCCCACCTGGTACCTGTCGCCCTGGACGCCGGACGGTGTCTCCGCGAGCCGGAAGGGCCATGGGATCCGGGCGACGGACGCTCTGGCCGAGCTCGTCGCCGTCGGATTCGAGCCGGTCCAGACCATCGACACGTGGCGCCTGCGCTGGCTCGGCGCGGACGTGTACGCGCTCCTCGTCCGGCGCCCGCCCGGGCCGCCGCAGACGCGAGCACCCTGAGCGATGGCCGATCTGCTCGACCGCGATGTGGAGCTCGCGGCGATCGCGAGCAGCGTGCGTGCCGGAGGCGTGCTCTCGATCGAGGCCGGGGCCGGCGTGGGCAAGACGTCGCTCGTCGATGCCGCCTGCGCGCTCGCGCGCCGGCGCGGTCGCACGGTCTTGCGCGCGCGCGGTTCCGATCTCGAGCGCGACTTTGCCTTCGGAGTCGTGCGCCAGCTCTTCGAAGCGCCGCTGTCGGGCAGCCAGGAGCTGCTGCGCGGACCCGCGAGCCCCGCTGCGGCGCTGTTCGGCTCGGCCGGGACGAGCGGCACGTCGCAGGACACGCGCTTCGCAGTTCAGCACGGGCTCTACTGGCTGACGGTGGAGCTCGCCTCGCGCGAGCCGCTGCTCGTTGCGGTCGACGATGCGCACTGGGCAGACGAGGCATCGCTGCGCTGGCTGGCCTATCTGGCCCCCAGGCTCGAAGGCTCGCGCATCGTCCTCGTCGTCGCGCTCCGCCCCGACGAGCCCGCGTCGCAGGCGCCTGCGCCGGTCGCGTTGCGGCGCGCTGCGAACGTGCTGCGCCCGTCGCTCTTGGGCCGCGAATCGGTGGCCAGCCTGGTGCGCAAGGCGCTCGGCGACACGAGCTCGGAGCTCGCTGCTCTCGCACACCGCGCCACCGGCGGGAACCCGTTCTACCTCCGCGAGCTCCTGCGTGCCGCGCAGCGCGGCGGCGACCCGCGGCGGCTGCTCTCGCTCGAGGACGGTGTCGCCGAGACGGTCGAGCTGCAGATCCGTGCCCGGCTCGCCAGCGTCGAGCCTGCCGCCCTCCGGCTCGCGCAAGCGCTCGCGATCCTCGACGACGGCTGCGAGTTGCGGCTGGCTGCGCGGCTCGCGCGGGTCGCGTTGGAGCGGGCGCGGCGGCTCGCGGCGGAGCTCGTCGCGCTGGAGGTGCTCGGGACGGACGACCCCGCGCGTTTCATCCACCCGATCGTGCGCCAGGCCGTCGGGCAGACGCTCTCGAACGCGGAGCGCGACGAAGCACACCGTGCGGCGGCGCGCGCGCTCCACGCGGAAGGCGCGCCCGCCGGACGCGTCGCGGCACACCTGGTCGGGCTGCGCGGTGCCGGCGACGACTGGGTGGTCTCGCGCTTGCGCGACGCGGCGCGCGAGGCGCTCACCCAGGGCTCGCCGAGCGATGCCGCCGCGCTGCTCGCACGCGCGCTCGGCGAGCCAGCTGGCGCGGAGCTGCGGGTCGAGCTGCTGTGTGACGCCGCCCGGGCCGAAGAGCTGGCGGGTCGGGAGGGAGCCTGTCGCGTGCTCGAGGACGCGCTCGCACTCACTCCCCGGGAGAGTCCGCTCCGCGCGCAGCTCTTCTCGAAGCTCGCGCAAGCGCACGCCCTGCTGTTCCGCTGGACCGACGCGGTGGGCGTGCTCGAGCGCGCGCTCGCCGAGGCGCGCGGAGCCGCGGCGCTCGAGCTCGAGGGAATGATCGCGGCGATCGGGCTCCAGGACGCGCGCACGGCGCGGCGTGCAGTGACCGCGGTCGAGCGGCTGTCGCGGCGCCGGCTCG
>Ga0318502_10000020_pt1 | contig 34373 bp, 31 predicted proteins | sample GRESIP174b1f22_FD_203291 | JGI IMG/M metagenome (GOLD analysis project Ga0318502, IMG submission 203291) | Tropical soil microbial communities from Luquillo Experimental Forest, Puerto Rico - GRE.SIPMG.174b1f22 | ecosystem: Environmental > Terrestrial > Soil > Tropical forest > Bulk soil...
GGCCTGGACCTGGCCCGCCGCCTCCAGGAGCCCCACCTGACCGGCCGTCTGCTTTCCGCCCGGTCCTTCGCCCTGAGCTTCGGGGGGAACCCAGCGGACGCGGGTCGCGATGCGGCCGAGGCACTGCGGCTGTTTCGCCAGGCCGGTGACCGGCTCCAGGCCGGGATGACGCTGAGCAATCTCGGGTCCATTGAGTTGGCGGCGGGCGACCTGGATGCCGCCCACCGCCACCTGCACGAATCGCTCGACATCGCCCGCGCGCTCAATGCCCGCGACGACACCGTATATGGGACTTTCAACCTGGGCCTGGCCGAGTACCTCGGCGGCTCGCCAGGCGCGGCCGAGGCCCTGTTCGCGGAATCACTCGACCTGGCCCGGCGCATGGGGATGAAGGCGCACATGGCCTACGCGCTGCTCGGCCTGGCCATGGCCGGCCAGGGCGGAGCTGACCCGGGCTGGTCGGCCCGGGTGCACGGCGCGGCCGACCAGGCCCTGGCCGATCTGGGCCTTGCCGTCGAGCCGCTGGAAGCCCGGCTGGCCGACCTTGACCGGCAGCGGCTGCGCGCCGCCATGGGCACTGAGGCCTTCGAGGCCGAATACACCGCGGGCCACACCCTCGACCCAGCGCAGGTGCTGGCCGCGATCGGCCCCACGGATGCAGCGGCCGGGCAGGCGCGCGTGACTTACCAGGCCTGGCCAGGGATGCAGACGGAACGCGCGGGAGCGCTCGGAAGCGGATCGGACGCTGCCGTATCAGGTGAGGCCGTGACGGTGCTGACGCCGCGCGAGCTCGACGTGCTGAAACTCGTCGCCCAGGGATTGAGTAACCCCGACATCGCCCGGCGGCTTGTGCTGAGCGAGCACACCGTCCGCCGACACCTGGCCAACATCCTCCGCAAGCTCAACCTGTCCTCACGCACCGCGGCCGCGGCCTGGGGTGTGCGCACGGGGCTCATCTAGGCGTGGCTCGATCGAGCCATTTGCCGCGACCGCGTCAATGTGGCCCAGACGGTCGATGCGAGAGCGCCGCGGCGCCGCATATCACTGACACAACGAGGGCAACGGGTTCGCCTGAGCCTGTCACTGGCAGGCGGAGCCGCTAACGGGAAGCGAGGTGCCGGTCAGCCGGATCCTCGGAAACACCGCCCATAGGCCACGCCGAGGAGACCGCAATGGACCACACCATCAGCTGCAACCTGGCCCAGGGCCGCATAGCCGACCTGCGCCACCACGCCCAGCGTGACACCCTGGCCCGCGCCGCCCGCCGGCGCGCTCGGCGCCGCTGTCCCGGCCTTATCCCGTGGGAGCTGGGCCGACGCCGGGCCGTCCCTGGGATCGTCCAGGCCGCTCAGCCTGCTGCGGCAGACGACGCATCGGCTCGCTGAAAGGGCACCAGGGATCAGGCCGAAGGGGCATCAGGAGAAGGCAATGGCCGGTCGCGGCACGCCGCGACCTATGACGTGCGCAACGAGAAACAGAAGGGGAACCTATGACGGCCAAGACGGTCACCGAAGCTCGTCCGCCGGATACCACGGCTGGCGCCGATACGATCTATCGCAGCCTGTTTGACTCGTTCAACCCGGGCAACGACGGCCGGATCTCGCCGCTGGAGGTGCTCAGCCGGCTGGAGCGCTGCGGGCTGCAGCCCGACGATCCGCGTATCGCCGAGGCGCTGGCCGGGCTGGCCGGCGCGGACGGCGGGTCCCGGCAGATCAGCTTCACCCAGTTCAAGGCGCTAGCCAGGCAGAACAGCAGCCTGATCCGGCGCGCGGTCGAGGGCAACCTGGCGGTTCCGGACTTCACCGCGCTGACCGCCGACATCACCCGGATGTACAAGGAACTCTTGCCGGTCCGGTCCGGGGCGGTGGCCGGCTACATCCCGCAGCTCAAGCGGGTTGACCCGGAGCAGCTCGCGATCGCGGTGTGCACGGTGGACGGGCAGCGGTTCTCGGTGGGCGACGCGGCCACCGGGTTCTCCCTGCAGTCGGTGTCGAAGACCGTCAGCTACTGCCTAGCACTGGATGAGCATGGCGTCGAGGGCGTGCACCGCCACGTGGGCCGGGAGCCGAGCGGCCGGTCGTTCAACGAGCTCGCCCTGAACCCGAAGGGGCTTCCGCACAACCCCATGGTCAACGCCGGCGGGATCATGACCACCTCGCTGATCCGGCCGGAGGAGGACATCGCCGACCGGTTCGACTTGGTCGCCGCGACCTGGCAGCGGCTGGCCGGCGGACGGCGGCCCGGATTCAACAACGCGGTCTACCTGTCCGAACGGCAAACCGCCGACCGCAACTTCGCGCTCGGCTACTCGATGCAAGAGAGTGGCGCGTTCCGGCCCGGCACCGACCTGCAGCAAACCCTGGAATTCTTCCTCCAGGGGTGCTCGATCGAAGTGGACGCGCAAATGCTGGCCATTGCGGCGGCGTCGCTGGCCAACGCGGGGGTGTGCCCGCTAACTGACGACCCGGTGTTCACCCCGGGCACGGTGCGGTCCTGCCTGTCGCTGATGTCCTCCTGCGGCATGTACGACTTTTCCGGCGAGTTCGCCTTCACCATCGGGCTGCCCGCCAAAAGCGGCGTCTCCGGCGCGGTCATGCTGGTCATTCCCGGGCTGATGGGGATCTGCGTCTGGTCCCCGCGGCTGGATGAGCACGGCAACTCCGTCCGCGGCATCGAGGCCTGCCGCAAGCTGGTCGCCGCCTACAACGTGCACGTCTTCGACTCGCTGGTCACCGGCCGCGGCCGCACCGGCAAGCGGGACCCGAGGCGGAAGAAGAACCAGACCCAGACCGAGGCCGTGGTCGCACTTACGTGGGCGGCGAGCCAGGGCGACCTGAATGAAGTCCGCGCGCTGATCGCCGCCGGGGTCGAGCCAGGCACCGCCGACTATGACGGCCGCACCCCACTGCACCTGGCCGCCGCCGAAGGCCAGACCGACGTGGTCCGGTACCTGCTGGCGGCCGGCGCCGGCCCGCGGCCGCTAGACCGCTGGGGCGGCACCCCGCTGTCCGACGCCGAAACCCACGGACACGGCGAGATTGCCGCGCTACTGCGCGAGCACACAACAGAGGCAGCCCCCATGACCCACCACTCAAACAGGCGAAAGGCCACAGCGACATGAGCGACACCGACGTTGCCGCCGGCAGGGTCGTCGCAGTCCTGCTGGCCGACGGTTGGCACCGGATCGTCCGCGGCTCGTTCTCGGTCGGCCGGCAGAGCTTCGGCGCCGACGCGGACCTGGGCGTGCCCGGGTTCCGTTTCGAGGAGGCCGACACCGGCAGCCCGTATCAGCCCACGGCGCTGGCCGGCCCGCTGGACAGCATCATCGCGGTCCGGCACGCCGCCCGAGACGTCAGACGCCGGAGTGACCTTGACCGGGCACGGGCCCCACACAACGGTCACCAGGCGGATCAAGGCGCACGGTTCACGGTTGCGAGTTCCCGCGAGCCGCTGGCTGGCGAAGAGATAGCCCTCGGCTGGCGGAGAGAAAGGCAAGCACCATGAGCGCATCCCGCGCGGCCCCGAAGCCGGCCCGCGGCCGCCGCCCGGACTGGCGAGACTACGCCGCCTGCCGGGACGCCGACCCCGAGCTTTTCTTCCCCGACGGCGATATCAGGTCCGCCCGGGCCCGGGTCCAGAAGGCCAAGCTGATCTGCCGCGGCTGCCCGGTCCGTGCCGCCTGCCTGCACTGGGCGCTGGCCAGCGGCCAGGAGGCCGGGATCTGGGGCGGCTTGACCGAAGACCAACGACGCAGGCTGCACCGTCGCAGCCGCGGCTATCGGCCCGCCGCCTGACCACCAAGCGAGAAAGTCGTGACAACCTGCAAGAACCCCACGGCCCGCCTGCTTCGACCAGGCCGCCAACCCCCTATCTCGCCATCGGCTGCCTCATCGCCGCCGGCCTGGCCGGAATCGAGCAGCGTCTTTGCCTGCCGCCCGAAGCCACTGGCGACCCCGCTACCTGCCACGGAGCCAGCGAGGCCGAGCACGCCCCCCAGCGGCTGCCCGAAACGCTCGATCAGGCGCTGGCAGCCCTGCGGCACTCACAGGTGATCCCGGCGGCCATGGGAGCAGACCTCTACGACGCGTTCACCGCCGTGCGCGCCGCCGAAGCCGAAACATTTCAAGGCCAGGACCCCGCGGCCATCGCCGCCGCCTACCGGTGGCGCTACTGACCCGCCACAAGTCCGCCCAGCCGCTCATCACCGACCGTGACCCGAGGAACCTCGTACAGCCGACCGGAGGACGTCCATGACCGCCAGATCGGGGCCCACCAGGCCCCGCCAGGCCGGCGCGCCCGCGCACCACCTGCCACGGCCCGCCGCACGGCGGACCTCAGTCGCCGACCCCCGCGGGGCGTGCCAGCAGGCCCGGGCTGCCGGGCTGGTCGTGCACCGGGCCGATCCGCTGAACGCCGAGACGCCGCTGGGGGCACTGCCGGGGGGAGCCGGAGCCGTGGTGCCCAGCGACCGGTTCTACGTCCGCAACCACTTCGGCATCCCGGCCCTCGAGGCTGCCGGCTGGCGGCTGGAGGCCGGCGGGCTGGCCGGGCGGCGGCTGTCGCTCAGCCTTGCCGAACTGCGATCGATGCCGTCACGGACCGTCGTGGTCACCCTGGAGTGCGCCGGCAACGGCCGGTCCGGGCTGGACCCGCCGGTCCCCGGTGAGCAGTGGGGCCTGGGCGCTGTCGGCGCCGCGGCGTGGACCGGGGTGCCGCTGACCGAGGTGCTGGCACGGGCCGCACCGCGGGCGTGCGCCCGTGAGGTGGTGTTCCGCGGCGCCGACCGCGGTGCGGTCGAAGGGCGCGCCGGGCCGGTGCACTTCGAGCGTTCCCTGCCGATCAGCCGCCTGGGCTCGGCTGGCGCACTGCTGGCCTACGCGATGAACGGCGAGCCTCTGCCCGCGGCGCACGGCTTTCCGCTGCGGCTGATCGTGCCCGGCTGGTACGGGGTCGCGTCGGTCAAATGGCTCACCGGCATCGAACTGACCGACCGGCCGTTCGCCGGCCACTTCCAAGCCGACCGTTACCACATCGGCGGCGAGCCACTCACGTTGCAGGCGGTCCGGTCGCTGATTACGGAGCTGCGGGCCCGGGACACGGCCGAGCCCGGCGAGGTCGTGGTCCGCGGGCTGGCCTGGTCCGGCGCGGCGCCCATCGCCCGGGTCGAGGTGAGCCTCGGCGATCAGCCCTGGCGGCAGGCTACTCTCGCCGCTCCAGGGCACCCGCACGGCTGGTTTTCCTGGGAACTGCCGGGCCGCCTGGACGAGCCTGGCAGCGTCACCGTCCGGGCCAGGGCCACCGACGCCGCCGGACGAACTCAGCCCAGCCAGCCGGCCTGGAACCCACTCGGCTACGCCAACAACGCCGTCCACCACGTCCAGGCCAGGGTCCGCCCGCGGCAAAGCAGGCCATCAGGACCAGCTCGGAATGCGGCGCCGCGTGCGGGCGTGCACGACGGCGCTACCGGCCGCGCTGCACGCGCCAAGCCCGGCGAAATGTTCCGGCGAAGGGCTCAGGCATGAACCGGCCGGAGCCGACCGCCCCAGCCCCAGCCGCGACCAGCGGCGCGTGGCATGATCGTAACGCTGCGCAATGGGCCATCGGTATTGATACGGCAGGTCCAGGCCGCGGACGTCCCGCTGGTGGCCGACGTTTTCGCACGGCTCAGCCCGAAATCCCGCTGGATGCGGTTCCTGGCGACGAAAAGCCACCTGACCGAGGCGGAACTGCACTACCTCACCGACATCGACCGCCACGATCAAGAGGTGCTCGCCACGCTGGACCGCCCCGGTGGCCAGGGCTTGTGGGTAGCGCGCTATATCCGGGACCCCACGACCCGCAGGCCGCCGAGATCGCCGTCGCAGTCGTCGACGACTGGCACCGCCGGGGGCTTGGCACCGAACTGATGAGCCATCTGTCCGACCGTGCCCGCCGGGCAGGCATCGAGCGGTTCACCGCGCTGATGTCGGCCGACAACGTGGCGATGGCCGGGCTGCTGCGCACGATGAGCGCCGAGCTTGTCCGCCGCGAGGCCGACACCGTGGAGTACCAGATCATCCTTGCGCCCAGCGCGGAGGCCAGCCACGTCTGGCGTGCCTGAAACAGTGACGAAGAGAGAGACGAGATGCACAGGACTTGGATGGATATGCCCGCGGCCGCCCGCCTCGGCACCGGGCACCTACCCGATGGCGGCGACGGCACTGGGGCGGCGCTGACGCCAGCCGAGGCGCGGCAGCTCGCCGCGGCGCTGCTCAGGCAGGCCGCTGCCACCGAGCATCACAATGGTGACGGCGGAACCGGCCGGGTGGTGGCCGGCTACGTCGGCGGCGAATCCTATGCGGCCACCACCCGCGGCCATACCGTGCTGACCGACCAGCCCGCCACCGCCGGCGGCGATGATGCCGCGATGACCCCGGTCGAACTGTTCGTCGCCGCGCTCTGCGCCTGCGCCGCCTTCTACGCTGGCAGGTACCTGGATCGCCACGGTATCGACCGCGACGGGCTGCAGGTCACGGCGGAGTTTGCAATGGCGACCGACCGTCCCGCCCGGGTCCGCGGGGTCACGCTGAAGATCTGGGTGCCCGGTGGCATCCCGCCCACAAGCCACGCAGCATTGATCGCTGTGGTCTCGCACTGCACCGTGCACAACACACTCCGGCAGGCACCGGACGTCGCCATCGAGCTGACCTGACGCTGCCCGGAAGGAGCCGGACGTCCCCGCAGGCAGCCGGCTGAAGCGGGCCTGGCTAGGCGGAACGGGGACATCGTGATGTCCAGCCGCTGATCCGGATGCCCGAGGGCCTAGGCTGACGGTGACCACGGCGGCCGTCGTGCTGGTCTTCTGACCGATGGTGATGGCCGGTGCCCTGCAGGGCTCCGGCCCCACTCCCAGCGGCGCAGCCGCGGTGGCGATCGCGCCGTGGCGGCGGCGCGGCAGCTCGCGACGATGACCGACATCTCGACCGCATCCGGCCTGCGGCGATCGATATTGTCCACCTCGATCAACCGGGGGATTCTGAGGCCAGGTAACGAGCTCCAGCGGGCTTGCATTGTCTCCGAGCAGGCCACCGGCCAGCCCGTCCGGGGCACTCGCGTCCCGCAGCAGCTGCGCCTATAGCAGTAGGCTGCCGGACGCTCATAAGGCATCTCCGGGTACCGGCGTGTTGTGCGGCCGGCACGCGGCTGCCGGCCAGTCGGTGACCGTCGAGGGTGAGAACCCCGCGCACCGGGGCCGCTGCCGGGCAGCGGCCCGGTTGGCCGACCACCGCGGCTCCCACATGAGGGCCGCTCGCGATGGATGTACCGCAGCGCGGCGCACGTCCCACCATTTGGCGGTGGGACGTCCTGGCTAGCTGTCGTCACGTTCTCCTCATGGCGCCTCCTGGCCGCCTCGGACCGCTGATTCCGGTACCGGCCCGGCTGGGGCGGGCCGGCGGGCGCGGGGGATGAGGATGGCCGCGATGGTGGCGGCGGCGAGGGCAAGCGCCCCGCAGACGGCTACGCCTACGCCGCCGGCCACGTCATCCTCGCCATCGGCCATCAGAAACTCGTGCGCGACCTCGGCGAAGGCCTGCGCCGCGTCCGCGAGTACAGCCTGCCGGGCGAACACGCCCGCATGCAAAGCCCTCGGCCGCCCCGGAAGGACGCTCGCCAAAACACTGATCATCGACCGCGAACCCTCCCGCCGGATCACCGTCATCGTCGTCCCCGAGAGACTCGGCTTCTGATCGCCCACCCCACCCGGGAAACGCCCGGTGGTGCTTCAACCCGGGCCTTCCCCTACACAACCACCTAGCCGTAGACGCCCGCGGATTCCAGCTACTCATAACCGGACCATCTGCGCGCGGCTGCCCGCTCAGGCCAATCCCATCCAGCCGCTCCTAATCGGCAATGCCGACGTCGGCCTTACGCCGATCATGCCGACCTTCGCGGTCAACGAGGGGCCGCAATCTGCCGTGCGCTCACTGTCCGCGACGACCAAGGACCTGGGCTCGGGCCGCCGATGAAACGCCTCGACGTTTACTGGGCGCCGCCCCGAGCGGGGCACCCCGCGCGTGCCAGCTCGTGGTCTCAGTTTTGGTCTCACTCGCCCCCGTTCACGACAGTTCACCGGCGTCCGCGGCCGCCTGCTCGGGCGGGTCACGGACGCTGGCGGACGGTGGTGAACGCCGGTGCGCAGTACTCGAAAGCGTGTGAAGGCGCAAGTCTTCCGTGGGTTCAAATCCCACCTCCACCGCCGCTGACCTGCGAGAATACCGGTTCTTGGCAGCCGCCAGGCGGGTATCGCGGCACCCCCTTGGCTCATTTGTGTGGCTCAGTTATGAGTCGCGTGCGGCCCGCCGCCGGGATTAGCCGCGGCTGTTGTGCCTGGTCACGGACGTCTTGGACCGGCGTGACCGGAGTGGCGCACGCCGCTGAGGCGTGCGCCCTACCGTTCAGCGCAGGCCGGGACCGTCCGCGACCTGGGTGCAGGCTGCTCTTGTGCGCGGCCGGAGACTCGCCAACTTACAGGCCGCATCACGCTCAGTGATCGAGGTTCTAGGAGAACGCGCGCTGAGCCGCGTAATTGTACGGGGCCGTGCGGGTCAGGTCCGCCGGAGCCGTCCGGCCATTCACCAGCGATCGTGGTCACGGGCCGAGGGTTCGCCGGGCGAGTTTTTGGGCGGCGGCGATGGTGGTTGCTGTGCTGGTCTTGTGCAGGCCCTCGGTGAGCACGGCGTGCAACCCGGCGAGGAGGAAGCTGGTGGTCAGGTCGGGGTCTGGCACGGGGAATTCGCCCGCGTCGCGGCCGTCGGTGATGAACCGGCGCAGCAGCGCGCGGAAGGCTGCGGTGAGCGGGTCTTCGGCGGCGCCGGTGTGGGTGAATAGCGCGTGGTGCAGGTCTTGGTGGTCGTGAAGCGCGTGGGCCAGGGCCGCGATGAATGTGTCGAGCCGACGGAGCCTGTTTCCGCTGCCGCCGGTGGCCAGCAGGGGTTCCAGGTCGCTGGTCAGCGCTTGGCCGTAGCGGTCCCGCAGTGCGGCGGTGATGCCGTCGATGGAGTCGAAGTACAGGTAGAGGGTGCCCCGGGCGACGCCGGCTTCGGCGGCGATGTCTTCCATGGTCAGCCCGGTGGTGCCGTCCCGCAGGATCAGGCGTGTCGCGGCGTCGAGGATGGAGGCTCGGCGGATACTTGGTGCCAGCCTCGTGCGGGTTCTGGGTTGCTCGTTCATGCTGACCGCCTGTCAGTATAGGTGCCTTCTCCGAGACGCTGCCGGACTGCTGACACCCTTTAGAATCAGGACCTTCGTCCCTTCCCGTTACTGACGTCATGCCAGTTACAGTTTAACTGACACAACGTCAGTAGGGAGGTAGGACGATGAGTACTGTCAAGTCGGGCGGTGTGCCCGCGCCGGGGGTGATGGACCCGCACGGGCTGCACAAGCTCCTGCACCCCGTGTGGTTCGGACTGGTTCATTCCGCGCTCATCCGGGAACTGCGGCCCAGGTCAGGGGAGCGGGTACTGGATGTGGGCGCGGGCACCGGCGTCCTCGCCGAGCGGATCAGCGCCAGCGGGGCAGCCGTTGTCTGCATCGATCCCGATGCGGGCAGCCTGGCAGCAGCGGAGAAGCGGCTGGCTGGCCGCGGCGCGGAGTTCATCGCCGCACCGGCCGAAAGTATCCCGCTGCCCGACGCGTCCGTGGACAGTGCGGTCGTGTCCCTGTCCGCGCACCACTGGCAGGACCGCGATGAGGGCTTCGGGGAGATCGCCCGGGTGCTGCGCCCGGGAGGACGGCTCGTCCTGGCAGAATTCCGGCCCGCGGGGCCAGTGCGCTCGGTGCTCCGGCGGCTGGGCGGCGGCAAGCACGGCGACGCACCGGATGCCGCCACATGGACAGGTTCGCTCGCCCGGGCGGGGTTCGCCGACGCGCGCGTCGTGACCGGCGGGCGGGCGTCACCGCTGGCGCTGATCATCCAGGGGCGGAAGAAGCGGGCAGCCCTGCAGGTCCCGCGGTCCCAGGCGGGCGCCGCGGCAGCGGCGGCACCGGCGGTCACCGGTGGCAGCCTTTGGCTTGTTCTGGCCGCGATGGTGTTTGGCCTGTTCATGCCGATGCTCGATCACCTGGTGGTGAACGTGGCCTTGCCCACGATCCAGCACCAGCTGGGGGCTGGGATCTCCGGGCTGCAGTGGATCGTGGACGCCTACACGCTCACGTTCGCCGCGTTCATGCTGACCGGCGGGACGCTCGGTGACCGCTACGGGCGCAAGCGGTTCTTCCTGGCCGGCCTGGCCCTGTTCAGCCTGGCCTCGGCCCTGGCCGGGTTGTCGGCCAGCACCGGGCAGCTAGTCGCCGCACGGGCGCTGCAAGGCGTGGGAGCGGCGCTGTTGCTGCCCGGCAGCCTGTCGATCATTTCGGCCACGTTCCCCGCTGGCAAGCGGGGCCTGGCGATCGGGGTGTGGGGGGCGGTCTCCGGCCTGGCGATCGCGGTCGGCCCGGTGGTCGGCGGCTACCTCGTCGAGCACGCCTCCTGGCGCAGCGTGTTCTTCATCAACGTGCCGGTCGGCATCGTCGGCCTGATCCTGGCCGCGGCGGTGGTGCCGGAGTCGCGCGACCAGGCCGGGCACCGGCGCGTGGACCTGCCCGGGCTCCTCGCCGGGACGCTTGCGGTAAGCGCCTTGACCTATGCCCTGATCGAGGGCAACGCCAGGGGCTGGACCGATGGGCGGATCCTGTCGGCCTTCACGGCCGCCGCGGTGGCCGCCGCCGCGTTCGCCGCGATCGAGGCCTACCGGGAGTCCCCGATGCTGCCGGTTGGGCTGCTACGGAACCGGACCTTCGCCGGTGCGAACATCGTCGGGGCGCTGATGTTCTTCGGGATGATCGGGACCATCTTCTTCCTCACCCTGTACCTGCAGGACGTGCTTGGGTACTCACCCGCCCAGGCGGGCCTGCGGCTGCTGCCGCTGAGCGGCATGATCCTGATCTTCGCCCCCGTGGCCGGGAAACTGTCCGACCGGGTGGGCTCCCGCGGGTTCATGACCGCCGGCCCGGCGCTGACCGCGGCCGGGCTGGGCCTGCTGCTGCTCACCGGCCCGGGCACGCCCTACACCGCCGTGCTGCTCCCGGCGTTCCTGGCCATGGGGGCCGGCTGGGCCATCACGCTGGCACCGATGTCCACCGCCGTCATGGGCTCGGCCGCGCCCGGCCGGGCCGGACTGGCCTCCGCGGCGGCAAACACCAGCCGCGAACTCGGCGGGGTGCTCGGGGTGGCCTCCCTCGGCGCCCTCACCACCGCGGTGTTCACCCGGGCCTTCCTGGCCCACCTCGCGAACGCGGGGATACCAGCCCGCGCCGCGGCGCGCATCACCGCGCGGGCCGGTTCGTCCGCGGCCGCCGACGGCGCGGCGGGCGCCGGCCGGGTGGTGCGTGACGCGATGCAGCAGTCCTTCGTCGGCGCTATGCACGCGGGGATCGTGGTCGCCGCCGCCGCGATGCTCTGCGCGTCGGTGGTCTCGTTCCTACTCGTGCGCAGCCACGTCACGCGCATCAAGACGAGGTGACCGCAAAGTCTCATAGTTCTCCGGTGGCGGGGCCGCGGCGGCCGGGGCACCGCCGGCCGCCGTGGCTGCGGACAATCTCACCGGCGAACGCCGTGGACGTGGGGGCGCACGGCCCGCACCAGCGGGACCTTTGGCCCTATAGGCCAGATACCCCCCTGGGTATTTTCGGAGTGCATGGGCAGAGCGTCGGGCGAGACGATAGGGAGGTGCCGTCATGGGCCGCAAGAAAGTGCTGGTGCTCGGGGGAAACTTCGGCGGGCTGACCGCGGCGCTGGCCGTCAAGCATGAACTGCACGGCGACGTGGACGTGCGGGTGGTCTCCGCCTCCGACCGGTTCCTGTTCAATCCGTCGCTGATCTGGCTCCCGTTCGGCAAGCGACGCGCCGCGGACATCACTTTCCCGCTGGCGCCCACGTTCGAGTCGCACGGGATCGACTTCGTGCACGCCGAGGCCACCGCGCTGGATCTGGCGGGCCGGAAGGTAGCGACGACCGGCGGCAGCTACGACTACGACTACCTGGTGATAGCGACCGGGTACCGCAACAATTTCGCGCCGGTACCGGGCCTAGGGCCGGGCGGCAACGCGTACACGATCACTACCCTGGGCGACGCGATCCGGGCCGGTGAGGGATGGCAGCGGTTCCTCGAGGCGCCGGGCGACATCGTCGTTGGCGCGGCCCAGGGCGCCGGCTGCTTCGGCGCCGCCTACGAATACCTGTTCAACATCTCCCACCAGCTCCGCAAGGCCGGCCTGAAGCGGCAGGTCAAGCTCACCTACGTCTCGGCCGAGCCGTTTCTGGGGCACTTCGGCATCGGCGGGCTGCCGCACGGCGAGGCCTTGCTATCCATGTTCCTGAAGAAAGAACACATCACCGCGGTCATGAACACCGGCATGGACCACGTCGACGACGGGCGCCTCGTGCTCGCTGACGGCAGGAAGATCGACTTCTCCTACGCCATGATCGTGCCGCCGTTCATCGGCCAGCAGGTGATCAGGGCCGCGGGCGAGATCGCCGACGACAAGGGCTACGTGAAGGTCCGCGACACCTACCAGTCGGTCAGCCACGACGAGGTCTACGCGGTCGGCATCGCCGCCGCCGTCGACGTGCCATGGCAGACCCCTACCCCGGTCGGCATTCCCAAGACCGGATTCCCCACCGAGCGGATGGCCCACGTGGCGGCGCGCAACATCGCGGCACAGATCAGGGGCGACGCGCCGGCCCACCAGCAGGCCTTCGGCGACATGCCGGCGGTGTGCGTGATGGACGCAGGCAACAACGGCGTGATCATCCTGGCCGACAAGATGCTGCCACCGCGCAAGCACGGGCTGCTCATCCCCGGGCCGCAGGCGCACGCCATGAAGCTCGCCTTCGAGAAGTACTTCCTCTGGAAGACCCGCCATGGTTACATCACTCTCCCCTGACCGACCCAGGGGCAGCAAGCCGGGACACGAGCGCGTGCCTATACAGGCGCGGGTTCCGCCACCACCGCCGCGGGCTCCGGCCCCGCCGGTGCCGCTGGTGGGTGACCGAACGGCGGTGCCTTGCGTGGACGGCACCGAGCGCCCCTATCTATCGTTCGACGCGGCCGCATCGACCGGCGCGCTCGGCCAGGTCCTTGCCGCCGTTGACGCGTTCGTCCCCTGGTACTCCAGCGTCCACCGCGGAGCCGGCTACAAGTCCCAGCTGGCCACGGCGGCGTACGAGGACGCGCGCGCCGCAGCGCTCAGCTTCGCCCGCCGCGGCCGCCAGCCTGCCGGGGACGACGTGGCGATCATCTGCCGCAACACCACCGAAGCGCTCAATCACTTGGCCTACCGGCTTCGGCTCAGCCGCGAGGACGTCGTGGTCACCACGGTGGTCGAGCATCACGCCAACCTGCTGCCGTGGTCGCGGGCGGCCACCTGCCGGTATGTCGAATGCGGGCCGGATGGCATCTTCAGCCTCAGCGCGGTCGAGGCGGCCCTCGATGAGCGGCCCGCCCCGCGGCTGCTCGCGGTGACCGGCGCGTCCAACATCACCGGCTGGCTCCCCGACATCAGCCAGATCATCGCTGTAGCGCACCAGCGGGGCGTTCCCGTGGTGGTCGACGCGGCCCAGCTGGCCCCGCACCGGCCACTGCCAGTGGACGCAGACTTCCTCGCCTGGAGCGGTCACAAGATGTACGCGCCATTCGGCGCCGGGATACTGGTCGGCCCGCGCGAGCAGTTCGCCGACGGCGACCCCTTCCTCGCCGGAGGCGGCGCCGTGGACCTGGTAGACCTCGATGAGGTTGCCTGGACCGGCCCGCCGGACCGGGAAGAGGCCGGATCCCCCAACGTCATCGGCGCGGTGGCGCTGCACGCCGCGATCGACGCTCTAGGCCAAATCGGCTGGCCAGCGCTGATCGGCCACGATCGCGGCATCGCGCGGTCGCTGCGGCGCGGGCTGGCGTCCATCACCGGGGTCCACCTCCTCGGGCCCGGCCCGGACGCCGAGACCCTCCCGGTTGCCGCGTTCACCGTGCAAGGCGTCCCGCACGCACTCGTGGCGGCGCGGCTGGCCGCCGAGGAGGGTATCGGCGTGCGGCATGGCTGCTTCTGCGCCCACCCCTACCTGATGCGACTGCTCGGCCTCGGCCGCGAAGAGGTGCACCGATACCGGGACCAGGTCAGGCGTGGCGACCGCAGCGCCATGCCCGGCGCGGTGCGCGCCAGCGCCGGCATCAACACCACCGGCGACGACGTGCAGCGCCTGCTCGCCGCCGTGGCCCGCGTAGCCGCCGAGGCGCCCCCGGTCCCCTACGACCAAGATCCGCACACCGGCGACTACCACCCGAGCACCTCCGGGCCGACGCGGCTGCCACGGCCGCATCCCGAGCGCCGATCCTGCTTCCCGGGCTAGGGAATCGCCATGAGCTCGCTGCCGGAGGCCTCTTCGGTTCTGGCGGTGTGCGCGCATCCCGACGACGAGAGCTTCGGCCTCGGCGCCGCCTTGGCGGCCTTCGCCGTACGCGGCACGCCGACCGCCGTGCTGTGCCTCACGCACGGCGCCGCGTCGGCCCTGGGAACCAGCCGCGGCGACCTGCACCAGATCCGCGCCGCCGAGCTCGCCTCAGCCGCGGCCGAACTCGGCGTCGGCGACGTCGAGCTGCTTGACTACCCCGACGGTGCCCTGGCCCACGAATCCGCCGAACGGCTCAGCGGACACGTCCAACAGGCGGCAGCACGAGCGAACGCGAGCCTGCTGCTGGTCTTCGACGAAGGGGGGATCACTGGCCACCCCGACCACCAGCAGGCAACCCGCGCCGCCTCGTTGTTCGCCCGGCGCGCCAGGCTCCCGGTCCTGGCCTGGGCAGTTGAACACCGAGTAGCGGCAACGTTGAACTCGGAGTTCGGCACCTCGTTCATCGGCAGGACCGCTGACCAGATCGACTGCTCCATCGAGGCCGACCGGCGGCTGCAGCTATCAGCGATCCCCTGCCATGCCAGCCAAGCCCAGGACAACCCGGTGCTCTGGCGGCGGCTGGAGCTGCAGGGGAACCGCGAGGTATTCCGCTGGCTGAATCGAGTCGGCCGAACCCGAGGGCCCCGGCTGGAGCGGCCCCGGCAGGCACCGACAGGCAGATAAGCAGAAATAGGGTCGCGCGAGTGGGACTAGGGCGGGAGCCCGACCGTAATCGCGATCACCCAGGACGGCACGACCGCTTACGTCGCCAATAGCGCTGTGGCGCAGCGATGCGCCCGGAACCGGACTATCTGGCACTCGGACGCCTATCCCGCAGGTCGAGTTGATAGAGGCACCGAGTCGGCAGCCGTGATTAACGAGGGCCTGCAATCTGTGGTGCGTTCACTGTCCGCGACGACCAAGGAGCTGGGCTCGGGTCGCCGATAAATCGCCTCGACGCTCACGGGGCGCCGCCTCAGACGGGGCAACGCGCGCGTGCCAGCCCGTGGTCTCAGTTTGGTGTCACCCCGTTCACGATGGTTCGCCGGCGACCATAACCGTCTGCCCGGGCTGGTCAGGGACGCTGGCGGACGGTGGTGAACGATGGTGCGCAGTACTCGAAAGCGTGTGAAGGCGCAAGTCTTCCGTGGGTTCAAATCCCACCTCCACCGCCGCTGACCTGCAAGAACACCAGTCCTGGCAACCGCCAGGGGGGTTCTCACAATCCCTTGGGCCTCACTGGCCGTCTCAATTACGATCGGCGCGCGGGGACGCCGCTGGGATCAGCCGCAGCTGTTGTGCCCGGTCACAGACACGCCGGACCGGCCCGGACAGAGAGGCACACGCTGCAAGAGCGTGCGCCCCGCTGTTCAGCGCTGGCCGGAACCGTCCGCGACCGGCCGGATGCCCGCCGCCCTACAGATCCCTGCTGGGGGCTTGGGACCGCTGCCAGGTGACCTGCAGGTGTTCGCGTTTGCCGAATCTTTCAATGTCGGCCGCGACGATGTCTTGGACGCGGCGCAGGTCTTCTCCGCTGGTCGCTTCGGCGCGCAGCGTCAGCGTGCCCGGGGTGGCCCGCATGGTGCACTGACCCCGGCCGAAGCTGATCATCCCGCTGGTTTCGGAGCATTCGACGTGCTGGACCTTGGGCGGCGGCTGCCCGTCTCCACCGTGATTGCGGGGCCGGTGGCGTAGGCGATGGACCTGCTGGGCGTGGCGGCAAAGCTGCGTGAGGTAGCGGCTCGGGTCTTCGGTCTTGACCTGGGCTTCGGCGGCGAGCATGGCAGTCCCTTCGGCGTGGGGATCCGTGAGTGACGACAACGGAGCTAGTCTTATCGAGACAATCTGTCACTGTCAAATCGAATCGTATAGATACCGACGTCCTGTATACTTAAGCCGTGCCGAGGCTCTGGACTGAGACGATCGAAGAGCACCGCCGCGCCGTGCGGGACGCGACCTTGGACACCACGGCGGCGCTGGTGGCCGAGCGCGGGCTGGCGTCGGTGACGATGTCGCAGATCGCCGCGGCTACCGGCATTGGGCGCGCGACGCTGTACAAGTACTTTCCTGATGTCGAGACGATCTTGATCGCCTGGCACCAGCGCCAGGTCGCGCGCCATATGGAACAGCTCGCCGCAGTCCGCGACCAAGCAAGCGGCGGCCCCGTCGGGCGGCTCAAAGCCGTGCTCACCGCCTACGCGACCATCACCTACCAGCGGCCCCACGGCACCGAGCTCGCGGCGGCCGTGCACCGCGGCGAGCACGTCGCCAGAGCGCAGCAGCAACTCCTCGGCTTCCTCCGCGACCTGATAGCCGACGGCGTGAGCACCGGCGAGGTCCGCGACGATGTACCACCCACCGAGCTGGCCAACTACTGCCTGCACGCCCTGCAAGCAGCCAGCAGCCTGCCATCTGAAGCCGCCGCCCACCGGCTAGTCACCGTCACACTTGCCGGGTTGCACCTCCCGCGCTGACTTACCGCGGGCGGACAGAGCCGTTAACGATGGACGCCTTGTCCGTTCAGCTGAAGACAACTCCGGCCCCGCCTGCGCACTGGCCTGATTGGCCTCACGGTCACTGAGCATGACCAGGCCGCGCGCTGGCGTAGCCTGCCGAATAGGAGCGGCTGGCCGACGGGCGAGACGGCGTTGCTCTGGGCGGCGTTTCGCCCGGTGGCCTCGGGCGCCTTATGAAGCGGCCGGTAGAAGCATGTCGTCTCGGCGGCCGGTTAGGTGGCCCCGGACGCATCCAGCCGGCGGTCGATCTCGGCGCCCATCACGTTGCATTCGGTCGCCGGGTGGTCGAACCGGCACAGCAGCGCGGCGGCCAGCAGCCCGCGGGCATGCTGCAGCTGCGCGATCTGTTCATCGAGGGCCGCAAGCCGCTGGCCGGCGATCGGCTTCCACTCGGCCGCCGTGGCGGCATTCAGGATCCCGTCGACCTCGTCGAGGGTCAGGCCGATGTCCTGCATCATGCCGATGAAGACGAGGCGGCGGAGCGTGCCAAGCCGGTACCGGCGCTGCCCTGACTGGCGCGCATCGGCGTCCAGCAGGCCGCGTCGCTCGTAGTAGCGGATGGTCGAGGTAGCGACATGGGCCCGGTGGGCCACCTCGCCGATCGTCATTAGTTCGGGCATGGTGCCACTTGACTTGAAGCCAGGTTCAACTGTCAAGGTCTAGGCATGACGACCGAACAGTCCTGCGTCCCCAATCACCACGCCCACTATCCGGGCTTCGCCGGGCCGGCCGGATTCCTCGCCGCTGCCAGCATGGTGCTGGGCGGAGAGGGTAACGCCCGCCTGGCTGTGCACCTTAGTGAACTCGCTGCGGGCGACGCGGTGGCCGACATCGGATGTGGGCCAGGCACGGCCGCGCGCCGTGCCGCCCGGGCCGGCGCTTCGGTCGTTGGGGTCGATCCCGCGCCGGTGATGCTGCGGGTCGCTCGCCTCCTCACTCGGCGCTCCGCTCGTCCGGTGCGCTACGCCGAGGGCAGCGCGGAGGCCCTGCCGTTGCCCGACTCCTCGGTCTCGGTCGCTTGGTCCATCGCCTCGGTGCACCATTGGGCCGACCTGGACGCAGGCCTGCACGAGGCCCGGCGGGTCCTGCAGCCCGGCGGCCGCCTGGTGGCCATCGAACGGCTGACCCGGCCGGGAGCCAAGGGCTTGGCCAGTCACGGCTGGACCCCCGGGCAGGCCAGCGCGTTCGCAGACCGCTGCCTCGCGTACGGCTTCGCCGACGCCAGGGTGAACCAGCACGGCAGCGGCCGCCGAACAAAAGTGAGCGTCACGGCCACCGCTCCATAAATGGCCGGAGGATCGCCGGCATATGGGAGGCGCACCTTCCTCTACACCTCCCACGGGATTTGTCTTCCAGCGCCGCCGCTGACTCCAGGGGTCCCGGTCGCTATACCATGTAGGGGTATGGCAGCGATCCGCATCGCTCGGGACCAGAGAGGTGCCGTGCAGGGGTATACCGAGAACAAAGACAGCTACCTCGCGCGACTGCGCCGCATCGAGGGGCAGGTCCGCGGGCTCCAGCGGATGGTCGAGAGCGACAAGTACTGCATCGACATCCTCACCCAGGTGGCGGCCGTGACCCGGGCGCTGCAGTCGGTGGCTCTCGGCCTGCTCGATGAACACCTGAAGCATTGCGTCACCGACGCGATGACCGAAGGCGGGGACGCGGCGGAGGCCAAGGTCCGCGAAGCCTCTGAGGCGATCGCCCGGCTTGTGCGCTCCTGACCTGCATTTGAACCGTCCGCTTCCTGCGTTCGTCTGAGGACCCGGATCGGTGAGGCAGGCCGCCTCCGCCGCATCCCACTGAGAGCGCCCGGAGTGGGAAGCACCCACTATGGCCACATCGCGGCTCAGCGCGCGGAAGCCGAAGGTCCCGGGCTGTGCAGACCGATGCCCTTACCCCGGGGGGGTATATTGTGGCAGGGTGGCGGAAGGCGGGTGAGAGGAGTTCACCATGAGCGTGGCCGACGTGGTCGTGGTCATCGCTTCTGCGGCCGCCATGGCGGGGCTTGGCTGGTTCTTCTTCGCCCCGCGCCGGGCGCGCGCGGCGGAATTGGCCGGTGGCGTGCAGCGGATCACGGTGACGGTGCGGGGCGGGTACAGCCCAGATGTCATCCGGGCCCGGCAGGGTGTGCCGCTGGAGGTGGTGTTTGACCGGCAGGAGTCCGGCGACTGCACCTCCCGGGTAGTCTTCCCGGACCTGGCTGTGAGCGCCTCCCTGCCCGCGTTCGAGCGGACCACGGTGCGGCTGGCACCAGCCAGGGCGGGGTCGTTCGGGTTCGCGTGCGGGATGAACATGGTTCACGGCACGCTCATCGTCGACCCGGACGGCGTACCTGTCGCGGTAGGCGGGGATGGCGCGCAAGCGGGCACCTCCTTGCCTGCCGGTGTCCCTACGGTCAGCACCGGGCCTTCGGCCAGCGCTGAGCCTGCCGCTGCTGCCGGCACGTCGGGCGGCGAGGCGCAGCCCGCCGACGCGGAGGCGGCGGAGGCCGCCGAACGGCGGGCGGAGATTACCGACCTGACCCGCCGGGTGGTGGTCGGCGCGGTGCTGACCGCGCCGGTGCTGTTCGCGGTGATGGCTAGTGAGGTGTTCGAGGCCACCTGGGTGCCGGGGGTGCTGCTGAATCACTGGGTCCAGTTCGCCTTGATCACTCCGGTGATGTTCTATGCCGGGTGGCCGATCCACCGCACCGGCTGGCTGGCCCTAGCGCACAGCAGTGCGGACATGAACAGCCTGATCACCGTGGGCACGACCGCGGCCTATGGATACAGCCTGCTGGTGACCATCGCGCCCGGGCTGCTCCCGGCTGAGGTGCGGGGGGTGTACTTCGAGGCGGTCGGGACCATCTTGACCCTGATCCTGCTCGGCCGGCTGATCGAGACCAGGGCCAAGGCCGGCACCGGACAGGCCATCCGGGAATTGCTGGGCCTGCAGGCCCGCACCGCCCGAGTCCTCCGCGACGGCACCGAGACCGAACTACCCATCGACGAGGTGGTCGTCGGGGACGAGGTGGTCATCCGTCCGGGCGAGAAGGTCCCGGTCGACGCGGTCGTTGTGTCCGGATCTTCGGCGGTGGATGAGTCGATGGTGACCGGCGAGCCGCTCCCGGTCACCAAACATGCTGGCGACAGTGTGATCGGCGCGACCATCAACACCACCGGGTCGCTGCGGGTGCGCGCGGAGAAGGTCGGCGCCGACACCATGCTGGCGCAGATCATCAAGCTAGTGCAGCAAGCCCAGGCATCCAAGGCGCCGATCCAGCGGCTCGCCGACACGGTCTCGGGTTACTTCGTGCCCGCGGTGATGGCCATCGCGATCGCCACCTTCGCCGTGTGGTTCACTATCGGCCCGGCCCCGGCGTTTACCCTGGCGCTGGTGTCGGCGGTGTCGGTGCTGATCATCGCCTGCCCCTGCGCGCTGGGCCTGGCCACCCCGCTATCGGTCATGGTCGGCACCGGCAAGGGCGCCCAGGCCGGGATCCTGATCCGCTCCGCCGGGGCCCTGGAGACCGCGCACAAACTGGGCACCATCGTGCTGGACAAGACTGGCACCATCACCGCCGGGCGCCCCGTCCTCACCGACATCCGCCCGGCCGGCCGATGGACGGAAGAAGAACTGCTCACCCTGACCGCTGCGGCCGAGGCCGACAGCGAGCACCCGCTCGGCGCCGCTCTCGTGGCGGGCGCCCACGACCGGGGCCTCACGCTTCCAGCCGCGGCTGGCTTTGACTCGATCACCGGCAAGGGTGTGCAGGCCACCGTGGTCGGCCATACCGTCCTCGTCGGCACCGCCCGGCTGCTGGCTGGCGCCGGCATCGATCCCGGCGTCCTGGAAGGCGCCGCCGCTGAGTTGTCCGCGGATGGGAAGACGCCCGTGCTGGCCGCCATCGACGGCGAATCAGCTGGCGTCCTTGCGATCGCCGATCCGGTCAAGGACGACTCGGCCGCCGCGATCGCCGCCTTGCATCATCTCGGCGCCGAGGTGGTCATGCTCACCGGTGACAACGCCACCACCGCCGCGGCCATCGCCCGCCGGGTGGGGGTGCGCCGTGCGCTGGCCGAGGTACTGCCCGAGCACAAAGCGGCCGAGATTCGGCGCCTGCAGACAGAGGGCCGCAAAGTCGCCATGGTCGGCGACGGTATCAACGACGCCCCCGCCCTGGCCGCGGCCGACGTCGGCATGGCGATAGGCACCGGCACCGACGTCGCCATCGAGGCCGCCGACATCACCCTCATCTCCGGGTCCCTGGTCGGGGTGGTCACGGCCATCTCCCTGTCGAGGGCGACGATGCGCAACATCCGCCAGAACCTGTTCTTCGCCCTCGCCTACAACGGCATCGGCATCCCGGTCGCCGCCGGAGTTCTCTACCCAGCGTTCGGTATCCGGCTCTCGCCGATCATCGCCGCCGCGGCCATGGCTGCCTCGTCGCTGTCAGTGGTCGGCAACGCCAACCGGCTCCGCCGCTACCGCCCCGCACCACTGCCCCCTGCCGAGGTAGCCGAAGTTGAGCCGCAGGTGCAGGCCGGATCCGCCCATCGTCATGATGTTGCCGAGCGGGACTGCGGGCAGCACGGGCACGCAAGCGCAGCGCACGGCAGGAATGGCCACACTGATGCCGGTCCGGCGCCGGGCGCGACGGTGACCGACCCGGTGTGCGGCATGCGGGTGAACCCGGAAACCGCAGTAGCACAGCGCGACACAGGCGGCAGCGCGGTGTACTTCTGTTCCGCTGGCTGCGCTACTGCCTTCGACGCCGAGCCCGAACGTTATGCCGCCACCACGTGGACATCAGACTGCTGACTTGACGGACTCCCGGGCACCCTGGCGGCGCAAAGCGCGAACCGCGGGCGTACTCACTGGACCTCAAGACCTCACCGCGACAAGGCACGCTGGCCGAAGCGCGCTTCAGCCAGATCGTGCATCTTTATGATGCCTGCTTCGCGGAACGGGGCAGCCGTAGGCGCTTGAGTAGGAGGCCATGCTGGCCCGGTCCGGTGGTGTCAGAGCCGGACGACCTGGCGGATGGCGCCGGTGACCTCGTCGAGGACCTGGTCGCCCTCGGCCCCGGATCTGCGCGCGGCGTCGCGGACGCAGTGCCGCAGGTGATCGTTGAGGAGCCCGACGGCCACCTCTTGCAGGGCCCGGGTGGCCGAGGCGACCTGGGTGACCACATCGGGGCACCAGGTGTCCGCCTCGATCATCTTCTGCAGGCCGCGGACCTGGCCCTCAATCTTGCGCAGCCGCCGCAGGTAGTCCTGTTTGCCAGAGGCGTAGCCGCGCGCCGACCGCGCGGTCGCGCCCGTGCGCAGCGGCGGGCTGCACTCATCCGCGAGACCGGCACTGGTGCCGGTGACCATGGTGGTCACCGGGTGCTCCCCGCGCTGGCCGGGGTCTGGCGATCGCCGGTGGCGATCAGGTCACGCAGCCGCTGGTATTCGGCGGCGTCGATCTCGCCACTGGCCAGCCGCCGGTCCAGGATGCGCACCGCGTCGCTGCCGTCATCGGTGTCGCGCGGCTTGCGGGTGGCGTTAGTGATCAGGGCGTAACCGCCCCAGATCAGCAGGCCCCAGAAAGCGATCATCCCGACCCACATCAGGCCCGCCTGCCAGAACGCCCAGTGCCCGCCGTACCAGAACATCATCACGACCATCCCTTTCTGGAACAGGCCTTGCCGGTTGCCAACTCCAGGCTCACCGGGACATACCCATGGGGGGTAGTGCCATCGGTCCTGCCAGGGAGGGACCAACATCCCCCCGGCGATGGACCGCTGGCCCTGCCCCCTGGGGTATGCCGGACGCACTTTGGCGTATGCGGCGCTAATCGAACAGGCCGCCGCATAAAAGGAGTGAGTGCGATGTCACAGGGACAGGTGGCCAGCGGGCGGTGCGCGCCGGCGTGGCCGAAAGACGCACTACGCATCACCTTCGGCGTGATCTGGCTGATCGACGCGACATTGAAGTGGCTGCCGGGGTTCCGGGCGGGTTACATGAGCACCATCATGGGCGAGGCGCAAAGCCAGCCGGGCTGGCTGCAGCCCTGGTTCCACTTCTGGATCCGCCTCCAGCACCCCGATGCGATGTTCCTGGCCTACTTGGTCGCGGTCGTCGAAACGCTGATCGCCCTTGCGCTGATCGCCGGGTTCGCCCGCAAGCTCACCTACCTCGCCGCGATCGTGTTCAGCCTGCTGATCTGGGCCACCGCCGAAGGGTTCGGCGGCCCGTACACCGCCGGGGCCGCCGACATCGGCACCGCGGTCATCTACGCGGTGGTATTCGCCGGGCTGCTAACCCTCAGCTACTACGCCGGCCCGGCTCGGTTCAGCGCGGACTACTACCTGGAGAAGAAGATCAGCTGGTGGTGGCGGGTCGCCGAAACGCGCCGTCCAGCCCCGGCGCAAGCACCGGCCGTGGCGAGCGTGACATCAGCCCGAGCGTGACTTCAGCCGCTGAGGCAGCTCCGCCTCGACCGCACAGCGCGCTGTCCCGCTCAGCGTGAGGCTGGCGACCGCAGGCACGGTACATGGCAAGCAAGCAAAACACGGACCACGAAACAGGGAGAACACGATCATGATCCGCAGCCAGATCAGGACGCTGGCCATGGCAGCGGCGGTGGCGACAGCCGGCCTGGCAGCCATCGCCTGCGGAGCCTCCGGGCAACCAGCCGGTACCACTCCTCCGGCAACCATTCGAGCGAGCAGCCTGGCCGGGGTGCAGCTCTCGTACTCCTATTACCGGTCGATGATGGGCCGCCACTTCGGCGGCTCGATGATGGGCGGCGGGTCCCGCGGCTGGATGATGAGCCCGGCCGGGTACCGGTGGATGACCGGCGGCACCGGCGTGCCCGGCTGGATGCGCGGCGGCCGCTTCCCCGCCTACATGATGGGCTCCGGCATGATGGGCACCGGCACCAGCGCCGACCCCGGGAAATTCATGGGCAGGCTCTGGGCCGATGCCCCTGGTCCGCGGGTCACCCCCGCCCAGGCGACGCGCGCGGGAAACCAGATCCCCCCCGGCGCCCACATCAACCAGGCAGCACGCACCATTACCTTCACCACCGGCAGCGTTCACCTGGCCGCCGTGGCCAGCCCGGCGGGCAGCCCCGATGAGACCTTCCGCATCGCGGGCATGGTTAACCCGAAGATCACCGTCCCGGCCGGGGCTCAGGTCAGCATCCAGGTCGTCAACGCCGACCCAGACACCGCCCACGGCCTGGTCGTCACCAGCGGCCTGGGCCAGTCCTCATGGATGCCGATGATGACCAGCCGACCCGCGTTCACCGGCGCAGCGCTATGGTTCCTTGGCAACCCGACCGCCGCCGGGATGCACGCCGGAACCCTTGCCTTTGCGGCCGCCACGTCAGGCACCTACCACTACCTGTGCCCCGTCCCCGGGCACGCCCAGAAAGGCATGGCCGGGCTGTTCACCGTCAGCAACGCCAGTTGAACCAGCCGGGCTGGGCCGCGGCTTCCAGGCATCTGCGCACCTGGAAGCCGCGTCCGCATCACCACTACTTCCCCGACGGCCCTGCCGCCCATGAGCAGGGTACTGCGAGGTCAGCAGCAGTGCGGTGGTACGTACGTCCCCCCGATCACCTGCTTGGTGGTCTCGACCGCCACCGCGCCGGTGGTGACCTGGGTGCTGAGCCAGTCCAGCAGCGACTGCATGTCTATCGCCGTGATCGAGTAAGCGTCGCAGCCGTTGCAGATGTGATGGAAGGTCAGCTGCACCCAGCCACCACCGTTCTGCTCGGCGGAAGTGACATACCCCTCGATGGTGGCCACCGTGGTGCCCCGCTTGGGATCAGGCGGTGTCCGCGTCGCAAACGCATTGAGTGGCGGGATGGTCTCGGCGAACACTCTCCGGTCGTTGACCCCGGTCACGGTGCGGGCGCTGTTGTCCCCGCAGTACTGGACGACCTGCGTCTCCACCGTGGAGTTGTAGTCCCCGAACGGGTAGGCGAATGACTCGGGCTGGAAGCCGTGGGCGGCCAAGGTCATCCGGTCCTGGCAGACCTGGATCCGGGCGGCGGCGAGCTTGAGCTTCTTGATGTCGACGTGGTTGACGGTGTGGCTGGCGATCTCGTTGCCGGCCTGCGACAGCGACGTCAGCTGCGCCCAGGTCAGGTGCCCGGCCGTCTCTATGCTGCCGCTGTTGACGTACCACGTGGCGTTGAAGCCGTGGGTGTTGAGCGAACCGTCGATCCACTGAATGGTGTCGGCGTTGCCGTCGTCGAACTGGATGGTCACCACCGTCAGCGGTGCTGCGTGCGCGATCGCGGGGCCGGCCAGCAGGCTGCCAGCGGCGAGAGCTGCCGCCGCCACTATCCGGGATTGCTGTCCGCGAACCCTGTTCCACCTGGTCATGAGCTACTCCTTCGGTCGGAGTTAGATCTGCCAGCAGGGCGCGCTGGGCCCCGGTTAGCCAGTCGCGCCGCGAGGCTGATACACAGCCCTTCCTTGGTTAGGAACTTTTCCTAACTAAACATGGCCTGTCAAGGGGTTGCGCCGCGCACCTGTCGCGCCCATGACAGGAAGGCCGAGCCGGGTACAGCCAGCATGGGACGACGCCTTCCGGGCGGTTAGTGAGGCGTTAATCGACGGTGTCCGGCGTGTGGTGAGAACAGCACAATGTAGTGGGGGATCGCCAGCGGCCACTTGATCAGCGGCAGCCACCGGTTCAGCTGCTCGGGCTAGGAGTAGTCCAGGTGCACCGACTGGTGGTCGTCGGTGGCGGGGTAGCGGTCGTCCATCAAGGACAGGTAGATGGTGACCGGCTGGTGAATCGCTGCAGTTCGAGGTTCCAGTCGAACCACCACCGGGGGCACTTGCGCCGGAACAAGATCATCGGCAGCGGGGCGAAGAAGAGCACGCCCCCCGACAGCGCCGGGATGTAGGTGACCCCGTAGGCGCCGATCACCCCGTAGACGAGCCCGCTGTAACCGAGCAGCCAGCAGGTGAGCAGGAGAGCGGTACGGCGCCGGTATTCGGGTCCGAAGAGGTCGCGTACCGTGGCCCTGGGGTCCCCAGACGAACGGGTAGATGCGCGCCTCGCCCGATTTGTCAGCCATCCGAGACGCGGCCGCTACGAGCTGTCACGAACTCCGCGGCGATCCTCCGACCTGGCCTGGCCGCGTTGCCTCTGAACGGCCCCTCGTTCGTGCTGCTCAAGTGAGGCCTTGAGTTCCTGAGCTTGGAGTTCCAGCACTTCTGTCAGCCGGGCGTTGACGGCGCGCTGCTCCTCGAACTGCTGGCGCAGCACATCCAGCTGGCCGAACTGGACCCGCAGCAGCTCAGTCTCCTGCCGCGCCCATTCCCCCAGGTCGATCATATGGGCCTCAAATGTCCTGACCTCCTTGGACTGCTTACGGTATGCCAGGAATGCGAAGACGGCGGTAACCACCGCGAATCCCGCAAGGGCGATGGTGGCGACGGCGGTCCACTGAGCGGCCGCCACCATCGCCATACGAGAAGCGTAGGCCGCCCGAACCGCGAAACGGGTATATCACGGGGTTTCCGCGACCCTGTGCTAGACCGGCCTGGCGGTTCGGGTCCGCGCCGAGGAACGGCAGCTGATCCACCCCGCTGCGGCCCGGCGCAGGGGGCTTCAGACCTCCACGCAGAGGACGCCGGGCATCGGCACCGGGGCGGGGCAGGCGCAACATCACGCCCCGTCTCAGTTTCCGTCTCATTCGCTCCTGTTCACAGCGGTTCACCGGCGGCCGGCGGCCGGGCATCCGTGCTGCCAGGGACGCTGGCGGACGGCGGCGGACGGTGATGCGCAGTACTCGAAAGCGTGTGAAGGCGCAAGTCTTCCGTGGGGTTCAAATCCCACCTCCACCGCCACTGACCTGCAAGAACGCTGGCGCTGACAGTCGGCAGCGGGCGCTTCGTGCACCCCTGGTCTCATGTGTGGTCTCTGTTACGTGCCACGGAGGGCCCCGCCGCCCGGATCAATGGTTAGGTCCAAGATTCGAGATACGGCCACACCAATACCGTGAGCCCCCTGCTGAGCTGGGGGCTCACGGTTCGATTGCGACGTAACGTCGGTCAGGGTCGCGTTGCCGTCATGCGGCTTAGCCGAGTGCGGCGCAGATGTTTACCAGGATGTGGCCGTGTCGGGACACTGAGGTGATGGCCCCATCGGCGGCGATAGTTAGGGTGACCGGGCCGGTGGTGACGGTGAGGGTGGGCAGGCCGAACTGGTGCGCGTCGGCGGGCAGGAGGAACAGCCCGTTGTGGCCCTTTTCGGTGATGGTGGCGAAGCCGTCGGGCGCCACGGTCATCTTTCCGGGCCCGGACAGGTTTTCGGTGATGGCCTTTCCGGTGCGCAGGTTCGTGAACGTGGCGGTCACCGTGCCGGTGGTGAGGGTGGTCATCGACCCGTCGGCGGCTTTGAGGATCTTGGTGTACTCGTGGTGGACCGGGAGGGTGACCCCGACCTGGAATCCGCAGTATCGCGCGTCGAGGGTGAAAGGCCGAGCCGGTGCCAGGTGCCATTTGGGGCCGCGGCCCGCGAGGGCGGGGGAGGCCGTCAGCGCTGCCGCGCAGAGGGCCAGGATCGTGCCGATCGCGGCAAGTGCTGGTAGTCGTCTCATGGGAGTGTCCTCCAATCCGTGGGCCGTGACTGCCCCAGCGCGGGGCCGTCAGGGGGGCGCCGTTGGCCGGGTGCCGCAGGCGTGCCGGGGTTACTGGCTGGTGGTGTAAGGGGTGACGCGGTAGACCTTGCCGCCGAAGTTGTCGGCGACCCAGATGGCCAGGCCGGTGCCTGTGGCGACCTGCAGTGCGCCGGGCAGGGCCCAGTGGCCGGTGACCTGGCCAGCCAGGCTGACCCGGTCCAGCCCGGGGGCAGAGAACAAGGCGACGTACAGCTGGCCGTCCTTGCCGACGGTGATGCCCACCGGGCCGCCGGGCAGGGGGTATTCAGTGAGGTCGCCGGCGGTGGTGATCCGGCCGATCTTGTTGCCGAACAGCTCGGTGAACCACAGCGCCCCGTCCGGGCCGGCCACGATCCGGTTGGGGAACGCGCCCGGGGCCAGCGGGTACTCGGTGAAGGTGCCGTCGAGGGTCATCCGGCCGACCTTCGAGGCGGACCGCTCCACGAACCACAGCGCCCCGTCGGGGCCCAGCGCCAGGCCCAGCGGGGTGGCCGCCGCGGTGGGCACCGGGAACTGGGTCACCTGCCCGGTGACCGGGTCCAGCCGGGCGATCGCGTTGGCGCCCTGCTCGGTGATGTACAGGTTGCCGTCGCCCGCGGCCACGATCCCCTGCGGGATAGCGGCGGCGGACGGCAGCGGGAACTCGGTAATCGTCCCGTCCGGGGTGAGGCGGCCGATCTTGCCGGCGAACCGCTCAGCGAACCACACGGTGCCTGAGTCATCCACGGTGACCCAGCCCGGGTTGGCACCCGGGGTCGGCACGGGGTAGGCGGTGATCGTGCCCTGCTGGCTGATCCGGTCGATGGTGTCGGCCGGGCCGTCGGCGAACCACTCACTGCCCAGAGGCCCGCGGGCGATGCCAAACGGGCCGTGCGATCCCGTGCCCGGCGGCACGAACGTCGTCACACAGCCGGTCTGGCACGGCGGCGGCATGCCACCGGCCAGGGCCTCTGTGACCCCAGTCCCCGCCCCCGCCGCCAGCAGGCCAGCTGTGACGGCGCTGGCCGCAAGAATCATCTTCTTCATCTGCTCTGCCCTCCTCCTTCGTCGAGGTGCGTGCCGACAGGCACTCTTGGAGGCTGCCGGGCCGCGCTGACGGCGCTCTGACGCCGCGCTGACGAGTGCGCTCGATCACTGACGGCGGCCGTGCCGCGGCCGCGGTGCCGCATCAGCGAGACGTCATGGAGCTGTCAGCCTGGCCTGGCAGCCTCGGGAGTGCTGGCTCGCAGCCGGCCACGAACGGGAGGGCCGAAAGATGCGCAAGGCCGCAGGCCCCGGCGAGGGCACATGGTTCGACGACCGGGAGGCTACAGGCCGCCTCGGCCCGTACACGAGCGAGCACTCATGAAGTTCCGCCGGCCGACGTGGACGCGGGCTATGTCGGCGGTCCGGGGGCGGACACCTGGGCCGACGCGACTGCCCGGGGACTTCCTCGATGAACTCGCCGACGAACTCGACGTGAGCCTGCAGGAGGCGCTCCGGCAGGCCGAGCGGCTGGCCATCCTCGCTGAGCTGCTGCCGGTCGCCACCGCGACAGCCCGGCGGCTGCGTCGGCCTGTGACGGTCTTGGACATCATCAAGTCCGCCGACGAGGAGTCCGAACGTGACCGGCTCGCCGGGCTCGTCAGGCTGCTGCGCGCCTAGACGGCCTCGGGTCACTGGCTGACAAAACCGCCTACTCCCTTCATAATCATGGCCATGACCAGGGGGGAACTGGCGGTGTCCCGGTTCGAGTTCCGCCTGCTCGGGCCGCTGGAGATCGTCAGGGACAGTGTGCCGCTGAAGGTCAGCGGAGCGCGGCAGCGTGCGCTGCTCGGCCTGCTGCTCCTGCACGCGAACGAGTTCGTGTCGACCGAGCGGATCATCGAGGAGCTGTTCGGGAGCGACCCGTCTGCGCCGGGCGCGAACGCGCTCCAGGCGACCGTGTCGCGGCTGCGTCGATTGCTCGATGGGGGGCCGCCGAACGGCGGCCCCGGCGTGCTCGTCACCGAACGCGGCGGCTACCTGCTGTGCGCCGACGATGACGGGATCGATGTGCGCCGGTTCGAGTGCCTCGCGTCCGAAGGTCGGCGGGCGCTGGATGCGGGGCAGGGGGCGGTGGCCGCGGCGAAGTTTCATCAGGCGCTCGATCTGTGGCGGGGGCCGGCGCTCGCCGACTTGGCTCTGCTGGAGTTCGCGCAGGCAGAGATCGGGCGGCTGGAGGAGATGCGGCGATCGGTGCTCGCGGACCGGGTCGAGGCCGATCTGGCTCTGGGGATGGGTGCCGAGTTGGTGGGCGAGCTAGAGGCGCTGGTGCTCGCGGACCCGCTGCAGGAGCGGCTGCGCGGCCAGTTGATGCTCGCGCTCTACCGCGCGGGCCGGCAGGCGGACGCGCTCGAGGCTTATCGGCAGGCCCGGGAGCTGCTGAACGAGGAGCTCGGACTGGAGCCGAGCCGGGCGCTGCAGCAGCTTGAGCGGGCGATTCTTCTTCAGGACGCGAGCCTCGAGCCCGTGCCCTACCGGCCAGCGGAGGTCACGAGCGGGCCGCGCGGCGTTCAGCTGTGCCCGTTCAAGGGTCTCGCTCCCTTCGACGTCACCGACGCGGAATATTTCTTCGGCCGTGAGCGGCTCGTCGCCGACCTCGTCTCCCGCGCCGTCGACTCGCCGCTGGTGGGCGTCATCGGCCCGTCCGGCAGTGGCAAGTCGTCGATCCTGCGCGCTGGCTTGCTCGCGGCCCTGGCCGCGGGCGCGCTGCCGGGAAGCGAGGACTGGCGGGTGGTTTTGCTCCGCCCGGGCGAGCATCCGGCCGCCGAGCTGCAGCGACTGCTCGGTGGTGAGTCGCTGCCGGAAGCCGTCGCGGGCGTCGCTCGCGGAGGGCGTCTCGTCCTAGCGGTCGACCAGTTCGAAGAGCTGTTCACGATCTGCCAGGACGAGGCGGAGCGCGCGGCGTTTGTCGCGAACCTGACGGCTGCGGCGCGCGATCCCGAGCTCCGGGTGGTGCTGGCGGTTTCGTTGCGCGCCGACTTCTACGGTCGCTGCGCGGCGTATCCCCGGTTCGCCGATGTCCTTAGCCGTAACCACGTCCTCGTCGGCGCGATGGAGAGAGACGAGCTGTCCCGTGCGATCGAGCTCCCCACACGACATGCCGGGCTGGAGATCGAGCGTCCGCTGGCCGAAACGCTTGTCGCTGACATCGTCAGCGAACCCGGGGGGCTGCCTCTTCTGTCGGCCACGCTGCTGGAGCTCTGGCGGCTGCGGCACGGCAATCTCCTCCAGCTCGAGAGCTATCGCCAGTCCGGCGGCGTCCAGGGTGCCGTGGCCCGCCTGGCTGAAAACGTCTACGGCCGGATGAGCGAGGAGGACCAGGCGCTCACCCGCACGATCATGCTCCGCCTTGCGGCGGGCGACGCGGCTGCCGTCACCCGTCGGCGGGTGCCGGTCGCCGAGTTCGGCCGCACCAGCGGTGCCGAGGGTGTTCTCGCCGAGCTGATCCGGGCGCGCCTGCTCACGGTCGGTGACGGTGAGGTCGAGGTCGCGCACGAGGCGCTGCTGCGGGAATGGCCGCGGTTCACCGCGTGGCTCGAGGAGAGCCAGCAGGAGAGGCGTTTCCGTGCGCATCTGGCGGCGAGCGCCTCCGAGTGGGCGGCGCGCGAGCGCGACCTGGCCGAGCTCTATCGCGGAGCCCGGCTCGCGAGCGCTCTCGACTGGAGCGCCGGGCACGCCGAGGAGCTAGACGAGCTCGAGCGCGAGTTCATCGATACCAGCCGGAGCGAGGGCGAGCGGGAGCTCCGAGCTCAGCGGCGCCAGAACCGCCGCCTGCGGGCAGTGCTGGCCGGAACCGGGGTCCTGCTCGTACTGGCTCTGATCGCCGGCTCGCTCGCGCTGATCGCCCGGTCGAACGCGAATCATTCGGCGACCGTCGCGCTCGCCGACAGCCTCGGCGCGCAGGCAGTCGCCGACCCCCACCTCGACCAGGCGATGCTGCTCGGCGTCGCGGGCGTGAAGCTCGCCTCGTCCGAGCAGGCACAGGGCGACCTGCTGACGGCGCTCCTGCGCGCGCCAACCGCGATCAGAACCTACTACGGAAGCGGCCTGCGGCTCCTCGGCCTTGCGCTGTCACCGGACGGGCGCACCCTGGCCATCGAGGACAACTTCCCGAGCATCTTCTTTCTGGACACCGCGACCGGCCGTCGAATCCGCGAGATCCCCAACCTCAATGGCCCGCCTTCCACTATTGGGTACGCACCAGATGGCAGCCTCGTCTTCTTCGGAGCTCCGAATACAAATCCGCCGAGCCAGGTCGACTTCATCAACCCCTCGACCGGCGGAATCGTCCGTCGGCTCCCGTTGCCCGCGGCCGTCTTCGCCGCCATCGGGCCGTTCCAGCCCGGCAACGGATTTCCCCACTTCGGCGGAGGTGACTTCGCGTTCGCCGACGGCGGGCGCCGACTTGCCGTCGCGGTCGCCGGCTACGTCCTGCAGTGGGCGCTCCCACAGGGTCGGCTGCTAGCCCCACCGGTCGCCGTCCCCGGCAGCGACGGATTCGCTTTCTACACCGACGGTGGGCGCCGCCTCATCGCCGCCGGTATCCAGAGCACCTTGGTCCTCGACGCCCATACCGGCCGGGTTGTGCGCTCGTACCGGGTCGGAGGATCGGTTTCCGCGCTGTCTACTGACGGAACGACCATGGTCTTCGGCGACGCAGCGGGCTCGGTCCGCTTCCTCGACTTGGCGACCGGCGCGGTCACCCAGTCCACGTCGGCGCACCAAGGCGGGGTGACGGCGGTCGGCTTCACGCCCAACGGCAAGACGGCGATCACCAGCGGCAACGACGGCCGGACGCTGCTCTGGGACGTCTCCACCCACCAGGTCGTGCGCACGTTCGCCGGCCACGCCGGCCAAGTCTCCGCACAGGCCATCAGCGCGGACGGCTCGACCCTGTACACCGGCAGCTTCGACGGCACCGCGATCGCCTGGGACCTGAGCGGGAAGCGGAGCTTCGGGACGACCTTCCGCGCGGCGGCGTCGAACCCCAGCGCCGGCAGCGCGAACGTCGCGCTGAGCCCGGACGGCGCGACGCTGGCCGTCGGCGCCACCGACGGCACGGTGAACCTTTGGGACGTGCGCTCCCAACGGAAGATCGAAAGCTTCCGCGCCGTTCCCGGCATCGTCGCCGCAGTCTCGTTCAGCAGAGACGGCCAGTCGCTCCTGGTGGCCGGTGACAACATCGCCAAGTCCGTGCACGGTTATCTGCGTATCTGGCGCCTCCGGCCGAAGCCGCGGCTGCTGCGCGACCTGCACGGAGGTCTGCCGAGTTACACCTGGGCCACCTTCAGCCCCGACGGGAAGACCGTGGCGGCGACCGGCCCGGTGACCCTCGGCGGTCTGACAGCGGTGGCGCAGGCCGACGGCCTTGTCGCGGAGTGGAACTCCTTCACGGGAAAGCCTCTCGCCAGGCCGACAACACTGCACGGTGGAGGCGACGCCACCGTCGTCACGTTCGCCTCCCGCGGCACGACCGTGGCGGTCTCTCAGCTCGGCAATAAGGCAGCAGTCGTCGATCCGGTCCGTCGGAAGATACTCGCACGCTGGAACGGCTCGCCGACCGCGCAGTACATGCTCGGTGCGGCACTCTCACCCGACGCCACGCGCGTGGCAACGGCTGACCTCGAGGGGTACTTGCGGGTGCTGAACGCGGCAACCGGCAAGCCTATGCTGTCGGCGATCCGGGCGTCGGCCCTCTACGTGTACTCCGTTGCCTGGAGCAGCGACGGGTCGCGGCTGGTCACCGCCGGAAGCGACGGCACGGTGCGCCTCTACGACGCGCTTACCGGCGAGCAGATCGGCACGTCGCTTCCGGTGCCCGGAGCCGATCTCAGCGCCGGTCCCAGCTCTTCCCTCTACGTGACCTTCTCGCCCGACGGGCGCACGATCGTGGCCACCGACACCGCTGGCCGAGTATGGCTCTACCCCGCCACCGCCGTCGGCTGGGAAGCGTACGCCTGCCGGCTGGCCAGCCGGCAGCTGACCCGCGCCGAGTGGTCGCAGTTCCTGCCGGGCCACCCGTACCGCAAGGTTTGCTGACGGACTTTGCGATGCCATCTATCTTGCGGAAGCGTGGACCAGACTGCACTGCACGCTGGGGGTAGCCCGGGGCGATCGCGCGGATGGCTGGTAGCCGCCATCGGCAGGGACTGCGACCGGGGTGAGCGCCCAGGAGATCGCTCGACGCTCAGCGGGCACCGCCTGCGCTAAAGCCGCTGCGCGTGGTGGCCGGTATTCAGGTTCGTGGTCTCGGCGGGACGCGTCTTCCGTCTGGCACCGGTGGTGATGATCGGGGTGCGCTGAGGGCCGGGGGCGGGGTCTTCGGCGAGGGCCAGGATGTGCCAGGCGACGTCCGCGCGGGAGATGGGCTTCATGGCGAGGCGGTCGCTGGCCTGAACGTGGCGGGTGAGCGGGCCGTCGGTGAGCTTGACCGGGCGCACCGCGTACCAGTCGAGCCCGCTTGCGGCGAGCTCTTCCTCCATCGCGCGCAGGTCCTGGCCGACGCGGCCGAGGTTGGGGGTCACCACGGTACGGAAGAAACGGAACAGCAGCCGCGGCCCGGCGCCCATGGCGTCGTCGGCTGGCCCCATGCTGGCGGTGCTGATGGCAATCAGCCGGGAGGTTGCCGCGGAGTCTTTCATCGCGGCGATGACGGTGCGGGCCAGCTGCTGGTGCAGGTCGGGCGGGGAGGTCATGGCGGTCCGGGGGTTGTG
>Ga0318502_10000027_pt1 | contig 32539 bp, 48 predicted proteins | sample GRESIP174b1f22_FD_203291 | JGI IMG/M metagenome (GOLD analysis project Ga0318502, IMG submission 203291) | Tropical soil microbial communities from Luquillo Experimental Forest, Puerto Rico - GRE.SIPMG.174b1f22 | ecosystem: Environmental > Terrestrial > Soil > Tropical forest > Bulk soil...
ACAGGGGCATTCCGCCCATGAGCTCCACCCAGAAGAAGAAGGGTAAGGCTGGTTCCTGGGGCAAGGAGAGCACTTGGGAAGCTTGGCAGCGTCTAGCCAACGAGGTGCAGTGGCGCGCATTCTTCGTAAGCGGTACGTTCTACTTTATCTCTGAAGATGATCTGTTCAAATCACAGCCCATCGCCACGCTCAACGAGTGGTCACCCGGTGTGATGTCTATTGATGGTGACTACGATGAAAATACCAAGGCCGCGACAGTAACCTTGAATGTGATGATGGGTCGCTGGACGTCTCCACCAGGCAGCGTGATACAGCTACAGAACATGGGACCGTGGAATGGACGCTGGCTAGTCAATGATGTGAGCCGTAGTGTCTTCAGCCGAGAGGGCACCATCACCCTGAAGAAGCCATTGCCCAGCCTACCTGAGCCGTCTGGTAGCAACACTAGTACGACACAGGGCGCGGGCACTAACAAGTGGACCTGGGGTGGCACACCGCAGCCTAAGCCACCAGCCTCCTATCCGATCGATCCTGGGGTACTAGTGCAGCCTGTCCCGGCAGGGTACGATACGCACATCATTCAGGGTGTACACCCCACAGCTGGCCTACCTGGCTATCCAGCCTGCGACTTCGGCGGCAATGCTGGCGCTCCCGTGCTTGCGGTTGAGAGCGGCACGATCACTCGTTTCTCAGGAGAAGATCCTGCCCTGGGACCGTGGGATCCTACCCTCGGGATTCATGGGCCATTCGGCTGGAACATCTATCTGCACGGCGACTCGGGTGCGGACTACTTCTACACCCACCTGGGGACGCGCTCCTGCCATGTGGGGCAGCGCGTTGGCGAGGGCAACGTCATCGCGACGATCGGGAACTATGCCAAGTACGGTGGTGCCAATCACGTGCATCTGGGTGTACATCCTCCGGCTAAGGGGCATCCCGACATCCAGGATATCATGAATGCGCAGGTGGCGCATAACTGATGGCTGATTTTCGCGACTTGATGCCGGATCATACAGAGATGCCCGATAGGCTATTTGGCTTCTTCGCGCACGCCGTGACTGACTTCGCCAAGAAGGCGTATGTAATCATACCAGAATTTGATCCGAAGCTTGAATGGGGTCCTTGCCCTTGGCAGGCTAGGGATGCAACGTCCCTGCCCGCAAAGGGGGATCCGTGTTTGATCGTTTGGGACAATCGTCGTACTCCCTGGGTGGTGGCATGGTGGCCGTTCTAGTCCCGCATCTGGCTATCCCGTTCAATTGGGACGGTAGCAGTGCGGCTGTCATTGAGCAGGATACGATCGAAGATATCAGCGCATGTGTTGAGGCATCGTGCCTCACCATCATCGGGCAGCGTGAAGAGCTCCCTGACTTCGGCATTCCAGACCCTACATTCGGAATTCAGCCGATTGATGTGCAGAGAATCATCGATGCTGTCTTGAAGTACGAACCACGTGCTGCTCTGTACATGTCGCAGTCTCCGGACGAGTTTGATCAGCTCATCGCTCGCGTCTTGTTGGCGGTGTCGGCGAAGGAGGTGAACGTATGACGTACATTGATATCCCGATCGACACTGATCCTCAGGACATCCTGAACGAATGCTACACCTTCCTTCAGACCGTCGTGCCGGGGTGGACGCCTAATCCTGGTAGCCTTGATGTTTGGTTGCTTATGTCCATGGCGTTTGTCGCCGCTGAGTCGCGCGATGTGGCGAGTGCAGTACCATCGAGCATCTTCCGCTGGTTTGGAGCAAACCTGCTTCAGCTGCCGCCGCAGGATGCGCAGCCTGCCTCGGGGACGACGACGTGGACGATGCTAGACAATGCTGGCTACACCATTCCGGACGGTACACAGGTGGGCGTTCCCGCATCTGGCGATGTGAGCTATGTGTTCCTAACCTCGGGTGATGTGACGGTTCCTCCGGGAAGCACCACGGCGACTATCACCATCATCGCACAGGATCCCGGCGCTGATTCAACTAACCTGGGCGCTCCAGGCAGTACGGTTGACCTGATTGATCCGCTCACGTTTGTGTCGACCATTACACTGACTGGCCCCACTGCCGGAGGTGTAGACGCTGAGGCTGATGATGACTATCTCAGCCGTCTAGTAGCAGAGCTTCAGCTGCTAGCGCCACGTCCGATCTTGCCGGCCGACTTCTCCGTGTTTGCGCGCAACATCCCTGGTGTCTATCGGGCGACGACGATCGATGGCTACAATCCTTCCGGTCCTTCCACGGGCAACCCACGTATGGTGACGGTGATCTCGATCGACCAGAACGGTAATCCGGTCAGCACGCCCGTGAAGGCAGCTGTGGCCGCTGATCTCACTGCGCGGCGCGAGGTCAACTTCGTCGTCAACACCGCCGACGCGAATGTCGTCCTGATCGACGTAACGTACAACGCCAAGGCTCTTGTGGGTCAAGATCCTACGGCTTTGGCAACGGCGGTGAATACGGCTCTGTCTGGCTACCTGAATCCTGCTACGTGGGGGACAGACATCAGCGGCGATCCGCAGGTTTGGAACAACGTGACAACGGTCCGCTATCTCGAGATAGCGAATGTGATCAACGATGTGTCCGGTGTAGACTACATCGTGAGCTTGACTATCGGTATCCACGGTGGCTCTATGGGCACGTCTGATCTCACGATGACCGGAATCGCGCCGCTGGCTAATGATGGAACAATCACCGGGGTGATCAGCTGATGTCTGAGCCGATGCTCGAGAGCTTCTCCGCGGACATATATGCCCGCATGGGTCCGCTCACGTACGACGAGGCCAACCAGCAGTACGCACTGGCGAACTTCTTGGGAGCGATCGGCGAGATGTTCCAGCTACTTGACGACTATGGTCGTGACCAGATGGTGGGCAATCTACTTGCTCCGGGTTGGTCTCAGGTCATGGACATTAACCGTGCTCCTGCAGAGGTCTTACCCTGGCTAGGGCAGTTCGTGGGCGTCTCAGTTGACGACAGTCTGTCTGAGGCTCTACAGCGCCAGCAGATTCGTAGCGTGGCCGGATGGAACAGGGGTACGCTCAACGCCATGATAGCTGCGGCGCAGTTGTACCTCGTAGGGACTAAGTCACTCATCGTGCGTGAGCGTGATGCTTCTGCTTGCCCTTCACAGCCGGCATATGGGATTACATTCATCAGTAAGACTGCTGAGACACCGAACCCGACCTTGGTGTTGAATGCGCTCATGGCTCAGAAGCCTGCTGGCCTAGTGCTCGTGTATGAGTACCTGGCTGGACAGGACTACCAGAAGCTGTACACGGACGAGGCAAGTTACCAGGCCACGTTCACAACATACCCAACCTACAACGACGTGCTCCTGGACACGTACTAAGGAGGCAGCATGCTCACTAGCTCCAGGTTCCAGATCAACTACCCGAATCCGACTCGCACGGATACGGCAGATGTACCGCGTGATATTGGCTCTATTGTCACGCAGCTGGAGGCTCTGGGCATGCAGTACGGGCAAGGCACTCACGCTGCTCGTCCAGCAGCCGGTGTGCAGGGACGCATCTATTATGAGACAGATACACAGCTGCACTACTACGATAACGCTTCGGCGTGGATTGTCGTGGGTGGTCCTCCTGGTCCGCTGAGCGTCACCAACGCCATGCTAGCGGCCAACAGTGTTGACAGCAGCAAGATCGCTGATGGTTCTATCGTAGATGCAGACATCAGCGCCTCGGCTGCCATTCAGATCCTGAAGCTCGCTGGCTTCCCAAACGACGCCACACGTGCGCTGAGAGCAGACGGTTCCTGGGCGCAGATCACCAATGCGATGATCGCAGCGGCTGCCGGCATTGGGGTCTCGAAGTTGGCCGGTTATCCGGGGAACTCAGCGCAGTACCTGGCTGGCGATGGAACTTGGCCAGCATTTCCCGGTCTGAGTGTTGTACCGGCCAGCACAGTTGCCGGCCTGGGCGTAGCTACCGACGGTAAGGCAGGGATGATCGTATGTGGTTCATCGCCATACGAGATCATTCCAGTGTTCTACAGTGCGACGCGCGGTAAGTGGGTCAGCAGCACTATGACCTTTACCGATGTGGGGCACACATATAGTATCAACAATGCAGCATATCAGCGTGGATCCCGGTACTTCTTTCTGCCCTGGACGGCACAGCGCACAGCTGGTCTGACCATCGAGTGCTGTTTCATGGGGCAATTCCAGATGGCTGACTGGACACCGAACCCCATCGAGCATGGGATTGCAGCCATCACCTGCGCTCCGACCAACTTGTCGAACGGTGGCTATGTCTATGAGTCAAACTTGGCGTTTGTGACTGAGTTTGCAGTGTCTCCGCAAATCACACCGGTGCCCGCTGGTAACTGGACGTGGTTCAAGGGACCGTGGGGATCACCGGCCTCGCTGCCGGCAGATGGGGTGATGCTCGTCATCGAGGGTCGGGGCAAGGCTGCTGGTACGGGTTACAACAAACAGATCGGAGATTCGACGATTCTGTGTAGGTGGATTAGTCAGTAGTGAACTGGTGGGCTTGGGTGATTCTCGGAGTGTCCTTGTGGATCCTTCTGTCGTTTCCCGTTGCGCTATTGGTAGCGCCGTGGTTGTCGCGACGTCTCAATCCCGAAGAGCGTAGTCAATCCAACTCAACTCGTTGTTGAGTCGGACAACTGCGCTCTTCGCCCATAGCTCCTCGGTGCTGTACTTGTACTGCCACGTGGCGATGTAGCGCATTCTGTTCAATAGGCGTGTCTGGTGTTCGGCAGCCCAATTCGCCCAGACTATTTGAGCAGCTTCACTCTCACACTTCTCCAGCCGCTTCTTGGGCACATCATCCCAGGCAGCGATGCACTGTCGCGCCACATGGGCGATTCGCCTTGATTGGACTTTATCGCGTGCAATTTCTTCATCGCTTGCATCAGCGCCGAGTCTACGTTGGATCTTCTGGGCGGCTGTAGCGACGGCCAACAGATGGTTGAGTCGCTTGACTTCTTGAACAGTGATCTTCTTGGGCGTCTCGCCCTTCGGGATATCGAGCGCGGGGTCTAGGTAGGCGTCTAGATAGGCCATGCTCTCTCAACCTCTAGTGGATTCTTTGCGCTCATACCCATTCTCAACGCTCTGTTCCGTATCACGGCGTGATATCTGTGATGGCATGGCATATGACTCCCGTGTAAGTTGTCCAGGCTTTTGTTCTCATAGTCGCCATCAAGGTGATGAACTTGTAGATCCCGAGGTCTGTCGATCATGCGACCGCAGAAGATACACAGCCACGGCGGAGAAGGGTACGCTTCTAGGTACAGGGATCTAGCCCCGCGTGTCTCTAGTGGTTGGAGTGTGGTCGCGGTGTACGACCCGGTATTCGGTGTGGCCCGGTGGTGCAAAATGGCTACTCCAAAGCCTCCGATGGCTTGGAAACTGGTGGAGGAGGAGCCGCCGGTGGGAGCGGGAGCTCACGGTAGCCGCCAGCCCTTGGAAGTGTGAATCGCTGTACAAAAGACCCATCAGCGGTCTCTACAGCATTGATGCTGCTCGAGACGGCTGATAGGTGAATGGCACCGTAGTTGTCTACGCTATCAAGGATGATCTCCACATCACGCGGAAGCTCCATCGTCAGCTTCCATAGTCCGAGTGCTTGTGCTCTGTTCAGATTCATGCGGCTCCTGTACGATTTCCGCTGCGCTTTCTCAACCTGGCGTGTTCTCAGTTCTTTCGCAATCTGAATCTCAGAGATTCTGGCTCGCACGATCTGCCGCTCTTCATATGAGAGGCCGCCATTCTTCCTACGCTCCTCAACATGGTACGCGACACGGAACGCCTCTACATCCACGTAGGCACACTGCTCCCACCACGGTACACCGTAGAGGCGTTCCTGGTGTCGTCGCCCATTCCCATCTCTGTAGAATGGTCCCTTGGGCATCACTCAGGACGCGGATTGTCCTCCGTTGTGACGCCAGCAGTCGGTGAGGCCATCCACTCGTCCGGCTCGATCTTGTCCCACTCGCCGGCATTGACGCGCTCGCGGATAGTGCAGCCTCTGTCGAGCATACTCATGAACGCACACCTGCCGAGCCGATAGCAGATCGGCGTGAACGTGTACCGTGTGGGCGTGGCGATCATCTTCCACTGCCAATCCTCACGTAGGTGTGGCGTCCCATATTCCCGGATCGCTTTCATCATCTCCAAGAACACCGCGCGCCATTCGAACTGTGCCTGCGTGCACAGCCGATTGCCCGCATGCTCGAACAATGCCCGCAGGTTAGTGTTGTAGATGATGCGCGTGGTGGTACAGTGCGGAAGAATTCCGCGCGCATCTTCGGCAGGGATGCCGGCATTGACCAGGCTCTCGTATGCTGCTTCGATGTGCTTGATGACGGTCTCCCAGATCATCTGTGCTGACTCGTCACCGTCAACGATGCTGGGCGGTATCGCCACCTCATCAGCCAGTCCACGCTTGACGGCGAAGCGCAGGCTCTCCTGCACGTAGTACGCACCCACCCTCTGCCTGACCATCTGGTGAGTGAAGCTGCGTGTCACCGCCTCGATCATAAACTTGAGGTGGACACCTTCAAGCGGCGTGTTGAGATGCGTCTTGCTTAGCTCCTCCCACGCCCAGTGTCGCTCCTCATTGGTGATCTCCTTCAGGCTGTACACCGGATCGCCACGGTACATACGCATGTCCACCGCGAGCGTACCCAGAGGATCTGGTGTCGCATTGATGAGGAAGACACGGGGCTTCACCAGCCCCGTGTCCTCCTCGACGAGCATCGGCTGCGATTCGTACATCGCAGCGTCTGCCCAGCGGAGCATTTCCTTGCTCATGCTAGCCTCGCCGCGCAGCTATTGCTTTGCCTGCACGGGTCTTCAGGAATGCTGCCTGAGAGACCGGGTCACGCTTGGGCTTGGCCCGGTTGACATCGCCGGTCGGCACAGCTACCAGCCGAGCCTGAGCCTTCACAGGTGGGCTGTCACTGTCTTTGGTCTGGACTATCCCTCCAAAGCCCTGGACCTCTTCGCCCTTCTTCCAGCGTGCTCCCTTCGCTTGTGGCTTGCGATACCGCCACACAATACGCGCGATGCCCGGAATGGCGAAGTCTTCACCGTTTGCCACCTCGTCGGCAGCGATCTCGGCCATAGCGTCCATCACGTTCTTGACCAGGTTAGGCTTGACCCCGGTCATCTCCTCGATCTCCTGTGCGATGTCGTTCTTAGTCAGCATGTGCTCCCTTTCGGTTCAGTTACAGCAACCCGCACATATGGGCAGTATTGGGCCACGGCCACCAGCCGCGCGCCCTGTATCCGTTCCGTCCGGCTTGTAACTGTGCCCATATCGGCCAGTGATCTGCTGTGCCCCATCGACGGAGGAACGCCCTCCCATACGTCCACTGGAAGGAGTAGTCCATCTGCAATCCGCCGTAGTACGGAGCGCCACGATCGTTCCAGGCACCCTCGTAATGATGGATGCATAGCAACCCCTGCGTCACGTAGTCTTTGCGACTCGCCGACGCAGAAGCCGTTAGTACGAACGCCACACAGAGTGCGGCTAGAGTGATGGCCGTTACCCTCACAGCCCTCCTTGGGTTGACAATATGATGGCATGGTTACCCCACCACGCCTGCGCAGCCCCTCTACTATCCAAATGCTACGCTCCCGCATGTTCACTCCGCCAATCCGGTTAGGACGATGTACCAGAACTGACGACCATCTGCCAGTTTGGATGTATCGACCTTACCCATCAACTTGGCACCGAGGTCGCAATAGACCCTCTCGCTTCCGTTGATCTTGACGGTAATCGTAGGTCTTTCCTCCAAGATGGTACGGAAGAACCCACGCTTCATGCCGTGGAGCCAGTTGTTTGCATTATCGTAGGACCAGAACATCTTGTCGATGATCAGTTCCTGCGGACCTTCCTTGCGGAATGTCCTGATAGCCGACTGCACGATTGCATACATCATCTCGTGCACGTACTTCGGTGCACCCCTGACTCGGCTTAGGGCAGGGTTCGCACGACGCTTCTTGGGGCTGCTAGCCTTTGAAGCTCGCCTTACTGACTGTCCGGGCATGTTTCCTCCTATTCGTCCTCTGACTCGTCGCTCTCGGCTTCCTCAGCCTGTCCTGCGGACTCGTCCACAGGGTCGTCCGGTTGCCGGCCTGACTCTTGCGCGGCCTGCTGATCCTCTGACAACTCCTCCTGCTTCTCTTCGTCGCTCATGGTGACACCTCCTCTCACATCTCTGGGTCGATAACCCACATCTCGCTGATTGTAATCTGTCTTGTGGGCATCCACCCCGGCTTGACCCCTCTTACCAATACCAGGTCTTTCCCTGGACGCAGTCTCCAGACCTGATCTCTCAGCCGGGGATAGCGCCACCTATCCACGCGCAGACCCAGCTGGTCTGTTTCGTCGTCACCCACCATAACAACCCACTTATCTAGGTGCGGATCGCGGATGGGCTGACCGTTGAGTTTTGGGTGCTTCGGATCAGACATGTCTAACTCAGCACCCTTAGCCTGGTTGAACTCAAAGAGATCGCGCTCGTTGCGCGTATAGATACAACCCAGCCAGATCACCTCAATGTCGTCGCCCCGTTCGTAGGGCAGGTCTGTCGCCACATGTGTAGGCTGGGGCACCTCACGATAGAGCTCTCCGTCGGGATGGATGATCTCGTGCTTCACCGAGGCGATGGCACGGTCAAGCCATAGCGCGCCGAATGGATCATCGCCCTTTTGTGAGAACTTTCGGATTGCTTCCATTGTGATTGGTCCTATGCCTTTGACGTTGAGTAGATCTTCCCAGTCCTCCATACCATGTTCTTCACGGTAGGCAACAATCGCATTGCCCGTTTTGACCCCGATACCCGGCACCTGCGAGAAGCCTGCCGTAAGTGCGTCGTCTTCCTTAGACCACCGTACCCTACTAGATCTCGGGTGCGGTGGCTTAATCTCCACGCTACGACCGAACCGCTGCGAGTCGCGGAGCAGGCGTCGTACCTTATCGTCGTCGTCCGTGACATTGAGTGACGCCAGATAGAAGACCTCTGGATGCTTGCGCTTGAACCACATTGTTTGATATCCGATCATCCCGTAACTCACCGCATGGGATGCGTTGAAGGCATAGGATCCTGCCGTGATCAACCGCATCCAGATTCCTCGTGCGAGCTCAGGCGTCATGATACCGTCGTCACCGTGTAGCTTCATCGCGCCGGTCAGTGCTTGCTCCCACTTACGGTTGAATTCCTGATCACCGTGCTTCTTCGAGATGATCCTTCGCACCTCGGCTCTGTGTGTCCAGTCGAAGTCGAACACGTCTCCCAAGATGCGAAGGATCTGCTCCTGGTACACGATCTGTCCGTAGGTGGAATCGCAGATATTGCTCATCGCCGGATGAAGGAGCTCTGGCTCAGCGCGTCCCCACTTGATGTCTATGTAGGCGTTGGCGGCTCCATTGTGGAGGGGTCCAGGTCGTCCGAGGGCAGTAACGTCGTAGATGTGCTTGAAGTGTTCCGGTTGGAGAGCACCGTTGACGTATCGGCACGCACGCCCATCAAACTGAAAGACGCCGGTGACGTCGTTCTCCTTGAATCCCTGAATAACTTCCGGATCGTCCAGTGGTAGATTGTAGAGTTCGTCAAGAGTCCAGTCCATCTCCTTTCGCATATGATCAAGGGCTTGCACAGTGCTGAGTCCCAGCGCGTCGATCTTGAGCAGACCCTTCTTCTCAGCGTCGTACTTGTCCATACTGATGACACGTCGTTTCTCACCCTTTACATCCCGCTCGTAGAAAGCTGCGACCTCTGTAATTGGTCCAGTTGAGATGACAAGACCTGCAGAATGGACGCCAAATCCTGCATAGTTTCCTTCCAGATCGAGCGCCGCTCCAAGATCGGGGTATCGCTCAAAGACATCGCGAGCTTGCGGGAATTGCTCAGCTGTGTCCTCAATAGTAGCACTAGCCCGGAGGTCACCCGAAGATCGTTCGATGAGAACATCCTTGACTTTGTCGATTTCCCACTTGGGAACGTGAAAGACTCGGGCGGCAGCGTCCAGACTGTTCTTCCCCTTGAATCGCGTGAAGGTGCCGACGTTGCTGACTTGATCTGTTCCGTACTTTGCAACAAAGTAACTGTAGACCTCCGAGCGGCGATCCGAAGAGAAGTCGATATCAACGTCAGGCAGATCTTGGCGCGTGACGTCAATGAATCGTTCGAAAACAAGATCATCGTAGAGCATGGGGTTGACTTCAGTGATGCGGAGGAGCCAACAAGCGAGGGAACCAGCGGCAGATCCTCTTGCCGGTCCCACAGCAATGTCCCGATCCTTTGCGTATCGTACAGCATCACTGATGATGAGGAAGTAGTCGACGAAGTCTTTGTCCTCGATGATCTTGGCCTCATGCTGGAGCCTCTCCTTGTAGCGTCGCCGCTCTGTTGCCGATAGTCGGTGGCAACCTCGATACTTCCACCCCTCTTTCAGCCAGTCTCGCCATAGATGTACCGGGTCTGAATACCCTGGTGGGAGAGGATAGCGAACCATAGGCAGCGAGGGAAGCGTGACCAGACAACGGTCTGCCACGTCCCTCGTGGTAAGTGTTGCCCGAATGGATTGAGCACGTGTGAGCCCTGTACCCATAAGTTTACGTATGACCATGGCGTCGGTCCAAGGCGGACAGAGATTGGAATCATATCCCCATTCACGCGCCATGTCCTCCAGTGATCGTCGCTCGCCGGGGCGAAGGTTGTGCAGGATCTTCTGCATCTCCTTCTCCTCGGGCACGGTGTAGTGACAGTCGAACGTCACCACGTATGGAATATGTAGCTCCTCCGCAATCTGAGCCAGTAACGGATTGGCCCGACGCGTCTTCTCGAGCTCAGGAAAGGCCTGTAATTCAATGTAGTAGCTGTCACCGAATGTCCTCTTGAACTGTGAGGCAACTCTTCGAGCGCGTGAGTAGCTAGCATCCGACTCAGCAATATGCTTTCCTCCGACGAGTGCCGTGAAGAGCGCACTGCCCTGACAACCAGATAGAACAACAAGCCCACCACTATGGGCGGCAAGCATTCTTCCATCAGCAGTTGGCTCATGATAGAAACCCTCCGCGTAGGTTGCGCTTACCAGTTGAAGGAGATTTTGGTATCCTCTGGTATCTTCAGCAAGGACTGTAAGGTGATTCTTACGTTGTGTAGCTGTCTCTCCGAGCCCTCCGGTGTATAGCTCCACGCCGTAGATGGGTTTGATACCCATCTTCTTCGCAGCCACTTCCATTTGAACGTGACTAGAAATGTTTCCGTGTTCAGTGACTGCGAGAGATGCCATGCCAATCTCCGCTGCTCGTCTAACGTGAGCTTCGGGGAGAGAATAACCGTCTCCGTACGAGAAGGTTGTATGATGATGGAGACTCGCAAATGTCATCTCCCTTGACCGTTGCGGTAGTCGCCGTGTGCGTTTGACTTTTCGAACCAGAACAGGTGCTTGTACATGCTCGTCTCTATAAACGGGTACGCGGACGCTGAGTTCGTCTAGTCCGTGTTCACTACGTTCGTGTCCGCGTTCAGCCAAGTTGCCTCACCGCGAAATTCGCATAGTTGATGATGTCATGTAGCTCACTTGCTGTGCTGAAGGTCAGCTGCTCGATCAACTCTGCTAAGCCATCTTGGTCGCCATTGCGCATGATCTCGAGTCTCTCGAGTGAGCGCACTACACGGTCGACTTTCAAGCGCATTGTGTTGACTTGGTCCATAGCTGTGTACTCTTTCCACAGCCCACACCTGATCTCCTCACGATCCAGGTGTACGTTGTACGCATCACGTACCACATCGAAGTAGTCGCCCACGTCACTGGTGACGAGCGTACCTCGCCCGAATGTCTGAATGACTTGCTGCAAGTGTTCTCCGGTCATAGGTTCCTCGCGATCTCCCCCGCCTTGTTGTATGCATTGTACATGGTGACACCGTGACGCCACTCCGCCCACCTGCCGCAGCGGTGGACGTAATCCTGGAAGCAGTCACAGTCATTGTTCACCGCTTTGTAGCCGGTGACGACTTCCTCGCCCGGAAATGGCTGCGTGCTCTCGATGGTGCACTTGCCACCAAGAATCGACCAGCGGTACCAGTGATCTTCTAGCATGCCATTGTAGACGACGATCTCGTGCTCTCGATCTGCTTCCGGAGTGGGCAGCGTCTTGATGTAGTATCGCTGCCCGTCAAAGCGATGACCTTGGTTGATGCAGATCTCCTGCGCAGGCAGGGTGCTGATGACGTGTCCTGGGCCAAAGTCCTTCACCACGAACCGCACGACATCAGGATCAACGTCAATGTGGTGTATCTGTCTGTCGAAATGATCCCACAGCTTGTCGTACGCACGCTGTACATTCCAGGACGGATACACCTGCAGATAGTTGTCCCAGCCAGTCTCACGCTCAGGGTCACCGTACACCTTCAGCGCGTAGTCGCGCGCGTTCCCAATGCGGATGAACTGAATGGTGCCCTCCGCGTAGGGTGACGTGACGTTTAGCACTGGCCCATGTAGGTGCTGCGAGCCTGGTATGTCGCTCTTATGCTTGCGGCTGTAGATCACAGGAGTGTGTCCTGCCTGCTCCACCGCGAGCGCACACAGCAGTCCCGCAGGCCCACACCCTAGCACAGCCACTCTCACAGCTTTACCTCCCTCAAGAGCGCATGCAGTGTTGGCTCGACATAGATGTCGCCCAGCACCCTTCGTATCATTCTGGCTTCGTACAGTGTGTTGATGATGGCGTTTGCCTCGTCTCGGCTGATGTTGAGGAGCTCCTCGAGATCCTGACGACGGAACTTTCCTGCGTTACGCAGATGCTTGGCCAACAGCTTACGGCCTAGTAGGTACTCTCTGATCTTATCCTTGTTGTTCTCAGCCTCCGATCTGTCAGACAACATCTCCTTCGAGCGTTCGCGATAGCCGAACGCCGGCATGTTGTAGATCAGATTCATGAACGCCACAGCGTCTTTCACATGCGCTGGTGTAACGATGACGCTCTCACCCTTAGCGTCCGTGCTGAATGTGCGAGCAGCCAGGGCAGCCGCTACACGTGCGATCTTGATGCGGATATTCGCTGCCTGTACAAGCGGTGGATCTTCGATGTACATCTTGCCCATCTCATTTGCTGCGTTGAAGATCTGCTCTTCGGCGGGCTTATAGAACCGCACCTGGTCGGCAGTGCGCGTCCAGGTCCACATCAACATGTTATGGCACGCCTCTTCCGTGTACCGTAGCTCACCACCACTCGCAGGTTGGTTGATAGTCTCAGCCGGTACATCGTACAGTGTGGCGGCCATCGCCAGATCGAAACGGGCGATGTCCTCAGCGTTGCCAATCAGCGGCTTGATAGCGTCCACGCCGTAGGTGTAGTTTGCCATCGTCGCGTTACGCGGATTGCCCAGCCATAGTAACCGTGTACGTGCCCACGTCGTCTCCTGCTGAATCTTCGTCAGCTTTGCTTGCCCGGATGAACGGATATCGCTCATTTGTCCGATCTGCTCAGGCGTAAGACCGCTGATCTCGTCCATCACCACCAGACGCCGGTCATTGAGCGGCACCACACCCCAGGTGATCGCCCATTCTCTACCATTGAGTTGCTGCACACCACCCACCACTCCAGCAAAACTGGCAGCCTCACAGCTTATGATCTCGCCTCCCCCGAAGTGGCGGACCAACCGCTCGGCTGCCAGGCTCTTGCCCGTGCGCGTATCACCGATGATGAGTGATTCCAGCCACCCTCGCGCTACGAGCTCACCTGCAAAATTGAAAGACAGTAGGCTGTGGAACGTCAGATCCATGAGCGCATGCATCTCTGGACGTCCGTGTATGTGTGTGACATGTGAAGCCAGCGCACGACTGATCTCGGCCACCTTCTTGAGAGGCGTCTGTATGCTGCTAGGCTGGAACCGACGCAACATCTTGATTGTTTTAGCGTCCAGGTCAAAGCGGTCAACGCTCGTTTCCATCTGCGTTAGTTCAGAAGCCAGGAACTCGTTGTTATGCGTGCGCGGATTAGGATGTAGAGCTCCAATGACACTAACCGTGTTATTCGGTGCGGTGTCGTATCTCCCCACGGACGTGATCGTGATGTTCTTGTATGCAGCAGCACTAGGACCGCGTTCGGATCCGTCGGTGTAGTCCAGGGCTGGTCTACCATACAGCACCTCAACGGCTTGATGCTCGAGGTGTTCGAACTGCAGCTTCGTGCACCTCCCTCCCGGGATGCCGAATGATTCAGCGATGACCTGGTTTAACGTATTGATCGAAGACTCAATCATAGACAACACCATCGGGTTGTCGCTAGCCACGTTGATCTCTGTCTCGCCATTCAGCCCGTTAAGAGGGCAGGAATGACACTTGTTGCCGGCATCTTGTGTACATGCCAGCCGTATCACCTGCGGCACCGAGTAGCCAGGCTCTTTCCTGCCTCTGATAGTAACCATAACGCGCACAGGCTTGCCTATACGCTTGGAGTCAAATGTATCCAGCACCGAAATTGTCTGCAACTCTGGTACTGGCTTACCACGCGCGTAAGGCTGTGCTGCGTCCAGGTAGGTCTGTAGCTCGCTCTCCTCATGCTCGAGGAAGAAGTCGGTCAGATCCTTGCCGTGCTTCTTGACCAACTCATAGGGCAGCTCAACTAGGCGCACATCCGCCATCACAGATAATGCTCGCGCGATCTTTCGTGCGCCCGCTTGTCCCTCCTCATCGCGGTCTTGGCAGACATAAACGGTTTTACCCTTGAACCACTCGTTCCATTCGGTGTGCCACACGTTCTCACCGGCGGTACGAGTCACACAGTTGTAGCCTGCCTGTAGCGTGCGAAGGGTGTCCCATTCACCGGCAGCGATGATGTATTTGTCCAGGCCGGCATTCAGCTTAGCCAAAGGATACAGCTGTGGTGGGCTGTTGTAGCCGCGCTCACCCCAGATCTTTCTGCCTGTACCGGGCGTGGGATTGTAGTAACGCACATTGAGTATCTCACCGTCGACAGAGCGGACCGGGATGGTGTAGTGCTTCTTGTCTTCCATACCGATCTCGTAGGTACGCACGGTCTCTAGCGTGATGCCGCGCCGCTCTAGCAGCCATTGTAGTGCGCTCTCGTTGCTGAGCAGTGCGCTGTGCCAGCCTGCGATCATGCCTTCATTGAGCAGACGTGTGGGCTTTGGCGTAGGCTGCCCATTAAGGTCGGGATCACCATTACTGTGACCGTCAGTCTCACGCCACTCGCTCATGCGCCTGATCAGCGCCGTGATGGGCATACCACCACAACGGAAGCAGTAGAACACACCCTTCTCAATGTTGAGACTGGCGGACCGCTTCTCATCGTCATGCAGCGGGCACTTCAGGTTCCACTCCCGCGTACCGTCGATGTTTATATGGGTCGGCTGTTCGCCCTCAAGATATGGGGCAAGCAGACGAATCTGTCGTTTTGTGACGGGCATCGCCTCAGGCTTGAGACGAGGCTTCTCGCTTACTCTGCATCCGTCTGTCAGGCGTACCGATCTTCCGGTACATCTCTTCACGGATCAGCGACGTGCGTGTGACGAACATCTTGGGCTCAACCCTGCATTCACCGCGCAGGTAATGTGAGACAGTGACGTCAACATCTTGCCGCTCACTAATGGAGCAAGAAAACACCCAGTTGATGCGCTTACCAGTTCGTCCCACGAGTGACTCTAGCCGGTACGTGTGTCCGCTCATAGCGAGCACGGTAGCCAGCGTCATATCGTCTGTGCGAAAAGCCTCGCTCATAGCCTTTGGTCTATGCGTCGAATGGATTCTCGGAGTCGTCGGCGCGAAGCTGCTCGATGATGGCGGCCATCATGCGCTCCTCAGCACCACGCCCACGGATTGCCGGCAGCTTACCCAGCTGACGCTGATCCCACTCCTCCTTCAGCTGGTCGAGGTCCCACTCGTCGTAGTCGTCTTCGGTGGTCTCAGCTTCGTCCGCCGCATCCGACACAGCGTTGTCCTCTGCGCGCAGAGCCGCAATGGTCTTGTTGCGCTTGCTGCCCCTACCACCGGGCAGGGTGAGGTCACGGTCCTCAGCCTCTGCGTACAAGTCGTCGTCTGTCCAGTCGTCGTACGAGCCGAACTCCTCACCCTCGCGCGACGGCTCGAAGCCAGCTTTGCTGTATGTCTTGGTGTCGACGGCTGCGTCGTCGTCGTCATCTCCGTTGTCGTCGTCATCTTCGGGACCACTCTTGCTGCTGCCTGAGAGCTCGCTGACTGAACCGTTGCCCTCAGCCCACGTCTCGTCGTCGCCAGACACAGCTTTCATCAACTTGCCCATCTGCGGGCTGTACTCACCCTCGTACTGGCCAGAGTTGACCTTGACGCGCACGAACTTGTCGAGCATCTTGTCGGGGTCGAATTGGCCTCTGTCCTTGAGCCCCACTGCGCGTACGAATTCGGCCAGCTTCCAGTCGGCAGCTTCGCTGAGACCGATGTATGTGAAGCCCCAGTCGTACTCAGACCCGAAGTCGAGCGCGACCTCGATATCGTTGGCGGGTGATCCGTCCCGCTTCGCTTCGCGCTGTTGGCAGCGGACGATCTTGGCGATGCGCAGTCCTGGCTTCACCTTCACGCCGGTGCCGCCACCTGACTCCTCGACGCCTGAGACGTCGTACTTGATCAATTTTGCCACTATTGCTCCCTTCGACCACGACGGCGTGGTCCGTTGTTGGTGGTGTGGTATGTCCCACCCAGTGGCTTACCACGTGCACCCTCGATTGCCCTCATGATCTTCGGTATTGTTGGGTTGTCCGTGTAGCCCTTGGGCAAGAAAGCGTCGTACTGATCTTTGGCATAGAATCGGCTATTCTCCGCCACATGCAGCCGACGCCACTTCAGATCTTTGTCGTCGTTTTCAATCACCTCCAAGAATGCGACCATGTTCATGTACCCACAGATCTTCTCCGTCATGTTTCTGCCCTGCACATACGGACGGAGAAGTGATCCACCCTCATCATTGGTAGGATGCTGCCCTTCATGCGGGTGGAATGTGACCCCGAAGTGAAAGCTGTTTGCACCGACCATGTGTCGGATCCATTGCTGTATCCGCTCCATGTTGCGGCCGTACTCACCGCGATCGAGGCCGCTGGTTGGCGACAAATTGGGCTTACCAGGCTTGCCATCAGCGCCGATCTGGTATGCGCGAGCAGGCTTCTCAGCCACGGTAGCGTCCCAAACATCATCCAGCAGCACGTCTTGATCAATACTGACGCAGTCCCACCACACCCACAGGTACGGATGCTGGCTCATGCGTAGGTATTCCTGCACCTCAAGCATCTGCTCCCAGTTGTCGGCCAAGAAATGCTCTAGATTCGGCAGCTTCAGAATGCGTGACGGTAGCAGGCTGAGGCTACTGTGTATGATAAGCGTGCGTCCTGCCTCAGCGGCTGTGCCCGCCAGGGACGTCTTGCCCCAACCAGGATAGCTGTACAATCCTAGCCGTATCCAGTCACCCGTACCTACCGGCGTGATACCGGCAAGAATGTCGTACTGATTAGACTGTGCATCCCTACGCTGTGGGGCTGCGCGTCTACCGGCCATCGTACACCTCATGCTCCGCGTAAGGATCCCACGGCTTTGTTGTCTGCTTCAGGAACGTCTTCCAGTCGTTGCCCGTCTCGTGTAGCTCGCAGACATCCCGCATTGAACAAGTCGGACAGGTGAACATGCCGGGATTTTTGCTGATCTCTAGCTCGCCTGAGCGCAGTAGTTCCAGCCGATGCTGGTCAATGAGTGAGCGCCGCTGTGCTTCGGCGCGGTCGAACTCATCACGAAAGATCGGCTGTCGCAAGAAGTACGGTGATGGCTGCTTCTTGCTGATGCTCCCATCAAGGTTCACGTACACCCGCTTACCATTGACGATCTTGCTTGCCCGTTCGTCGGGCAGGGCTTTGCGTAAGAAGTTGTACATCATGCCATTAAGCTGCTGCTTGGGCCCCAGCATACCCTGCTCGCGCAAGAACTGCACGCCCCATGACCAATACGCACCCGCCTGGTCGTCAACCTGTAGATACTTCAGCTTGCTGTCGCCTATGCCGGCAGTCGTCTTGTGATCAGGGATCCACAGAGTCTTGTCCATTCGATCACGCCACACACCATCCAGCACGCCGGTGTACCAGAACCACGGCACGACCTTGCTGTGTGGCCATGCGTCTATGCGTACCTCGTGGCTTACCAGCACACGGAATGGCATCTCGGTGACTAGGACTTCCCAGCGGTCGTCCTTGCCATACTCAGACACGTAGTTCTCAAGCATGGCCACGCCGAGCTCTAGCGCATTGACCCATCGATCTTCCTCGTCAACGCGCATGCCGAAGATCTCGCTGTTGTGCTTTGCGTCCTCTTCGTAGGCTTTCTCAAAGGCACGTGCTGGATGCACGCCGCGCTTCACGCCAGGCACGTAGTAGGCTGCCAGGGCTTTGTGTACGAGACTGCCGAACCTAAGCGCAGGCATCTCTGTTTGCGGCTGGAGCTTATTCTCGTATATCAACCACCACAAAAACTCGCACTTCTTGTAGGTGGTGCGCTCACTTGTACGAAGAAGAGGCAGGCTGACACCCTCGGGGAGAGTGATTGAGGAGTCAGCCTGCCTCCCTGGCCGCCTGCGACCAGTGCCGCTGGCAGGATGAGGGTCAGCAGCACCGTGAGACGAACGCGAGCTCCCCTTCTTCACATTCGTCTCACGCTGCTGCTGAGTTCTCCGACCTGCCATTGTGGCCTCCTAGCCTCGTAGTCTCCCGGTCGTGCGGTGAAGCGGAGAGAGAACCCTACCGGATCTCGAGACGGAAAGCTACCCCCAGATTAGCAGGGACTTTACGGATCTTTGTGCTGCCCTCGCGCGGGCGCGCTCTCGCGGCGCGCGCATAGTAGGCGAGCGCGTACGCCCGAGCGCGTACACGCGCGCGTAAGATCTAGATCTTCTAAGACTTGACGTTTTCTATAGCGCGCGTATACGCGCGGAGACGTGCGCACGCGAAAGCCTCCCGAGCGCGCTATGCGCGATCCTTATTGACGGGCGCGCGCTCGGGCACGCGCGCGAACAAAGGTTTGGAATGTGGCGCAGAGACGCTTTACCGCCCAGCATCACGCGGCTAGCTGACTGAACAGCGCGTCCCTTGGCCGGGGAGGACAGGGTGACGATCCCGTTCTACCGGCTTTGACGCCACATTCACGCTTACAAAGACTTCCGATACTGCACGTCAATCACACGCCATGCGGGACATACATGCGTGATTTTCGTGGTGGGGTCTTCTCCAATTATGGAATACTTAACCCACAGAGATCCGAATTCATCGCGGAACCACTTCACAAATCCGTCTAGCGGAGTGGTGGTCCGCACTTCTCCTCCCGGCTCTTGTAGCCTGAGCGCAGTGATTCCTTGTTCAACGATCTCTTGCGGCTCGTGAAACACGATCTCCGCACCGATTGGCAGGGTGACCTGCTTTCCGTCGATCAGGAGCATCGCTTCGTCGTCATGGGCGTCGAGCAGCATCAGCTTCTTCACTTCGTCAAGCAAGGTCACCCTCCCTCAGTTTGTCAATGATCATGCGAGTGGCGTCGTAGTGGTATCCACCACGCACCTTGTATGGCTGTAGCACCTGCTTCACCGCACGCATCTCTCGGGTGATGTCGGGCGCTGCGTACGAGTACAGCAATCGGTAGCCTGCCTGCATCTGGGCAGCCACCGCTATTGGCTGTGGATGATCGTCGTCGATGGTTTTGTCCATGAAGAACACCGTGCCAGCTTTGGGGATGCGCTTCGGCGGTTCATGCTTCCACGCATCCCTTCGCTGGCGACGATGCCACTGGAATGTCTTCTTACCCTGATTCAGCCCCCACAGGAAGCAGTAGCCGACCAGAATGATGAAGAGCCAGTCGAGCACGCCCATCATCCCGCCAGTCGGATAGCCTTGAAGAATGGCTTGATCTGACGGTTGATGTAGCGTCCTGCGCTCTTGCTACGCCAGGCAGCAACGACACGCTGCCGGCTGACGCCACGATACATGTACAATCTTCCATCGCGGAAGTTGACGTACATGTTACCGTTGCAGTCCCAGCCGACAGACGTGACGTTGGTGCTGTGCTGTGTCGAGCGCCACTGCACATGCTCGGCAGGATATGTCGCCATCTGTCCTCCCTTCTTATCGTTCGTGCTTCATGGCGTGCTTCATACGCCACTGTTCTATCGTCTTCCAGGCAGCCTCGTCCGTATCGTCCTCGGCCACGCGGTCTACAGCAGTCATGAATGCCTCATATGCATCCACCTGCGTATTATGCGCAGTGCTGTAGTAACGATCCTCTTGCTTAGTCGTGAGGTTCTTGTAGTCCTCACGAGCCTTCATAGCCTCCTTGTCGCCGGAGACTTGCTCGATCTGTTCCCAGACGACAGGTTCTGGCTTGGGTACTGGCCGCCACCTGTACTTGCTGTAACTGCTGCTGGTGTCAAGCCAGTCCGGATCGAACGCTTCACCGTCTTCCTTCTCGAGTGACTCACCCCGCCACACACCAATGTGCCTTGTTACAGTGGTGGCGGGGTCATTACGGTCACCTTCCCAGAGGTCAACGATGTACGTTACATAGCCAGCGGCTATGTTGTGATCCACCACTTCGAAGTTCTTCTGGGTAACATCCTTCTCCGTGGTACTCATGACTTCCCGTTCTTGGCCTCTTCACGCATGGTCGCGCGGAAGCCCTGTCGCCGCAAGTCGAGGATCTCACGGTTGATGTGAGCCTTATCGACGTTGGTCTCGGCGATATGATGCTCGACCGTGTTCCTGGAACGGTAGACATACACACCCACCTGGTGCATGCGTGAGGTGTTGACTGCCCGATCGGCCAGCTGTTCCTGGTCGTCGGGAGTCCACGTCTCGTCCATGATGTGGACGTTCTCCACGAGGTCAAGCGTGATTGCGACACCGCCAGCTGTGGTGGTCATGACGATCACGCGAGGATCGTCCGGTCGTCTGGTGCCATCCTGACGGAACAGCATCTGGTTGACCGTTCGCTCCTCATCCTTCGTGTCACCGGTGATCTTCACAGCCTTGATGCCGATGTGGTTGAGATACGCATGGTACATGTCCGCGATCTCCTTGAACTGAGACGCGACGATGGCGAGCGAATCGCCTTCAGCGTCATCAGCCTCCTCACCGCGCACCTTGGCACCGACGATGCCCTGCTCCGCCAGACGCTCAAGCAGGAACGGCAGCTTGCCAGACAAGTTGCCGCCCGGCTCTTGGGCAGTCGGGATCGGATGCTGCACCTTGCGCTTGCCGGTGCCGATGCACCGAACGCAAGTCATGCCGTTGATGTCACCAGTACCGTCGCAGCGGTCGCAACGTACCTCTCGCTCCTGCATCGTGGCGCAGTACGAGTCAGCGAACACCTTCAACCGCGTGTACTCGGCGAGAATGCCGAGTGCATTGAGCTGAAGATCCTCGATCGTCGTCTCCGCACGTGCAGCGAACTCTTGGTACTGCTTGGCTTGCGCGGGTGACATGTCGCACCAGACGTCGATCCATTGCGCTGGCGGTAGCTGAGGCAGAACCTCAGACCGCAGCCTGCGGACCATGTATGGTGCGTGGGTCCGGTAGAACTCATCAGCGCGTCCGCGCTGAATGCTACCGATGTCAGTGCCGAAGCCGTTGTTGCTGACTTCGAGCCAGGTCTTAGCCCACTGCCACTTGCTGGTGAACTGCTGTGGGTACAGGAAGTGAAGCGCACCCCACAGCTTGATAGGCTTGCCTCCCATCGGGGTGCCCGACAGCGCGTAACGCCTTTGTGCGTTGATCTGCTTGCACGCAAGCGAGAACTTGCTGTTACCCTTCACATCGTTACCCTTCCCATTGGCACGCGGTAGTCCTGACTTGTGGAACTCGTCGATGGTGAAGGTCGCCCAGCCATCCGGAAACTCAGTGGGATCCATGAACGGCTCGGCTCCATCGCGTACAGTCTGGTAGGTGCAAACAAACCAGACTGGCCACTCGTCGTCGATGCATTGCCAGAACTCATCAATTGCAGCCTGGCGTGCGGTCTTAGTCATCTCACCTGAGTAGGTGATGACCTCGTGCGGTTTCTCGAGCTTCGCTGTCCAACGCTCGATTTCGAAACGCCACACGGTGTTGAGGCTGGTGCGCGGGGCAGCGACCAGGTGTGGTCCCTGCTCCAGCCCAGCCTCGAAGATAGCAGCGATGGTCTCAGGGGTCTTCCCGAGGCGCTGCTGATTGAGGTTCAGTGCGGAAGTTGCCGCAAGGAACTGCGTGTCTGCCCGTTGGTAGCCACGCAGCCACTCTGCGAGCTCTGGAAGTTCCTTCGCGATTTTCAGCTTGCCCAACGGCAGATCATCAGTGATCGCCATGGTCTGCAAGCTGGCTTCACGCTTCGTTGCTTCCTTTCCCCACTGCCGTAGTGCTAGACCCAGCACCAAATCTGGGCCCATGTTCTCGTTCAACCGTCTCGCACTATCGAGATTGAGTGGAACGAGCCAGTGAGGCCCACCCTGTTGCTGGTTGATGTATCGAGCACCTGGTAGCTCTCGCATCAGGTTGAGGAGATCGATGTCATAACGAAAATGAACCTCGATCGCATCACCCGATGGGCTGAGTTCCGCAAATACTCTTTTGCTCATACCGTACTCCCGGGTGGTAGTGGTCGACCCGTAAGTCTACCCTATCTTCGCACGTGTCGGTACACGACCTACACGCATGCAGTAAGGGCACGAGCGACCTTTGATGGTGTGGCTTTCGCCACGCAGGGATGTGTACCTGCGAGGCTTTATCCACCTTGTTGACTGCACGAGGAACTGTTCACGGCAGTCCTCGCGCGGGCACGTAACAATCAGCCAGCTGGGGAAGTCCAAAGACCGCTTGGCCTCATAGACAGGCAGCTGACTCACGTGCTCCACATTGGACCTCACGTGTGCCATTGGGACCTCCTATTGTTACCTGACCTTCACGACCCTCTCCCACCGCATAGGAGAGGACCGTCAGGGTCAGCTGGGCTGCAACCTGATCTTGCGCGCAGGAACTACGCGCGTGTCTTTCTCGTGGCTGTACCTGATGACGGCTGCCGACTCACTGCTCTTGTAGATGTAAATTGCCGGCTTGTCGTTCACCAGGATCTTGGTGCCCAACGGGTACATCGATGCCGTCCCACTTTCTGTACTTCCGAATGCTATTGTGGAGTGCGATCCACAGCATCGGTTCGTCTTCCTCACAGAGCAATTCTATGAGCTCGTTGATGTTGGCTCGCATCAGGAGCCTGTTCCTGGCGTCCCGGCGCTGATCGAACCGAAGCTGATCAAACGCCAGGATGATTCGCCAGAGTACGACAGCGAGGATGATGATCGTGCAGACCGTCATCCATGAGTCAACGATGGTCATCGTCGCCAGGTGTCCGGTGTCGACATCTGGAGGATGTAGTAGCTGGTGCTCTTGTCGTCAGCCTTCTCCAGAGTCCAGGCTTGCGCCTGCTCGCCATCTTCGAACGGACCCCACACCTCGTATTCGATCTCGATGTCGATCCTCGGATCGCCGGTGTTGTCTTCTTGGTGCTGGATGATCTCGATCACGACGTGCATCAAAGCACCTCGCTGAGCTTCACGTTGAAGTAGCGAGGAGCACCAAGACCCGCGACACGGATCATGGTGTTGTTGTGGTCGATGTTGCTGACCTCGATGGTGAGCTTCGGCTCACGTTGCTCCGATTCCCACTCATCGGTGATCTTCTGATCGACCCAGTCGTTCACGAGCTCTTGTACTGCAAGGCTGGTGATACGCTTCATCGCGTCACTCGCCATGTTAGACCTCCCTGGTGGGTGTTTACGACCGTCCTACGGCTTTGGAGGGTGGTTCCTCCATGGTTGGACAGTAGAGCGTGGCGCTCTAGCCGGACCGTAGCCTGGAAACGCGCTACGGACCAGCTGCAACGTCACCGCTTGCTGGCTCGGGCAGCGGCTGCCGCCTTACCAGCTTTGACCTTGTTCGGGTCCCGGAGATGAATGCTGCCAAGCGACAGCGTTCTCATGCCGCCGGGATCCGTCCAGAGTTGGACGAGATGCTTCGGTCGCCCCTCCGACGGATCGGCAGGGAAGAAGCCCTTGAACGAGAGGACGCGGATGTCATACAAGTGCTCCGGAATGGTGTACTTGTGTCCGTCCGCGCCCATGCGCTCGCTGCGTGGAATCTGCACCCAGATGCGACGACCCACCAGAAACTGTTCAAGCTCTGATGGGTCGCCGCTCTTGAGAACACTCTGGGCTGCCGCCACTAGCGAGGGTTTGCGCTCGCCCTCGTGCCGCGCCGACCGGCAGGCCGACGACCGGCCGGTGCCGGCTTGTTGGTCGATCCCGGAGGCCGACCGCGACGCCGACCGGACGTGCCGGTCTGCTCCTTGGTGGCCGTCTTGGTCTTGGCGGTCTGCCGCCGACCGGAGGCACCGGTCGACTTGGTGGTGCTGGAGGTACCGTTGCCGTTGGTGAAGTTCCGGCCACGGCCAGCGTAGCTGTCCGAAGCGGACTCGCCAGAGCCCTCCTCGTACAGCTGCTTCGCCTTGCTGACGGAGATGTCAGCGTAGGCGGCGATGCGCGGCCAGCGCAGACCGTCTGCGCGTGCCTTGACGACCGCCTTCGCGGTGGCCGCCATCTTCAGGCTGGGGTCTGCCTCCAACTCGGCGTCGTACAAGACGCTGCCGATCTGGCCCTGCGGAATGCCAGTGGCTTCCGCGTAGTGACGCTCGCTGTTGCCGGGGTTCTTCTTCAACTCCCGGACCAGCGCGTCGTACTGCTTTTCCGTTACTGCCATGGTTGCTCCCTTCACTCTGAGTTTCGCCGCATGGCACGGCGTCTGGTGGTCTGAAATGATACCTGATCAGACCACCCTGTCAAAATCCCCAAGATTACCAGGGACTTTGTGGAACACCACTTGGCGTTCCCGCCAACCCGCATGTCCCAGGGAGGTGGAAAACATGCGGGCAGCGGCAGCGCCATGCGCTGCAAACTGAGGTTATTTCACCTCGCGCGCGGTGAAGCTGCGCACTCGTCCTGTCTTGGTCTTGATGGTCAAGACGTTGCCCACCACGGCTGGCTTAGTCCAGCCATAGCCTGACAGAGTCACCTTGGCGTAGTCCAGGAGAGCCTGGCGCAAGGTGGGAGCTCTGATGATGGCGAGCAGATCGTCTTTCTCGCCAAAGATGTGCACGACACGACCATGCCTGCGTGTGGCTGTGGTCTTGCCTGACGTTGTCTTCATTGGGTCTCCCTGTTGTTGGTGTACTCCGGAACTGCCCCCGACCGAGTGGGGGCAGGACCGCAGGACACTCAGTCGTCCAGCTCTTCATCGGGGTCTTCACCGCGCAGCATGATCTCTTGCCGCTTGGTCTTGACCTCGTCCTTCCAGTCAGCCTCGCCGAACATGCGGCCACCACAAATCGGGCCGATGCCCAGCTCACGGCTGATGCGGTTGGTGAGTCGGCGTCCACAGTTGCTGCATGAGCCGATCTCCATGCCGTACCGGATCGCAGCCTCGCGAATACCGGCGTCCTTGATCTTGCGCAGCACACCCATGACGGTCTGCTGGTACTTCAGGTTGCTGTCCTCCGGACCATGCGCGACGTACACGTTGAGACGCATCTTATCGCGGCTGACCCAGACGTTGTAGAAGCGGAGCTCGCCCTGGTCGTTGTCGACAGCGTACCTGCCTGCCGGCACTTCCATCTCGAACCGCTGCTTCATGAAGCCCATCATGGTTGAGCCATCCTCGAACCGTTCCTTCGGCTTGTCGTCCTGCTTCAGGAACCACGTGATGAGCTCACTGGCCTTAGACTTGCTCATGCCGTACTCCTCCGGATCCTCAGAGATCCGCAGGCACTTCATGATCAGGTCGATCTTGCCTTCTTGATCGGGCTTCACCTGCTTCTTGGCGATCAGGTCGAGCAGGAAACCACGCTGGTTGGGCGTGATCTTCGGCTCACCGCTGAGTGCCTCGTTGGTGACTTCCTCGGCAGTGCCCGCTTCGGGCGACTTGGCCCAGTTGGGAACGGAGGACCGCTTGGACGTGACGTTGATCTTGTCCATTAGCGTGACCTGACGTTCTCGCTGGGATCCAGCGCGATGCTGGCGAGAGGCAACGAACTCTTCTCCGGTCGCACGATGAGCCACTTCTCGGTGCGCTTGACGATCTGCTTCTCAGTGATCGTCTTGCGCGGTTGCTTATCGTCCACCACCTTGGTCACCGGCTTGCTGGTGCTGTAGGTGACGTTGCGGATCTGAAGAGAGATCATGTACTTCTTGCCGTCGCCCAGGACAACAAGCTTCTGCCCACGGCGATACGCACCGCGGATCTTCAGCTTGTTCTCCGTGCTCAGCAGTGAGAACTGCTTCGCGGGAGTTGGCTTCTTATCCGTCACTGTAACCTCCCTGTTTTGATGTTCAGCAGGATACTGAACACCGGGTGCCTGCCGTGAGGCAGGACACCGCTGCTCAGTTGTCCGTGTCCTTCAGCACGCCGATGACCGTGAGGTAGGCACGGTACTCGACGAACACAGCCTTCTTGGTGCGCTTCTGCACCTTTATGTCGGCAGCCTCGAGGATCGAGATCGCCTGCATCATGGGGCTGCCACGCCACTTCGGTCCGTTGGGATGCTCGACTTCCATCTTCAGCTTGTGGTACACCTGAAGCATGCCGAACGCACGAATCTGCTCGGGCGTGTCAAGGATAAATCCTTCGCCACTCATTGTGGTCCTCCCTGTAGGTGGGTTACTAGGCTGTTCTGACTTCGCAGGCGAACTGCTCGGCCATCCGGGTGGCTGTGTCGTTGGCGTGCTGAACGCTTTCGTACACCTCAGTCGATGCAACGATCTCGCCGTTGTTCGACTTCAGCTGTACGTGCGGCCCAGCATCCGTCACGATGACGACCACCTGGTCGATGATGGGTCCTTCCATCATTGAACCTCCCAGTAAAAAGTGCCCCAGGATTGAGACACCAGGTGCCCCAGCTTTTCGCTGGGGACACTGCTGGCTCACATCTTGGACTTGTCTGTGACCTTGCCGTTCGTAAAGTCGAGGCTGTACGTGTTGCTGCTGAGTGTACCGTACATCCACGTGTCCATCTTGTCGGTGCCACCACTGAAGTTAGAGGTGGTGAAGGTTGACGTGTCGTCGGGCTTTCCGAGCACCGACCGAACGTCCGACTCCGACTCGCCGATGTACACCTGCGACCAAAGACCGGCAACACGGTTGCTGGTGTTCTGGTCGTGGTTGGCTGCCTTGCCGAGGTTGAGCGCCGCAACAAGGATGATGAGGCAGACTGCGCCTCCGAGTAGCTTGAACAGCATGGGGAGAACCTCCCTGTCGTATTGTTGTAAGTGCTCCCAGATGGAACACCGGAACCGCCAGTCGTCACGCTGGCGGAACCGCTGCTACTGGGTCAGCATGCCCCGTTGTACGGAGCGGGTCTGTTGTTGTGGTGCCAGATGTCGTATGTCTCGAATCGTGCGAGGTATTCCGACGGAACGGAACGTGTCGAAGTGCGCCACCGGACGATGCGGCCGTGCTTACGCACGGGCACATGCGTCACAACCTGCTGCGACGGTGAGATGCCGAAGTATTGCTCGGCCACCGGCAGATCGTACTGCGTGAGTGCCGTGCAGTCGACCAGATGCTCGTCCGTTGAATGCAGCAGAAGATGCACAGCCTCATGCACGAGCGTGTGGATCGCCTCGGATGAGTCGGCAGGGCCGACGTCACCGAAATTGCCGGTCAGGATTTCGTTGAGTTCCTGGCACTCCTGCTGATCGATGTACACTACCGTGTCGTACGGATCGCCGGCAGTCGGGAATGTCAATCCCTCGACATCGGAGAAGTCCTGACCAACTGAGTCACCGTAGTGAATCCAGTTGAGGTTGCTGATGCACTCGACCGTCACCGGCCGATTCGCGACGTAGGACGCAGCTGCATTGAGCGTGTCCTGCGGCGCAGCACTGGCGCCAGAGACATCGGTGCCGGCAACGATCGCGCCGACGATGATCAGAAGCGTCAGAAGCCTGACGATGCTGGTGTTAGACATTGGGATAACCTCCCTGTTGTTTTGCATGTCTCGGGTGAGACACCAGCAGGCCCACCAGTGGTGGGCAGCTGCTATCTCAGTACCGTCCGCTCGCCAGCCAGAAGCGGATCGCTTCAGCGAATGCCTCACGCTGCGTCCTGTGGCTGCTGAGTGTGCTGTTGTTGTCGCCCTGCTTACTGCGCAGATAGTAGCGAGGCTTGCCGCCCCACTGGTCACACTGGTACTCGACGTACAGCGCCGACGTGCCCTTCTCGAGCTTCACGCCCCAGATCTCAGGCACGAAGATGTCGTCACCAGCGTGGTCGTTGCCTGAAGCCAGGACAACACCATCGTAGTCGATGACGTACTTGCTCGTCACGACTCCGCAGTCAGCCAGTGCTTGTTTGATGACTGCTTTCATGGTTTCTCCCTGTTTGGGTGTCCGGATGAACACCGGGTGCCCACTCACTCGCTGAGTGGGACACCGCTGCTACCGGAACAGCTTGTAGTGCTTCAGGATCTCGACGACGTCGCTGAGATCCCCAGCACGCTTCAACCTCGCGCGCAGCACCATGATCTGACGGTCGGTCAGGTCGTAGATGCGGCTCATGTTGATGAGATCGCTGTGCAGACTGTCCAGAACACGCTTCACGCGCATCTGGTCGCTGGTGAAGTATGGCCGCGTGTAGCCGTGCACGAGGCAGTGCTCATGCCAGGCTTCACCGTTGTCGAACTCCATGCCGTACTGCTCGCTGTGAATGGTCCCAGCGTTCCAGTCACACCGCTTTGTCCACAGCGTGACCGTGGAGCGCGTGCCCCGCTTGTACGGGTCGTGACTGATCGGCGACATGCCGCTCACGCTGAAGTGCCGCGTGCCGGAGACACGCTCGTTCACCACGTGCGCCTGGCCCTTGTTCATCGACGTGACGCTCATGAGAGCATCCAGTCGTAGTCGAGGGCTTTGACGTACCTGGTGATCAGGCGTGCCTGCCACCGGAACCGCACGATCTTGAGCGTGCGGCCATCGCGTGGGTCAAAGATCTCCCACATGGTGTTACCTCCCTGTTTGGTGTGATGTTACCCCCAGGGCACCCGTATGGGTGCGCTCTGGGTAAGATCACCTGTTGATCTCCTTGCGCTTGCCACCCATGGCTGAGCCACCGGTGCTGGTGTCCGCACGCTGGCCAGCTGCGTAGCCATGCTCGCGAGCGTATGCGTCACCCTGGCTGATCCGGCTGCGGCTTGACCGCAAGTTCGGATGCCGCTTCTCGAACTCATCGCGCACCATCTGGCCCTTGTCCCGGAGGACGAGCGCCACGCTGGTACCAGACGTGTTCTCGGTCTCGGCAGTCTTACGAGCAGCTGCCACAGCGTCCTGCATCTTTTTGTTGGCACCCTTGCCGAACGAGAACATGAAGCCACGGCGTGCCTTGTGCTGGTCACCGTTGGACATCGACTTGTACAGATACTCGTTCTCCTTCCACCAGCTGGTCTCAGCGCGCATGCACTGGAGCTTCAGGCTGGTGAGCAGCACGCGTGCTCTGTCGAGGTCGCTCTTGTAGCCGACCGCTTTGAGCACCCGTGTCTGCTTGAACGTCCTGCCGTCGATCGTGCGCCACGGTGAGCCCGTGAACTCCACGACCTCGCAGCCATTCACGCTGAGCACGTAGAAGTCGATCATGTACAGGGCATGCCTGTAGATGCCGACGGTCACGAACTCCTCTTCGGTGAGCGGGTCGTCCTTCTGCGACAGATTTCCTGCCGCGCGTAGCATCGCCTCGTCGATGGCGTACTTCGCCATCAGCTCCTGCGCCTTGGCGAACAGAGCCTCAGCCTCTTCAGGCGTCGTGCTCTCTGCCTTGCGCAGAAGCTTCGCGATGCGATCCGCGTACTTCTCCTGCGTCGTCATGCTTACCTCCCTGTAGTTGGTACTGGTGTTGCCCCCAGCCGGTCGTGTGACCGGCTCTGGGCAGCGTCAGCTGGTGGTGACGACGTCCATGTAGAACGCGCCACCCGTTGGTCCGCCTGGCTGGCACAGCATGTTCATGCGCTTCATGAACACGCTGCCATCACGCGCGCACAGGCCGATGTCGCTCAGCCGCCACTCAAGCAGCTGGGCGCACCGCTCTGCTTCATCGTCCCAGTCGAAGTTCGGCCTGCTTTCGTTGAACATGTCGAGGCCGATCATGACCAGGCTGGGAATCTCGACGAGCAGCTTACCCTCGTCGTCTGTGCCCTCGTGTACAAGCAGCTCACCGTCACCGCCGAGGCTCACGTGCACGAGCATCAGAACAGCTTTCCGATGAGTGCGTCGAGCTCGACTGCGCGGCGACGGGCAGCGTCCTTGGCTGCCAGACCCGCGCTCTTGTCGCGAGCCATGACAATGCACTCGCTGTGGTGAACCTTCACCGCTTCACGCACGAGGTCAAACTCGCGTGGCGTGAGCGTGAGGGTTGCCTTGGCTTCCGCCATGGTGTCCTCCCTGTTGTGGTTTGTGGTTTGCTGGTGTTACCCCCAGCCGCACCAGCCTTCGGTGGGGTGCGGCTCTGGGTAGCGTCAGCCGATCAAGATCTCCGCGCCGAACGCGAGCACGGCCAGAGCCTGTGCTACGCGCCGTGCGGTCTGGTGCAGCCGCGTGCTTTCGGAGTCGAGGAACTCGTTGTTGACGTAGTCAGCCGCGTGCCCCCAGACCATGTTCAAGAACTCGTCGCCGTCGTTGGACATGACGTCCGTCCAGCCGTGGCAACCTGGATCGTTGCGGTACAGTCTGCGCTCAGCGGCTTCAAGTGCGCGCCACTGCTCTGACTTGAGCGGGGCAGGCTGCTTACGCAGAGTGCTGGGCTTGAACTCCAGCGTGATCTGGTCGTACGGGTGTTCGATCGTGATGTGGCGGTTCATCTGTGGTCCTCCCTGTTGTTGGCGTTACGGTCAGCGCGCTTTCGCGCGCTCCCCGTAGCGTCAGTCCTGCGCTGGGCAGGTCGCTACGAATTTGTGAATCGTGACGTCCGGTCCGAGGTTAGCGTCAACCTTGATGCTGATGTACGCTGCGCTCACCTGAATGGCGAGCTCGTCAGCGAGCCGCTCTGTCAGAATGCGGATCGCGTCTGACTTCTGCGGTGCGCTTACGGTGACGTCGATGACGGCATCGTCGTGGTCGTCGCCGCGATCGGCGTTGCTGACCGTGAGCTTGATGTCGTACCGTGCCATTTTGGTCCTCCCTGTTGGTGGTGGTGTTGGTGTAGGGTGCTACCCCCAGAGCGCCGAACGTGCGGCGGGCGCACGGTGCAGCGCGCTCTGGGTAGCGTCCTACGCTGCCTTCAGCTCGGCCAGCTTGGCCTCGAGCTTCGCGACGCGCTCCGCCTTCTTGGTGGCGGCGGTCTCGGCGCGCTCGGCCTTCTTGGCCTCGCGCTCCGCCTTGGCGGTCGCCTTGGCCTCGGCCTTGGCGGTGCGCTCCGCGCCGTAGGCAGCCTTGCGCCCGGCGAGGAGAGCGGTGACGACAGCGGTGACGGCCTCGACCGGAAGCGTGAGCTCCTGGCCGCTGACCTTGAGGACGACCTCACCGTTCTTGTTGACGATGGCGGTCGCGGTGGTGTTGTTGATGCTGGCGGTCATGTGACCCTCCTTGTAGTGCGAGTGCCCTTATGGCACCCTGCGCTAGCCGACCTACGGTCTACCGTGTAGGCTTGGACGGTAAGTCGGCTGGCGCAGGGTCCTAGCCGCGTTGTGGTGCGGCTAGGCCTGCGCTCAGGGAGGGAGGTCCCGCGTAGCTCAGCTGGCGTCCTACGCGCTGGGGTCGGTCCGAGTTTTGGCCTGGGTCTCTAGCGGGAAGCTTCAAGTGGTCCCGTACCTGCCTGGGGTCGTTCTCGGTGTTGGCCTGGCGCTACGCGCGGTGAACTACGCTGCCACGATCCGGTTCGCTCGCGGCACTACTAACCCTGGGTCGCGCCTCCGGTGGGCTGGCTACGCGACTTGCGTCGCGCGGCCAGTGCTCCTGGCGCGTCGTCCCTACCGTGGCGTCGTAGCCTGATCCGCGCTCGGACCGGTCGGGGCAGTCCGCGGTCCGCGCTCAATGCGCGTCCGTGGCCGCTGTGATCCCCGGCGACCCAAGCGCCAGTGTGCGCCCGGTAGGTTGGCCGTTACGCGCGCGGTCGGTAGCTCGCGGGGAGGGGAGACATGACGCCTCAACGCTGCGCCGTTACCGGATCGGTTCACCGGGCTGGGCGCGCTCCCCTCAGGAGCACCGTGCCGCTACCCCCAGCGGAGGCGCGTCCCGTTGGCCGTTAGGCGCGAGGCGGGTATTTGGCCTCGCCTGGTGAGGGCTGGCCTCGTACGCGAGGCCCGACACCCTACAGCCCTTCACCAGCGGGCGAAGCGTAACACGCGCCTGCCACAAATGGTAGTTTTGGAAAAGTGGCGATTAGCAGGGACTTTCTGGAAATTCGTGGGATTAGCAGGGACTTTTGAATTCCCGCTATTTGCGGGAATTTTCGTGGTCTTGCCACGC
>Ga0318502_10000033_pt1 | contig 31244 bp, 28 predicted proteins | sample GRESIP174b1f22_FD_203291 | JGI IMG/M metagenome (GOLD analysis project Ga0318502, IMG submission 203291) | Tropical soil microbial communities from Luquillo Experimental Forest, Puerto Rico - GRE.SIPMG.174b1f22 | ecosystem: Environmental > Terrestrial > Soil > Tropical forest > Bulk soil...
TGGCCGCCGGGATTCCTGGCGCGCCTGGGTTCCCCGATCCGGAAGCCCGGGCGATCACCGCGACCTGCGGCGGGGTCCGGGTTCACTCGGTCTATGTGCCCAATGGGCGGGTCCCTGGCTCCGACCACTACCGGTACAAGCTCGCCTGGCTGGCGGCACTGACCGAGATGGTCGGCACCGGCCCTGAACAGGCAATGGTGTGCGGGGACATGAATATCGCGCCCACCGACGCCGACGTCTTCGACCCGGCCGCCTATGCCGGCCAGACCCACGTCACCGGGCCGGAACGGGACGCGCTGGCCAGCCTGCAGGCGCTGGGCCTGCACGACGTGGTGCGGGACCGCTGGCCGTCCCAGCGGGTGTTCACCTACTGGGACTACCGGGCCGGGATGTTCCACCAGGATCTGGGGATGCGGATCGACCTGGTGCTGGCCACCTCGCCAGTGGCCGGCCGGGTGCGTGCCGCCTGGGTTGACCGCCAGGCCCGGAAGGGCACCGCGCCCAGTGACCACGCGCCGGTAATCGTGGACCTGGATGAGGCGCCGGACGGCGACATCGGCCCGATGGTGCCGCCGCCGTCCGCCCCCGCTGTCCCGCCTGGCTCGGTCAAGCTCCCGCAAGCTCCCTGATCCCGCCCCGATGGCGCCCTGAGCCAGCGCGGCCGATCTGGCCTGCGATGTTGCTAGGCTCCCTAAGGTGGAAAACCGGGCGAGCGGGCCCGATACCGGTGAGCTGGCGCCCGCCACTGACTCTGCGCTGACCAGTGGCTCCATCCCAGCCAGTGATCCCGCGCCAGCCAGCGGCCCCGCGCGCGGGACCCCCACCGCGTCCAGTGGCGGCTCCCTGCCCGCTGCCACAGCCACGCGACGTGGTGATTCGGTGCTGTTCCACTTCACCCTGCTGGGCTGCTATCTGCTGGCCGGGGTGGCCGCGACCTGGCCCCGGCCCAGCTACCTGGCGGGCCGGATCCCGGCCACGGTGGACCAGAGCAGCTATGTCTGGTCGTTCTGGTGGGTGGCCCATCAGATCGCGCACCTGGGCAATCCCTGGTTCACCAGCCACATGGCGGCACCGGTCGGCACCCAGCTGGGCTACGACACACTGATGCCGCTGGCCGGTGCGGTGCTGGCCCCGGTCACCTGGCTGGCCGGCCCGAGCGCCGCCTACAACCTGCTGACCATCCTGGTCCCTGGGTTGTGCTGCTATGCGGCCTACCGTGCCGCCCGGTTGTGGCTGTCCACCCGGCTGGGCGCCATCACCGCCGGGGCCTTTTACGGCCTGGCCACGATGCTGCTGTACCAGGACTGGTACCACATCAATATCGCGGCAGGTGCAGTGTTCCTGCCACTGACGCTAGAGGCCGCCATCCGGCTGCGGCGGCGCCCCCGGCTGCTGACCGCCATCATGCTGGGCGTCATCATCGGCGCGGGCGCGCTGGTCAACCAGGAATCGGCGGTTATCGCCGCGCTGGTCGCGCTGGCCGTGCTGGTGGACTGGCTGGTCCGGGATCGCTCGCTGGCACACCTAGGGCTGGCTCTGGTGGCCGGGCTGGCCGGGCTGGTGGTGGCCAGCCCTCAGCTCATCGCCATGGCCGCCCAGTTGCGGGGCGGGGCCGCCGACGTCAGTGCGCACACGCTGGCCTCCTGGGACATGGCATTCGGAGCACCGCTGACCACCTTGTTTACCCCGTCGCCGCGGCTGGCCGACTTCGGCCTGGGCGGGCTGGCGCACTTCTACCAGTTCTCGCAGCCGCGGGAGGGCATTCCCACGTTCGGCGTGGTGCTGCCGCTGCTGGCGCTGCTCGGGCTGGTGGTGAGCTGGCGCCGCCGCAGCGCCTGGCTGCTGGCCCTTGGCTGGCTGGTAGCCGCGGCGCTCGCGCTCGGGCCGTTCCTGATCGTCGGCAGCCACCGTTACACGCCGCTGGCGGTGTACTGGGACGGCGAGCACATGTCCGCGCTGCTGCCCTACACCTGGTTCGTCCGGATCCCGGGGCTGGCCGCCTTCCGCGAGGCTGACCGGCTGGCGCTGCTCGGGCTGCTGCCGGCCGCCCTGCTGGCGGGCCGCGCGGTGGAATGGCTGGCCCGGCGGTCCCGGCCGCTGGCCATCCTGGTCCTGGCCCTGGCCGTGCTGGAGGCCGGTTATCCCGGCTACCACGGGATCAGGTCGATCCCGACCGCGGCGGGGAGTGTAGTGGCGCCGATCGCCGCCGACCATTCCAGCTCGATCGTGGTGGACATCCCGTTCGGCCTGCGCGGCGGGGTTGCCTTCTACGGGCGGGAGGTGTCGCCGCAGGCATTGGTGACAGCGACCGCCGACGGTCATCCGCGGGCGGTATCGGTCACCTCCTGGGTGTCCCGCCCAACCGTGTTCGCGATCGGCGCGCACCCGTTCTACGGTTGCCTGGTCGGTGCGGAGAAGGACGCGCCGTGCACGCCCGCGCAGCTGCCAGCCGCCCGCCGCGACGCGCTGCGGATGGGGGTTGGCTGGGCGATCGTCTGGCGGCCGACCATCCTGGTGGGGCCGTACCTGCGGGATCTCGGCTTCCGGCTGGACCGCCGCAAGGGCCTCGTCAGTCTGTACCGGCTGCCGCGCCCGCCGGGGCAGGCCGGCTAGGGCGCCCGGCTGGCGTGCCGGGCTGCGGCCGGTGCGGGGTGCAAGGGGAAGGCGCCTCCCGGGCCGGTCGGCCCGGGAGGCGCCTGACTGCGGCGGAAAGTACCGCCGCTAGCTGCCCGCAGGCACGCCGGTGCCGGACGCGGCACCGTGGCCGCTGTTTGGGCACGTGTGCCTGGGCGTGGTGCGCTGGGTGGCGGTGGAACTCGTGGCCTGCGAGGTTGAGGCCGGCGAGCTGGCCGCCGACTGCGACTTGGTGCTGGCCGCGTGCCCGGTGGTGGCCGCGCTGGCCATGCCCAGGCCCAGCGCCAGCGTGGCGCCCAGTGCTCCCGCACCAACGGCGGTGCCGATCAGTGGCCGGGTGATCCTCACCTGGTCGGTCCTCCTTCGCCTAGCCCGGGCGGTTGCCCGGGGCGGGCCCGGCTGGCCCGCTGTGGTCAGTAGGCCAGCCAGAACTGGCCGGTCCCTCCGCGGCACCTCTCACCACCATCTGAATCGGTCACTGCCGGGAGGCCGGTGCGGAGCGGGGCCGGGCCGAGCGGGCCGGGGTGGAGGATGGGGTGATGGAGGCTGAGCCAGTACCGGTGGCCAGGCATGCGACGGCCAGCATGTTCGTGTTCTCGCTGCGACCTGGGGGCTGGCACATCGGGCTGATCAGACATCCCCGGCTGGGCCGGAAGATGCTGCCCGGCGGGCACGTGGAGGCAGCCGAGTCGGCCGCGGAAGCGGCCATCCGGGAGGTGGCGGAGGAGGCCGGGCTGGCGGTCGGCCTGCTGCTGCCGCCGGCCGCGCCGCTGCCGGGCGGCTACCGGCCACACCGGGTGCCGCAGCCGTGGTGGATCGTGGAGTACGCCGTCCCGCCCGATGGCCAGCTGGGTGTCCCGCACATCCATGTGGATCACCTCTACCTGGCGGTGACCAGCCAGCCCTGGCCGGCCGGGCAGCCTGCTCACCCGTTCGGCTGGTATGCGGCCGGCGATCTGGCGCGGCTGGAGATGTTCGACGACGCCCGGCTCCTGGCCGGCACGCTGCTGGCCGGCCTGGCCGGCACCACCTGGGACGGCAGTTCCGGGGCCGGCCAGGCGCTGGTCACCGCCTTGCTGGCCCGGCTGGCGGCAGTCGAGGGGGCCGCGTCAGCCGGGCGCTGACGCCGGGTCCTGGTCGCCGTGCCACAGCACCCGCACGGCCTCGATGGTGTCCGCCTCGGCGGCGGTCTTGTCCGGCCGGTAGCGGAGGACCCGGGCGAATCGCAGCGCCAGCCCGCCGGGGTAGCGGGGACTGGCCTGGACCCCGTCGAAGGCGACCTCCACCACCAGCTCTGGCCGGACCCGGACAACCCCGTAGGCCGCGCGTGCATCCCCGGCTGGCCGGGCGGCGGGCTCGGCCAGTTCCAGCAGCCGGGCGGTCTGCCAGGTGAGCATCTCGTCGGTCAGCCCCTTGAACGTCTTACCCAGCATGACCATGCCGCCGGTGGCGGGATCACGGGCGCCCAGATGGAGGTTGGACAGCCAGCCCCGGCGGCGCCCGTGACCCCACTCGGCGGCGAGGATCACCAGATCCAGGGTGTGCCGTGGCTTCACCTTGAGCCACTCGCTGCCCCGGCGGCCGGCCGCGTAGCGGGCGGCTGGGGACTTGACCACGACGCCCTCGTGCCCGCGGGAGACCGCGTCGCGGTAGAACGCGTCCGCCTCGGCCGGGTCCGCGGTCACCAGCCGGGGAATGACCAGCCCGGCCGGGAGCACCCGGGTGAGCAGGGCGTGCCGCTCGCCGTCCGGCTCGTCGATCAGGTCGATCCCGTCCAGATGCAGCAGGTCGAAGAAGAAGGGAGTGAGCGGGACCGCCGCCCGCTGCCGCCCGACCTCGGCCTGGCTGCCCGCCCTCGACGCGGTGACCTGGAAGGGGCGCGGCCGCCCGTCCGGCCGCAGGGCGACCGCCTCGCCGTCAAGGACCAGGGTGCGCGCGCCGAGCGCGAGCACAGCCTCGGTGATCTCGGGAACCCGCGCAGTGATGTCATCGAGGGTCCGGGTGAAGACCCGGACGTGCGTCCCGTCCCGGTGGACCTGGACCCGGATGCCGTCGATCTTCCATTCCAGCGCGGCGGGCAAGATCCGTTCCAGCGCGGCCGCCACGCTGGTGGCCGTGGAGGCCAGCATCGGCCGCAGCGGCCGGCCCACCTCCAGGCCGAATGCGGCCAGCGCCGCCGACGCGGCCGAGTCGGCCGGTGCCGCGGGCCCGTTCCCGGCCGCGGTGAGCGCGGCCGCCGCCACGGCCGGCAGCGAGCCGCCGAGCAGATGCGCCCGGCGGACCTCATCGGCTGGCACGCCGGCCGCCCGGGCCACCGCCTCGATCATCACGCCTTCCAGCGCGCCCTGGTGCAGTTCCCCAGACAGCAGCCGGGTCAGGAACCCGCGCTCGGCGGCGGTGGCCCGGCCGAACAGGTCGGCCAGCAGCCGCCGGCGGCCCGCCTGAGTGCCGGTCCCGGCGACCGCTCCGACCGCGGAGAACACGGCATCGGTTTCGGTCACAGTGAGGGTCGGCATGGTCAGCCCGGTGGCCGGCTCAGCCAGCAGCTCTCCCAGCGCCGCGTACCCGACGCCGATCTGCCGCTGCAGCAGTTCGCCGGACAGGAAGGCGACCACGACCGGGACTTCGGCCGGGCTGGCGGCGCGCAGCAGGGCGGCGATCTTGTCGATCTTGACGCCCCGGCGGCTGGTGGCCGCCACCGTTTCCGAGGTCAGGGCGAGCTCCGAGAGCAGCACAACCGAATTCTGCCCGAGGGCGGTGACATCCGCAGGCGCGGCTGCGAGGAGTGGCTCAGGCGCGGTTCAGGTGTGGCTCAGGCGTGGATCGAGCACCAGCCACCGCGTGGCAGGATGCAGGTGATGACCCCGACCGCGGAAAGGGGCACGCCGCCGGCCCGCACCGAGCCGTGCGATGATCCCGCCATGACAACAACGATTACCGCCACCCTGCACACCAGCCAAGGTCCGATCGTCATCCGCCTGCTGCCCGATCAGGCTCCCAAGACCGTCCGCAATTTCGTGGAACTCGCCCAGGGCACCCGGGAGTGGACCGACCCACGCACCCACCAGCGGACGACCGCACGGCTCTACGACGGGACGGTCTTCCACCGGGTGATCCCGCGGTTCATGATTCAGGGCGGCGACCCGCTGGGGAACGGCACCGGCGGCCCCGGCTACCAGTTCGCCGACGAGTTCCACCCGGACCTGTCGTTCAACCGGCCGTACCTGCTGGCGATGGCCAACGCCGGGCCAGGCACCAACGGTTCCCAGTTCTTCATCACCACCGTGCCCACACCGCACCTGAACCGCAAGCACACCATCTTCGGTGAGGTCATCGAGGGCCAGCAGGTCGTGGACGAGATCAGCCACGTGCCCACCACCCGGGACCGCCCGGACAGCGATGTTGTGCTCGAGTCGGTCGAGATCAGCCAGCCGGACGGCCCGCCGGAAGCCACGGGATAGCTGATGGATGTCCAGCCAGCGGCAGGCGCGGGCGGCGAGGGTGCGGAAATCCCCACCTGTTACCGGCACCCGGGCCGGGAGACCTACCTGTCCTGCGTGCGGTGCGGGCGGCCCGCCTGCCCGGACTGCCTGCGCTCGGCACCGGTCGGTCAGCAGTGCGTGGACTGCGTCCGGTCCGGGCACCAGGGGGTGCGCCAGCCGGTGGGGGTTTTCGGCGGCCGCGCCGTCTCCAGTGCCACCGTCACCTTCACGCTGGTTGCCCTGAATGTGCTGCTCTACCTGGCCGAATGGGTTTACCCGCGGACGGTCGACTACCTGTTCATGGTCGGCAGCATTCATGACCCGGCCGTGCACGCGACCATCGGGGTCGCGCACGGGCAGTATTACCGGCTGCTCACCTCCGCGTTCCTGCACGAGCCAGGGCTGTCCGGGTTCGGGCCGGCGCACATCATCTTCAACATGTGGGCGCTGCTGGTGGTAGGCCCGCAACTGGAACGCCTGCTCGGGCACGCCCGCTTCCTGACCGTCTACCTGCTCAGCGCGCTCGGCGGCGCGGTGGCCTTCTACATGCTGGCGCCGGTGAACCAGCCGTCGCTGGGGGCCTCAGGCGCCATCTTCGGCCTGTTTGGCGCCTACTTCGTCGTCGCCCGGCGGCTGCGAATGGACAGCCGGCTCATTGTCTCGCTGATCGTGATTAACCTGGTGATCAGCTTCTGGCTGCACGGGATCGCCTGGCAGGCCCACGTCGGGGGCCTGATCACCGGCGGGCTGCTGACTGCCGCCTACGCCTACGCGCCGCGCGGGCAGCGGGCCATCATCCAGGCCGGGGCAACCGCACTCGTGGTCGCGGCCCTGGTCATCGCGGTGCTGGTGCGCGACAGCCAGCTGGCCACGGTCGCGCTCGGCTGAGCTGCGCCGTGGCCGGCGCTACTTCCACCTGGTGGCGAGGCCCAGTCCGGTGACGATCAGGGCGAACCCGATAGCGAGGTTCCACACCCCGATAGCGCCGATCGGCAGGGTCTGGCCGGTGATGTAGTAGACCGCGATCCAGGCCAGGCCCACCAGGAAGCAGCTGACCATGGTGGGCACCAGCCAGGGCGGGCTGACCTTGGACTTGGCCGACCGCGCCGGCGGGGTGTACACGGCCTTAGTGCGGCCGCGGGACTTGGGCACGTTCCTCTCCTGCTGTGCGTCGGGGCGGTAGCGGGCCACGCCGGGCCCGCTACCGGGGTGAGTCACCCGTCAATGCGAGGGCTTGGTTGGCGTCGGCGTCGGCGTCGGGGTCGGGGTCGGCGTTGGCGTCGGCTGGGCGGCCGGCTCGACGTAGATGGTCACCGTGCTGCCGGGCGCGGCGGTCGAGCCGGGGGATGGGCTCTGGTTGAACACCAGCCCGGGCAGGGTGCCCGGCGGCCCGGTGGCGGTCACCGTGTTCACCTGGAAGCCGTCATTCTGCAGGATCGTCCGGGCGGTGCTGGCGGTGTTGTTCCGCACGTCCGGGACGCTAGTGCCGCCACCGGACACGTAGATCACCACGGTGCTGCCCGGTAGCAGTTCCGTGCCCGCGGCCGGATCCTGCCGGACCACCGTGCCGGCCGGCTTGCTGGAGGTGGCATCGGTATGTGTCTTCACGGTGAACTGCGACAGCTTGTTCTCCGCGGTGGTCTGGGACAGGCCGACCACATCGGGCACGGCGATCTTCGACGGCCCGCCGGAGACGTACAGCGTCACTATGGAGTTGGCGGGCACCTTGTTCCCGTTCGGGGGGTTGGTGCTGATCACGTCCCCCTTGCTGATCGTGTTCGAGGGCTGGGTGACAAGCTTGGGCACCAGCCCCGCCGCCTTGACCTGCGTCACGGCCTCGTTCGCCGGCAGGCCGTTGACCTGCGGGACGGCGTTGCCACCGCTGCCGCTGCCGAAGAAGGCGTAGGCCACGCCACCGATCACGGCAAGCACCAGCAATGCCCCGGCCACCCACCACAGCCAGGTCAGCCGCCGCCGCCCCTCGGGTGGGTAGTCGTCCGGCGGGCCGTACTCGTAGCCGGGGATGGCCCGGGTCGGGCTGGCGGTCATGGTCGCGCCCATCGCCGCGGCCCCGTAGGCAGCGGTGCGGGGCGCGGCCACGGGCACCCCCGACAGCGCGCGCTGGATGTCGGTCCGCATCTCGCCCGCGGTCTGGTAGCGCTGGCCGGGGTCCTTGGCCATGGCCTTGAGCACGATCGAGTCGGCCCACGGCGGGATTTCCGGGTCCAGCCGGGACGGCGGGATCGGGTTCTCCCGGACGTGCTGGTAGGCGATCGCGACCGGCGAGTCGCCCAGGAATGGCGGCCGCCCGGTCAGCAGCTCGTACAGCAGGCAGCCGGTGGAGTACAGGTCGCTGCGGGAATCGACCCGCTCACCGCGCGCCTGCTCCGGCGACAGGTACTGGGCGGTCCCGATGACCTGCGCGGTCTGGGTCATGGTGGCCTGCGAGTCGCTGACCGCGCGGGCGATGCCGAAGTCCATCACCTTGACCTCGCCGGTCCTGGTCAGCATCACGTTGCCCGGCTTGATATCGCGGTGGATGATCCCGTTGCGGTGGCTGTAGTCGAGCGCGCGCAGCACCCCGTCAGTGATCTCCAGCGCCCGTTCCGGCAGCAGCCGCCGGTCGTCGCGGAGCAGGTCGCGCAACGTCCGGCCGTCCACATACTCCATCACGATGTACGGGACATGGGTGGGCCCGGCGGTGTCCTCGCCGGTGTCGTAGACGGCCACGATCGACGGGTGATTGAGCGAGGCGGCGGACTGTGCCTCGCGGCGGAACCTGGCCTGGAACGTCTGATCCCTGGCCAGGTCGTCGCGGAGTGTCTTCACCGCGACCACGCGGTCGAGGCGGATGTCGCGTGCCCGGTACACCTCGGCCATGCCGCCGCGCCCGACGACACCGTCGAGCTCGTACCGGCCGCCGAGGAGGCGGGGCTGTGTCATGTCTCGCACTTCCGTAACCGTCCTGGATGTAGTCAACCCTGGGGTGGGGTGGGATGCCACCCCGGCGCGCAGGACACCCCGGGCGCCGCCCGGGACCTGAGCGTTCTCAGCCTGCCCCGCGTGCTCATCGCTTCGCCAGCGAGGACAGATAAGCCTGGAGGATCTTCACCGCGACCGGCGCCGAGGCATCGGCGCCGAGCCCACCGCCTTTCACTATGACGCCGATGGCGATCTGCGGGTTGGTGACTGGTGCATAACAGGTGAACACCGCGTCGTCGAGCCCGGTGTTGTTGGCCCCGTTCTGGGCGGTGCCGGTCTTGGCGGCGACCGGATAGTTGGTCATTGAGGTGACGACATGGTGGGCGGTGCCGTACGGCTGCTGGACCACGCTCACCATCATCCTCGCCACCTGTGCCGCCATTGTCGGCGAGACCGCCTGGCCCATCGAGGCGGGCTGGGCGTTGACCAGCGGGGTGAGGTCAGGCGCGGTGACCCGCTGCACCATGTACGGGCTCATCAGGTTGCCGTTGTTGGCGATCGCGGCCGAGAACATGGCCTCCTGCAGGGCCGTGACCGTGTCGTTGTACTGTCCGATCGCCGAGTAGGCGGTCAGCGCGGGGTCGTTGTTCGGGATCGGCGGGTAGTTGCTCTGCGCGACTGGCAGCGGGATCGTCAGGTTCGGGTCGTTCATGCCGAACCTCTCGGCCTGGGCCCGCAGTGCGTTGTCGCCCAGATGCATGCCCAGGTTGCCGAACACCGTGTTGCAGGACACCGTGAAGGCGTAAATGAGCGGCACCTTCCCGTTGCCGGTCGGGTTGCTGCCGTCGTTGCAGGGCAGGTTGTCGTAGTTGATCAGCTGGTGGGTGGTGTTCGGCAGCTTCAGGTTGGTCGGCGCGTAGACCCGGGTGTCGGGGCTGTAGTTGCCGGTGGCGAACGCGGTTGAGCTGGTCACGATCTTGAACGTGGATCCGGGCGGGAAGGTCTCCTCGATGGCCCGGTTCAGCAGCGGCTGCCGCGGATCGTTCCGGTAGGCGCTGTCGATCTTGTTGAGCTGGGCGCCATCGAACGTTGCGTACCTGTTCGGGTTGAACGTCGGGTAGGAGGCCAGTGCCAGGATGGCGCCGGTGGATGGCTGGATGGCCACCGCGCCACTGGGCAGCCCGGTCGCCCTGAGCGCGTTGTAGGCGGCCTGCTGGGCGACCGAGTTGATGGTGAGCTGGACGCTGGCACCCCGCTTGGGCTTGCCCGTCACCAGGTCGATCAGGTTGTGCACGGTCAGCTGCGGGGCGGACCCGGACAGGTACTTGTCCTCGGTCAGCTCGATCCCGGTGTTGCTGTAGATCGAGTCGTATCCGGTGACCGGCGCGTACACCAGCGGGTCCGGGTAGATCCGCTTATAGGTGTAGATGCCCTGCTTGACGTGCACCGATGCCGCGATCGTCTTGTTGTCCGCGGTGAGGATCGAGCCCCGCTGGTACTGGAACTGCTGGGCGAACACGCGGGCGTTGCCCCGCTGCGCTGCCAGGAAGGAGGGCTCGAACGCCTGCACGTAGTTCACGTTGATCAGCAGCAGCAGGAACATCCCCAGGACGACCAGCGACACCCGGCGCAGGGCGTGGTTCATCCGCCTCTCACCACCTGGGTCATGCCCTCTTCCTGTATCGGCTGCGGGGCCGGCCGCCGGGCGGTGTCGCTGATCCGCATCAGCAGCGCGATCAGCATCCAGCTGGCCACCAGCGATGAGCCGCCCTGGGACAGGAACGGGGTGGTGATGCCGGTCAGCGGGATGAGCCGGGTCACGCCGCCGACGATGACGAAGACCTGCAGGGCGATCGTGAACGAGAGCCCGCCCGCCAGCAGCTTGGAGAACGGATCCCGGACCGCCACCGCCGCCCGCAGGCCGCGCTCCACGATCAGGCCGTAGATCAGCAGGATCGCCATCAGCCCGGTCATGCCCAGTTCCTCGCCGAACGCGGTGACGATGAAGTCGCTTTGCACCAGCGGGGTCCAGTACGGCTGGCCGTGCCCGAGCCCGGTGCCGAGCACCCCGCCGTAGCCCAGCCCGTACATGCCCTGCGCCGGCTGATAGGAGACGTTGTAGGGATTGGTCCCGCTGAACATGTGCAGCCAGACGGTGAACCGGTCGCCGACGTGGACGAACAGCCGGGCCGCGAGGAACGCGCCCGCCAGGAACAGCAGGCCGCCGATGAGCAGCCAGGACGTCCGCTGGGTCGCGATGTACAGCATGACCACGAACAGGCCGAAGAACAGTGCCGACGTGCCCACATCGCTCTCGAACACCAGCACCAGCAGGCTGACCGCCCAGGCGATGAGCACCGGCCCCAGGTCACGCGCGCGTGGCAGGTCGATGCCCAGCACCCGGCGGCCCGCCAGCGATAGCACGTCCCGCTTGGCCACCAGGTAGCCGGCGAAGAACACGGCCAGCGCCAGCTTGGCGAACTCCGCCGGCTGGATGCTGAACCCGCCCATCGCGATCTGGATCTTGGCGCCGGTGTTGGCCACCTCACTGATCCGGCTGGGCAGCAGCGCGGGCAAGGCCAGCAGTACCAGCCCGACCGCGCCGAACGTGTAGGTGTAGCGCTGAAGCACCCGCGGTTCCCTGATCAGCGCCAGCACGACGACGAAGCTGGCGATGCCAAGCGCGGTCCAGAGCAGCTGGAAGGTCGCCGTCGAGCCGGTCATGCCGTAGATGAGGGTGCCGGGGTTGCCGTTCCGGCCGGACTCCTGCAGCCGGTAGATCATCACCAGCCCGAGGCCGTTCAGCAGCGCGGCCAGCGGCAGCAGCAGCGGGTCCGCCCACGGCGCCAGCCGGCGGACCGCCAGGTGGGCGGCCCCGACCAGCACCGCGAATCCGATGCCATAGGTCACCAGCCCGGATGGGATGTGCCCGGTCAGGCCCAGGCCCACGTTCGCGTAGGCGAACAGCACCACGCCGACCGCGAAGACCAGCATGGCAAGCTCGGTCTGCCGCCGCCCGCGCGGCATTGGCACCGCCCGCTCCGGCGCACCGGGGCGGGCAGCCGCTAGCTGCCCGGTGCCAGCTGGCTCACCCGGGGTCGCTACGGCGCTCACGGGGCTGTCCCGGTCCCGCTGGTCGGGCAGTCGCTCGGGACCGTGGGCTGGGTGCCGGCCGGACGGGCCGGCGGGGTGTGGATGACCTTGCCCTTCCGCCGGACCGGCCCGGTGGTGCCGTACTGCGTCTTGTACGCGGCCAGCGCGGTGTTGTAGGCGGCGATCCTGGCCCGGTAGGCGGCCAGGCTGGCGATCGCGGCCTGGCAGGTCTGGTAGTCGTTGCGGATGTTCCCGACGATCTGCTGCGCCCGGGCGAGGCTGCTGGCGGTGATGGTGGCGGTGATCAGGCTCTGGTCGGGCAGCGGCAGCTTGGCCATCGGGATGCCGGTCCGGTGGTCGACGTGGGACAGGCCCAGCCCGGCCACGTTCTGGTTGACCCCGCGGTAGATGACGACCTGGCCTGCGTCCGAGCCGACGTAGTACTGGCTCTGGGTGTACCGCCAGCCCAGGTAGCCGGCGCCGACCACGAGCAGGACCAGCAGCGCGAGCAGCGACTTCACGATCGGGAAGCGGCGCCGCCCCGGCGTCTCCGGCTCCGCCGTGGCCACCTCGGCGCGGGGTGCGGGATCGTCGTGCGCGATCACGACGGCGGCCTGCGGGGCCGTCTGGATGAGCACCTGTGCCCGCCCGGCTGGGCTGTCGCTCCGCAGCGGCGGCCGCCCGCTGCCGTTCGAGGCCGCCCCGGCCAGCACCGACACCTCGCTGGGCGGGCGCACCGCGGTGGCGCTGTCCACCACGTCCGCCACGATGCAGGTGATGTTGTCTGGGCCGCCGCCCTTGATGGCCAGGTCGATCAGCTCGCGCACCGCGTCGTCTGGCTCGGCGACGGTGGCCAGGACCTGGTGCAGGGTCTGCTCGCTCACCACCCCGGACAGGCCGTCCGAGCACAGCAGGTAGCGGTCACCGGCGCGGGCCTCCCGCAGCGACAGATCCGGCTCCGCGTCGTTGCTGCCGTCCAGGGCACGCAGTAGCAGTGACCGCTGCGGGTGGGTGGCCGCCTCGTCCGCGCTGATCCGGCCGTCGTCGACCAGCGACTGGACGAGCGTGTGGTCGTGCGTGATCTGCTGGAACTCGCCGCCGGACAGCACGTAGGCCCGGGAGTCACCGATGTGGCACAGCGCGACCAGGCTGCCCGACCACAGCATGGCGGTCAGGGTTGTGCCCATGCCGCCGATCGACGGGTTTGCCGTGACCATCTCGTGCAGCTGCTGGTTGGCCCTGGTTACCGCGCCGGACAGCGCGTCGAGCAACTCGCTGGCGGGCAGGTCCTCATCCAGGTCCTTGATCGCGGAGATGGCCACGGCGCTGGCCACCTCACCGGCCGCGTGGCCGCCCATGCCGTCGGCGACGGCGAGCAGGCGCGGGCCCGCGTACGCCGAGTCCTCGTTCCCCTCGCGGAGGAGACCGACGTCTGAGCGGACCGCATAGCGGAGTGCAAGAGTCATCTGCGCAGTTCCAGAACGGTCTTCCCAATGCGGATCGGCACCCCGGCCGGCACTGGCGTCGGCTGGGTTACCTTCTGCCGGTCAAGATACGTGCCATTGGTGGATCCGAGATCCTCAACGATCCACTGCCCGTCCTGGGGGAACAGCCGGGCATGTCGGGTCGAAGCGTAGTCATCAGCCAGCACCAGTGTGGCGTCATTGGCCCGGCCGATGGTGATTTGCTGGTCACTAAGGCCGATCGAGGTGCCGGCTAGCGTGCCGGCGGTCACCAGCAGCACGTGCGGCGCGCTCCGGGCCGCCTTGCCCGGCCGCGCCGCCCGGGGCGGCTTGGCGCGCGATGGCCGCTGCTGTGCCTTCGCCTGCCGCCGCTGCTGCCGGGTTGAGAGCGCGGGACCGAACAGGTCGGTGCGGACCACCCCCACCGCCGCGATCACGAACACCCACAGGACCGCCAGGAAGGCGAGCCTGATCAGGGTGAGCGTGAGGGCGTTCATCGGGTTATCTGTCCTCGGGTGGCCGTGACCGCTGTTTCGTCATTCAGTGTTACCCCTGCCGGCGGTCAGGTGATCCCATCCCGGCGGAACACCAGGGTGGTACGGCCCAGCGTGACCCGGGTGCCGTCGGTGAGCGCCACCCGCCGGACGGGTTCCCCGTTGACGAACGTGCCATTGGTCGATCCCAGGTCGACAAGCACCACCTCGTCGTCCTCGACCCGCAGCTCGGCGTGGTGGCGTGACACGCCCGGGTCGACCAGCCGCAGGTCACAGTCGGTGCCCCGGCCCAGCATCGTCAGTGGTGTGGTGAGCTCGTAGGTGCGCTGCATGCTGCCGTCCGCGCCCGGCTCGGGGCCGGACACCAGCAGCCGGGGCCGGCCGGCGAAAGCCCCCGGCGGGCGTGGCAGGTCGCTGGCGGGCCGCCTGATCTCGCCGCCCTCGACGGTCGTCCCGCGGATCACCCCGGACCTGATCCGGAACGTGCCGGTGGTCAGGTCGGGCACCCCCTCGAACCGCATCCGCACCGGTCCCACGAAGGAGTATCCCTGCTCCTTGGCGTGCTCGCGGGCCAGCGTCGCCAGCTCGATGCCGAGGTTGTCGGCGTAGACCTCCAGCCGCCCGTAGTCGGTCTCGGCCAGTTCGACCACGAAGTCGTTCGGCACCAATGTCCTGCCCTGCGCGACGATCGCAGCACGATCATCCATCTCGCGCTGCACCGCGCTGGCGATCTCCACCGGCTCGAGCTCGGATTTGAACGCCCGCGCGAAGGCACCCTCTACCATGCCTTCGAGCCTGCGCTCGAAGCGCTGCAGCACTCCCACCGGGTACCTCCTTCCCCTGCTCGCATCCGATGGTATCGGCGCCGGCCGCACACTTGCCGACGTGCTAACGTGACTCGTTGCCCACGGGCGGGTGGCGGAACGGCAGACGCGCACGGTTCAGGTCCGTGTGTCCGAAAGGACGTGAGGGTTCAAATCCCTCCTCGCCCACCCACGTTGCTGAACTGTGGCGGCTCCGGCCGCGTCTCGGGCTGAACGTCACTGCTCTGCGAAAACCACAGTGTCCCACCGCGGGCGGCGCCCCACCTGAGGTTCCCGGCTGGTCATCACCCGCCGGGGGTGCCCGGTCAGGGCACCACGATGACCGGGCAGTGGGCGTGCCGGGCGAGCCAGCCGGACACCGAGCCCGCGACGTGGTGCCAGCGATGGCTGGGAGCGCCGATGACCAGGGCGTCCGCGCCGGCCTCGTCCGCCGCGGCGGCCAGCTCCCTGGCCACGCTGCCGCGCCTGGCCAGGGCCCGCACCTCTAGCCCAGCCTGGTCGCATACCTCGTCCAGCTCCGCCAGCAGCCATCGCTGGGTTTCCGGCTGGTCGCGCAGCGCACCGATCACCTGGCCGGTCAGCGGCTCGCAATAGACCCCGGGCGGGGCGACGTAGACAATGAGCAGCGGCCGGTCCAGGCGGCGGGAAATCCCGGCCGCATACGCCAGCGCGTTCCGGCTGGACGGCGTGCCGTCATAGCCGACCACCACCGGGTGGCCGAGCGCGTCCGCCGCCGCTGCGCGGCCGGCTGGGCTCCCGGCCCGGGCCCGCCGCCAGCGGCGGCCGGGCTCACCTGCCAGCGGTGACTGCTCTGCCTGGTCCATCGCTCTCATCCCTGCGTGCATCCATGCTCCGCCGAGGACGTGCGCTCCGCAATATTTATGTTAGTTCCTGTCAAGCAACTTCTTCACGGCCAAACGCCGGCGTTCGTGCTGCCGTGGAGACGGCAGAATTGAGGTGTGCCGGAGCTGCCTGAGGTTGAGTCGCTGGCCGTCTTCCTGCGCACGGCGTTGGCCGGCCGGGTCATCGAGTGGGCGGCGAGCGCGACCTTCGCGGTGCTGAAGACCTACCAGCCCGATCTGACCGCGCTGGCCGGCCGGGAGTTCACCGGCACGGCCCGGCACGGCAAGTTCCTCGACCTGATGACCGGCCCGGCAGCCGACGGCTCGGGCGGCCCGCTGCACCTGATCACCCACCTGGCCCGGGCCGGCTGGCTGCGCTGGCGGGACGACTTGCCCGAGCAGCCACCCCGGCCCGGCAAGAGCCCGCTGGCGTTCCGGCTGCGGTTCACCGACGGCAGCGGGTTCGACCTGACCGAGGCGGGCACGCACAAGCGGCTGGCGGTTTACCTGGTGGCTGACCCGGCGGAGGTGCCTGGCATCTCTACGCTCGGCCCGGATCCGCTGGCCGACTCCTTCACCGAGCAGACGCTGGCCGGGCTGCTGGCGGGCCGCCGTACCCAGATCAAGGGTGTGCTGCGGGACCAGCGGATCATCGCGGGCATCGGCAACGCGTACTCCGACGAAGTCCTGCACGCCGCCAAGATGTCCCCGTTCAAGCTGGCGTCCAGCCTGACCGCGGACGAGGTAGCCGGGCTGTACGCGGCGATGCGCAGTTCGCTGGCGGAGGCGGTGGCCCGGTCCACCGGGCTCGCCGCGGGCGACCTCAAGGCCGAGAAGAAGGCCGGGCTGCGCGTGCACGGCCGGGCCGGCCAGCCCTGCCCGGTGTGCGGCGATACCATCCGCGAAGTCTCGTTCGCCGACTCGGCGCTGCAGTACTGCCCGACCTGCCAGACCGGTGGCAAGCCGCTGGCCGACCGGCGGCTGTCGCGGCTGCTGAAGTAGCACGGGACGGGCCAGGTACCAGCCGGCGAGCCGGCAAAATCTGCATCTGGCCCCGCTGGTGCCCGTCATGCGGGATCATGCCAGGGTCCCGGCTCGCCCCGGCGGGTGGGCCAGCGTCGCAGGCGGCTGGCGGCCCCGTGCGGCAGACCGACCGAAAGCGGGTTTGGGCATGCGGGTATGGCGGCTCATCCGGTGCAGTGGCGCACTGGCGGCAGGCGCGGGCCTGGCCATGGTGGGGCTGTCCGTGCCCCCGGCGGCAGCATTAGCCGCTGGTCACGCGGTGGCGGCGGCCACCGGGAGCCAGCCGGTCAACCATTCCAACGTGGGCGAGCCGCACTCGCCCGAGCTGCTCCGCATGCTGGCCGGCCCGGCTCGGCCCGTGGGCGCCCGGCAGGCGGCCCGGGCCCTGCGCCGTGAGGTGATCACCGGCGCGGTGCAGGGCGTGGACGTGGCCTCCTTCCAGCACCCGCACGGCGCGGCTATCGACTGGGCCAAAGCCGCGGCAGCCGGGATCAGGTTCGCCGCGGTCAAGGCCACCGAGGGGGCGTACTACACCAACCCATACGCGCCCGGCGACCTGACCGGTGCGCGGCATGCGGGCCTGTCCACCGTGGCCTACGCGTTCGGGATCCCGAACGGGAATGGCAGCAGCAGCAGCCCGAAGGTGCAGGCCGATGACCTGGTCAGTTACCTGGCTCGCAAGGGCATCTCGCCGCTGCCACCGGTCCTGCTGGACATCGAGTACAACCCATACGGCGCTGAGTGCTACGGGCTGACCAAGACGGCAATGGTGACCTGGATCAACGGCTTCCGCGCCGAGGTGCTGGCCAAGACCGGGCGGCCGCCGATCATCTACAGCACCACGGACTGGCTGGCCACCTGCACCGGCAACAGCACCCGGCTGGGGAACGGCCCGCTGTGGATCGCTCAGTACGCGAGCATCCCCCGCCCCTCGCCGCTGCCCGCGAACTGGAGCGACTGGGGCATCTGGCAGTACAGCAGCACGGGATCGGTCAGCGGTATCTCCGGGAAGGTTGACCTCGACCAGATGAACCCGGACAGCTTCATCGACCCTGGCAAGCTGATGGTGTTCAACCCGGGGCCGCGCCACAGCAAGCCCGGCCGAACGGCCAGCGGGCAGGTGCAGGCCTACCCCGAGGAAGCCGGGCCGGCAGTCAGCTACGCGCCGACCACCATGCCGTCCTGGCTGAACCTGAACACCAGCACTGGCCAGCTCACCGGGACCGCGCCAGCGGCGCCCGGCTCCTTCCCGGTTACCGTCACGGTCAGCGACGCCACCTCCGGGGCCAGCGGGCCGGTCAGCTTCACCTGGTACACCAACTGATCGTCACCGCCAGCTCCCCGGGCAGCCAGGGCACCACCGGTGGGCACCCGGCCGATCTGTACAGCGGCAATGGCCCTGGTGCGCAGCAGTGACAGGTGACCCAGTCGGCGGCCGGCGCGGTGCTGGTGAACCCGCAGTCTGGGCTGTGCCTGGCCGACCCGGGCAGTTCCGCCGTGAATGGCACCGCCGTCCAGATCGCCGGCTGCACCCAAGGTCCCCGGCCAGGAATGGCGGATTCAGTAGCCAGCTGCCAGCCGAGGAGAGCGGTGACTTTGCCGGGCCGGGACGGCTGCGCGATGGCAGCATGAAAGCCGTGACGGATGCGCAGCTGACCGCGGGGCAGCACCGGGTGGGCGCTACCGCGTGGGCGGTGGTGGAAAGCGCCGCCGACGCCATCGTGGCGTTCGGCACCGACGGCGCGGTGCTGCTATGGAACCCGGCCGCCGAGCGGATGTTCGGCTGGACCGCCGCCGAGGTGATCGGCACTGAGCCGCCGCTGATCCCGGACGAACTGCAGGCCGAGCACAACGCGGTGCTGGAGCGGATCCGGGCCGGCGGCGGCCAGATCTCCCTGGCCACCCGCCGGGCCTGCAGCGACGGCAGCATGCTAGACCTGCGCGTGGACATCAGTGCGCTCCGCGACCAGGCGGGCGAGGTAACCGGCTGGGTGAACGTCTGCCACCGGACCGGCGCGGACGAGGCGGCCAGCAGCGGGATGGCACAGCGGGCCCGGGTGGTGCGCAGACTCGGGGACGTGGTCGCCGATATGACCGCCCAGCGGGACCTGGAAGCGGTGCTGGACCGGATCGCGGCCAGCCTGTGCGAGCTGACCGGGGCCGACGCCGGCGGATTCGTGCTCATCGAGGGCGACCGGCTGCGGCTGGTGAGCATGCAGGGGCTGCCCGCCAGCCTGCGCGGCCGCACCGCGGACCTGCCCACCAGCCTGGTCGCCGAGCTGATGCGGTCCGGGCGGAAGGTGATGATGACCACCGGCGAGTCCGGCGAGTTCGACAGCCTGATCTGGTCCGCACTGCCCGGCCTCCACACCATCGCGCTGGCGCTGTCCCACGCGGGTGACCGCCCGTACGGGGCCCTGTACGCCCTCTACAGCCACCGCAAGGTCGGCCACGTCGAACTGGAACTGCTAGAGCTGATGGCGGCGCACGCGGGGGTGGCGCTCACCAACGCGATGGCGTTCGAGGAAGTGGTGCGGCAGCGGGCGCACGAGCGGGCGGTCATCGACGCCAGCGCCGACGGCATTGCGGTGCTCGACGCCAGCGGCAGCATCCGGCAGTGGAACCCAGCCGCGCACAAGCTGACCGGGATGTCCGCGGACGAGGTGGCCGGCAAGCCGCCGCCGTTCCCGGTGCCCGAGCCGGGTGGCCCGATGCTCACCTACCGGCTGCCCAGCGGCCGCTGGCTGGAGGTGATGTGCAACGCGCTGAGCGGGCGGGACGAGCAGGTCGTGGACTTCCGGGACGTGACCGCGGCCAAGGAACTGGAGGAGGCCAAGGATCTGTTCCTGGCCACCACCAGCCACGAGCTGCGGACGCCGATCACGGTGGTGCATGGTTTCGCCAGCACCCTGGCCAGCCGGTGGGACGAGCTGTCCGACCCCGAGCGCCGCAGCGCCGTGCAGACCATCGCCGAGCGGGCCGGATCGCTCGGCCGGCTGGTGGAGCAGCTGCTGCTGGGGGCGCGGGCCGGCGCCGACCAGCTCACCGTCACCAGCGGCGCGTTCGACCTGGCCGCGCTGCTGCGCGGGGCCGCGCTGGCGTTCCAGCCGCTGTCGGACCGGCACACGCTGACCACCGACATCCCCGACGGCCTGCCGCTCGCGCAGGGGGATCAGACGGCCGCCGATGTCATCGTCGGGCAGCTGCTGGAGAACGCGTTCAAGTACTCACCGGACGGCGGTGCCGTCACCGTGCGGGCCCGGGCGGACGGGGAGTGGATCGAGGTCATCGTCGATGACGAGGGCATCGGCATCGCACCAGGTGACCACGAGCGCATCTTCGAGCGGTTCGTGCAGGGCGAGACGGGTGACCGGCGCCGGTTCGGCGGCATCGGGCTCGGGCTCTATATCGTGCGGCAGCTGGCCCGGGCCCAGGGCGGCGACGTGGATGCGAGTTCCCGGCCGCTGCGGGGCACCCGGATGCGGCTGCGGCTGCACGCGGCAGTCCCGGCCGGCCAGGACGAGCCGGGCTGACCAGGCGGGGCGGTGCCGGCCGGTTCCGCGGTCAGTTCTTGGCGTTCCCGCGGTTCAGCGGCTGGCCGCCGGTTGCTGCCAGGTACGCGTCGATGATCCCGGGCACATCGTCGCCGGCCTGCACTATCTTGCCCTTTTCCAGCCAGATGACGCGGTTGCACGTCTCCTCGATCTGGGCCATGCTGTGCGCCACGATGAACACCGTCCCGGCCTGGGCTCGAAGCTCCTCGATCCGCTGGCGGCTCTTAACCCGGAACTCCGCGTCCCCGGTGACCAGTGCCTCGTCGATCAGCAGCACGTCGTGGCTGCGGGCGGAGGCGATGGCGAACCGCAGCCGCGAGCCCATGCCGGTGGAGTAGGCGTTCATCGGCAGGTTGATGAAGTCGCCGACCCCGGAGAAGTCCACGATGCCCTGGTACCGCTCCTTGACCTCGCGTGGGGTCATGCCCATGGCCAGCCCGCAGACCACCACGTTCCGCTCGCCGGTGAGGTCGTCCAGCAGTGCCGCGTTCACGCCGAGCAGCGACGCATGGCCGGTGGTGTAGACGGCGCCGCTCTCCGGTGGCAGCAGCCCGGCGATCGCCCGCAGCAGGGTGGACTTGCCGGAACCGTTCCGGCCGATCACGCCGACGGCGTCGCCGCGGTTGGCCACGAACGAGACGCCCCGGATGGCGTGCACCTCCCGCACCGAAGGCCGGTGCTGCCGGCGCAAGATGCGCAGGAACGCGGTCGCGGCGGTGCCCCGGTCGGCCCGCGAGCCGAACACGCGGTAGACGATGTTCAGGTCGTCCACTACGACCAGGGGGTCAGCCGCGGCCATAGGTCACCTCTGCCTGCCAGAAGAAGAGGTAGCCGATCACGATCGCGGCGATGGCCCAGCCGACGCCGTAGAGCCACAGGCTGCTGTTGCCCACCACCAGGTGGCAGCTGTTAAGCAGGGCCGGGTGGAGCACCCCGTGGGCCTGCTGGTGCAGGCCCGCCGCGCAGAGCTGGCGGTTGTAGGGCCGGTAGCCGGCGACGGTGTGCCGCAGCGAGGTCAGCAGCGAGTTCCTGACCAGCGCGATGTAGACCGCGGCCGGGTTGATCTGCATCAGGTAGCTGAGCTTCGCGTGCAGGTACAGGGTGCTGAGCGCGGGGATGAAGAACATCACGCCGGAGGCGTACATCCAGGTCCGCACGATGAAGGGGATCAGCTGGCTGACGTCCTCCACGCCGGCCCCGATCCGGGCGAGTATGAAGCCGACCCCAACGTTGAACAGCGTCTGCAGCGCGATCGCGGGCAGGACCATCAGCCAGTACCAGGTGATGGGCTCGCCGGTGGCCAGCACGATCACGATCAGCACCACCATCGAGATGAGCATCTGCTGCAGCTCGATGACGATGTAGCCGAGCGGAAGGCAGGCGCGGGGGAAATGCAGCGCCCTTATCAGTTCCCGGGTGTCGTTGATCACCCGGGACGCGATGATGAACGAGCGCTGGGTGAAGTTGAAGATGAAGATGCCGGTGACCAGGAATGCGATGAAGTTCGGCACGCCGCGCCGGGTGTCCAGGATGACACCGAAGATCAGGAAGTAGACGGCCGCGTTCAGCAGCGGGGTGAGAATCTGCCACACCTGGCCGAGCCGGGCCTCGCTGTACATGGCGATGTTGCGCGCGGTAGCGAAGGCGAGCACGAAATGCCGCCGCTGCCATAGCTGCCTGAGGTAGACCCCGGGACCGGGCCGGGCGGAACTCAGGGTCAGGCCGTGGCGGGCGGCCAGCTCGGCCAGCGGCTCATCCGGCAGCAGGCCCTGCGTGGCCGGTGAGGGTGCCGGGACGGCATGACCGTCGCCGGGCCCGCTGAGGGCCCGGCCCCCCTTCACCCGGGTGGTGCGCTCACTCACAGCGGCGAGCCTATGCGGCAGCGGCCTGGCTGGGGTGGCTCCCGCTCACCTGAGTTGTATGAAGCAACTCTCACGCTGCGAATGTACCATCGTGAGAGTTGTAGGGTACAACTGTTCATGTGGACCCTTCGATGGCGGACGAGGAACTCGACCGGCTGCTCGCGCGGCTGCTGCGGGTAATGAGCCCGGCCGGCGGCGGCCAGGCGGACCAGGCCGTAACGGAGGATACTGTCCCGGCCACGGCCGGCTTCCCGTCGGTCTCGGCTTCGGAGGCCCGTGCCCTGATCGAGCTGCTGGCCGCCCGCGGCATCGCCCAGGGCCAGCTGGCGGCCCTGCTGGGGCTGGAGAAGAGCACCGTGAGCAGGCTGGCGGCGGGCCTGGAGCGCAAGGGCTGGCTGCGCCGCGGCCGGGATGAGGAGAACCAGCGCTACGTCCGCCTTTACCTCACCCCGGAGGGCGGGGCTATCGCGGCCCAGGTCTGGCAGGCCTGGCAGTCGCGGCAGGCCCGGATCCTGGCCGGCCTGTCAGCTGAGGAGCGCGTCGGGCTTGCCGCCGGGCTGCGCGGGCTGGTGCGCGGGCTGGCCGCCGAGGGCCCGCTGGCGGACGCCGCAGCCCGGCCTCAGCGGGACGGGCCCGCGACGGCATGACTGCCTGACAGCTATGGCTGGGCCCGGTTGCGGAAGCCCGCGTACTGGTAGATCAGCACGTTGTGGTCGCGGTAGGCATACCGGAAGCCGGTGTCCTTGAGGTAGGTCAGGACGTACTGGTCGACGCTGATGTTCCGCTTCCACACCACGGCCCAGCCGATGTGGAGCCGGCTGGCATCCCGCGCGGCCGCGAGCAGCTGGCCGGGCGGCAGCACGATGGGCGTTAGCGGTGTCACGCCCGCCGGGTACGGGCACCCGGTGGCCTGCGCCTGGTGGCCGGGCAGGTAGCGGCCGTCACTCGGCGACCACAGGCAGGATTGCGGCCGCTCGTGCTGGACGTACACCAGGTTGCTGTAGAAGGGGTGAGCGCTCATCCGGTTGATGACGGACTGCGGCACCCGCGAGCTGTACGCGATCGACCGCGGGTGGCCGTCCGCGGTGGCCATCACCAATGCCTTGGGAAAGAACGGCGCGCCGTAGACCGGGATGCCGCCGCGGATGCCGAACGGCAGATCCAGCACGATCGAGCCAGAGTGATCCGCCGCGATCAGCGAGTCAGCCAGCGTGTAGTGGGTGGACATCGGCGCGATCTTGGAGCTGCCGGAATAGCCCAGTTCGGCGATGGCCAGCACAAGCACTACCGCCAGCAGCGGCCGGGCGTGGTAGCGGAGCCAGTTCACCGCCGCCCCGGCAAGCAGGGCGGCAGGCAGCAGCCCGAGGATCGCCAGCCGGTCCGCCTCCCGGAAGCTGGACAGGCCCGGGATCTGGATGAACCAGGTGAACGGCATCAGTGCCGACACCCGGGTGCCGCGCCAGTTCATCGCTAGCGGCAGGTACTGGTGCTTGCCGATCCAGAGCGAGGAGCCCAGGGCCAGGGCGGCGCAGCCGATCCACAGGGCGGCGAGCAGCCAGGCGTTCCGGCGCCGCCAGGAGACGATCAGGCCCAGCAGGGCCAGCGCAGTGAGGACGCTGCCGAACATCGGCATCCCCTCGTTATCCCGGCCGTGCAGGAATGGCCCGGCCAGCCTGGCCAGGCCGAAGTCGGCGACCCGTGGCGTGGGCGAGAACATGCCGGGCAGCCCGATCCCGTACTGCTTGTAGGACACCGCCAGCAGGCTGGGCTTGATGGCCAGGCCGCCGTGGGAGAGCACGACCTCCTGGGCCATGGCGAAAATCTGGGGGCTGGCGAGCACGGCCCCGGCGAGCACTGCCAGTGCGACCGGCCGCAGCTTGGCCCAGGATGGCTGCCAGATCAGCCAGGGCAGCAGGGTGAGGCCGGTGACGATGGCAGCCAGGACCGCGGATTCCTGGTCGGTGAGCACGGCAGCCCCCATGACCAGCCCCAGGATCAGCGCCTGCCGGAGCCGGGGGCGGCGGCGTAGCCGCACCGAGGCTTCCAGCGCCATCGGCAGGAAGACGGCCCCGAGCCCGATGTTCAGGCGGTACCAGGCCATCGCGGTCAGCATCGAGGACAGGCCGTAGAACGCCCCGGCCGCCACCGCCCCGGTGGCCGAGGGCACCCACAGCCGGGCCGCCCGGTACATGGCGTAGCCCAGCAGGCCGGGCGTCAGCACGGCGACCAGGTTGTAGGAGAAGCTGGGGCCGAGGAGCAGGGTGACCGGGGTCAGCAGCAGGCCCGGCAGCGGCAGCAGCGAGTGGAAACCGAGCTGGATCCCCACCGGTGCGGCCATCCGGCTGGTGAACCATGGATAGGAGAGGTGCACGATCTGGTGCGCCATCCACCAGAAGCCCCACACATAGCTGGCGGTATCCCGGGTCGACGGCAGCCGGCCGGCCAGGTAGGTCGCCAGCGGCCAGGTGACCGCGACGCTGGCCACGATGAATCCGGCCAGCACCGACAGTTCGCGGCGCACCGGGCTGGCAGTCATGGCACGCCCGGCCCGGGTGGCCCGGAACCGGCTCTGCCAGGAGTTCCCGCTGGCCGGATCCCCAGCCGTGCCCGGTGCGCCAGCCGGGCGGGCTTGGCCAGCCACGCCGCTGGGCCCTTCCTGGCGGGCAGGTTCCTGCGCGGGCAGCCCCAGGGTGCCGGCGGTGGGGCCGGCCGTGTGAGCAGACCGGTTCCGGTCGGCCCCTTCCATGAGGTCACCTCGTCCAGCAGGTCAGCAATGCCCGCGCGGCTAGTGCCAGCCACCTGGATGCACTGCACTCCCTGCCCGGAACACCCGGCCCGGCGGCGGCGGGACGACCTCATGCTACTGGGAGTGGCCGATCACTCCCGGCGGGATGACAGTAACCGTCCGGTCGCCGCCGGGTCACTCGGTGAGCGTCACGCCCCGGCCCGCCCGGGCGGCGAACTGTGGTCGGCTGCGGCCCGGAACCGGTAGGGTGCGGCACGTGGAGCTACGAGTGTCGAGCCGGACCGAGGGTGATCACACCGTTGTCAGCCTGGCCGGTGAGATCGATCTGTACACCGCGCCGCACCTGCAGAGCGAGCTGGCCGCCACGATGGGGCCAGCGGATCCCGCGCAGATCGTGGTGGACATGTCGGAGGTCGAGTTCTGCGATTCCACCGGGATGAATGTGCTGCTCGCCGCCCACCGCCAGGCCAGTGAACGGGGCGGCGGTCTTGCGCTCGCGCAGCCGCGGGCGTCGGTCCGAAAGGTCCTGGAGGTGACCGGGCTGGCGTCGGTGTTCACCGTCCACGACGACCTACGCTCGCTGACCGGCCAGTAACGGCTCTCGGGTCCCTGACAATTCCGCCCATGCCAGGCAGCGGTGACCTCGCCGTCATCATCCCGGCCCGGGACGAGGCCGACCGGATCCGTGCCACCGTGGCCGGCGCCGCCAGCCTGCCCGGTGCCAGCCTCGTGGTCGTGGTCGATGACGGCTCCCGCGATGGCACGGCCGCGGCCGCCCGGGAGGCTGGGGCGTCGGTGATCCGGCACTCGCGCCGCCGCGGCAAGGCCGCGGCCATGGAGACCGGGGCGGAAACGGCCGCGCTGCTGGACGCCCGGGACGGCCGGGAGGAGCCGCGGCACCTGCTGTTCCTGGACGGTGACCTGGCTGAGACCGCCCGCCGGGCGGCACCGCTGGCGGAGCCGGTAAGGGCTGGTGCGGCGGACATGACCATCGCTGTCTTCACCGACCGCGTCCGCCATGGCGGTCACGGATTCGTGGTCTCGCTGTCCGGTGCGGGGATCGAGCGCGCGACCGGCTGGCGCCCCGCCCAGCCGCTGAACGGGCAGCGCTGCCTGACCCGGGCCGCGTTCGAGGCCGGGCGGCCGCTTGCCGCCGGTTTCGGGGTGGAGACCGGGCTGACCATCGACCTGCTCCGGCAGGGATTCCGGGTCAGCGAGGTGGAGGTGCCGCTGGCCCACCGGGCCACCGGCACGGACTGGCGGTCGCAGCTGCACCGGGCCCGCCAGTTCACCGATGTCGCCCGTGCCCTCGCTCCCCGGCTGGTTCCGGGCGCCCGGCGGCGGCGGATGAGATAGGTGGCGGCCATGCAGCCGTGCGTGAGCAGGCCGGGTACGCCTGGCTCAGGCGCCGGGAATGATGCTGCCCAGCGCGTTGAGGATATGGGTGGCGAGGGAGATTATCGCGTTCATCAAGTCGCTGAAAAGACTCGTGACGCTGTGGGCCGCTCCCGGTGTCTTGAACACCCACAAAAACACCAGGAACGCAAGCGTCCACCACACCACGGTCTTCAGGCTCGCAGGCATACCCGCACCTCGCTGGGCAACGTCACACTTGATCCATGGTCCGTCAAGCTCACGCTCGGTTCACGACATCAGTGTCATGAATGTGTCCGCCCAGTCACCCCGGCAAACGTTGGCTGGCGCGGCACTCGGTCAGCAGGCCCCGGTTGAGGTGGCGACGTGACTACGCCGCGAGCGCCTGACGGGGATTCCAAGGGCCGTATTCTGGCGGACATGGACGGCCAGTCACGGAGACCTGACCTGGGCATTCGCCTTTCTGACCAGGGCGGGCGGACGCCAGCCCGCTACGCCTACCTGGGGCCGGAAGGCACCTTCACCGAGGCCGCGCTGGTACGGTACGACGCTTCGGCGCTGCCGGACGCGCTGCCGTGCCCCAGCATCCAGGCCACGCTGGAGGCCGTCCGGACAGGGGCGGCCGAGCTGGCCGTGGTCCCGATCGAGAACTCGGTCGAGGGTGCGGTGACCGGTACGCTGGACGGGCTGGCGGCCGGCCCCGATCTCACCATCCGCGCCGAACTGCTGCTGCCGGTGACCTTCGCCCTGATCGGCCGCGAGGGCACCGTGCTGGCCGACATCAAGACGGTCGGCGGGCACCCGCAGGCACAACCACAGTGCCGCCACTGGCTGGCCGGGCACCTGCCGGACGCCGACTGGCGGCCGGCCGCATCGAACGCCGAAGCCGCCCGGCAGGTGGCTGACGGCCAGCTCGACGCCGCGCTGGCCGGTGCGTTCGCCGCCAGCCGGTACGGGCTGGTGGCGCTGGTTACTGACGTGAGCGACGTGCCGGACGCGGTGACCCGGTTCGTGGTGGTAGGGCAGCCGGGCGCGGTGCCCGCCGCCACCGGGGCCGACCGGACCACGCTGGTCGCCTTCCTGCGCGAGGATCATGCTGGGGCGCTGATGGAACTGCTGACCGAGTTCGCGGTCCGCGGCATCAACCTGACCAGGATCGAGTCCCGGCCAACCGGCGACGGGCTGGGCAAGTACTGCTTCTCCATCGACTGTGAAGGCCACCTGGACGACGCGCGGGTCGGGGAGGCGCTGATGGGCCTGCGCCGGGTGTGCGCCGATGTCCGGTTCCTGGGCAGTTACCAGCGGCACGACGGCGGCCGCACCAAGGTCCGGATCGGCACATCCGATGCCGAGTTTGCGCAGGCCGCAGCGTGGCTGGGGCGCCTGCGGTACGGCCGGGTCTAGCGGCCAGCCAGCTACAGGTAAGGGCCGGAGGTGCGCGGCGGCGGCTGGCCTTCCTCGCCGCTGGGCATGGCCCCCGGTGGCAGTGCCCGCCGCATCTGCTCCAGTTGTGCCCGCGCCGCCATCTGCTGCGCGAACAGGGTGGTCTGGATGCCGTGGAACAGTCCCTCCAGCCAGCCGACCAGCTGAGCCTGCGCAATCCGCAATTCCGCCTCACTGGGCGGGGCACCCTCGGCGAACGGAAGCGACAGCCGCTCCAGTTCGTCGACCAGTTCCGGGGCCAGCCCGTCCTCGAGTTCCTTGATCGAACTCGCGTGGATCTCGGCCAGCCGGGCCCGGCTCTTCTCGTCCAGCGGGGCCGACTTCACCTCGTCCAGCAGCTGGCGGATCATGCTGCCGATCCGCATCACCTTGGCGGGCTGCTCCACCATCTCGATCACGGGGCGCTCACCCGGCTGGTCGGCGTCACCTTCGATGGCCATCCCATCGGGGCCGACGACGACCAGCTTGGAGGGCTGTTCCTGGTTCGGCTGCTCGCTCATGGGTCCTAGTCTGCTCCTTTCCGGAAGGTGCCGTGCCCCGGGTGGTCCTGGCGGCCGGGTTCAGCCCTGCCCGGGCCCGCTGACCAGCAGGATCTTCCCGATGTGGGTTCCGGCATCCAGCAGCCTGTGCGCCTGTGCCGCCTCCGCCATCGGCAGCACCCGCTCGATCACCGGCCGCACCCGCCCGGCGGCGATGAGCGGCCACACCTGCTCGGCGACGGCACCGACGATTGCCGCCTTCTCCGCGATTGGCCGGGCGCGCAGGGTGGAGGCGAGAATGCTGGCCCGTTTGTGCATCAGCAGGCCGAGGTCGATCTCGGCGGTGGTCCCGCCCCGGGTGGCGAGCACCACCAGCCGCCCGCCGGTGGCTAGCGCGGCCAGGTTCCTGGTCAGGTACGGGGCGCCCATGATGTCCAGGATCACGTCCGCGCCGCGGCCGCCGGTGAACGAGGCGACGGCGGCGACGAAGTCGTCATCGGCATAGGAGATGGCCAGGTCTGCACCCAGTTCCCGGCAGAAGGCCAGCTTGGCCGGGGTCCCGGCACTGCAGGCGACCTGGGCCCCCAACGCCTTCGCCAGCTGGATCGCCATCGTGCCGATCCCGCCTGCCCCGCCGTGCACCAGCAGCGTTTCCCCCGCGGCCAGGTGCGCCTGGGCCATCACGGTCGCGTGCACGGTGCAGGTGGCCTCTGGCAGGCTGGCCGCCTCGACCAGGCTGACCCCGTCCGGGATGGGCAGCAGCTGGCCCTGCGGCACGGCGACCAGCTCGGCGTACCCGCCGCCGGCCAGCAGGGCGCACACCTCGTCGCCGGCCCGCCAGCCGGTCACCCCCGGGCCGATGGCACTGATCCGGCCCGAGCACTCCAGCCCGGGATAGGGCGGGGCGCCGGGCGGGGGCGGGTAGCCGCCCATCCGCTGCAGCACGTCCGCCCGGTTCAGGCCGGCCGCGGTCACGTCGATGACCACCTCGCCTGGAGCGGCCACCGGATCGGGCACCTCGGTCAGCTGGAGCACCTCGGGGCCACCTGGGCTGGTGATGACGACCGCACGCATGGGCTGCTCCTGCCTCACAGGTGAGGATGACTGCATTTCGTAACGGACGATGTGCGACCGGTGCCGGCTGGCATAAGCTCGGGTACCGGCCCGTGCACGTGGGCCAGCCGGGGGACGACCTTCTCCTACCCGATGAGAGCGGAGGGGAACGACCTTGGCGGACCACGAGGCAGACCAGCCGGTGGGGACGGGCGCGGCCGGGACGGAGGCTGGCTGGAGCCAGTCGTTAGGAATCGAATGGCGGCCGGGGGAGACCTACCAGCAGCCGGGGGCCGACAGCCAGCCCGCCGGCAGCGAAGGGCCTGATGCCAGCCAGAAACCGGCCGGGGAGTATCTGCTGGCGGGAGGCTACGGTACAGCCGGTGCCTATGGCCGTGCTGCCGGGTTCGACCCGCCTGAAGGTGACCCGCTGGCCGAGTACGACCTCACCCCGGTCACCGGCCGGCCGTTACCGCCGGACGGGCCGCCACACTGGCAGCGGGCGGAGACGGCCGACAGCCTCACCACCGATCTGCTGCTGCCAGGCCGTCATGCCGCGCAACCGGGGGGCTGGCGGCGGGTGCTCTACTACCTGACTGGTGGCCTGGTCCGCGCCGCGGCTTCGCCTGCCGAACTGCGCCGCCGGGAGCTCGTCGGCCGGGCCTGCACGCCGGTGGCCACCGGTCACCACCGGGTAGCGGTGCTGAGCCTGAAAGGCGGGGTCGGCAAGACCACCACGGTGATGGGCCTGGGCTCGACGCTGGCCAAGCTGCGCGGCGACCGGGTGATCGCGGTCGACGCCAACCCGGACCGGGGCACGCTATCGGACAAGCTGCGGCTGGAGACGGCGGCGACCGTCCGGGATCTGCTGGACGAGCGGGACCAGATCCTGCGCTACGCGGACGTGCGGGCGTTCACCACGCAAGCGCCGAGCCGGCTGGAGGTGCTCGCCTCCGATCGCGACCCGGCGGTGTCGGTGGCGTTCAGCGAGGCTGACTATGAGGACGTCATGCGGGTGCTCGGGCACTACTACTCGGTCTGCATCACCGACTGCGGGACCGGCTTGCTGCACTCGGCGATGGCGGGGGTGCTGCGGCTGGCGGATCAGGTCGTGCTGGTCAGCTCCGCGTCAGTGGACGGGGCGCGCAGTGCCAGCGCCACCCTGGACTGGCTGCAGGCGCACGGCTATGGAGATCTGGTGCGGGACGCGGTGGTGGTGCTGTCAGTGGTCCGGCCCCGCGGCAAGAGCACCGTGGACCTGGGGCGGCTGGAGCAGCATTTCGCCGCCCGGTGCCGGGCGGTGGTCAGGGTCCCGTACGACCCGCACCTGGACGAGGGAGCCGAGGTCGAGCTGTCGCAGCTGAGCCGGCCGGCAGCCGATGCCTACCTGCTGCTGGCCGCGGCGGTCGGTGACGGTTTCAGCTGGCCTCAGCGTCCCAGCCCGTGCTAGCGGTACTGCCACCAGTGCCCGGCTAGCCAGTGCCGTCACCCCCGGTGCTGCCACTCGGAGGCGGCGGTGCGGAGGATGTGCGGAGGGTGTGGGATTCGAACCCACGAGGACGCGTCAACGCCCTAGCGGTTTTCAAGACCGCCGCCATCGGCCACTAGGCGAACCCTCCAGTCGTCAACGATAGCGGCGGGCCACCGGCGGGGCCTACCGCCCGGCGGCCTGGCGGTAGGCTCGCGGTCGAGGAGGTCCGCATGCTGCCCGCGTTCGGCTGGCCGGCAGCTATCACCCACTGGCAGTTCGGGCCCGTGGTCACGGCTGCCACAGTGGCCGCTGCCGTTCTGTATGTGTGGGGCACCTGGCGGGTTGCGCGGCGTCACCCTGCCCGGCCGTGGCCCCGCTGGCGGACGTGGATGTTCCTGGCTGGACTGGCGGTCGTGGTGATCGCCACCCAGAGCGGCATCGGCAGCTATGACGAGGTGCTGTTCTGGGATCATATGGTGCAGCAC